>Ga0315277_10003160_pt1 | contig 22486 bp, 25 predicted proteins | sample YL17G05_15_MG_FD_203695 | JGI IMG/M metagenome (GOLD analysis project Ga0315277, IMG submission 203695) | Sediment microbial communities from Yellowstone Lake, YNP, Wyoming, USA - YL17G05_15 | ecosystem: Environmental > Aquatic > Freshwater > Lake > Sediment | place: USA: Wyoming | collected...
AGGATCGGGCATTCATCTACATCGGCACAGGCATTCCGATGCTGGCCGCCAGTTTAGCCCAGCACATGCACGCCCCCAACATCGTCCCCGTTTTTGAGGCAGGAGGGATTGCTCCCCAGATGCCAACTCTCCCGACCTCCGTGGGTTGTTCGAGGACCACTTATAGGGCGATTCGAACCTGCGACATGCCGGAGATATTCGAAATGGCCCAGTTGGGCATAGCCCATTATGCATTTTTAGGTGGAGCCCAGGTGGATCAATATGGGAACATCAATTCAACGGTGAAGGGCCGATATGAGGCGCCATCAGTACGATGGCCTGGTAGTGGAGGGGCCAATGCATTCGGATCCCTCTGCTGGCGGACCATGATCATCATGAACCATGAAAAGAGGAGGTTCGTTGAGAAGGTAGATTTCATTACCACTCCGGGTTATATCGATGGGCCTGGGGCAAGAGAGAAAGCAGGGCTTCCTCCGGGAACCGGACCTTACCGGGTTTTTACCGATAAGGCCTTGCTCGATTTTGAAGAGAGGACAAAGAGGATGAGATTGATCGGACTTCTTCCGGAAGTGACTCTGGACGAGATCATCCAGAATACTGGATTTGAGCTTTTAATCAAAGAGGATTTAAAACAGCTCCCTCCGCCAACGGATGAGGAATTGAAGGTCCTCCGTGAAAAAGTCGACCCTTTTCGTATCGTTTTAAGCCGGGGGGATAAAAATAGTAAGGAAGAGAATTGAAATGGAGACCGAAAGGAAGATAGGGTTTATGCCAATTGGTAAATCGATTAGTGAACTTAAGTTAGGTGACTCAGCAGAAATCACAAGGCTCATTACAGAAGAGCTCGTCAATGACTTTGCCAGGGTAATTGGGGACTTCAATCCTGTCCATACTGATCAGGCCTATGCAGAAAAAACAATGTTCAAAGGGAAAATCGCCCACGGAGCCCTCTCGATCGGGTTCCTTTCCACTGTCTTGGGCATTATCCTTCCCGGACACGGAACCATCTATCTTTCCCATGAGGTCAAGTTCCTCGCTCCTGTAAGAATCGGGGATACGATTACAGCGAAGGTGGAGGTCCTTGATTTGATTCCGGAAAAAAATCGAGCTAAATTTAGAACGACTTGCGTCAACCAGGAAGGTAAAATGGTAGTCGATGGATACGCCTTGGCAATGCCTCCCAGGAAACAATAAATAAAGTTACCTAAATGTCGGCTGAAGGCTCTGCCGTTGTCAAGGCAGAGAACTTCACTTTTTAACGATTAACTCAGCATCCACCTCTCTTCCAAAGGCCTCATCAAGAGCACCCTGTAGTTTTTGAAAATCCTCCATCTTATTAAATTCGATAACGAGTTCTCTGTCGTCCAACACCTTCAACCTTCCGAATCGATTCACGACCTCAATGGCTTTGGAAGGATCGACCGTCACCCATCCCTTCATCCGGTGGACAAGTTCCTCCCCATTGAAGGCCCTCTGGATATGAAGATCCACTCGCCTCTGCTTTGCCTCCCAGCCAATGAGAGCAGGTTGAATAAGCATCGGGGTGACAGGATCATGCATGGCCGCACATCGAAACCATAACTTCGCCCGAATCATATGTTATCATCTCCTCTAATGTCTTCGAATGACGCGACAGTGTTGCGTAATTCTATATATCTTTTCTTATACACTCTGCTCATTGCTTAAAAGAATGGTCAACTTTTTTATGGATGCCCCCCTTTTTTGTGGAAATGGGACGTGTTGTTCCTATTTTCGCTTCTTACGAGGGACCGTGTACTCAACCTGAGGTTCCCGAACCTCTATCTGATCCGCAGAAATACGAACCACTTTCCCATTGCGCCAGATGGCAATCGGAACTCCATTGCGGAGATGCTCAGCGATCGCTTCGGCCACAGCCTTCCGAAATGCTTCTTCAGCTCGGTATGCAAGCGGAGGAGGCGTTCTTTTCCCCTTTTTCATTGGTTCCCCTTGTATTTTAATAAAATGTTAAAGAGATCTGGATCAAGTATTTCGATCTTTCCTGATTCCTCAAAAGCAATCATTTTAGGGACATCCCCTGAATTATCAAAGATTGTCCATGAGTCCACTAAAGGTTTGCAGACACGGAGAAAATTGGGCAAGCTTCTGCCGAAACGACGGCGGACAATTCCATGGGACGTTGTTGAATTCATTCACTTATTTTTGTTTCAGAAATCTCATCCGCCCTCCCCTTTCAACTGTTCCGGGGTGCGTTCCTGTAACCACAGCTTGCATACATTCTTCCAACCTATCCTGCGCCACTTCTTAAATACCGCCTTCAACTCATTCAAATCCTTTGCTTCCAGAAGATCTTTCTGGGCGGCTTTTAAATCTTCAAGAGATGCAATCGCTGGCATGGTTTACCCCTATAACCGTGAATCGTGATTAGTGGTTAGTGAAATTCGTAAGCGTTAAAACGAAAGCCCATTCCTTATTTCTCGTTCAACTGGAATTTTAACTCGAGTTGGGGATTCTGGGCCTTAGCTTCGGTGAAGATCTTTTTAACTAAAGCGATAGCATCTGAGAATGCCTTCTGCGCCTCAGACATGGAGAGTAATGTCCCTGATTCGTAAGTCATCTCATTTCGCTTTCTCCGCATTGTTTCAAATTTTTCAGTGAGCTCTCTGTACAGGTCGCCTAATATGGCACTGGTCATTTCTACAACCGTCTTATGTTGTGCCCCATCATCAGGAACATATCCTTTTAATAACATCAGCGCCCTTCCTGCTTTAAGCATAGCGTTGTAAGCTAATAAATAAGTTGCCCTTTCTGCGAGGTGAGCGATCTTTTTGGCTTCTTCTAGATCCAAGACAGCTTCTTTCAATAATGCCTCTATCTGAACAAACCCCGCCTTTTGTTTTCTTATCTTCCCCGCTTTTTCAAGTTTTTTAATAAGCTTATCCAGCACTCAGCGTACCCTTCAAAATGAGAATTTTGTCTTTCAAAACCAGGTTGAGAAAACCTCCTTCCTTTTTTCCCTCTTTTTCAAACTCTTCTCTGGTATAGGAAGTAAAGTTGATCTCTCTGTTCAATTTCAATTCAAGACCACGAATATCACGAGTAAATTTACCTTGTGGATACTCACCTACCACCACAAGATCTATATCCGAGGCTTTTTTCTCCTTATCTTTAGCGTACGACCCATAAATAAAAGCCAAGGCAATCCCACTGAATTTTAAAACGACCTCCTTGATGCTTCCCTCCACGCCTTCTGTCTTAAAGATAATCCTTTTAAGTTCTCTAAAGAGAGGATAGTTTTTGTTGAGGGAAAAATATTTGGCCCTTCCTTTTGTCATCGAAGTGTAGAGCCCCTCCTCCTCCAATTTTTTCAACTCCCTCGAAAGATTGCCTGGATCTTCATCGATGAGACTGGAGAGCTCTCTCACATAGTAATTTTCATCGGGATGGCTAAAAGAATAGGTTAACAATTTTTTTCTTAATTTCGTATTGAGCAACACCGACATGTTTCAAGCCTTCTTTTGTTGTTATTTTTACATCATTTGTTGTAAATGATACAACAGACTCCACCCCACTTCAAGGATTTTCTCCTGTCAATTCGCTATTGGGGTCAAACTGGCCTTGAGGGTCTTGCTTTTTGATGTCCCCTTGATCTCCTCCTCTCCACTCTCCAGCCAAGGGGAAGAACCTTGATGGAAGTCAGGGCAGGCAGTCTTATCCTCTCCCCTGCCTACCGCAGGCAGGCACAAGAGGAGAGGAGGAGAATTCGAGTTTGTCCTACGCTACCAAAAATACAGAAAATAATCAAATTTAATTTGGTCTTTTGTTCTGCTTTTAACGAGAGGCATCGGTGAGAAAGCAGTGCCTTGACACATCAAACATGGATACGTTATTTTTAAGCCGTTCGTCCGAAAAGCCAAAATTATGAAAGGAATTTATTATGGATTTGCTTAAAGTAATTAAGGAGAGAAAAAGCATCAGGGCTTTTACTCCCGACCCGATACCAAAGGAAACTATCGAAGAAATATTAAAATTGGCGATTCTTGCCCCTTCTGCCATCAACCTTCAACCCTGGGATTTGATCGTGGTGACAGGAGAAGAGAGGGAAAGATTAAGCCGTAGACTCATCAAGGCATATAAAGAAAAAAAGATCTCCTGTGGGCCCGGAAATGTCAAACCCCTTCCCAAAACATTTGCCAAGCGGGGGGCTAAGACTCTCGAATTGATGACCCCATTTTTCGAAGAGATGGGAGTTGATCCGAATCAATTCATCAATGAAGGGAGTTGTAATTTTTACGGAGCTCCCACTGCCATCCTCATCTGCTTGGATGATTCCTTTCCAAAGGCTCGTATGGTGGACATCGGCTTGGTCCTTGGATACCTCCTCCTTATTTCCCATGAATATGGATTGGGAACCTGCCCTATCGGTTTGATCACGGCCTATGAAAACGAGATCAAAGAGCTGCTCAATATCCCGGAGAATAAAATGGTAGTGATCGGAATCGCCTTAGGCTACCCCGATCTAAATAATCCAATCAATCGTTTCAAATCTCCAAGGGAGGATATTGGAAATTTCATCCGATGGATCGAATGAAAAAATTCATCCATCAAGTCCAAAACCTCTAAATGCCCAAATTGTGAACTGCCACTAAAAATGTGATCGCATTTTTAGGCGTAAAATTCTTATGATTGCCACCCCAAAGAAAGCAACCACTGTCATTCTTCTTCGGGAATGCGACCCTAATGGTTTCGAGGTCTTTCTGCTCAAGCGCCATGAGAAGAGCAGTTTCATGGGAGGGAATTTTGTCTATCCAGGAGGAAAGGTGGATCGGGAAGACGGGTCTTTGGAATTATGCTCCTATTCCAGAGGAACCACATTTGAAGACGCCCACCGGATTCTTGTAAGGAAACTCTCTCCGGAGGAGAGTTTTGCCCACTGGATTGCGGGCATTCGAGAGCTTTTTGAAGAGTCTGGAATCCTTCTCGCCTATGACCATGACGGAAATCCTTTCGAATATAAAAATGAGGATGATAGACCACGATTTATTGATTATCGGGATCAATTACAGAAGGGAAAAACAACCATCTGCCAAATCGCAAAGGAGTCAAACATTCTCCTCGCTCTGGATCAACTCTACTATTATGCCCACTGGATCACACCGGAGGCACGAAGTGAACGATTCGACACCCGCTTCTTTTTGGCCCGTCATCCTGAGGGGCAAGAGGCAAGTTATGATCAAAAAGAGACCATGGAAGGAATTTGGTTATCTCCACAGAGAGCTCTTGAAGAGAATTTAAATAGGAAAATAGCCTTAAGCCCCCCTACCCTAAAAACATTGGAAGACCTCTCACGGTTCAAAACGATTGACGATGTCTTCACATCTTTAAAAAAGGATGAGATCTGTCCTATTCTTCCAATACTTACAAAAATCTCCGACGAACCCACCATCCTCTTTCCATGGGACCCGGAATATGAGGTTTTCCAAAGAGGCGAAATCCCTTCTTCTATCAATCATGGAAGGCCCTCACGACCCAATGATAATACGACTCGTCTTATTTTAAGAGAAGGCATCTGGTATCCCTACTGCCGCACTAAATAGCAAAGAGCATAGCGCATAGGGCATAGCGAATTTAATCAATCATTCCTTATAATCCAATCTCATCATTTCCTTATTTCCTGGCTTCCTTATCCCCGATCAATTTTTTCCTTCCTTCTGTCCCTCGACATCTCCCAGATGAGGCACTGGTTTCTGAATTTGCAGTAGAGTTTTGGATCAATGCATTCACAGCAATCATCAATATTGAGGCATTCACAGCACTCCTCACAGAATCCGGCCTCATATTTCTGACAGGTTCCAATGGCCTCCTGGTCCGGATGATTTTGGCACTTCATCTTTTCTCCTTTAGATCAATCATACCTGATTAAACCCAAGCAGTCAAAAATGATATATCTCTTTCCTATTTCTTCAATATTGACCTGATCTCCCTATTTTGGTATAAAAAAACCAGATAAAATGAGCCCGAAAAGCCATCTTTTTGAAATATTCGCCTTCTTCCTTACGGCAATTTCTGCCTTTTATTTCGATTGGCAGGCGAACGAACTCTGCTGGGGATTGTGGGTATCGAGCCTCCTCACGGGATGGGCGGTCATCGCATCCTCTTTCCTCCGAATCCTCCTCCACCTGTCAGGGATACCCGTGCTCCGCGAGGAAGATCTGGATGAAAAGGGGGACCCCCTCTCTGCTTTCTTTCGTGCAAAAACATTTAGCAATAAACTGAAGGATGCTAAAAATCCTTTGGCCTCACTGCCTTCGATTTTAATAGTTATTGGAAGCATCGGAATCGGAGTATTTACCTGGTTTCACTTCACCTTTTTCCATACCGTACACGCCATGCTGATGTCCTTTTTTTTGCAGATGGAACCACTGAGCCTTTTCGGCCCCAATGGTTTTATCAATGCGGACAAAGGAGTGATATTGGCCTATCTGATAGAACATTATTGGCCGATGATCTTGGGAACATTTATGGTAAGGCGGGGGATCATCTTAAGTGGAAATCCTGGTGTTAATTTAAAAGCAATCTACGGAGGAGTAATGAGGATCCACTTTTTCATCCTCCTCAGTGCATTCCTATTCTTCTTGATCTATTTTGGAATCGAATTTTATCAGCGTTTCCTTCTGCTCATTCTTCTTTTTCTGTTCTTCTTCCCTATCGGGATTTTTCGCCGCCAACCCGCCTCCTCTTCAATCGCTTCGAAACAGGACGCTGCCTGAGCAAAACATAAGTCGCCCCTGCCCCGCCATCGCAAAGCCTTGCACTCGTATAGGCAACAACCCATTTCCTCCAGGGACCACGGGTCAGCCATTCTTCGACCTTCCTCTTTAATACTGGTTCGGCAGGCGAGGAAAGACCACGGCCATGGGTCACTAAAACTCCTGTCTTTCCATGGATCGCAACCCATTTCATAAACTGATCAAATACCTCTTTGGCTTCCTTTACGATGAGCCCATGGAGATCGAGATGAGCCTGAATCGAAAAGTCCCCCCGATGAAGCCGTCTTGCAATCTCAGGATGGACATGGTATCCGGTGCCTTCGATATACTCAGGGGTATCAGCCACATTGAAGCCTGTTCCGTAATGGATAAGACGCTCAAGCCTCTTCAAAGTTTCCGCATCATCCTTTTCCCTAAAACCCTCTGACAACTCAACTTTGGTTATTTTTTCGATGCATCTCCTCTTCGCGATAGGTTTTACCCCCTCCATTTCTTTCTTAAAAAGTTCTTCATCCGATTCAGGGAGAAGTATTTCCCCGGGAGACTGAAGGATAGAAGAATGACCGTCCGGCAGAGAGGTTATATCGAGGGCAGAGATTAATTCCTCGAAGGATATTAAAGTAAAGGCAAACTTTTTAGGCTTCATGATGCAACCTTCGCCCCAAACTAATTAAACCAGATTCTCTGGATTTCTTCAAGAACTTCAATTTGCTTCTTTTCAATCATCCAGATTGATTTTTTTACCCCGTTAGAAATAATGCCCCGCTGCTCCCTCCGGGCCAGAGGCCCTCTGGGCTGGCGGCTGCAGCGGGGTTACATTTCAGAATAATTCCGGCGGGGTTTAATGCCCCGCTGGAATTTCTAACGGGGTTTACCCTCAAATTTATGGAACCTTTTCTCCTTCTTTTTGTCTATGGAATTAAAGACATAAAAAGGAGGAATCAGAAATGCATCTACTTAAAATGATTTTTGCCCTGTCTATTTTTAACATTTTACTTTTCATCGCCACTGGAGTTTATGGACAACCTGCCGTAAATACTGAGAAAACACTCTCCCCCTACTTCTTTGTGAAGAGCGATGACCCCGGTGTGGACCAATTGCCTCTCAAATCGACATCAGTTGATGCAAAAGTCGTCGGCGTGATCGCCGATGTCATTGTAGTTCAGGTCTATAAGAATGAAGGGAAGAAACCTTTGGAAGCCATTTATATCTTTCCGGCATCCACGCGGGCGGCTGTTTATGGAATGAAGATGACCATCGGAAAGCGTACCATCATCGCCAAGATTCAGGAACGGGGTGAGGCGAGGCGTCAGTATGAAGAAGCAAAGCAACAGGGAAAGAGCACTTCCTTATTAGAACAACAGCGACCAAATGTATTCCAGATGAATGTGGCCAACATCTTACCGGGAGATGTGATCCAGGTGGAGTTGAAATATACTGAATTATTGGTTCCAACTAATGGCACCTACGAATTTGTGTATCCCACTGTTGTCGGCCCCCGATACCCCAACCAGCCTTCTGAAACAGCCCTTCCCTCAGAGAAGTGGGTCGAAAATCCATACTTCCGTCAGGGGGAATCTCCAACCTATACCTTCGATATTGCAGTAAACCTTGCCACTGGCCTTCCGATTCAAAATGCTGTCTGCTCCTCCCACAAAGTCGATATCCAATATGATGGACCCTCTCGTGCCACTGTTAAACTTGACCCTTCGGGTAAAAGTGGTGGAAATCGGGATTTTATTCTGAAATACCAGCTTGCCGGTGGCAAAGTCCAGTCCGGATTACTCCTATTCGAAGGAGAGAAGGAAAATTTCTTTCTGGTTATGTTCCAACCTCCCAAAAGGGTCAGCCTCAGCCTGATTCCACCCAGGGAGTATATATTTATCGTTGATGTCTCCGGTTCCATGTATGGTTTCCCTTTGGATATATCCAAAAAGCTTCTCCGGGACCTGATTGGAAACCTTAGGCCCACTGATAAGTTCAATGTCCTTTTATTTGCTGGTGGTTCTTCTCTCATGTCAGAACAATCCTTGCCAGCTAATCCTGAGAATATTAGTCAAGCCATTAACCTCATTGATAAACAAAGAGGAGGCGGCGGGACAGAACTCCTTCCAGCGCTCAAACGGTCTTTATCCCTGCCCAGAGCCGAAGGATTCTCTCGCTCTGTTGTGATTGCCACGGACGGTTATGTGACTGTCGAAGAGGAAGTTTTCGATCTGATTCGCAAAAATCTTGGAGACGCCAATATGTTTACATTCGGAATCGGCTCAAGCGTGAATCGTCATCTCCTCGAAGGAATGGCCAGAGTTGGAATGGGTGAGCCCTTTGTCATCTCCAAACCCGAAGAGACTCGTGAAAAAGCAGAACGATTCAGGAAGATGATCGAATCACCTGTTTTAACAAAGGTCAAGGTGGACTTTGGAAAGTTTGGGATCTATGATGTTGAACCCTTAAGCATCCCCGATGTGTTTGCTGAAAGACCTGTCATCGTCTTTGGAAAATGGCGTGGCCGACCCAAAGGTGAAATTACCTTAAGTGGTCTAACGAACAATGGTCCCTATACAAATAAGATTGATATTCAAAAAGAAAAACCTCTTAAATCAAACTCAGCTCTTCAATACCTCTGGGCCCGTCACCGGATCACTCTTCTTGCAGATTACAATATTCTGCGTAATGATCCGGATCGAGTTAAAGAAGTGACCAGACTGGGCATCGATTATAACCTTTTGACTGCCTACACCTCTTTTGTGGCAATTGATACGGAAGTCCGTTTGGTTGATGGGCAGGCTGTAACAGTGAAACAACCTCTTCCTCTTCCCGAAGGAGTCTCGGATCATGCTGTGGGGAGAGGGGGAATCGCTGTCCATAAATTGGCGGCCCCGTATTCTGCCAGAGCTTTGGAAGTAAATGCAAAAAATCAGGTCATAAAAGATGAAGAATCCAAATCAAGGCTTGTACGTTTGTCCGTGGAATTAGGAGACATCTCGACAAGTAAGGGCCTATCTAAGGATGATATCCAGAAGGTAGTCAAACAACGACTTTCCTCTATTGAGCTCTGCTACCAAAAATACCTGGAGAAAAAACCGAATATCCAAGGTGGAATTACCTTGCAACTGGCTATTGATTCGAGTGGCCGAGTGACAAAGGTGAGCTTGGTCTCAAGTAAACTCAATGATAAGAATCTTGAACAATGCATCATCCAGAAGATCAAAGAGCTGAACTTTCCTGTCCCTGTGGGAAAGGATCGAGTCATTGCCACCGTTTCATTCAAACTAAAATGGTCCTGAACCAGCATGAGCGGTTTAGCCGTTTTATGTCAGGATAACAAGCCCGACAGATCCAATATGCGCTTTGACCATGCACTTGACTGTTCAGCAACTCTATTGCGTTGCACAGAGTCAGCCCAAATGCTTGCCCATCGGCGTTGCCAACACGCTAATTGGATCTGCAACTCGACCAACTCGGCGGCCGTATCAATTTCTACTTCCGCCGCGGTCCACTCGATAAAATACTTGCTTTCATCCAGTATGCTTTCAACGACCTCATGATTTGCATCCTGGCTGGCAAATGATTTGATTCGACTCAAGTTTGCCGCCAGTCCACCTAAACGAACAGGGAGGTCATCACGCAAATAGCGTTCACGGATAGCGGTCCAGTCTCTCATAAACCACCTAATAATTGATGAGTGATTTCAGCTACGCGTTGTCGAATCGCCGGATCAAGAATTTCAACTGAGGGGTTATTCTGACGCGGGCGAATGTTGATGAGCGATTCGAAGGTAACTTGTTGTGAAGATGGACTCCAGTCTGCACCCCAAACATCTTCTTGTTGGCTACCATCTTCCAGTAAAACTGATTCACAATCAGCGTGCAGTACACCGCCGCCAGCCAGAATACCACGCCGGATATCGACCGATAGTTTGATATATGTACCAAGTGCCTGAATCATCTCATCCATCTGTTCTTTAGTAGCCCGGGAGCGTATGATATAAATCACGAAATACCTCAGTGTCTATAATGTGAAATTGGATCAGAATAATTAAAAAATTATCTTCCCTTCAGGATCGGGGTTACGATTGTGAAATACAGGTTGAAATACAAGTTGTAATATACATCTTTCCTTAACTTTATGGAAGTGAAAAGTTTAGAAAGAAGTTATGATCACACCCAAAAGAGGGCCTGCACTCCGATCACTTCATCGTATGTTTCGCAGGAAAGTCCCCCCTATTCCCCCTTACATCCAGCTCTCCCAAGCGCTCATTGACTTCGATCGATTTTGGGCATAGAATGAAACCACTTTTTTAGCGGAAGGAGATAAGATGGACACCATAAAAATCATGCCTTGCCTTGATATGAAAAAAGGCCGGGTGGTCAAGGGGATTAATTTTATAAACTTAAAAGATGCCGGCGATCCGGTCGAAAATGCCGCTTTTTATCAAAAGGAAGGGGCTGATGAGCTGGCCATGCTCGATATCGCCGCTACAGTAGAAAACCGAAAGACCAGGCTCGAATGGATTAAAAACGTTTCATCCGTGATTCACATTCCTTTAACCGTGGGGGGTGGGATCTCCACCCTGGAAGATATCGAACTAGTATTGAAGGCAGGGGCAAGTAAGTTTTCTATGAACAGCGCTGCCGTCAGGAATCCGGAACTGGTGAGACAGGCCTCAAAGAGGTTTGGAAAAGAAAAGGTCACCGTCGCAATCGATGCGAGGAGAAACAAGACCATGCCATCCGGATTTGAACTGGTGGTATCGGGTGGGACCAAACCCGTAGGCCAGGATGCCATCGCCTGGGCAAAGCAGTGTCAGGAATCGGGTGCAGGGGTGATACTTCCAACCAGCATGGATGGCGATGGAACCCAGGCAGGCTATGATCTTGAGTTTACAAAGGCCATTTCAGATGCAGTGGACTTGCCGGTGGTTGCCTCAGGGGGAGCTGGGAAGCTTGAGCATTTTTATGAAGCTGTGGTCCAGGGAAGAGCACAGGTTCTGTTGGCGGCATCGGTTTTTCACTATCGTATCTTCAGCATTAAACAGGTTAAGGAATACCTAAGACAAAAAGGGATACAGGTCAATCTTTAAGTTTCTCCTGCTCAGACATCTCCCTCCCTTTTAATATCCAAGGGCACACCCGTCTTTTCGCCGATCAGAGGCTCCCAGTAGCACATTTTGCTCACGGTCTAAGTAGATTGCCTGTCCTCCGCCCACCTGATTGACCGGTGAGAATTCCCTGATGATGTGATGGCCTTTTCGGGAGAGAACGGTGGCTGTTTCCTCCGGAATCCCATCCTCAAGATATACCTTCATGCCGTTGAGATGCCTGATCCTCGGAGTATCCATAGCCTCCTGTAAATTCATCCCAAAGTCAATAAGGTTGACTAAAAACTGGACATGGCCCTGCGGCTGCATGTCTCCGCCCATAACCCCGAAGCTCATTAAGAATTGATCGTCTTTAAAGACCATCCCCGGGATGATGGTATGCATGGGGCGTTTGTGTGGTTCGATCCTGTTTCGGTGTTCCGGGTTTAGAGAAAATGATTTGCCCCGGTTTTGCAAAGCGATCCCCGTTCCATCCACGACGACGCCCGATCCAAAGGCCATAAACAGGCTGCTGATAAATGAAACGGCATTCCTGTCTTTATCCACTGCTGTTACATAAACGGTTTCAGAACCACTATTCTGGAAAGTAAAAGAGGAAGGAGGAATGGCGATTTCCCGGCTGATCTTATCCCTGACCTTTCTTGCATAGTCCCTGGATAAAAGACGATCCATGGGGATCTTTTCAAATTCAGGGTCTGTTATGAATCTGTCCCTGTCTTCGAAAGCCGCCTTCTTGGCTTCGACCAGAAGGTGAAGGTAGTCCGGGCTATTAGGCGATAAAGTTTTTATATCATATCCTTCGAGAATATTGAGCATTTCAAGGGCGGTCAACCCCTGGCCGTTTGGAGGGAGTTCATAGAGGGTGTAACCTCGATAGTGAGTGAATATTGGCTCCACCCATGTCGTAGAGTGGTCCTTGAAATCCTGATGAGCGAAGAGCCCTCCATTTTGCTTTGAAGCATTGATGATCGCATCGCAAATGTCCCCTTCATAAAAGTCCCCGATCCCATCATGGACAATTTTATGATAGGTTTTTGCCAGATCTTTGTTGATGAATATCTGCCCGGTTCGGGGAGTCTTACCGTTTATCAGGTAAGCCCTGGAGGAACTCCCTGAGGAAAGAAGAAGGCTTTCTGCCTCTCCCCATTCTCCGGCAATAACCTCGGTGACAGGAAATCCGTTTTCAGCATAACCAATGGCATCCCCGAAGACATCGGAAGGCTTCATGGTTCCGTAGCGTTCCAGGGCCTGATTCCATCCATGGAGCGCACCTGGGACGGTGACCGCTAAAATGCCTCTCTCGGGAATTTCATTCAGTCCCCGGTTCTTAAATTCTGCCAGTGTCGCCAGATAAGGTGCCCGACCGCTCGCATTCATCCCGATTAATCGTTTCTCCTTTGCCAGATAGATCAACGCAAAGGCGTCACCGCCCAATCCTACATTATAGGGCTCTACCACACTCAGGGTGCTGATCATAGCCACGGCCGCATCAATAGCATTCCCGCCCTTTGATAGAATTTTATAACCGGAGATGGTGGCCAGAGGTTGACTGGCTGCCACCATTCCATGAGTTCCCATCACCACCGAACGCCCTGCCGCACTCTCCCATTCTCTCTTCCGGCTATAAGTAAATCTCAACTTTATTTCTCCTTTCTTATCCCAGATGTTGCAATATCAAACCCGGGCAGGGGTGCTTCCAAACCCTTGCAATTGCGGATTTTTCGTAAAGGTAGGGTTAAGTAGGATTTCACTTTAGGTGAAGTCCAGGTTTTGCCTAAAAACGCATGTAGCCAACTTTCAAGGGTGCCGCTGCAAGGCTTTGGGAAAATACCCGCCGCCATTGTGCGGCGACTTCCCGGCAAAGCCGCCCAGCACCCCTGCCCGGTTTCGATATTGTTTTTTTTACAACTGGTAGGTTATCTTCTCATCACTCATAGACATCCGTATTGACTCTTATTTTAGTTACATAGACAATCTCGCAAGAACCGTCTCCCGTGTCTTTCCGTGTCATACTTGTGTTCCGGGTAACCGGTCTCCCCTCATAGGTTCCCTTTATATTCACTAAAAACCCTTCTAATACAATCCTGTCTCCTTTCCCGATCGTCTTAACCGCCTCAAGAATATTCTCATTGGCAGGTATAATATGATTGTTTGCAGAATGGGAGATCACATAAGAATTGTCGAAAGGACTATCTGGCTTATACTGATAAAAATACCACCGGTTACTCTGGCTATAAGTGATATATGGGGCGTATTCAGGCTCGGCCAGTTTTCCCCATACGATGGCTAAATCGACCGGTGATATCTTTCCTCCCCAATCATCTGAGTAAGTCTCTTTGCTGACCACCCTCCCGGACAATTTATACTCTGCCAAAGGGGTAATCGTAAAATGCCCATTCTTGATTTCTTTAACGATGGGTTCTTCGGATTTATAAGAGGTCTGGATGGGATCCCCTGAGGTATCAATACTATCAAAATCCATGCCGGATTTCTGGGGCCGGTCGCAAGAAAAAAAAAGAGAGAAAAGAAGGATTACCCCAAAAATCCCGGAAAACAACTTTCTATTCATCATGAAAGGGTATATCTGTTTTAAAGCCTCTCATCTATTTTGTTCGGATGATCTTTTAGCCAGCAAATATACGCATCTCTAACTATCTCTAAATCACCGATCTGCTCTTTGCAGATTTTATATAGCTCCTCCTCCCCTATCTCATGATAAAAATGGATCAGGCGGTTCCGGTATCCTGCCAGAATCCTCAAAATCCCTGCATCGGAAGGAGATAAGACCCCAACCTCACCAAGTCTTTGAGCTATCTCTTTATATTCGGTCACCCCCGTGCCAAAACCCTTGGCCAATATATGCCTTCCAATATCCAGCAAGGCTTCAAGACTTCTCCTCAGACAGGATTCGGCAGACCAAACATTCCGGCTATCGCCAATAAATTCTTGATAACTATGGAGAGGTAGTGAACGTATCTCCGTTATCAGCTTCTCTACCCAGTTCAAACGATCCGACACCACTTTTTTTGAAATCAACCTGGGTGTCATCGTTCCTCCTTAAAAATCAGACTTTCTCTTTCTCTCTCCAGGGGAATGAGATCGCCCGCTCTTCTCAGAATGTAAAGTTCAAATTCATCCGCTCCTGTATCATCCATCGCAAAAAGCCTTTCTCCCCGAATGATTTCTGCGGCCAGAAAAGGATCTGCTTCTGAAAGGACGACAAGATCAACTCTTCCTACTCCTAAAAGGTCTTCAAGGGAAATGGATAGAAAAACTTTCTCCTTAACGTCAAGTTTTCTCCCCGAAACCATTTTCACCCCCATATCCACATCCGAAGGTCCTGAAATAAGATTTGCCCCCTCTCCAAATAAAAAGTCTGCCACCTCCTTTGAGCGACTTCCAAAGGTGTAAAGGATATCTATACCGTAGTTTTCACAGAGGGTTTTTATTAATTCTTTTTTCTTTTCCGGGGTCATCGTCTGAGGGGCTCCCCTTCCCATTTGGAATTGCAAATTGTGCTTATAAGGTATCATATTACCTAGGAAATGACAACGAAAACATCTTTTAATTGTCCTTGGTAACAGAATATGCTAAATTCATCCCTGATGAAAAAGAGCTTTCCGCTCCATGGCATTTTTGGAATTGTTCTCCTGATTCTCTCTGAGATCCTCCATCTCAAGAAGGTGGAGCCCTTCTATAGCTGGTTTTATTGTTTTGCATGGTGGTCTTATATCTTCACCATCGATGCGATCATCTACCGTTTGAAAGGCAACTCCCTCTTCATCAATCGAAGAAAAGAATTTTTTCTTATGATCCCCTGGTCTGTCTTCATCTGGTTGGTCTTTGAGGCGGCCAATCTTTCCTTAGAGAACTGGTACTATATCAATCTGCCGAACTCCACTGTTGAAAGATGGCTGGGCTATGCAATCGCCTACGGCACCGTCCTTCCAAGCATATTTGAGACCATGGAGCTGTTAGAGGTATTAGGTTTGTTTAAGGGATCGAAAATTAAAAAGACTGTAATTTCCTCTGATAGACATACCCTCTTGATCATGCTTGGCACTATCTCCCTTATCTCCTCAATCCTCATCTCTCAGTACTTCTTCCCCCTCATCTGGATTGGATTCCTCTTTCTCCTGGATCCTTTTGTTTATCGGTTTGGGGGGAAATCCCTTTTGGGGGATATTGAAGAAGGAAAACCAAGGAAAATATACCTCCTTCTCATTGCTGGGCTGATCTGTGGGCTCCTATGGGAGTTCTGGAATTTCTGGGCTCTTTCAAGATGGGTTTATACGGTTCCTTTTTTCGAGGAGATGAAGGCGTTTGAAATGCCCCTTCTTGGATTTCTCGGCTTTCCGTCATTTGCAGTTCAGGTTTATGTGATGTATAACCTCATCTCCCTGTTTCGTTTCGGCAGAGGATGGGAGGAATCCACCTATCAACTCAATCCTGAAAAGAAGACAAGACCTTTGACAGCGGTCTTGACATCGATCCTGATCATTGTTTTCTCCATTCTCATCTTCAAAGCAATTGACCTCAAAACAGTTGACTCCTATTACCCCCGCCTCCAAGACGCCTATTGGATCGAACCGGAATATCAAAAAGAACTCCCGAGAGTGGGAATCGCCACCCTCGACGACCTTATTTCAAAAACGAAGGGAAAAAAGGAGAGGGATGAGCTTGCCCTCCGGCTTCTCATTCCGAAAGAGAAACTGATCCAGTGGGTGGAAAAGGCTCAATTGGTTAATGTAAAAGGATTGGGTGTTGAAAACCTCCGTTTATTAGAGGGGGTAGACATCCACTCCATTTCGGCACTTGCAGAGCAAGATTCCGAAAAACTTTATGAAAAGATGACTCGAAATTTTACCGGAAAGACTATCCCCCGCAAAGGGAAGATAAGAATCTGGGTGAGAGAAACTCAGATAAAAGTTCGGAGTTCGGAGTTTTGAGTTCGGAATTAAAATAGTAGTAACACTTTAGCGCTTTGAAAAAGACCGTCTAATCCCCCTCCATCCCCCTTTGTCAAAAGGGGGAAATATTTCTCCTCCCTTTGGAAAAGGGAGGTGGGGAGGGATTTTAAAGTGTGATTTCAAACAACTAAATTGATACCAAATAGTAAGAGTTTAACTTCATTTTTCACGGAGTGATTTATGAAATATGGTGCAATGAATTTCCCGGTCAAACCTCTCCTAAAGGAGATTGAAGAGATCGGGGAACTGGGCTTCGATTATGTGGAGCTGACTATGGACTTACCTGAAGCGGCTCCCCAGAAGGTCCTTGCTCAAAAAAAACCGATCCTGAACCTGCTCAATCGTTATAAGATGGGAATCACCGGACACCTTCCAACCTTTGTCTGGACATCAGACCTCTATGATAGCTTGCGAAAAGCCTCTCTTCAGGAGAATGTTGAGGCCATTGAGGCCTCAGCAGAACTGGGAATTGAAAAACTTGTCCTTCATCCGGGTTACATCACCGGAATGGGGAAGTTCGTCATCGATAAGGCTAAAAGATATGGCCTGGAGTCCATCGAGGCCATCCTGAAGAAGGCAAACAGCCTCGGCATGACCCTCTGTATTGAGAATATGTTCCCTCAGGCCAACTTTCTAACTCAACCTCACGAATTCCAGGAGGTCTTTGATATCTTCCCTGAAATTCGTCTTGCCTTGGACATCGGACATGCAAACCTTGGAGGCGACAGAAACAGGGCCCTTGAATTTATTCAGCGCTATGGTTACCGCATCGGCCATATCCACGCCAATGATAATTTCGGCAAGGAGGATAATCACCTTCCCATAGGAGCCGGTCTCATCGATTTTGAAAAGATCATCAAATCCCTTAAGCAAACCTCCTACGACGAGACCATGACGATTGAAGTCTTCTCTAAAGATAGGGACTATCTCAGGATAAGTAAAGAGAAGATGAAAAAGATGTGGGAGTCTCTGTGATCATCGCCCTTCTCTTCTCCCTTCTGGTCGCCTTCTTCTGGCTCGGAAAGTTCCGGAAGATGGACAAATTTGAGAAAGAGCCGGAACGTCTCATCTACCTCACCTTTTTTGCCGGAGTTCTCTCCACCATTCCCTCCGTCCTCCTGGAGATTCCTTTCCAGATCCGGACTTCCCATCACCCTCCCCTGATCCGTGACCTTTTTTTCCTATTTCTTTGGGTGGGAATTGTGGAGGAGACCTTCAAATTTTTAGCGGTCCGCCTGACGGTTTACCGTTCAAGCCAATTCAACGAAGTGATGGATGGGATGATTTACATGGTCTCGGCGGCGATGGGTTTTGCGGCCGCTGAAAATGTGGGATATATGCTGGGTTTCGGATTCTCTGTCGGCCTCCTCAGGGCCATTCTTTCCTACCTGGCCCACCTCTCCTTCTCGGCCATCTTAGGATATTACATGGGGAAGGCAAAAATTGAAAAAAATGGAAACCAGCTTTGGATCGGTTTTATCCTGGCCGTCTCCCTCCACTGGTTTTATAACTTTTTCATTGTCGTGGGAACACTCAGGACATCGGAAGGGTTCTTTCTTTTAGGGCTTCTCGTCTGGATCTTTGGACTGATATTGACCTTCATCCTGGTTAAAAAGGCTCAGGCGGTCTCACCCTTTAGGACCACCCATCTATTGCCCAGACGGTTAACCCGGCCATGTCAGGTCTGTGGAAAGACGGTCTCCTCAAAGGCATGGATCTGTCATCATTGCGGAGAACCCCTTACCCTCGAAGAAGATGAAGTTACTCTGAAAGTTTAATAAATGTGCCATTCCTTCTCGCATGGTGGATCACCGCTTTTAAAAGAACGTAGAGCTAACCTGCGAGCTACGAGGTGCGAAGCGCCGACGTAGCGAGTCAGGTTGAGCGTAGTGTTAGATGCAATTTGGATGATTAACCACCACTGTTAACGATCGTATAATTCGGTTCTGGTATAGATATCGACGTATTAAAGACCTTACCACTGGGTTTCGGTGCTTCTTGTTTCTTGAGGTAATCGAGAAAGTGATCCCAAATCATAACTTTGATGCCCGAGTTCCCGTACAAATACCTCCTTCTAAGATCTAGTGCTCTTTTATAAAGCCGGGCCAATGTCGAAGCATCATAGTTACCTCCTCTTACCCATGTTCTCTTACTGCCTATGATAAGGCCGCCTAGTTTCACATCATCTGGATGTGTAATTCGGAACTCGTCTCGAAACTGCGTACTACCCCTGCTTTCTTCGTAGTAATGTAATAATTGGTTTTCTGCGGAAATGAATTCCTTGGTTGGTCTTACGCGGTTATTTGTGTCGTGTTCGAACAAGAAACACTGCGGTGCTTTCACTTCCCATAGATAAGCCTTGTTTGTTTCAATACCCGCTGCGTCTACAGCCCTACAAACAATCAGGTAATCCGAATTACCAGAGTGGCCTCTGTACTCTTCTGCCTCTTCCAGAAAAGTCGCAGTGGTGACATCGACCAATAAATCCCGCGCGTACTTTAAATAAGCTCGACACTCTAATTCTTTGTTCTTTTCGTCGCATATCAGTGCTTCTAATGCATCATGGAGATTCTCGGTCTCATTTGCCATGAGATTCTCTCCATGCTTTTACAGAATAGGCTATTAACTCCTCCAAATTCTCATAGGCGTTATCTGGCGTGATCTCATCACCGAATGATATGAAGTAACCAAGAGGTATGCGATAACTGATGCTGCCTAGTTCTTTTGTATCTATGGACTGCGTGTGGTCAACAACAACAAATGTGGAATCTTTACCTATAGAGAAGGAAATACTATTAGTGACTGAGCAGCCGCTTACTAGACCAAAACGACTTTGCTTAAAACCAAAAGCAGCGGGCAGTGAACTGTCGGTGGCAAACAAGCCTGGAAATGGCTCATATTTTTGACTTTGGTAAGATTGGATTCTTTTCAGATCATCTTCAGTAACAAAGAATAGAGATAGAAGATTTTCATTACCGAATGATACCCAATGAATATTCGATGACTTCAGGATGTCGGGAAAATAGTTTTTTGACTCGCGCTCTACTCTCAAGAGCCGCCTTTCTACAATATCTCGAATCTTTTCAATAGAAGGACTAAAGCTCATCTGTGTTCCTTGGTATTTACTGTCTTGCATCTAACATTATTTTTTTAAGTTTATTCTATAGATGGAGGAATTATATGCATGTGGGAGGAAAGTGTCAAGGTATTTTTAGCTAAAACCTATTGAATTACAGGCATTTATTCAATATAGAGGGAAGTATTTCTCCTCCCTTTGGCAAATGGTTCGGGATGCTCACCATCCTGAGCCTGTCGAAGGAGGGAGGTGGGGGGGGTTTAAGAGGAGAAAAAAAGCGAAAATGGCACACTCGATTACGTGAAGAGCCTATATTATAATGATGTGATGCAAAAGTTCATCGAGATCATTGGCGCAAGGTCCCATAACCTCAAAAATATATCCTGCCGAATACCAAGAGGCAAAATCACGGTCATTACAGGTATCTCGGGTTCTGGAAAGTCGAGCCTTGCCTTCGATACTCTTTTTGCAGAAGGTCAGAGACGCTATATCGAATCGCTGTCCACCTATGCCCGGCAGTTCCTCGAAAAGATGGACCGGCCCGATGTCGAAGCCATCCATGGAATCCCTCCTGCCATTGCCATTGAACAGAAGAACACGGTGAAGAATGCCCGCTCCACCGTTGGAACAGCCTCTGAAATCTATGACTACTTGAGGCTCCTCTTCGCCAAGATCGGAGAAGTTTTCTGCCCCCAGTGCCAGATAAAGGTTTCCGGCGATACGGTCGAAACCGTTTCTGAAGAGGTTCTGAAGGAATTTCCTAACATAAAGGTATCCATTCTAAGTCCAGTCTCATTGGCCAGAGACGAAAAGTCAGAGGTAAAGGTCAAAGAACTCATTCAGAATGGATATTATCGAATTTGGGAAGGAGGAGAGGTGCTTGACCTTACAACCCTTCCTCCTTCCTTTCTCCAAAATCGTCGGCAATTTCTTCTGCTCATCGATCGGTTGTCATCCGAGGAAAAGAATAGATCGAGGCTCACCGAAGCCATCCAAAGCGGATTCCATGCAGGAAGCGGAAAACTTGAAGTCATCGGAGAAGATGGAATGAGATTGGCCTTTAACCAGAGCTATTCCTGCAACCGTTGCGGAAGAACCCTCTCAGAGCCGGCTCCTCTCCTCTTCTCCTTTAACAGTCCGGTCGGGGCCTGCCCAACCTGTCAGGGTTTTGGTAGAGTGATTGGAATCGATTGGCAGAAGGTCATCCCCGACCCGAAAAAGACCTTGAAAGAGAATCCCTTTGCTCCCTGGAACACACCCGCTTATGAGGATCTTTACGAATATCTCTGGAAAGCCTGCCGCCGGCATCGAATTCCGATTCAAAAACCTTTTGAAGAACTTCAACCCCACCAGAAAGAGATCCTGCTCAATGGAAAAGATGAGTTCATCGGTCTTAAAGGCTTCTTTGACTGGATGGAGGGGAAGAGATATAAAGTCCATTACAGGGTCTTTCTCAGCAAATACCGGGCCTACACCCCCTGCCCTACCTGTCATAATACCCGACTTAAAGAAGAAGCGCTCTATGTCCGGTTAGCTGGAAAGAATATTGCCCAACTCTCCGATATGCCCGTTTCAGAACTCCGGGAGTTTTTTAAGAATATACCCTTAAGGGATTTTCAAAGAAGAGTGGGCGAACGCCTCCTCAAAGAGATCAATGACCGGATCAAATTCATGGCCGATGTGGGGCTGGGATATGTAACCCTCTCTCGCCAGACACGCACCCTCTCCAGTGGCGAATACCAGCGCATTACATTGGCTAGGGCATTGGGATCCTCTCTCACCGAAACACTCTATGTGTTGGATGAACCAAGCATTGGCCTTCACGCAAGGGATACGCATCGTCTTCTCCGGACACTTCAACATCTCCGAAACAGAGGAAATACCATTGTCGTGGTGGAGCACGATCCGGACATCATCCGGTCGGCTGATTCGATCATCGATCTCGGTCCCGGAGCTGGGAGAGAGGGAGGCCATATCATTTTTGAAGGAGATCTCGAGTCCCTTATAAAAAAAGAGGACTCCGTCACTGCCCGATACCTGAAGGATGGAACCCACTTTCTTCCGATTCAATCACACAGGACACCTGCGGGGTGGGTTACCATCCGCAATGCCCGTCAACATAACCTGAAAGGGATTGATGTCCATATTCCCCTAAATGTGATGGTCTGTATCACAGGTGTGTCCGGTGCAGGGAAGACCACTCTGGTCCATAACATCCTCTATGCCGGAACCAAAAGGAATGGAAATTCTGAGTTTGAAAAAGGTTCTTTCGATTCCATCGAAGGTTTAGATAAAATCGACGACCTCATCTTGGTCAATCAATCCCCGATTGGTAAAAGCCTCCGATCAAATGCCGCTACCTATATCAAGGTCTTCGGCGATATCCGGGACCTCTTTGCCCTCACCCGAGAGGCTAAAAGAAATGGATTTAAGCCCCGTCACTTCTCCTTCAACACCGTAGGGGGCAGGTGCGACACCTGTCAGGGAGCTGGGTTTCAAGTTCTGGATATGCAGTTTTTAGAGGATGTCATCATCACCTGTGAGGCATGTGAGGGGAAAAGGTTTCGGCCTGAGGTTTTAAAAATTCGTT
>Ga0315277_10003161_pt1 | contig 22474 bp, 26 predicted proteins | sample YL17G05_15_MG_FD_203695 | JGI IMG/M metagenome (GOLD analysis project Ga0315277, IMG submission 203695) | Sediment microbial communities from Yellowstone Lake, YNP, Wyoming, USA - YL17G05_15 | ecosystem: Environmental > Aquatic > Freshwater > Lake > Sediment | place: USA: Wyoming | collected...
TTTCAGACCACTTGAGTACGTAGAGAAAATAAACAAACAGATCAAAGAAAAAGTCACGGAACTCGCAAAGTCTTTGTAGACTTCGTGGTTTTTGTGGAATAATTAAGAAGGCAGATCAACAAGGGTTGTGACTGAGGAAAGACATGAAGCGGTTGTATGCCTGTGGAAGTTTCAGATTCACAGATGAAATGAATGAGTTGGAGAGCAAGCTAAGAAAAGCAAACATTGAATATCGAATGTCCAAGAAAACGGATCGCCGCGGAATCATTGGGTGCTTGGACAAGATAGATGACGCAGACGTTGTCTACGTGGTCAATCCGAGAGGCTACGTGGGAAAAAGCGTCTGCGTCGACATCGGATATGCTTATGCGAGGAACAAACCGATCTACGCCATGCACTTGATAGAAGACCCGCCTGTGACGAACTTAATACACGGCGTCCTTTCTTTTGAAGAACTAATTAGCTTTCTTAAGCAAGACGAACCCGCCAAAAACATGGCATAGCGCGCATTGTTAGGTCTCCGACTTTTGAGATGATTGACGCTCATTTTTCTGTATCGATCATCTCATCTGAGTCTCACTGCTAACAATTCATCCATTTCTTGAACTGTCCGGATCGTTTAGTTTGGCTATGTTGCATGGGACGCAGCAACAGACGAGATTTTCGGAGTTCTCCCCACTTCCTTGACTGCGGTGAGTTACGTGGTCAACCGTGAGATTCAAATCAGTATCAGAATCTTTTGATTCACAATAGTGGCATTATGGTCGTGTCGGCATAGACTGGACAAACTCTTAGAAACTCGTATTATCTCCAATTAATCAGGTCGTCGCCCGCGCTTATGGTGGGTTGTCGATTCGAACTATTTTCCCCACGTATTCTGTTGCCGTGATATTATACGGGTATGGATTTGGGTTATTGTCACCTTTGGTCTCCAATCCTTCAGTCAGTATACGTGTGATCCTTGCTATGATGAGCATGTTGTCATCTGGCCTCTTGAATACGATTATGTCGTCAACCTTCAACTCCGAGAAAGGCACTTGCTCATAGGAGACAGTCGCACCTACCCTGATTGTCGGTTGCATGCTTGGGCCGACAACACGAAGAAACTTCTGTCCATGAACGAGAGGAGAAATGTATGGAATCGAACCGAAATATCCCCAACTGAAAATGACAACCAAGACCACGACTACAACTACTACGGCTAGATATTTTCTCTTCATGGAAACCCTGCTTGTTTTATCCATCGAACCGCCTATATAATAATTCTGAATCCACTATCAGTTGACTCGCAAGTGCGCGTGTTTGGCAAGTCATCCTGGTATCAGACACGAATTCTACTGCGGGTGCGAAACTCGCACGCGCCCCGTCCCTTCGAGTCATTTATTGAATTCATCGCACGCGCGTAACGTAAGATCCATGTGGAAAGAACCCAGACTACTTTTCAAGCGCAACGACGGCTGTCATGAGCACGAACTCTCCAACAGCGACGGCAAGGAACACTGGTAGAACAAAGGGATTAGCAAGGAAAAACGTGACAAATGCGCTGATTATCGGTATCGCCGCTATTGCATAGCCTGGAATAAGGATCAAGATGTAGGTGGAGATTCTTGAGTAAATGTTGCCTACCGCAAACCCTTCTTTCCAGAACTTTCTCGTCAGAATTGTCAACTCAAGCATGATTGCGGCGGCAACTGAAAACCCATGCGCCGCTCCGAAGGCCAGGATCAAAGAGAAGTCTTTTCCCGTGGCAACTGCAGCGATTGAGAGCACAACCAGAGAAACCATGTAAGTGAGTGTTGACAAGAGCGTCTTCGCCGTGATCAGTGTCATCTTTCTCATCGGAAGATGCCTCGTGTAGGCAGAGGCTAAGCCTTCTATTGACAGTAGAGTGGGGGGAAGCAGAAGGGTGATCATTGATAATCCAGTCAGAATCCCAAGCGCGGTGCTCAATCCTATTTCGCCAAGAGAGGAGAAGGTTATTGCAAGAACGGCCGTTTGTATGGCTGGCAAAAGGAACAAACTTGCATAGGAAGGCGCCCTCGAGGCCACTCTCAAGTCTTTACGAATAATTCCCAGCCAAGGTACTTGAGGTCTGATCAGCGTGTCCGTCACAGGTTCTCTCCAACCCCTAGTCACTGCTCCAATCCCCATTTTCCTCACGGTCCACGTGACCCATCTTAGACAATAATAGGCAATGATTGTGTATGCCGTAGAGGCAGCGATGGAGAGGACCACAAGAGCATAGTCAATTCCATTTGGGAAAGTCGCCCATGACACTAAGAACCCGTAGGAAAAAGGATAGAGTAGAACCAAGATCTGAGAAAAAGAGGAGAAACCCTGCGTCAAATAAGCAAATGATTGAACTATCTCCCTCGCAAAATTGATGACAAAATACACTGCGAATGTCGGAAGAATCCACAAAAGCATAGAGGCAAATCTCAAGAAAGTGTGCCATTTAGACCTGCCTCCTGCACCTGCCACCCTTGAGTAGAAGAATCGTGCCAAAGCTGTAGTAAGAGCCAGAGCGAAGATCTCTGTGACTATGATGCCCACGAGGGAGATCGTACCGCCTAATATTGAACCGCCCGCAAGGAAGTAGACCGCCAGAAAGACTGCGCCGGCTGCAACGAGGGGTATATCAAAGATTCTTATGAAGCACAGAAAAACGATTCTTGAGACGTCCCGCCTTGAAAGCGGAAGTGGACTGAGGACATCCACAATCTTAGAGGACACAAACGACGTTGAAACCTGAAGTCCCATGAAGACTATGAGGAACAGCACAACAGCAAGGAACGCGGAGACGCTGCCCAAGAAAGCTGTTTCCCTTGGCACAGGTGGGCCTACGTCACTCATTGTTACGGGAAGGAACACGAAAATGGCGAAAACTGCTATGAAAAGTGTCGTAACCAGTTTGCTGATTAAGGTATTCACTCGGGCATTGGCAACAATTCGTCTGACATCCGTTCTGCCGCTCCGCGGCAAGACTGAGCCAGAACGTAGCGAAAAGATAGATTGGAACGAGACCTCCTTGTAAACTGTGGTCGAAAGTCGCCAGAGTTCAGAAAACTTCACCGAGTCCTACTCCTCTTCCAATGCCCTTATTATGTCCTGCATCCCAGCTTCTTGCTCTGTCACCTTCAGGAAAATGTCTTCCAGAGAGCCTTCTGCGCTTCTGACGAGTTTGCGGAGATCCTCCACCGTGCCCTCTTCCACAATTTTCCCCTTGTTTATTATGCCAACCTTGGTGCACAGTTTTTCCGCGACCTCCATGATGTGCGTCGAGAATATGACGGCTCCGCCTTTCTTCGCGTGGAAGGTTATGAGCTCCTTGAGAATCTTCGAGGAACGTGCATCCAAACCGATTAAGGGTTCATCTAGCACCAGAAGTTTTGGATCGTGCAGTAAGGCTGCGATGATGGCGACTTTCTGCTTGTTGCCCATGGACAGAGCCGCGATTGGCGTGTCAAAATACTGCTTGAGTTCAAAGGCAGAGGCAAACCTTTCAAGCTTCGAATTGACCTCTTCTCTGTATAGGCGTCTTATTGAAGCTACAAACTCGAAGAACTCTCTCGGAGTAAGCGAGTCCATCAGAACCACTTCTTCGGGAACATAGCCAATCTGGCTTTTCGCAGTAACCTCATCTGAGATGGGCGTATTGTAAACCTCAACCTTGCCAGACCGTGGTTCCAAAACCCCGACAAGCACCTTAATCGTGGTGGTCTTGCCTGCTCCGTTGGGGCCGAGCAGTCCGTAGATTTCCCCATTTTTCACGGTGAATGACAAGTTTTCAACTGCCACGAAAGAACCGTAGTTAACTGCGAGTCCTTCAACCCTGACGGCCAATGTCTCCAAGTGTAACCCTCCAATACGTGAATCATAGCTTTCTTGACTAGTTACCTTAATACATTTCCCCCGAGTGCGAAGAGGTCACTGATATGATAGCTTCATTGCCGAATCAACGCGCGCCAGCTTGTTGCTAAATTCAGACAAAAATAGATTTTAATTTGTGCGGGTCTTTTCTTGGTATGTGTCTCAATGTTTTGGCGGAAGGATAGTTGCCGGATAAAATCTATAAGTCCGAATTTAGCAACAGCCTAGCGCGCGTGTGTGGTGGTATAGGTATAGGTGTACAGGTAGGTGTAGGAGTAGGAGTTGAGAGTGGTTAGTAGTCAGTGGTAGTGACCAGTAGTTAGTGTGGTTGGTTGGATAAAACTTTACCTTTGGGTTTGGGATAAAACTTTACCCCAAACCAAACCAGCTGCTTACCTTCAAAAAACGCGGCGATAAAGGACTCAAGCGACTATTTGACTATGAGTCTTAGTTCTACTTGGTTTGGCTTAGCGAATCCTGCCTTTCTGTAGATGCTTATGCCATCTTCAGAAGCGTGAAGATGCAGATACTTAACGCCCAAGGCTTTGGCCTCTCTGATTAGCTCTTTCAGCAGTCGTGTGCATATGCCTTTTCTTCGGGCTTCAGGAACCGTGTACATGTTGAGGATGTAGCCGAGCCTCCCAGATTCAAGCCCGCCGTATCTTCCAGGCATCTGCCAGATCACCATCCCGCTCGTGCCGTCTATTCTGCCGTTGCGTTCTGCAAGCCAAGCAATGAAGCGACCGGAAGGAATGGCTTCACGAAAATACTCCCGCAAAGACCCTCTCAGGTTGTCAGTCTCCTCATCCTCAGGATGACCGTAAAGCTCGTTTAGAAACCGAACCCTATAGTCGACCAGAGACTCAACATCATGAACGCTGGCCCGACGATAGAGCACCCTATCACCCTCAACTCCCATCAAATCTCTCCCCCGCAAAATCATACCTCAACCATCACTATGGCCACGCGTGAATACATATCTTTTTAGCATCGCCACGCTTATCACGAAAACCGCTACGAGACTTTCGCACGGGTGACCATAAGAGTTCCATGGAAACTGACTGCCCTGCCAACGTAATCGCTCATGGCCCGAGGTATTCACGGTACATTCCTCATGTCGGAATGTACATGGAAGGTGCACCCATACTACTGCCTACCCAAACAAAGACCCGGGACGTTTCAAACATACCGCGCGCGAGGAACATCTCCCCATAGAACGCCAGCGCCTGGCTTCACACGAGATTCAACCTTCCGCCTTGGGATCGTAGTGTTCCATACGAAAGTCACTTAACGGCCAACATAGTCGCACATTGCGAAAGGTACTCGGAAGACCTTCAAGATGGGCCTTGTCTGGATAGCTGAACTATTGCGGAAAAAGTGTCGAGATCTATACTACGGCCTAGGCGAATGTAGAGCTTCTGTATCTTCAACACCCCATAGCGCACACTAGTCTCAAAACTCGCATTCTGGATAATCTTATATTCGCAACGACACAGAATCCCACAACATTGCGACATAGAAGGAGGTGAGGCAATGGCAAAAAAAGGCGAGAAATACAAGTGTGACGAATGTGGACTAGTCGTAGTGGTCGACGACCCATGCGGATGCTCAACGTGCGACCTGGTATGTTGCGGCGAACCCATGAAACCGGCAAAAGCCGCAAAGGCGAAGCCTAAACCCAAGAAATAACGCCCACGGAACAGCAAGGCTCATGGGCTGCCTCGTTTCTCCCAAGCAGTCTTCAACGCGGAAGCAAAACCATCCTCATCATCCGCTAATCTCTTTTTAACCTCTCTCCAAGTCGCCGGACAATCCTTGTAAAGCACACCTACGATGCCGCGAATCATCACGTCAATCTCACGCCTGTTCGCACTTGTGACCTCTATCCCTGCTTTTCTGAAAACCTCCTGAAGATGCCTAAAATAGCAAGTCATAGTCGAGTCACCGACGAGTAGAAGAATGTCCTGATTCTTAAAACTTCCAGTCTAAGCCCTTCTAACGGCCTAAGTCCAGAAGCAGACGGCACATGTAAATCATTTATACTGAACAGCGATAATATCGATGCGATGTGACCTTATATGCTCGTCACAAACCGAGATTTGATGGTTCCTGCCAGGCGCAGCGGCTATGGAGTCGGCGCCTTCAACGTAAACAATCTAGAAGCAGTTCTGGCCGTCGTAGAGGCCGCAGCTGAAGAAAAATCACCTGCGATAGTGGCCGTCACGCCAAGCGCCATAAAATATGGCGGCCTGCCATATCTTTCAGAGATTGTCCGAACCGCTGCCGAATCTTCGCCGGTTCCCATGTCCTTACACCTTGATCACGGCGAAGACTTCGAAACAGCATCCAAATGCATCGCTGCAGGCTTCACGTCGGTGATGATTGACGGATCCCACCTCAAGTTCGACGATAACATCGCGCTGACGAAACGTGTGGTCGAAACGGCCCATCCGAAAGGCGTGTCCGTTGAAGCTGAACTCGGAAGACTTGCAGGAGTAGAAGAATCAACCGTCGAAGAGAAAGATGCCATCCTGACTGACCCCAAAGCGGCTAAAGATTTTGTTGAACGAACAAAAGTAGATGCTCTCGCCGTGGCGATAGGCACATCACATGGCGCCTACAAGTTTAAGGCAGAACCGAAACTTGATTTCGAAAGGTTGAAGCTCATCAGCAGACAGGTCAGCCAGCCGCTTGTCCTGCATGGAGCTTCAAGCGTCCCATCATGGATCATCGAAAAGGCATCCAAGTACGGAGCTGAACTTAGCGGAGCAAGGGGAATTCCTGAAGAGCACATTAAGAAGGCGATCTCCATGGGCATCGCGAAGATAAACATAGACACCGATCTTCGCCTCGCGTTCACTGCAGCCGTGCGCGAAGTGCTAGTAAACTCGCCGAAAGAATTTGACCCAAGAAAGATCTTGGGCCCAGCAAAAGAAGCCATGAAACAAGTCGTTAAGGGCAAGATGCAACTGTTCAGCAGTTCTGGAAAAGCGTCTTAGGACCAGTGAACTTGGAATGAAGGTTGGAATACTAAGCGGCGGCGGCGATGCACCTGGCATTAACGCCGTCATCAGGGCCGTCGTCAGAAAGGGAATTCAGAACTACGGCTACGAAATAGTAGGCATAAAAGACGGGTGGCATGGCCTTCTTGAAAACGAGCTCGTGCCTCTAGACTTAAAGTCTGTTTCTGGCATTCTTCCGCGCGGAGGCTCAATTCTTGGAACCACAAGGACCAACCCCTTCAAACGGGAGAAAGGACCTGAAAAGATGCGTGAAAACGCCAAAAAAGCAGGGATTGGAGCAGTCATAGCCATTGGCGGCGACGACACACTGAGCGTTGCATCCAAAATGGCCGAATATGGGCTCAAGTGCGTAGGAGTGCCCAAAACGATTGACAACGACTTGGCAGGAACCGATTACACATTTGGGTTCATGACCGCCGTCACGACTGCCACAGAGGCCCTTGACAGGCTTCACACCACCGCTGAAACCCATCAGAGAGTCATGATCCTTGAAGTCATGGGAAGATACACAGGCTGGATTGCCCTAGAAGCCGGCCTGGCAGGCGGCGCAGACATCATCCTAATCCCGGAAAAGCCATTCACCATAGAAGAAATCTGCAAATACATCAAGCACAGACAGAAGCGCGGCCGAAACTTCAGCATAGTTGTGGTTGCCGAGGGAGCCAAGCCTAAAGGCGGCGCAGAAATAGTGTACAGCGATAGTGTTGACGAATTCGGCCACATTCGCCTAGGCGGCATAGGCTACTACGTTGGGAAAGAAATCGAAAAATGCATGAACATAGAAACGCGCGTCGTGGTCTTGGGACATCTTCAACGCGGAGGCTCGCCGACAGCCTTTGACAGAATACTGGCCACGAGGTTCGGAATAGCCGCTGTGGACCTCGTTTACAAGAAGAAGTTCGGACGCATGGTTGCCATTCAGGGAAACAAGATAGTGTCAGTGCCCCTTAAAGACGTAATCGGCAAGCGCAGAACAGTGGACCTAGAACTTTACGACATTGCAAGAGTGTTTTTCGGCTAGCCTCTACCATGTTAAGTTGCCAGCACATCCGCCAGCTTCAGCAGGCTCAGGTCCAAGGGTTTCTCTGTCTTACAAGCTTCCTCAAGTCCTATGCTCGTTATTCTGCCCTTCTGCAGTCCGACGATTCTTTTTCCCTGCTCTTTCGATAGCAGGTCTACAGCCTCGTTTGCGAACAGGTTGGCCAAAAGCCGGCTTCTCGCCGTTGGGCTGCCTCCTCTCTGTGCATAACCAAGAATACTGAGCCTGACTTCCGTTCCGGTACTTCTCTCGATTTCTGCTCCAAGCCTCTTCGTGTCGCCTATTCCTTCTGCGGCAACTATTATTCCTGACTTTTTTCCCTTTGCGCTGTTCTCCTCTAACCTCTTGATTATTCTTTCCTTGTCAAGCTTAACCTCGGGCACCAAAATGATCTCCGCTCCAACCGTCAACCCCACTGCTGACGCTATGAAGCCTCGCGTTCGCCCCATCACCTCAACTATGAAGATTCTCTCATGGGAAATGGCCGTGTCCCGAATCTTGTCAATCTCAACTACCGCCGTATTCACCGCCGTGTCAAAGCCTATCGTTTCCTCTGTGCCAAAAACGTCGTTGTCGATCGTTGCAGGAACCCCAACTATCAAAGTGTCCGTGTGCTTACTTAGCTCCAAGGCCGCATTGAAGGAGCCGTTTCCACCAATGACTATGAGTCCATCAATGCTGTTAAGTGCAAGATTTTCCGCGGCCTTCAAGCGTCCCTGCCTCTTTCTGAACTGCAGGCTTCTCGACGTGTGCAGAATGGTTCCGCCCAACTGGATTATTCCCCCAACAGAGCGGGGAGTAAGCGGCCTCATCATGTTCATCATCAAGCCTTCCCATCCCCTCTCAAAACCGAACACCTGATGATTCTTTGAATAAGCGATGCGGGTAATCGCCCTAATAGCCGCATTCATGCCAGGCGCGTCTCCACCACTCGTGACGACACCTATCCTCTTCAACCACAACTCCTCCGACCGCACAACTTACGCGTACAACAATCAACTTAATTGAAGATAAATTTGACCCCATTCTGCGTACAGAAAAAGCTAGATCGGTGCATCTTCTCCAGAACCGCGTGTCTGAAGGGTCAGATCTTTAGACAAGGTTTTTATCTTAAATACTATCTTACTGAAACAAATCTCACACATTAAGGATGAAGGGATAACCAGATGAGAGGAGCAATCGTATTTCTCGCAGTCTTCATAATAGTGCTGTTAGCAACATTACCATATCCGAGCTTGCCGCCAGGAGCACAGATCTACAACGCCCTCAATGTGCCAACAACGGACTATCAGGTGCTAGGAGTGCCTGCAACAACCCTCATAATCGCAGTGTTCAACGGCGTAATCTATGGAATAATCGCCTGGCTCATCTACACAATAGCCGACAGGGCAAGAAAATCGAAGCCTCAAAAACAGCAACAAAGCCAGTAGCAGACATCATTTCCGAAGACTCGTATCCTATTTTTCTGACCCTTTACTCTCCCGTACGACAGGTGGCTAACGTGCGCTACAATGGTGCAGTCTTGTTCAGGAAGCAGCGTCCTCTGCGTGAAGGTAAAGTTTTATAGTTCTGAATGGGCTTCACACTCTTTCGGCGGTGGGTCTTAGGCGGGGGGGTAGGGGTCCCCTGTACCGTAAACCCTCTACAGGACGGGCTGAAAGCTGAGGATGAGATGTTTAAGGTCGTCGAAACCTCTATTTCCGAAGCGTTGACTATCCGTCCTTTGGGGCTGGCGATCATTGAGCGGCTTCCGTAGGGAAGCCGTTTTCAGTGTTTACCAGGCGAACCCGGCCAGGCCCGGGAGGGAGCAACCTAAGTCTGGACGTTCAGCGCTCAAGGGGGCGCGGGTACGAGTGTAGGGCTTTGAGGATTCGGCGAATTCTGGGCGTCGAACCTCTGTGGCCCACCGCCTTTACGGTTACTTTTGCCTATGCTTAGGGGAAATCGACGCGCTGACAAGCTCATATGCATTGAGAAGAGCGTGGCTGCAAGATTAAGCACGTGAACTTCACCACAGCGCAATAACATGAGCGATTTCCAAGAAAATGCTAAATCCTGCAGGAAACAAAGCCTATTGGCATTGGACGTTTGAACATGCCATTTAACGAGGTCCGCAAGGACTATTTGCTTGACCGCTGGGTTGTCATAGCAACTGAAAGAAGTCGACGACCTACAGACTTTGCGAAGAAGGAGAGGCTGCAAGCCAAAACAGAAGTCTGCCCCATGTGCCCAGGTAACGAGCAGATGACACCACCGGCAGTTCTGGTCTGCATAGAATCAAAAAGTGGCTTTCGAAAAACCAAGGATGGCGGCGATTCTAGATACAGGAATTGGCTTGTTCGATGTGTCCCAAACCTGTATCCAGCCTTTGCCCCTCCAAAAGAAAAGCTCACGAGAAAGCAAATTCTGATAGACAGCAATCTAGCCATGGCCGTTGGGCATCATGAAGTTCTGATAGAGTCGCCGGTTCATGATGAGCATCCTGCAAACGCTAGAATCCCGCAGCTAATCCACGTTGTCAATTGCTATATCGATAGACTCCGCGAACTATCAGCAAAACCTTACATAAGGTATGTTTCCATTTTCCGCAACCACGGCATAGAAGCAGGAGCCTCACTTTCTCATGCACACAGCCAAATAATCGCAACACCGATCGTTCCAAAGACCATCCGCGAAGAAATGAAAGCAGGCAAGAAATTCTGGGATCAGAACAAAGAGTGTATTTTCTGCAACATCATCCAAAAAGAACACAAGGGACCAAGACTCGTTCTTGAAAACTCGAAGTTCACTGTTTTCACCCCGTACGCAAGCGTTCATCCAATGGAGTTCTGGATATTCCCGAAAAAACATGAGACCACGCCGTTAGGCTTATCGCAAGCTGAAGTGAAGACTCTTGCTGAAACAATGAAAACCTGCCTTGGAGGGTTGAAAGCATTAGTGAATGACCCGCCCTATAACTATGGTTTTCACCTGGCCCTAGACAGGAATTCAAGCAAATACTATCATTGGCACTTAGAAGTTTACCCCAAACTTGCGATTTGGGCAGGGTTTGAACTGAGCACAGGCATGTACATAAACACCGTTACTCCTGAAGCCGCAGCGGAAGGCCTGAGAAAAACCATATCAACTCAAGCCTAGCACAAGTTTCTCGAATTCTGGCCTAACGTACAACACGTCTTCCACGTAGGCTCTCAATGGTTCCGCAATGCTCCACGCCTGCAAGATGCATCCTTTGGGTGCGTACGGCGGGTCGCCATCGCAAATCTCACTCGCCGTCCCAAGCTTCGCGCCTAGAACATGCTTGGCAAAAAACGGTTCAAGAATGTTCTTCATGACATAATCGCGCCTGAGACCGCTATGTCCCTTCACTTTCAAGAAAGCCGTTATGAATGGACCTAGAAGCCAAGGCCAAACTGTCCCATTATGATAAGCCTTGTCCCGGCTTCTTCTATCCCCCGCGTAGACTCCAATATACCTCGGATCATTCCTTGCGAGGGACCTCAAACCAAACGGCGTCAAAAGCTCATGAAGCACAGAATCAACGATTTGCTCGTTCTTCACATCGTCAAGCATGGCAAAATCCAAGGCCACTGCGATCATCTGATTAGGTCGAAAAGAGCCGTCTCGCCCATTCTCATCGACAACGTCGAAGAGGCAGCTCTTTTCCGAATTCCAGAATTTCTCAGCAAAGCTCATCTTCGCTCTTTCAGCCATCATGGCATATTTTTCTGCTTCACCGGGCTGCTCAAACCTATTCGCAAGCAGTTCCATGATCTTCAAGGCGTTATACCATAGCGCTTGAATTTCAACAGCTTTTCCAGCCCTCGGATTCAGAGGCTGGCCATCTACAGTGGCGTCTATCCATGTCAATTGCGGACCATGCCGCAACAAGCCGTCACTGTCAACATGAATGCTAGGAGTCGTTCCTTCAACGTAATTTTCAACGATTGCCTTCAACTCCTTGAGCAGCCGCGTCTGAACGAATTCGAAATCGCCGGTGTACTTCAGGTACTGTAACACTGCATTCACAAACCACAATGTCGCGTCAGCAGTGTTGTAGACTGCAGGCCCACCTCTATCTGGAATAAAATTGGGAATTAAGCCGTCCCTGAAGTGTTTCTGGAAAGTCAAGAAAATTCGTTTGGCATCTTCAAACCTTCTCGTTGTGAGTGTTAATCCGGGCAGCGAGACAAACGTGTCTCTTCCCCAATCTTCAAACCAATGATACCCCGCGATGATACATCTGTGCTCTGCACTTGTTCCTTTGACTATTAACGCGTCCGTAGCAAGAATCGTATAGCTAAGCCAATCGTTTGCGGGAGCATTCGTGTGTGTTCCGTAGAATTTCGCCAGCAGATTTTCACGTCGCTCTTTTTCCTTCTCAAACAGAGCCCCTATATCAAAAAGTGTGGTTGGCACCTCGGCGAAAGCTTTTCGAGCAGCATCTGCCTCTTCGTCTGCAACAGCCGCTATCGCAAAACTCTCGTTCCTGCCAGCTTTGATTTCATACTCAAAGAACCCGCTCTGATAGCAATCGTCTAAACAGCTTTCCCCACGATTGGCTTCCTCTCGATAGTATAGGTTTTCGACCCACTTTTCCTTGGCAGAGTATTTTCCGCCTACCGTCCTCAAGATTATAGCCGACTTTGGAGAACCAAAGCTTATGCACGTTTCCTTGCTTTCGTATTTCTGGATGGGGTCTGTAGTGAGTTTTCGCCTTTCGGTCACTGAGTGAAAATGACGACAGTTAATCAGAGGAAAAACTCGGACGTTGATGTCAGAGCTGCTTCTGTTCAGAGCCTTGTAAAGGATAATTGTGGCATTCATCCCATAAGGCATGAAAACCGTCTTTTCAATTTCAAAATTCTGCAGAGTGTAAACGAATTTTGGGAAGGATGAAACCCTGAACTGATTGAGGAAAGTGTGTCCAAGAGGGAATACACCATTCTGGAACTCATTGGCTCCAAGTTGATAGGTATCATTTCCTATTCTAGCTTCCTCGTCGAGCTTTTCTAGGCAGATTGTTCTATCTCTTGGTGGATGAAATGCGGCGACAAGCAGTCCATGATACTTCCTTGTGTTTATTCCCAAGACTGTTGAGGACGCGTACCCACCTAAGCCATTGGTCACTATCCACTCTTTCTGGATTGAAGTGTCAAAGTTGGAGAGCATTTCTTGATTCAGGCTTATGGTTGGCATCTGCATCTAGGCCATCAGCTTTGCAACGTTCTTTTCTCTCGGCGCGCCAAAGTAGTTTGCAACGGGATTGCATTTTATTCTGAACAGCAAGGCGTGAGGTTTCTTCAGCTTATACTCTGTCAAGGTTTCAGCGTAGCCCATTCCCTTTGCGAAAACCAAATCAACAGAATTGTAAGCCTCAAGAAACTCTGCGGAGACCTCTTTCACAGACAGGCCCACAGCATCTGTTCCAGTCACTATCACCTTATCGGCAATTTTGCTCATCCCGGAGTCTATCGCATCATCCAGTGTAGCATCGTTAATCACAGGCCCGCCCTTAACTGCAACAATGACGGTAAGTCCCATGTTTTTCAGCTGCTCGACAAGCAGGGTGTCGAAGACAATCTCTCCAGCATTGTCCGCCAGATAAAGGACAGTGTGAGCCTTCTTTGCTAGTTCGTAAATCATGTTAGTGTCATCTATGACCAGTTCTTTTGCTGCCTCCCGAAGGTTTTTTCTCAAGCTGCTAAAAGCGAACTTGTGACCTGGAATGTCAAACTCCATCACATTGCCTACAATCGCACATAGACAAGCTCTTTTGAATCTGTCTTGCTGAGCATAGCCTTCCTCAACGTATTTTCTTGCATATGGCAGGAGCTTCAGAGCTTTGCCATTGCTCACCCTCTTGCTTCTCTTATAGGGATCATTGTTGCCTGTCACTCTTTTTACTATCCTGTCCCTTTTCGTGCCCAGATCTGCGGGCACAGCAGTAGGTTTGAATTCTTTGTTCATCAAGCGAAAAAGTTCGCACATAGCTCTGAAACGCAGGGCTGGGTTCGTTGTAGCCTCTGTAGCTTCAGCTACCGCGCGGCTGATTATGCAAGCTGCACATTCGGCTTCAACTTTCAAGGGTTTCGAAACTCACCTAACGTTTTGAGGCTTCTGCAAACTCGCGCATAATGGCATATGAGTCTTTTGCCTTCACAATGCCACTTGCCACCAGCACGCCCTGAGTGCCCAGCCTCAGCGCGGCTGCAACATCTTCTCCGTGGCTTATCCCTGCTCCACACAGAATCGCAACCTTAGAGTTGACCTGCCTCACGAGTTTAACCGTGTCTGTGATCACTTCAGGCTTTGCCTTTGAAACTGAAATTCCCGTACCTATGAGTTCAGGCGGCTCGACCGCTATCATGTCTGGCTTAAGCGTGGCAACAGCCGTGCTTATGCTTGGATTGTTGGCACACACACATGACACAAGCCCCTCTTCCCTTGTTAACTTGATTATTTCGTCAATGTCCGACAGTTTAAGCTGCCTCTCAGAATGGTTGACCAATGTTCCAACTGCACCAACTTCCTTCACGGACTTGGCAAGCACATGCCCCGTGAATCCTCCAGGTCTTATGGGATCCACGTGCTGAGCAAAAACTGGGATGTCAACAGCCTCTGCGACGATCGCGATGTCTGCGAACTGAGGTGCCACGCCAAGCGAAATCCCTGTTTCGGAACTCACTTTTTCGGCTTTCCTTGCAAGCTCAACCCCCTTCGTCCCTGTGGCTTCCAAATATGTCTTAAAGTTGACGATTATCATAGGCGTTTGCAGTTTCTTAGGCAAGAGCACATTCACCCAGGTTCATGTATAGCTACGATCGTTAATATTATTTTAGAATAGAAACAGGTTCACTCGAGTTAGGGCTTTGGCTATCGGCGCTTCAACGCCATTGTGTCTGGAACAAAAACGGCGGCCGCAATAACAGTTGTCCATACCCCCATTTTGTCTCCGGTCGCAGATTGTGTCACGTTGGCTGTTTTGATTATCATCCCGCTGGTTTTGAACAATTGCTCTTTCTCGTGCCAAGCGATTTCGGGGTCAAACTGTATGCCCATGGTTGTTGCAAGCATTGTTGCTGCTAAGTCTTCTGCGTAGTCTCCAGCCTTGTCGTCTGGCTGTCCATAAGAATGATGCTCAGAAAGGTAGCCATAATTGTTTGTGCCTGAAGGAATTGCCACCCCTATGGATGAAGCTATTAGCCTATGTGGTTCATTGGTTGAGTTTCTAGCCAAAACAACGAAGGTTATCTCACCTGGTCTTATCATTTTCAAGCCCCTTTCTCTCGGAATGAGTTCGCACCCAGGCGGCACGATGCTCGAAACGCTTACGATGTTGCAGTGCTGGATGCCAGCGTCTCTCAAGGCTAACTCAAAAGACTGCAGTTGCTCCTTGTGTTTCCCGACTCCGTTGGTTAGGAAGAAATATTTTGGAATCATTGTCGCCATACAATTAACTCAATACGTTTATTAATGTTATGATTCGACGATGAGCAAGCAGTCTTGCTTCTGATTCCGCACTTGCATTCGAGACCCTGTTGTTACGTTGGCCCACTGCGTGACTGCAACAAGCTCTTTTATTGCAAATCGACTTTCGCAATGGCGGTAAGACATTTGGCTCGAGCTAATGCAGGGAAAAGGATAACAATGCTTTCAACGTACTCTTTTTGGGGCCTGCCTAGTGTCGCAGTATCAAAGCGCATTTAAAGACGAGACAAAACTTGACATCAACTATGTTCCTCATAGGCTCCCCCATAGAGACAGCGAACTGCGTCTGCTGGCAGAATTCTTCAATTTCATGCTGCAGTTTCCCGGAAAAATGTCTCAAAGGGTCCTAATAGTCGGCGAAGTAGGAACAGGCAAGACTGTACTTTCACAACGTTTCGGAACCGACATGGCTCGAGAAGCCGGCAACCGAGGTACCGATCTGCGCTACATTCATGTTAACTGCCGAGAATATCGTGGAAGTCTTTTCCTAATCCTGCAACATGCGGTTTTGGTTTTTCATCCGAACTTTCCCAAGCGAGGCTATTCAGCTGAGGAGCTTCTTCGCATTTTGATGCAGATCCTAGACGACGAAAATGCCTATGTGATCCTAACCCTAGATGAATTTGACAGCTTGATTCTGAGGGAAGGCTCTGAAGCTGTTTATCAGCTAACTCGACTGCAAGAGGTAAGGCAGAACAAGCCTCAAAGATTTTCGCTAATATGCATTCTGCGGGACGTGAATCTCATTGGACAATTGGACGCTAGCACCAGAAGCACGCTACAGTCTAACATAATTAACCTCGCAAAATACTCCAAACAACAGCTCGTAGACATTCTCAACGAACGTATTTCCCTAGCCTTCAAGCCCTTAGTCGTGCCCGAAGAGACAGTGAACGCGATCGCTGAACTTGCGTTCTCTGAGAATGGAAATGCACGTTTCGGCATTGAATTGCTTTGGCGAGCTGGAAAGTACGCGAGTGCGGAAAACCTAGACACTGTTGTTCCAGAATGTGCCAGGAAGGCTGTCTCAAGCATAATCCCAGCGACGAGGAAAAGCGACTTGGTGTATCTTGGTCTGCATGAAAAGCTTCTTCTTCTCGGCATAGCCAGACTTTTCAAAGAAAGCCGCAAAGCCTACGTTTCTCTTGCAGAAGCTGAGCAATTTTACATGGTGGCGTGCGAGGAATTCAACACAAGACCGCACAGTCACACGCAACTCTGGAAATACCTGCAGAATCTCTCAGGCGTAGGCATTGTGGAAACGGAAGTCTCAGTAGCCGGTCCCCGAGGAAGATCAACGCTTGTTTATCTGCCTCGGATTCCTGCACATGACTTAGAGAAGGAACTATTTACCCTCTTGCAGAAAGGAGAAGCATGAAAACGATGGACATTGAGGACGTTTTCTCCTCCAGAGTTCGCATGAAGATCCTGAAAGCATTAGCGCAACTAGGCGAGCTCAACGTTTCCGAAATCGCGCGTAGGCTCGGCGTAAACTACGAAACAACGGCCAAACATCTGGAAATATTGGAAGCTGAAAGAATCGTGCAACACAAAAAATTCGGAAGAATAAGGCTGTACAGGCTTGATGAGAATTCGCCTAAGGCTAGAGCAGTTCAGACACTTCTGAATGCTTGGAAGAAGCAGTCTGAACCTGTGAAAAATGGACAATTCAGATCTTCGTCACCGTAGGAAAGATTCGTTACTATGCGACAAGCTAGTTTGAAGAGGATTTGCAGACTAGGTCCGATAGAACGCTAAACAGCGAGAAAGAATCGTAATGCTCTCCGAAGAGTATTCCAACGAGGCAAGTCCGTTAAGAACAAAAGAGAAAAGAGGCAGTATCATATCTCAAATCTCTAAGCATGATAGAACTGAGGAGACAACGTATGACCATGGTTGACATTTCGAATAAGCCAGAGGTCTTTCGTGAGGCAACTGCAAAGGGCACAATAAAGCTGAAAACCGAAACCATACAGCTAATTGAAAAAGGGAAAATCTTGAAAGGAGACCCGCTCTATACAGCACGCATCGCCGGCATTACAGCTGCCAAGAAGACAAGCAATCTAATTCCACTTTGCCATCCGCTACCATTAACAAAGGTGGAAATCGAAGCTGAAATCATCAACAGCTCAACCATTCAGGTTACTTCAACCGTGAAAACCAAAGCTCAAACAGGCGTCGAAATGGAAGCGTTGACGGCCACAGCTGTAAGCCTTCTGACAATATGGGATATGGTAAAACAATACGAAAAGGACGCTGAAGGACAATATCCTTCCACAGTCATCGACAACATCCACGTTGCAAAGAAACTGAAGAAGGGCGTCCTTGAATGAGCGAAAGTTCAAAAAGACACAAGAATGATTCACCAAAAACGCTGAGATTCGCTATTTTAACGGTGAGCACGTCTCGGTATCAGCAGCTGAAAAAAGGCGGAGCCCTGAAAGATGTGTCGGGAGACACTATCGAGGCCCTACTCAAGAAGGCTGGACATGCAATAGTGTCTCGAAAAACGATTTCAGACGACAGAAAAATGATTGAAGAAGGCATGCGAAACTCGCTATTTAGTTCAGATGTGGACGTTGCCATTTTTTGCGGAGGAACCGGTATAGCCCCGTCGGACATCACTATCGAAACAGTATATCCATTTTTAGAGAAAATTCTCCCAGGCTTTGGTGAGATTTTCAGGCGATTGAGCTTTGATCAAATCGGTTCTGCTGCAGTCTTGTCAAGAGCCATTGCTGGGGTGACCAAGGGTAAAGCCTTTTTCTGCATTCCCGGTTCTCCTGACGCTGTTAAGCTGTGTCTTGAAAAGCTTATATTGACCGAAGCGGCTCACGTCGTTAGGCATGCCCGGGAATAACGATGGTGCTTAGAGACAACTTCGGACGTCCACTTCTCAACCTGCGTGTGGCCGTCACTAGCCATTGTGATTTGCGCTGCAGATTTTGCCACATGGAAGGCGAAGAAAAGTCTGATGAGATCCCTGCGAGAGAAATGACGGTTGACGAAATTGGTCGCATCGTGAGGATCGCCGTCGAGCTAGGAGTTTCTAAGGTAAAATTGACAGGTGGCGAGCCACTCGTTCGAAAGGGCATTCTGGAAATTGTCGAAAAGATCTCCAGAATACGTGGCTTGTCCGATCTTTCCATGACCACAAATGGCGCATTGATCGCTTCATTAGCCAAAGAACTACGTGCCCGCGGTCTAAACCGCGTCAACATCAGCCTTCCAACGCTGAATCCTGAGGTCTACAACAAACTAACCGGAGGAAGAGTGGAAGACGTTCTCAAGGGTGTTAGAGCAGCTGTTGAAGTAGGGTTCCATCCAGTCAAGCTTAACATGCTAGTCCTAAAATGTGTAAATGACTATGATTTTCTCGAGATGATCCGTTTTGCCGCAGAAACTGGGATGATTCTGCAGTTAATAGAGCTTGAGCCAATAAACGTTGATGGCACGTATTATGAAGCCAACCACAAGGCGTTAGATGAATACGAAAGCATGCTAAGGGAAAAAGCCGCAAAAGTTGAGACTAGGCAGTTCATGCAAAACCGGCGCATCTATCATTTACCAGATGTGAAAGTTGAAGTCGTTCATCCAACAGAAAACTCCGAATTCTGCGGAAATTGCACACGACTGCGAGTGACAAGTGATGGAAAGCTCAAGCCATGTTTAATGAGAAACGACAATCTTGTGGACATTCTGACACCCATGCGGAACGGAGCAAGCGATGAAGAAATAGCACAGTTGTTCCAGTTGGCAAACCAGAAAAGGCAACCCTATAACGACGTTAAATAACCCTGTGTGGCAATTCGCGAGCGTGATCATTTCTAGCGCAGTTCCAATATCTTGACTTCGAGTTTACTCGTGTCAAGCAAGGCGATCGTTGATCTACCAGTCAAATATCCGCACGCTTCCCCGGGATTGACTATTAACGTTCTGCCTTTCCTGTAAACCTTGGCCTCATGAGCGTGTCCATGTACCACGACATCAAAACCTCCGCTGTCAATTAAAGCATTTAGCAATTCTGTATCAACACCATGCAGCAAGGCAATTCTGGCACCGTCCACATCCAGTTTTGCGAAGTTTCCACGTATCTCCAAATGCTTGTCTTCACTGAATCTTCTTTTTAGGAGCTCATGGTCACCATCATTATTGCCAAAAACACCAATGAGTTTCGCCTTCAGTCCTTTGAATCTCGGGATCACGAAGGGTGAAACATAGTCTCCGGCGTGGAGAACAAGCCCAACGTTTTCACTATTCAGCACCTTTATGGCCTTGTCCACCATAGACAGCCGATCATGAGTATCCGAAATCAGGCCTATCATCAATTTTGTCACCAACCGCAAAATATTACTTTTCACTGCAAATATAGTCTTTTTGAGCCTTTCCCTCAAATGTAGAGGTTTGTTATAGAGAATATTTCAGTCTCGGGAATACTCAGACCAGCGAAACACGGCTTAAAACGCTCCATGATCCTTTTCAGTTATAGAAAACGGTTCTAAAAGAGGAATATAGAGAATGAATCCATGGGGTTCGAACCCATCAGCCAAACGAAGAGACAAGCTTTACATTATTGCAGAGATCTTGGAAATAGCGAAGGAAGGAACTCTGAAAACCCAAGTCATGTACAGGGCGAACTTGAGTTTCACGCAGCTCAATGAATATCTTAATTTTATGTTGAAGATCAGCTTACTCGAGAAAGTTAAGACTAACGATAGAGAAGTCTACAGGGCAACCGACAAGGGATTGGATTTTCTGCAACGCTATCGTGAAATAAACGAGTTGCTCAGAACAGAAGACAACGGTTACAAGAACGATGTCAAGGTTCCCCCTCCTCACTTGCTGAAGAGAAATTAGATCTCACATTACAGAAAACAGAACTATCGCAGACATTATCCTCTCTGCAGAAGGATTGTTGGCCGAAGTCAAGGGGGAGGCTACTTCTTGGGGTCTTCTTCCAAGTAAGCCCTGATCTTCTTTTTCAACGTCGGAAATTCTTCCAGCATTGCCAAAATGATCTGTTCTCGCATTCTATCGTTCTTATTGTTCATTTTCAGCAGACCTCTTGGCCACAAATATTGTATAGCAATATACAATATAAGGTTTTGTCTGTACTTGCAACGGATTATTGGGGGCCAACAGAAAAAAGGATTGTCTTATGTTCACAATTTTGACCGTCTTTCCGCGGGTCCTAACAACAACCGCACACCTAACATGAATATGGCGGCTCCAACCAGAACAGCTACGAAAATCATTGGCAACCACGCAGAAACACCTTCAATACCAAGCGGAGAATCATGCTCCAAAGTGTTACTTCCAAAGCACGACTATCCCATGCGCGCGCGTCCACATGGTTAAGTCTTCCTGAGATTTGGACTGAAAGATCAAGATAATCACGAGGCTTTTAGAAGCAATAGAGACGAGAATTCGGCAAGTTTACTTAAGAATCGTTTTATGTCAGGGATGAGCATTGAATTTGAGGTTCAGACATGCCAGTCAAAGCCGTACTTTTTGATCTGTTTGACACATTGCTATTGCTTGAAAGTGACGAGATCTATTATGAGCCATGTCTGAGGAAGATGCATGCGTTTCTGGCTCAGAATGGGGTTGACGTTTCGTTTGAGGATTTTAGCCGTGTCTATTTTGACGTTCGCGACAAGTTCTATTCTGAATCTCGTGAAAGCTTAGAGGAACCTCATTTCAACGTTCGTGTCTCTCAGACACTACAAGGACTGGGTTACAACTTTGATTTTTCCGATCGAATTGTAGCAGGGGCTACCATGGCTTTTGCCAAGGAGTTTATGCGCTACGTTCGGCCAGACACGGACGCAATCAACGTTCTGCAAGAACTGCATGGAAGTTACAGGCTTGGATTGGTGTCCAATTTCGGAATTCCTGAGTGTGGCAGAAAATTGCTGGAGAAGTTTGGCTTAAAAAAATATCTTGATGTTGTTGTGATCAGCGGTGAGGTTAACCGGCGCAAACCCAGTCCTGAGATTTTCGAAAGAGCATTGCGGACCCTAGCGGTGGCCGCTTCGGAGGCTGTTTTTGTCGGTGACATGATGGACCTGGATGTCAAGGGACCAAAAAGCGTTGGGATCAAGGCCATTCTAATCCAGAGAAGACCAATGAAAGGGGTTGTTGATGTTAAGCCAGACCGTGTTATCAGGAGCTTGGCTGAACTTCCAGCCATGCTGGAAAACCTGACTGAGAGGCAATAACGTATATTAGAGTCGAAAGAAACATTTATATCGGCTAGAATGCCTTCTGATTCGTTTTGGCAGATGATAGCCAATCCCCCGCAATTTTACGGCGGCGGCTCAACACCGACTGCAAGGGCGACATCGCCCGAGAATGAAGATGGTTGGCCTCCAGTTGCGGGGACAGGTATGTGGACCTGACATGCTTACGCGTTAGGTCTGAATTGGGCTTTGGCGTAAGTGGTTGTTTCCCTCTAAATCCAGTCGAATTTGCGGACGTACAGCCACAATCATGAGTCTGGCTGTGGTCATCAAGGAGTGTAACTCCGGTTGATCCTGCCGGACCCCACTGCTATCGGGATAGGGCTAAGACATGTTAGTCGTGCGCCTCCTAGTCATGGTGGAGGCGCGGCGCACAGCTCAGTAGCACGTGGCTAACCTGCCCTTGGGACGGGAACAACCCCGGGAAACTGGGGCTAATTTCCGATAGGTGAAGACTCCTGGAATGGATTTTCGCTCAAAAGGCGCTTAGGGCATGCTTCTAAGTGTTGCCCAAGGATGGGGCCGCGGCCGATCAGGTTGTTGGTGAGGTAATGGCTCACCAAGCCTTTAACCGGTGCGGGCCGTGGGAGCGGGAGCCCGGAGATGGGCACTGAGACAAGGGCCCAGGCCCTACGGGGCGCAGCAGTCGCGAAAACTTCGCAATAAGCGAAAGCTTGACGGGGCTATCCCGAGTGCCATCCGCTGAGGATGGCTTTTCCCTAGTATAGATAGCTGGGGGAATAAGGAGAGGGCAAGTCTGGTGTCAGCCGCCGCGGTAATACCAGCTCTCCGAGTGGTGGGGATGATTA
>Ga0315277_10003162_pt1 | contig 22471 bp, 46 predicted proteins | sample YL17G05_15_MG_FD_203695 | JGI IMG/M metagenome (GOLD analysis project Ga0315277, IMG submission 203695) | Sediment microbial communities from Yellowstone Lake, YNP, Wyoming, USA - YL17G05_15 | ecosystem: Environmental > Aquatic > Freshwater > Lake > Sediment | place: USA: Wyoming | collected...
AAGTTCCGATTTTTCCATATTCGTAATTATGTCCAAGGGAGTTTAAAACAATTCTGGACCGTGTTATCATAATATACATCCAAGGAGTTTATTATGACCTATAGATATTGCGGTATTTGCGGAAAATGTGGCTCAGCCACTTATGTACCGGAGGTATGGCACGGGATCTTTCCGCCCCGGCCCGAGTGCATAGATTGTAACAGAAAATCCCCAGATGTCAAGGCTCCAACTATGGAGTCCGTAAGACAGGAAATCAAGGAAACGAAAGACATTGTTGAGAAAATAAGGCAAGACAGGCATGAATTTGAGAAAAGAGTGTTTTTTGGAAACAACACCATCGAACAGACAAGGCCAGCCGTCGATACTTCTTTTCAGACCTCATTTAAAGAAATGGAAACGCGGCGCGCAGTTGCGTCACTGGCAAGTGCCGTAACCAAATCCTTGGGAGACGTGGAGGGCTCCAGGCTTGATGACCTGGAAGCAAGAGTAAATCGCCTTGAGATGATGATGATTTCTGCCTCAGAACAACTTACCAACATCAGGGAAGCCGTTAATTGTTGCGCAGAGTTGGCCAAGAGCCAGAAACAAAGCCCTCAGACATGAGTCTTGAGAAAGCTTAAGGTTTTCTGGTAGATTTCTTCAGATTCCCATCCAGTTTCCTCAAATTTCTTGATAACATACCCCTTAAAGGGCATGGCGAAGAAATACCACTTCTCTGTCATTTGGCTGACATAAAATTGTTTTTCTATCTGATAGGGCTGTGAGGTCTTTGCCCAGCCATAGACTTTCTCAAAAATCAACAGGTTCATTCTATAGCCCCTAAGCTCATAGTAAAATCGGAAGGGAGCCGGTAAAGGCAGGGCTCCCAGCAGGGCAACAAACAAAAACCACGGGGACACGAAAGCGAGTCCCACGGCCAAAATTGGGAACAAAACCTGCGGAACGAGGTACAGAAAGCCCATGAGGGGATTCTTTTTTGCATCCTGGACGTGTACCGCCTCATGGGCGACGATACTTACGTTTGACAGTTCGTCTCGATCGAGCCAGTTATCCGGTACATAAATGGAGTCACCTAGGGTTGTAATGACCGACTTCATAAAAGAGGGATTCCAAAATGAAAACCAGCCGAGGGCTTTCATTAAAAAACTCTCAGATTTCCATTTGATTTTAAACTTGGGTGCAAACTTCGAAATAACTTCTATACGATAGGACTCTAGTAGTGGTGTAACGGGTGATGGTCTCATTTCTTTAACTCCTTGGAGGTAACTATGGGAATAGCAGTAGGGGATCTCGTTCAGTTCAAACAAGAAAAGACCTACCATAGAAAATGTTGGTCTGTCCTTCCGATAAATTATGATTATTTTCGCTCCTGGAAGCCGCTCTTACAAACATTGAATATTGAAAAAATCTACGGGATATACTGGATGGCTCATTTTCCAGAATGGAGAGCAACGGAGACTCAAAAGATTCCAATGATTTTATCAGACTTTGAAACAAGGTGTTATACTGACAGTAAGCTTGCCTTTGTTCAAAAGACTCTCACTAAAAGTTTTGCAAAAGTAACGGTATTTCAGCAACAAGGAGAGTTTCGCACAGTTCCAATAATCTTCTGGGTTCTTGTCGAGGACATTGAGAATTTTTCTGACAAATCTTACCTGCAAGAGTTCAAAGAGAAATTAAGGCGACAGCTTGGTGAACAAAAAAATGCTTGTTAGTGAAAATGTTACATTGGTACATCCCTGGGAAAATAGTGAGGCACTCGGAGCCACAACCGGACAACTCTTCAAAAACACCTACTCTGGTTGTTTTCTTGTTGTCGCACACAAGACAGATCATGTAAAATCTGACGATTGTGTGGAACATGAGGCTCTGTGGCTTCAGGAGACGGACAAGCTTTCCATCGTTGTTCTTTCTGAAACGCCCTGGAAGCCCACCTGGCGAAAAGTTTCATCAAGAAACGCTACCGTCTACAACAATCTCGTTGTCGGCCAGGACGACAAGTATTATAGCGTATTGTTCAACTGTGACGGCTCTCTGCAAAAACTCTGGCTCTCCGAGAGGGTCTTAGAAAAGTTCACCTGGGGAGAGACGGACATTGAGAAGATTTGGCAAACTGAGCCACCTCTAGCAAACTTCTAATAGAATCTTCATAAGCCGGAGTTCTCGGCAAGCCATCCTCAAGAAGATCCTTGTAGGTCGATTTCCATAAAATCTTCATATCGTCCTGGTTCATCAGGGCCCACATCGGTTTAAGGTTTTGGTTTTCAAAAACCTTGTGTGGTCCCGGTAGGACCTCCAACCAAAAATTGACAAAGGGTTCAAAGAAAGAATCCGCCCATTGTCGTCCTGTCGCTACAAGCTCAGGCAAAGAAGTCTCCTGCATTGTCTGACTTGGCACAAGACCAACGAACGGTATAATTCTTCCAAGGAAGGTTCCAAAAATTTCTGGAGGCTCTGGGGCTTCCAACTTTGTGTAGTCAACGTATTCTGTTGGATATCTGGTCATGTCCCTGGACTGTTTTGTGGCAACCAAGTAGGTGTTTTTCAGGGCGACTTCCATTACCTCACCCCGGGCAAGGTAGTCGTCAACGTTCAAAATATAAAACTTGTCATGGGTTTGCTTGTAACTAAAACTGCCCACTTTACGCAGGATAACATCGCCAGATTCAAATGGCATTTTGAACTTTTTTGTTGCAAGATTCATGGTTGTGTGCTATATTACCTATAGTATAGGAAGTAATAGTGAAACTGAACATAAACGATGCCGTTGTCGGTGGTAAGATGCTCGTTGTGCTTCCTTATGGGAGGATTATCAAGTCCTCTGACTATGACGGGCTAACATCCAAGTCTCTGTCGTTTGTTCCGCCTGTCAAGCTACTCTGGCAAATGGTAGCAACGTGCCTTACTGACGATGGAATTGGTTTGGCCGCTCCTCAGGTTGGAGTATTTAAGAGGCTGTTCATTATTAGGGACTTCACCAAGACGGAAATCCTCAATACCTTCTCTCCGTACTTTAATCCAACCTGGCTTGCGGTCAAAGAGGATGGAAAATCTACAGAAAATGAAGGCTGTCTGTCAGTTGTGGGAAAAACCTACAGCGTTGAACGATGGAATACCATTGAGGCACAATGGTGGGACTGGAACGACCTAGGAGGAGCCCCCGTTCATAGAACCGAGAGACTTAGTGGACACATGGCCAGAGTTTTTCAGCACGAATATCAGCATTTAAACGCCATCAGTATCGTTGACGTTGGAACCCTCGTTCCATAAAACAAGCCTCAGTCGGTCTGATTTGACAAACTGCCGGTAGTTAGGTTGCTAATTTTAATATAGCCTTGCTATATTTGCCTGGGGTTTTTCAAAAGTGCCGAAAAAATGTACTCATTTTCCGCTTGAAAAACACGCCGCGCAACAAACCATCATCCAGCTTTTAGTCCTCTGACCTCTTGTGCCTGGCTGACCACATAATTCACAGGTCTGAGCGGCTTCAAATTCTGCAAGGGTCAGCAGAACTTCTTCCTCGGGGGTTATGAACGCATCCTCAAAGTAAACCCTGAGTCCAGCAAACTTCTGTTTGACCTGGGCAACTTTGGATCCATCCCACTTGGGGTTGATTTTCTTCATTTCACGAAATAAACCCGCCACAAGTGGGAGCCACCCTTCTTCAATTTCTAAAGTATACTCTCGGACGCCTAAGTCCAGAATCTCTTTCTTTGCTTCCTTAGGAGTCATTCGGGGGTTCCTCTTTGTTTTCTTCGGGCTCGTCCTCTTCCGGTTCTTCCTTTGCCGGTGGGACGTTCAGGGAGGAGGTACCCTCTATTTCGCTTCCTGTATTACCTGCGGTAATTAAGGACAGAGTAAACAACGTTGTCAGTACCGACACCAGTGCGACCCCAGCCGAAAATGTAAATCCAAGAAGCCAGCAAAATAGGGCCGAGAGAAGCCAGCAAACTAAAGTGCCAAGCCCAAGGCCAAGTCCAGTTAAGAAGAACACAGACCAAAAACTATAATTTCCCGGCATGAGTCACCACCAATCCCAATCAATCTCGGGATGGAGCTTTTTCATCTTTCTTACAAGATTTTCTCCACTTTCCGAAATTGTGCTAACCGACACCGAGGCCGGATTATATTTTTTGATCATGGCCGACCACATGGCAGAGCCAATTCCCTTTTTTTGGTGATTGGGGTGAACGCTAGTTCCCTGAGCCTTTATCAAGCCTTTATCAAGCCGAAAGTCGAAATATCCGACAATGACATTTCCGATATAGGCTTTAGCTGTCCGATAGTCGCGAACGTGCCCGCGAGCCGAAAATTTTATCTTCGGCTCGCAGCCAACAGGCACCTTGCCCTTGCTTTTACCGACGCTTGAACACGCCATTGTCCCCGCTCTTCATTTTACAGGCCAAGTCTCCGGGGCGCACAGCCTCCATCGTGCCGCTGTCGGTGATTACCCACAAAACTCGCGAGCCCACAATCGGACCCATGACCGGAGCATAACCGTCCGTGAGGATGATAATGCCTGCCCAGTGACCACGATTTTCCTGCTTGTTGCAAAACCCTGCAACCGCGTTGAAATCCGTACCGCCACAGCGGGTCCGATGCGCGCCGGGACACGGACGACCCTTCTTCCAAACCGTCTTGGACTTCTCGTCCACCTCGGTATCAAAATGGAAAACGTCAATCGTGACCTCCTTAGCCAAGCCCTCCATCTCGCCAAAAAGCGTGGCGATGTCGGTATCACTCATGGAACCTGACTGGTCGATGAAGCACGCAAAGTTTGCGTACTGCTTGCGACGTGCGCCGGGAAGCATGTACTGAGCACGCTTATTCATTTTTCGGATGGAGCTAACCCGGTCAGTAGACCGGCACCGGCCGATGAAATTCCTGACAATAGAACGCCAGTCAATCTCTCGGGAGATCATGCGCCGGATCATTTCTTGAATCTCGGCCGGGATATTACCCCACTGTTTTGCGGTGTTGTCACAGTGACGCACAGCCTTCTCGATAAGGTCGCGCATACGCTCGGCAATCTGCTCTTCGATTTCGGCCGGAAGGTCGCCCCAGCCATCATGGTCGTCCAGAGTAGCCATTCCCCCGGTAGGGTCGCCCTCCCCGTTCTTCTGGTTCTTGTCAACGATTTCCTTCATTTTCTCAAAGTAGAAGTCGGCAGCCTGCAAGGCGGGTGCCTTTTCGATGAAGTCACACAATTCCTTGTCCCCAGCGTCCACAATCGCCCCTGTCTTGGGGTCTTTGCGAGTAGGACGCTTCCCCGGGAAAAGGCAGAAGGTCGGGAGATTCTGCTGACCAATAATGCTATTGATAGCAAGGTCTGTGGCGACGTTCCAAAGCTGAGACATACGCTTGTCAACGACCGTGCGGTGCGTGACGTGCTGGAAAATGAGGTGGTAAAGCTCGTGGCAGATAACTCCCTGGCGTTCCTTTGGGGTCAGGGACCGGAAGAAATCGGGATTATATCCCAGGACAAGCTCATAGTCCTTATCTTCCTTGCGGGCACCCATATAGGCTGTTGGGCAGCCCTCGTCTGCCAGCTTGGTGATTTCCATAGAAACAACGCCCAGGAACGGCTGTTCCATGTAGACGTTGACGAAATCATAGTTGAATTCGTTGGAACGATAGGCTAGCCCACGCTTGCGCTTCCCGTCAAACTTCTCGTTTGAGGTAGAGGCGTCCTTGGGCTGAGTGTTGCTGGTCGGGCTCTCGTTGGTGTCTGTCATGGTGAGTGAATCCTATCAGGTTGGGGAAGGAAGTCAAGCGGGTTCTCTGTCTCTCTGTGTCTCTGTCCTAAATATGCAGTAGTCTTATCCACTTATTCTAATTAAACTATGTGAGAGTGTATCCAGAAAATCACAGTGGAACACTACCAATTAGAAGAAAAGCGAGAGGGGAAGCTAGCACAAAAAGATTTTCATGCAAACCGGAAGAAAAGGGTTGTCTTTGGGGGAGAGGGTGCTAGGCTTCTTCCCGTGAGCAACACGTTTCATTCTCTGTCGAGTTTCACCGGCCTTTTCCGGGCGATGGGCCTGGATACGTCGGTGGCGACAAAGAGGCAGACGAAAAGTAGTTGACACTCCCCGCAAGGGTGCTAGAACAAGGTTACGGACTGCGGTTCGTGGAAGAAAGAAAACGGAAGGAAACGAAAATGTCTACTCAATGCATTCAAGTTACGATGGGTTCGCTCAAGGCACTTCTCAAGGGGCTGTCCCCAGATGTGGTTGTGAGCATCCGTGGCCGACACGCTGTCGGTAAGTCGGAAGCGGTGGCTCAGTATGCGGCAGAAATCGGTCTGCCTCTCCAGATGCGTCGTCTCTCTCAGATGACCGAGGGCGACCTTCTTGGTATGCCTAAGCTCTCGGACAAGGGGACCACGTTCGTCCCCTGTGAGTGGTTCCTTGAGGCTTGCCGGACCCCTATGGTTCTGTTCCTCGACGAACGTAACCGCGCCCTGGACGCCGTGAAGCAGTCGATTTTCGAGATTTGCGACTCGCGCCAGTTTTACGGGCACAAGCTGCACCCGGAGACTCGTGTGGTTATCGCAGAGAACGTGGGCGACGCTTATCAGGTACAGGCTTGCGACCCTGCCGAGGTGAGCCGTACCGTCACGGTGGAGCTTGAGCCCTCCCTTACCGAGTGGTTGGAATATGCCAAGGGCAAGTGCCATGAGGCAACCATCGAATTCATCCGTACCGAGGGTGAGAAGGTTTTGGAATTCCGGGGTGCGAACGGAGTTTTCGAGCCCAACAAGAAGTATCCTGACCGTCGGTCTTGGTTCAAGCTCGATAAGGAGCTTCAGCGCAACGACCTTTTCGAGAAGCCGGAAGATACCCTTTTCTTCATCATGGCGGCGGGCTTTGTGGGCTCCGAGGTGGGAACGAAGTTCACGAATTTCTGCAAGTCGAGGGACAAGCAGGTTTCGGTCAAGGACATTCTGACCTCCTGGCAGAAGTCCAAGGCGCGGCTCACCAATAACGGTCGCCGGGAAATCTCCAACGAGAAGTATGTCGAGCTTGTCCACAAGTTCAAGGACTGGCTGGAAAAGCAGGATAACGTCATGTCGGACGATCAGGTCGATCAGTTCAAGTCCTTCATGGAGGATTGCCCCCCGGAGCCCCGGATGACGTGTTTCTCGTCCTTGCAGAGCAACACCAAGACCATGATGAAGGCACACCGCAAGATCGGTATTCTCATGGTTCACACCGCGAACGGCGAGTCTGTGGCCGAAATCGAAGCCAAGAAGAAGGCTGCCCTTGAGGCTGCCAAGGCTGCCAAGGCAACGCCTCCCGCCAAGAAGTAAAAAGACTTTCGCTCCTTCCTTCCTTCCGTACTGCCGTCCTGGGTAAGACACAAAACTGCCCCTTCCGTTTTCATGCCACAAACCATGTTATTTGTGGTATAGTTGACTTAGGGTGCCGAACCCATGTCACTAAATTGAAAATTGAATATAGTTAACCGAAGATGCACGGGTCTTTAGCTCAGTCGGTAGAGCAGGTGGCTTTTAACCACTCGGTCGCGGGTTCGATCCCCGCAGGACCCACAATTTCCATATTGGGCCACAGAAATCGTAATGTTCTGTAAGATATGGAGCACGGGGTAACAACCTGTGTCGCCACTTGAGTGACTTCCGCCCTGGAGCCTTAGGTGTAATACGGGGAAGAAAGTGCTGCGCCAGATGAAATTGGCAGATAACGCAAATCTAGCTGCACTGACGACAATGAAGAGTGACCGGACTTGATAGAGAAGACTATTGCGTTATAGTTGACTGTGATCTCAAGTAAGGAGGAGATATTTTTATCACCTACACAATTTCATTGTTCCCTTTCTGTTTTCCCTTAGAGGAATTCTAAATGAATAAAGAGCTAAATTGCTTTGGTTATCTAGCGAAGAAGAAGGTCGGTTTCCGAACTAAGACCGATTCCACCGAGTCTTGGTTTGTTAGAAAAAATGGTCGCAAGGTCGCAAGGAATCTTGTCATGTGCTACCTGGGTGGCTCGACCCTCCTGTGGAAAGGCTGGTATACCAGGCTTGACAAGGTTGGAAACCTTCTGAATCGTCTGTCAGAATCTAGAAATAGATTCTGGGCCACGGTAGCAAAACCAGAACTAATGGCTCATCTCGGCACAGAAGAAAAAGCCGAGGTCTACTATTGTAATTCCGAAGGATTCCTTAGTTTTGTTTCAATCCACCAGCAAAGAGAATATGACGGGTCGGGAATTAGTTATTCCGCCCGTAATACAGCACAAACCTCCGATATGACGCCTTTGAGTGTCGCAGACATTGTGCAGACGAAGGGATGGGATACCCATTACAAGGGATGGGACAATAACTTCAAGGACGGGACTCGCCTTATTTCGATTTTGACCTTAATGGAATCAAAATGGAGCAGATATTTCAGAGTAAAAACGATTCTTACGCACCTTGTATTTAAAAAGCTTGAGGAGATCGCCGCAGAATATAAGACAGGGGATATAATTGAATTTAACTGTGGTTCTCAGGATTTTAGGTTTGAGAAAAAGAGCTATCCCCACAATAAGGTCGGTTATTGGGAAGAGATATCTGCCCGGCCAATACAGAGGGTAGACATTTCTGCCATTATTCCAAAATATCCCTAAAGGAGACTATAATTAACCGTGAAAGAGATGACAAGTTCCATATCAAATCTTCCAGATGATGTTTTTACAGCCAAAACGATAGGTCTTCTCCTGACCAAAATCGACCATGATCTTGCAGCTAATATAGTTTTTTCAGGGATTTCTCTGAGTTCAAAAAAGCTAATTGACATTATTCAGGCCTGTCTTATTGTGTCTGCTCAGAGAGATTTTGAGGCTGCCTCCAGGCAGACAGCGGAAAAGGCAGAGAAGATCGTGGAAAAAGCCATGGGCGAGTTTGCTGAACGATTAGAAAAGTCCGTGGCAAAGTAGTCAGGGTGGTGCTAGAGTGTACCATACATGACATTTGTGGCGACGTGGAGAAAAGGCAGACTCGGGGGTCTCAAAAACCCCTTCCGCAAGGAGTGTGGGTTCAATTCCCACCGTCGCTATTGTTTAGAAATGCCCTCATCGTATAAAGGCTATTACACGGAGCTTGTACCTCTGTGATGGGAGTTCAATTCTCTCTGAGGGCTTAAATGGAACAGGACAACGTTAACAAGCCCTTTTGGTGGAACAGGCAGACACAGGGGACTTAAAATCCCCCGCTCGTGAGGGCTTCCCGGTTCGATCCCGGGAGAGGGCATATGACAACAGAGAAAAAAGAAAAAGAAAAGCCAGTTAGATTTCAGGACTGCCCCTGGTATATTCAGGTGTGGAGATATCGGTGGTATCTTCTTATTCCCTGGTGGACGGTTCGGGGATGGTTGACCCCCTGGCTGGAAATGGACGGCTCCCTCTCTAAGGACGAGCCCTGGAACACATGGGAGATTTCCTATAGCATTGCCATAGGTCTTGCCCAGGGAGAGATGCACTGGTACTACACCTGGGATGAAGTCAAGGAAAGACTTGACTTCAAATATCCACCAGCCAAAAGAAAGAAGAGAAAGAAGAAGAACCTTGACACTCCCCTGTGAGGTGGTATGATAAGCAATCATCATGTGTGAGCAGTGTTCTGCGGCAACTCAAATGTTTACCCCTATCGAGGACAAGGTTCTCGGTAAGTGGTTTCTTGTACGCGCGACCAAGGACGGGCATGACATGAAGAACCAGGACTGGGGGCTCGTCGGTCCTGCCACCGACCCAGATTTTATCTTTGCCGAGACTCCCTGGCCGTGTCCATTTTGGTACCTGTCCGATGACCAGATTGACGCCCTCATAGAGGGGGATCGCGACGAGCTTTTTCGGTGGGAGGCAGCGGCAGAGAAGTTTTCCGGGGAACTCCTCGGGAGTTTGTCTCCCCACTACGGCCTGACAGAGATTTCTGGCATGGTTATTTTAGCCAAGAAACACGGGTGGAACTCAGAGAGAGACGAGAGCCATTCTATGGGATGGCGACTTGAGCGTTGGCTCTTTCAGTACCTTGGGGAATATATCCTGCGTCATCCTAGCCCCCTCGCCTCAGAGGAGCTTGCAGAAGATAACCCCGAAGGGGAGAAAGAAATTGTAAATGGCAGCTTCCCTAGATAAGATTTTGGTCATCGACCTTGAGGGCACTTGCGATGAGCCTAAGCCGGCTCCCTTTGAGCTGGAAATCATCGAAATCGGCCTGGTCATCGTAGATCCCCGGAACAGAAAAATTCTGGATAAGGTGCAGTCCTTTGTCCGCCCCTCACAATCCTGGGTGACTCCCTTTTGTACCCAACTCACCGGGATTACCAAGGATGATCTTACCGTTGGTAATGGAGCCCGGTCTTTCCCAGAGGCTATTAACTGGCTCAAGAAGTTTGGCACCAAAAATAAGGTCTGGGCCTCGTGGGGAGACTATGACCGAACCATGTTTGAGCGCCAGTGTAAGCGTGAGGGAGTAGAATATCCCTTTGGCCCAAGTCACATAAACATCAAGACTCTCTTTGGGCTCTTTGAGGGACTGGACCGAGGGATTGGCACCAAGGAGGCAGTGGAATATTACAACTTGGAGTGGTATGGAAGCCACCACAGAGGAATGGACGACGCGGTAAACATCGCAAACGTCTTTCTAGAAATGCTAAGGAGACACGACAAGCCATGAGTTTCAACAATAACGGTTTCGGACCCTTCGACGGTAGTGCAAGCCAGCCTTTCTGGCAATTGCTACTTCTGGTAGCTGTCCCGGCATTTGTCGGGGCTTGTCTGCCTCCTGTAATCGCCCATGTCCTTGAGCGGTCAAAGACTGCGCCCCCCGCTCCTGCTGCACCCGAGACAGTCAAGGATAAGCCAGTACGCAAGCGCAAGTGAAAGCTGGCACTTCCCGGGAGTCATGCTAGTATCTACGGATGACTGGCATGACGCTATCAACAGACACACAGACAAAGATGCTTGGATGGCTCCCCCAGCTTGGAGAGTGGTACACGGTTCGCACCCGCGCCCTGTGGGCCTTTGAGAGCCGTGAGGAATGCCAGACTTACTTTGACGGCCCATCGCGTCCGAAAATGCGTCACAACTCCAAGACAATGTTTTGTCTGGAAAATAATGTCAAGATTTTCGTAACGCGAGTTACCTTGCCGCGCACAGAGCGAGATCCTGCCATTTTTGACTTCCTGGCTCAAGACGGCAACCAGGGCTTGACGAAGGTAATGTTTTTTGTTCTATTTCCTCCTTCCACCGCAGAGGGCGCGAGGATTTGGGAATCAATACTTGAGCACACCTATGTCTAAGGCACCCGACCTCACGATGTTCTCCAAGGAAGAAATCAAGGAAACCCTTGACACGGTGCGTCATCCTGTGTCCATCGCCCTCTTCGGGTCCGAAAACTATTTCAATGCCGCCGCCATTATCCGCACGGCCCATCAGTTTCTCGTACAGGAAATCGTCCTCGTGGACTGCCCTAAGATTTACGAGCGAGCAACGATGGGCACTCACAAGTGGGAGAACATTACTCACTGTACTCTTGAGGAGTTTTGCACAAGGCACTCCCTCTATAGCTCCGCAGACAATCGGATGCCCGTGATTTGTGAGCGTCGTCCAAATCTGGACAGTAAATGTCTGATGGATTTTGTGTACCCAAAAAATCCAATCATGTGCTTTGGTAATGAGAAGTTTGGGATTCCCGACGAAGTGCTAGCCCTTGCGGCAGACTTTCGGAGAGCCAATTTTGGGGATACCTCCGGGGAAATCGTTAGCATTCCTCAGTATGGAATTCTCAATGATCTGAACTTGGCAAACGCTGCCTCCATTGTCATTTATGACTGGATTGCCAAGTGGTATGCTAAGGGCAATCCTGTGAGGCTGCAACCATGACTACCTTTTTTGCTGTAGTTGGATTTCTTTATCTGTGTGTTTTTAGTGCAAGAGTCCTGTTTACTGCCTATCGCACCACCCAAGGATGGACAGAAATGAAGAGTGACGAGCCAGAAATAAAGAAAGAGAGTCTTAGGGATAGACTTGCCCATTTTCTGTTTCTGTTCGCGGCACTGTGGTTTTTCTTGCCATTGGACGCGGTGGCAAGTTTGCAGAATTATGAAAAATAATATGGACAACCCCTCAAGATGACAAAAAAAGCCCTGGTCATCTACAAGAAGTCTCTCTATCAGATTTATGTGCAGGAGAAGAAAAATCCTCACATAGCACACTTGCTCGCGGCCGGTGATGTTTCTGTTAAGGAAATGCTCGCCTCTCACGAGGAGAACGCAAAAACGGTCGAGCGCGTCCTTGGAGTGCTGAACAAGCACGGTTTCTCCACCCGCGCAAGGTATCGAGGAGACGCCTCGATGGTCAGAGACGATACCGCCATTGTGTTCTCTGTTGGTGGCGACGGCACCTTTCTGTGGACCCAGAAATATGTTGGCGTAGGTGTCCCGGTGTTTGGCGTCAACTCTGATCCGGGTCGCTCTGTTGGATTTCTCTGCACGGCAGAGAAAGATAATTTTGAGCAGCGGCTCACGGACTATCTCCAACCAGAAGAACAAAAGACCTTTGGGTGCCCGACTCCCGTATTGCTCCAGAGAATGAAGGTGGAAGTGAATGGCACGGTTATTGCCGACAGAGTTCTGAATGATGTTCTCTTCTGTCACAAGAACCCAGCCGCCATGTCCACCTATTTTCTGAATGGGGAATCGCAGAAGTCCTCCGGGGTGTGGGTTGCCACCTCGGCTGGGTCTACCGGGGCGATGAAGTCTGCCGGGGGAACTCCCATGCCATGGTCCTATCCATCTTTCCAATTTCGGGCACGGGAGCCATATAACCCCTCTGGCAAGTATGAGTTTTCTCATGGGTTTGTGAAAGCCGGGGACTCCCTCCACCTGATTTCCAAGATGAGAGAGGCTATCATCGCCCCGGATGGTGCCCGAGACCTCCACCATGTCAAAATGGGAGACAAGATCACCATTTCTCACTCATCCGAGCCCCTTACTTGGATAAAAATGCTATGAACAATGAAACACCTAAGCTCGCAGTAGACGTAATCTGTTATCATCCTGTTTCCGGCAAAATCGCCCTCATTGAGAGAAAGTTCCCGCCTCTTGGCTGGGCTCTCCCAGGTGGATTTGTTGACATTGGGGAAACGGTTGAGGAAGCCGCCAGAAGGGAAATGAAAGAAGAGTTGAACGTTTCCCTGAAGACCCTTCAGTTACTTGGAGTGTACTCCAACCCCAAGCGAGATCCAAGGAAACATGTGGTTTCCATTGCCTTTGTGGGGATTATTGTAGATGCCCCTGTCGCGGGAGATGACGCAATGAACGTACAGATGCACGTCCCAGACGTGGTTACTCACCCGCACTCCTCCTGGGCGCTGTGCTTTGACCACCGGCAGATTATTTGTGACGCCAGGGCCAGGGGACTAATTCCCTAAGATAAGATTTTTCCTCCTGGGCAGTTGACAACTCACCGGACAGGTGTTAGCGTATCACTGTGACTACGGTGATAACATCTAAGCCTGTGCCCAAAATCGGGAACATTTATGTTGTCATTCTCGATCTTGTTGGGGTTGAATTAGTCTCTGCTCCTTCTTTCTCCTCTCCTACGGAAGTTGTCGAACTTCTGCTCTCATATCCGCCCGGTGGCAGACAAGCAACGACAGCCCAAAAGGGGGATCATGTGCTTTTGCTTGACACTATGCTCGAAAGTAGCATTATTCCGTCCACAAAGGCGGATAATGGCTTATTTAAGTTCTTGCATATCAAGGAAAATAAAAAGTTTTTTATGAGGTTGACCCCTGCCGTCAGGTCTCCACATGATAACTGGAAAGCTAGGGCGAACCACACGTTTTATATGTATTTTGTGAGCCTAGAGGATCATTGCAAAATGATAAATTCCTCTGGGGTTTAACATTCGTCAACCGGCCAATACAATAGAACTCAAGTGGCCGTAAGGACACAACAAAGGAACCATGAAGTCAAATTTCACAACTGATGTAGTATTGCCGGAATCGGCACCAATAAACATTCCTCCTGCAATTGAGGCACAAACGTCCGGTATTGACCAGATGTTCTTTGAGTATTTCGTCTCAAGGGACGCCAAGCTCAGAGGCAAAATTGCCGTTAAAAATCAACCACTTGTCACGTTCATTGTAAACAAATATTACTCAAATAAGAGCCAACATAAGTCCCTAAGGGACGATCTCTTGCAGGAGGGTAATATCGGTCTACTCTCTGCCATTGACGGATTTGACCCAAACAGAGGATTTAAGTTCTCCACTTACGCTACTTGGTGGATCAGGCAGGCTGTCAACAACTATCTTATTAACGTGGAGCCAACCATCCATGTACCCTCTCACGTCAGGACGGCTCAAAACAAGCTCCTAAGACAGCTTAAAGAAGAGAATACTGAGTTTCAGGACTTGGTTTCTACCAGTTTGGAATCCGGCAAATATCCAGTTACAACTAAGATGCTAGGCAGCATTAACAGCGCCATGTCCAGCAAGTATATTAGGTCCCTGGACGAGGAAATTAGGGCGTTCGGTGAGGATTCGGGGGTTTCCATGAAGGAAAACCTTGCAGATCCATCCTCCTCTCAGGAACAAAAAATTGACCAAGCACTTATGGTCAATTTTGTCCGCCGGGGACTTAAAAAGCTCTCACCCAGAGAAAGGCTTGTCATTTTGCTTAGGTTTGGCGTAATTAATAATGATGATGTCAAAACTTTAGGTGCAAAGTGGACGAGACAAAACGAGGAGTCGTAGTCATTGATGTTTTCGGAGATGACCCCGATGGGGGATTTGAAATCATTGTGACAGAGCCACAAAACAACGAACAAGTCGGCAATATAAATCCAAAAACAGACCTCCTGATACCTGTGCCCGAGCTACAAATCGTCCCGGTGAGCATTCCGGTAACAAAACCTGTGCCATATTTGCCGCCCCTAGAGAAAACGTTTTCCTAAAGAAATTGGAGTTAAAATGACAGAGAAAAAATACATCACCCTAGAAGAGGGGGTTGACTTCCGTACTATTGCCAAAACCCTCACCCAGCATGGTTTTAGAATGAATCATGCCACAGCCCGCAATCAACTAATCGTAGCTATGGAAAAGCTCCTGGCGCACGTTGCCTCAGAGATAAACGGACACAGAAACAAGACCAACGGCACCCTGGCCGTTAATTTGGAGGATCTGCTCAAGGATCCAAATGTCCACGAGTACCTGAGCGACGTTCTCTTTGCTGCACACAAAACAGAAAAGGAAGTTTTCAATGAAGAAATTTGACTTTGCTCACATGCTTGCCCGACGCAGATTTACGGTCCAGAGATGGCTTGAGTCCGAGCAGATTGGTACCTGGAAATCCTTTAAGGGATGGATGAAACAAAATGAAGCCGGGTACTCTTTCTCTGAGGTGTTCGTCTCTGAGGCCAAGGGCATTTTACAAGCTCCTAGCAAGGCTCCTGAGCCCTCTCGGAACGAACAGTCTACTCCCGAGTCCCTTCCGGTCAAGGACGTTCTGGTAGAGCTTGTGCAGCCCTCAGAGGAGCTAGCTCCTGGGCCAAAGTCCACAAAGAAAAAACAAGTCGGTTTAGACTCTCCCAAGGAGGAGTAAGCTTAGGGTCTGGGAGCGGAACTCCCCACACATGGAAAAGGATTCAAATATGAGAAAAGCAACAAGGAACGCGCGCGTCACCGGTCCCCGTAAAACGAAGAACATGAAAGTTACCAAAAACAGACTATACCGCAAGCTCACTGATAAGAATTCTTTCTTTGTGAGGACGACAGCTGGCACGCAGGCAGGGATCATGGCCGCAACTCTCGGCAACAAGAAAGGTGGATTTGTTGAAATTCTCCTTCCTTCCACGACCATCGAGGGACGCAAGAGGACCGTAAAGGTATATCTTAGCGGCAGACAGGCAAGGGTTTTGTTTGATACCTTGTCCAAGCATTATGGTGCCTAACAAAGATCTTTTTTATTGTATATAGTGTAAAGGCGGGGTAATTCCCGCCTTTCGCTTTTGGGTGTTAATTGAGCACGTTATCGCACTATACTAGAGGAAGAAATGCTAAAGGTAGGACAGCTTATTAAATTGAAGAACGACGCGCGGTCGGTGGGCGGCATGTTTGTTAACGTGGACTGGCGTCCTGGGATTGTGTTCCTTGTGTTGAGTGTCCATAATCAGCCAAGCCCATTCACCGATCGAATGATGACAGACCTGAAACTGTTGATTATTACCGAAAATAGGGCTTGTCGTTATTGTTGTTTCACTGACCATCCAGTTCCCATCGACCAACATTTTGACATAATTTCTGATGTCTAGGAAAAAATACATCTTTTTTAATATTGGGGACTTGGTTATTACCAAGAAGTCCTTTGAAATCTTTCAGAGGCAAAACTCTGGTATTGCCTCGACAACGACCACCATGGAGAAAGGGCAAAAGGTCATTTATCTCGGGGCAAAGCTCTGCCCTTTCTCCAAGAAGCAATGGGTCAGTGTTGACACGCCGTATGGTGCCTCCTATACTGGAAGGATTCCAGTTACGATTAAATTAATGCACCAGGGAAATGTTTGGTATTTCGCAATCCAAAAAGATATCATATATTCATATTTGAAGTTAATTCAAAAGGTCCACAAGTAAGAAGTCTATCTATGATAGATGAGCCGAATGCTGGAAGCCTTTAGGGTTGTTGTTGGTTTTACGGTCGAAACAACACTGGAAGCCTGGGGGTTTTTTGTTAAACAAACCAGGCAGAAAAAACTTGCTGCCCTTCGGACTCGCTGGTTAGGCACACCAAAGGGAACTTTGGTGGTCATGTCGGTTCCATTATATGTGACAAGGCAGGATCTAGGAGGAGGAGGGAGGGGGGTTGGCTCCTTTAATGGATGGAATTCCCCAGCTGGGCATATAATTCAACCGGGCCAGGGAGCTATGATAATGAACATATCCTGGCCCGTGGTAGTAGAAAATTATATGAACGAGGAGCCTGTTAAGTTTGTTTTCTGGTGTAATGACGGGCTCTATGAGTGGAAATGTTTTCTGGAACACTTCTCTGGCACTTTGCCCTTTGGCGTGCTAGACTGACTCCCACAGAAGAATGACTGATGCCGCAGTAACAGAAATCCTGACCTGCCTTGGAGACGTAACTTATCCTGGGGATCTGGTCCAGCACCGCAACATGGAAATATACTTGGTTCTGAGTCCCTGGACCTGCAACGGGCGAACTCAACAGGGGTATGATTATCATATCAATGAATATTGGTTTGAGTGCAAGGTTCTTGCCCTTCCGGCAAATAAGAAAACAAGTTTCCAAATAGCCTTCCGCAAAGCGGAGCAAATTCAAGAGAAACTTAAGGATTTCAAAGTAGTATCAAGACCATGACCACCAACATCCCCGATCTTACAAAAATCCCCGAAACCGGGACGCTCATTGTCCCCAGGCACAAGCCAGAGTCCTTTTGTACCATCTTGGAGGTACAGACACCCAAGCCAGGCCCAGACCGCAACATGGCATTGAGAGTCATGTATCTCAGAATCTCCGACAACAAGAAGATTCACACGGTATGGTACCCAAACCCAGAAACCTTCTGGAAGTATTATGAAGAAAAATGACCAATATCAAATTGGGGACGTGGTTTTATCCCGATCGCCTTTTCCCTCCTTGTATCTCCTGTTGAAATCAGGGGAGGAAGAATATTGGTCAGATGGGTGCTCAGAATATTGGCTTGTGTGGAACCTTATGTATAGTCAGAGGCACTGGGTAGGCGTTGGTGATTTTAAGTCCGTGGTCTGCCGACCCGACCCCTAAGTCTACCCCGCGCCATTTTGTCGTGCAACCCCGTTCATTTTCTGGACATTTTGTTCTTTCTTCTTGCGCCCATCCGGGAAACCTGCTAGAGTACAGAAAATGGGTTTCAAGTACAAAAGACCCCTAAAGACCGGGGACATATTTGTCAGGTACTACCCTAGAAACATAATCCAGGCTAGGTGTTTGTGCCTGTGTGACGGAGACAAAACCCGCAGGCGCACCAATAAGACACTTGAATTTAAATTCAAGTGTCTTGTCCTTTATTCGACCTGGGCGTGGGCATACCCGGAAAATACAAAGGTTGATATTTGGCTTTCCCGTGGTGACTTCGACCCGAACGCAATTCTAGATCGTCGCGTCGGATTTGTCATTGAGCACTCCCTTCCCCCAGAGACAAAAGAGAACAATCAGAAAGAAAGTTCTTGACGCCCAAAAGGATTCTGATAGAGTAGAAACACTGGCAAACAACAAGCCAGAAAGAAAGATGAGGGAAAGATGGATCTTCGTGTAACTGTTAGTCAGGTCGGTGTCGAGTCGCGCGGTGGTCAGGCTGGTCGTCCCCAGACGAATTCTCGGGTGTACCTGAGCCTGGTCGGGTGTGACCGTCTCATCCGCGAGGGAGCCACGGAGAAGCAGGTTCGCCGGGCGGCGTTCGCGCAGCTTCGGGGGATGCTGGGCCTTGCCCCCACGGTGGTCATCGCCGGTCATCCCCACGGGTACTTCATGTGCAAGACCAAGGAAATCCGCACGAACTTGGTGGTTACGGTTTCGCCTGCGTGATGCGTCGTAAGCAGAGCGAGTGTCCTGTAGCCCGCTCGGGGTTGCAGGGCGCTTGTGTTTGTGCTAAGGGATAAGAACCATGGCCTGCCCTAAGAAGAAAGAACAAGAAGACAATCATCCTCCGAGTCCACTGCAAAAAATGCGCGTGGAATTTAGGATGAACGAGAAGAGAGAAATCCTCTTTCGCCAGAGAATCATCCACCTTAATTGCCAGGGGATCGAAATGTCTGCCAAGAGGGACTGGGAAATGGCATCCCTGTATTTTGGTGACCTGTCCGACATGCTGGATATTCTTTCTTATCTTAACAGAGCCACGCCGACTGGAGATGGCTCAGGAGTCGGTGTGTGGAAGGCGGTCGAGAAGTGGAAAAACCTTGACACCGCCGCCAGGGACAAGTACCCTGCCTTTGTGTGTGAGCTTGCCGGGTGGGCACAGAGAAACCCGCCCCCGGAAGAAACCCTGGAAGGCACTAAGTAAAATCTATGGCGCTCCCGGTAAATGTTGGAGATTTGGTTGTGGTTGACTACGGGCAGGGACCGCCCCCTGCGGATCCCCCTCGTCTCATTTTGTCTATTCGCCCCGCTGGGGCGACGGTAAATTCTCTTATTACGTTCGCCGGCCCGCCAACCCCTCCTTCCGTGACCCGCTGGGAGGTTGAATATTTCCACCCGAAAGAGCAAATAAAGGGATACATGAGCGTCTATGAGATTGACGGGGGAGGACAATATCCCAAGCTCACACTTTATTCCCCAGAGGAAGAAATCAAAGAGGAAAAGTAGCATCATGGACCACATTTCAAGAAAAATGCCCGGGTGGGCAGACTACCGGGTGGAACTGAACGGGGAGTGGCAGGACTGGAAGAAAATCTGGGAAGCCTCCGCCACCGAGGGATGGGTAAAGAAAACCCTCACTGAGCCCGAGTACGACGCAATCGGGTGGCTAAAGAAAGAGCCACTGTGCAAGAAGGTTTTTGGAAGGGTCTTTATTGTTAGGTACTATGAGGAATAGTACCTTCAGGCAACTGGACGATCTCAGGTGTGTGAATGGTCCAGAGCTTCTGGTTTGTCTTTAGCAAGAAGACCTCAATGACAATATATGTTTTACTTTTTGTGTCCTGAACCCAGTCTCGGCCCTCACAAGCCAGGACCAGGGCGGTCCCCTCATACCGTCCATATGGACGTAAGGAAACATCGTACATGAGGGCGTCAATTTTGACAAGTGACCCAATTGGAACCGGATCTGTGTTCCAGTCCGGCCAGGAAGGTTCTCTTGGGTCAGGTAGCTTATATACCATTCTCTCTTACTGCACGATCTCGAAATAGTTTTTCTGGAAGTGTGCCCAGGGCAGGTAGGCCCACCCCGTCCAAACCTGTCTGCCACCTTGGCTTGTGAAGGGCACAAAGAGCAGTATGAAATACCAGTCCGAGTTTGTGCTGTGTGCGTATGTCACACTTGCAAATTTGGATTGCAAGGGATGGTAGGTGAGACGATCTTCTTCCCCGTGGGAGGACATCTCTACGTCCTCCCACATGTGGATTTTGTCCTTGATAAAAATCAAGTCCCCCGGGTTTAGCACGCTGCAATCCCGGCGAAGTAATACTTGCCCGGTTCCACCTTAACGCAGGCGCACGGTTCCCACTTTCGGATGCGTCCGCCATCCTCCAGGGCCATTTCTGCTTCCAGCATGGCCCATGCACGGGCTCCCTTGTCCTCGGTCTTGCGTGCTGCCATCACCCGAGTAGCCGTACTCTCAAGGCTGGAAATCCGGTAGGCGTCGCTTTCCTTGTCCTGCGACCACTGGTAGACCTTTCCCTTGACTTCTGCCTTCTTGGCCTTGATAGCTTCCTTTAGAGCCTTGCTGTAGTCCAGCAGGCTCTTTCCGGTGATCTCATAAAATCCATTGGTGGTGGAAATGGTCCCATTGTAGGGGTCGTGACCGTCCTCGTACTCGGCCTCTTCCACGGCACTCTGGTACGCCTTGGAGGCGTTAGAACCCCGGCCAACTGCGGTAAAATCACATGCTCCCATGATTCACTTCTCCTCTTTCTTTGACAGTCGGATTTCGACTGTTTTGTTACCCTTCAGGGGACAGGAATTCCAAGCGTCCCCGGTCTTGGTACTTTTCTTGGTAAGAAAACAAATCTCAGGTCCACCCATGTATTGGTTGAGTGGGCAATCCGTGCAATCCGTTACCTCAAGTTTGTAGGCCATGCTTTCTTTATAGCACGGCCAGGGGTTCAGTCAAGGTCGCTTGACTCGAAAAAATCCTCATTATAGTTGCTGCCGTAGTCCTCGTCCGTCCCGAACCCCGCGCTGGCAAGGGCGCTCCCTGCGTCCCCGTCCATGCTCTCGTCAGGGCTATCGTCTGCGTCATCCTCGTTTTCCATAGCCGCCTGGGCCTTGAGGAAGGCCAGGAACGCCTTGGAAGTCGCAGGACTGTCCCCGATAAACTCAAGGGCAAGCTCAAGCAAGGTCGCCTCCGACCATCCCTGCTTGGAAACAATGTCATCTGCCTGGCTCAGAAACTCATTCGTGCTCATTTTCATAACCCCTGTGTTGCAACCTGTAAGTGGACTTTAGCAGAACCCAGGTGGGTGTCAACCGGAATTCTTTCTGTGCCCTCGGTGATAGATGGTGGTCCCGCCGGGGAGCTTGAGCCAGGAATCGAAATCCTCGTGCAAGTGAGCCAGGTAAGGAGTCGGTCCCTGGAAGTGGGGAATTTTGGTAACTGTCCCAGGAAGGAGTCCCTGTGGGGAAAAGTAAAAAGGCGTAACTGACCCAAGGTTTCCCCACCACCGGACAAGCTCTGCCTCGGTCATCCCGGTGTCCCAAAACCAGAACCGATAGCCGTACTCCTCGTCAATATAAACCTGAACGGTCTTCTTGTGGGCGGTCATAAGATTGGTTTAGCAGAGATCCCTTGGGGGTCAACAGAAAAAGGGACTCGTCCAAGCCTTAGAAATTAAGTTTCCGAGGTGTGGTCATCGGAAACGTCTTCCAGGTGAAATATATTGAAGTGGCGCAGGAGCACGCCGATTTTCTGGTGAGTTCTCAGAGAGAAAAACATAAGGGCAGGGCTTGCACTGCCCGTGATCGCGTCCACGTTGACCAACCGTCCAAGAAACATTATCATTTCTCCTTCTTGGAGATAATAATGTTTAGGAATACTGTCCGGTTCACCATCGGAATCTAGTTCATACGCAAGTCCAGAATAATTCTGAGACGGTTTTCCCTTTACTTTGAGTAAATCTCCGGTGTGGCCCGCCCAGGTTTCAGGGTCATCCTGAAAGTCTCTGAGGATACTCACGGACGGCTGCTTTCGCACAGACAAATAGAGTTGCCAGCGGACTCCCTGGTAAACGACTGAACGTTTCCAGACCCACATACCTGAATGCACTGTTCCATTTCTCTCTCTGCCTGCGTCTCAAGGCCAAGGCTCAGAATATTGTAGGCGAAAGCTGTGAAGATCAACGAGCACACAATCACAAGAAACACTTTATCTGCCGGGGCTATCATTTTGATTTCCTTTTTTTGGTAGAAACGCCCACAGGGCGACACCGCCAACTCACCAGAGAGGACAGTATCACCCAGGAAGGTTAATTTGGACGCCCTTTACAGGGCCAGCGGGGACTTTACTTCCCCTGGACACGTCCCAGGAACGCCTGACCGGCACGATAGAGCCAAAGCCCACGAGGGTCGGAGTTCTTGCTCTCCCGAGACAGGAAAAGCGTCTGGTGCTTGCAGGGCTGTCCCGTGTGGCTCTTTCGGTGAATCCAATCCGGGCACGAGCACCCAAGCTGGTACTCCCTGGCCGTGGAAACCTCCCGAACGGCAATCACATAGGAGGGAACGCTACCCTCCTTCGGAGCATCGCCCAGGCTACGGAC
>Ga0315277_10003163_pt1 | contig 22471 bp, 15 predicted proteins | sample YL17G05_15_MG_FD_203695 | JGI IMG/M metagenome (GOLD analysis project Ga0315277, IMG submission 203695) | Sediment microbial communities from Yellowstone Lake, YNP, Wyoming, USA - YL17G05_15 | ecosystem: Environmental > Aquatic > Freshwater > Lake > Sediment | place: USA: Wyoming | collected...
CAGCCGTTCGAGTCGCTGCAGTTCAAAATGTACAGTGTTGCTGCTATTTTCTGAGGTGTCACGCTGAAAGTTACGTTGGATGAGGCAACCAAGTAGGATGCGACGTCGGAACCTACGCCTAGGCTTTGGGCGTTGGAAATCGAGCGTGCGGTTGCTGCATTGTAAAGCTGTCCATTTTGGGTTGATATATCGTAGGCTGTCAGGTTGTAGACTACGTTTGACGGTAGACAGGCTGAAAGCGCGATTTGAAGCTGGTTCCATGCAGTGTCATTTGTTGTGTCGAACGCAACCATGCTAAGGTCGTTTTGTGCATCTAGTGTTTGCAATGTTGTCAGGGCAAGTCTGCTCAAGTTTATGGGCGAAACCTGCCTGGGCGATGGCAAAACTGCAAAGAACGAGGCTGTAAGGAAAGCTCCAGTCATTATGAGGATTACGATTAGTATTTCGACTGTTCGCATCATCTTAGCCTGTCACCTCGTAACCTTGCAGACTCCAGAGAGAGAGTTTCGCTTGATACGCAATGTCTCCAATGAGGACTTGGCGCAAGTCCGTGGCAACCCAGTTTTTTCCAAAGGGATTGGCACCGAAGGTCACGGGCGCTCCTATCGAGTTGACTCCAAGAGGGGTGATCACCATGCCGTATCTGTTTCCGTCGCCAAAGGCGATAACCAGGAAGCCAGTTTGATTGTTCGTGATGATCTGCAAATTCTGAGAGGGTGTGGTGCTGTCCACGCTACCTGCAAAGGTTCCAGCTGGAATTGGCGCGAAATTGTCGGGAAGGGCATAAAAAGAGGCGTTGAAATACAGGGGGCCCATGCCGGTCTGCGGATTCTGGGTGAGCGATACGTTTGCTGTTCCACTGTCGTAGCTCTGGATATAGGGTATTAGACTTCCAGCGCCGGTCATCGTTTCTTGTGACAGGTAGCCTATTCCGTTAATTCCCGCGGTGCTGGCTTTCACTATGAAAGCGAATGCAGTATCATTGTTCAGGGATTGAAACTCTTTGACTGCAAAGCCGGAAGAGTCAGTTTGGAGAATGTCGGACGTGAAATTGTAATTCATGATGGGATAATTGCTTGCGCTTGTGTTCGCCCAGAACATCAGGTAGTTTAGGTATGCGTTGCTGAGTGGAAACCCGGTTCCGTATGCTTGAATTTTAAGTTTCAGATAGGCATCGGGTACCTTGGAAACGTTCACCGTGATGGTCGGCGTAATCGCCAGTTGAAAATCGTAGGTTCCATTTATCCCCAACAGATTAGTCACGTTGCGGTAGCTGATGCACTGGCTTGCTTGCAGGATTAAGTACCCGCCATTTAGGCTCCATGAGACGTTGTTATATTGTTGAGCCCCCGGGGAAAGTAGTCGCGTGAGGGAAAAGGGGCTTAGCCGGTACTCTTGGAATTCGGGGTCTTGCAAGCCGAAGAATGTAAGCTTCTGCGTGCTGCTATCAGAGACTCCCCAATCGGAAGGAGTGCCTGGATTCAACAGTACGCTGTCAAGAACGTCGCTGCACTTTGTTGCGATGTATCTGTGGTACTGATACACGATTGCTGTTTGATTCATTTGATTGTAGAATCCGATGAAAAGCAGTATAGCGGCTAAGAAGACTGTGAAAGCAACTAAATGATCTATTGTTGCTCCTGCCACTTTTTACCGCCTCTCATTATCCTCCAAATCCTAACTCGATGGTTCCGTTTTGAAACTTCTCAGCGTAAGCGTGCGCATTCGTGGAATTGCTCACGAAGATCGTTGGAAGATCCCACTGTGCGTTTTGACCCAAGAGGACTGAGGATGTCACCTCGTACCTGGTGGTTACCAGTCTAACGGTTATCTTGAGTACTTGGCTCGAATTTGTCGCGGCGCCTGAGGGTTGAAGTGTCGCGTTTGCCGTGTAAGAGTACCCATCTATGTAAGGAGGAAGCCCAAAGTGATCGGATGTTGTTCCGGCTGGTATTGTGGCATGATTAAGCGCGAAGTACATCTGCTGTATTGTGCTGCCCATGTTACTGGCTGCTTCTTGAAGTACAAGAGTCCTTCGTGAATCAACCCAGGTACTCATCAAATAGTTTGCAACTACGGGAAACAAGAATATTTGTAGTATGAGAATGGGAATCATGATGACGTGTTCGATGGTTACGTGCGGGATACATGAACCTCCTTCAACTCTTCTAGGCAGAAACTCCTAGCGAAACAGTCACATTCCCCCCGTATATTTCGACGACCGAACCAGACCCGAGGTTGACAGTTTGACTCGTAGCCGCAAAGTTGAAGAAGCCCGATGTCAAGCCCATCCCCACACCATTCGGGAAGGCTACAGTGATCATAACGTTGTTGACGTTGTTGGATATTTGGTGGGGAACGTTTAATCCTGTCAGGGTCACTGACTGCGCAAATTGTGGGGATGAGCCCTGATTAAGAATCGGCAAGTAGAACCTGGCGTAATTGACACCATTTATCACGGCATTAAGCTGACGGACGATTGGTGCGACCACTATTCTGATGTAGCTTCCATCCGGCATGGGTAATTTCTCGGTGACAAAGGCTCTGCAAACAGGTGCCGAAGTGCCGTTTTGCAGAAAACTGTTTGACGCTGGAAATATCTCTTCAAAGTAATTGTTCGCAACAGAATAATCGGTTATCGGTATGTTGAACAGAATTACCCCGACACTGAAGTTGGCTACAAGCGTCCCGTCAAAATAGAAGCAGTAGGTCATGGCTGGAGACCGAAACGCAACTTGTCCGTACTTGCTTGCATAAGTCAAAGTCTGAGTACGTCCCGGAATCCAAGCCACGTCATCCACTTGGAGACCGAGAGTCTGCATAAACTGCTTCATAGAGTTGAAATCGTTCTGAGCGATCTGTCCGTTCAAATAGCTGTTCACAAAAGTAATGGTCACAAGAAGCATCACTATGATGGCGCTTGTCAATATAGTCGTGGAAATCGCCGGACTTATGGCTCGTTTGTTTTTTCGCAACCGTTGAAGTGAGTTTCTCAAGGCCATGTCCGGTCTCTCTCCTTCAGTCTCAGAGCTTGATGAACATGGGCAATAGCTCTGCTGCTACGACTGAGATTATCACTAGAATTGCCGCATGCTTGAACCCTGCTGCTATGGATTCTTCGCTGATTTTTCCAGCCACGATGCCTACCATGTAGCTGTAGAAAATGGCTGATGTCATGAAAATCTGTCTAATCCAGTCCATGTTCGGTGGAGGCGGCGCATTAGCAACTCCTATGGTGCCTGTCGTGAAGCCCAGCATCATGGATGTGGTTACGACGAGGAGCAGTGCCGCAAAGTAGGGCATCATGATGTAAGGTCGAGTTGCAGATTTCTTTTCTTTTTCAACCTCTTGAGTCAAGTTGTTGAATCTGGCAAGCGACTCTATCATTTCAATCGTGCCACCACCGACATCCACGGTTTCAACGAGCAAGAACATTACGATTTGCGTCATCCAACTTCTCGTCCTGTCTATGAAATCCATCATAACCTTTTTCAACGGGATTCCCCAAGAGATTTCCGAGCTGATCTTGCGTAGCTCCTTGCTGAACACGCCATATTCGCGGTGTGAAAGGCTTTCAATACATTTCTCGGGAGAGAGTCCTGTTTTTCTAACTTCCGTCAGGTCTCTCAGAAAACTGTTCACACCCTGTTCCGTGCTTGTCTTCTTGCTTGAGAGTTTGCCGTGTACAACAGCTGCCGGTGCAGCTGAGATGAACAATGCTAACGCGAGCGCCACGGGCATTTTGCTTAGTAAGCCGAAGCTGCCGCTGAGAAAGAGAAAGAAAAACAATGCCATTCCTGCTATGGTAGACACGGCAAAGATTTTGTAAGGCCGCATTTCAGTAACTGGTGTTTTGGGCTGCATGCTGTGTGCCAGGTAAACGAACATCAATGAGAGCATTGGGCTCAAGACGAACGTGTAGAGGAGAATGGTTGAAACATCGCCGCCAGATCCGCCGCCCACGCCGATGTTTTGTACGCTGAACATTATGTAGAAGCAGAGGGACATCATCACGTTGACTATTATGAAAGTCTCGAGAAGCATTCCGAGTCTTTCAGCTGCGGCTTTGACACGCAATGCTCTGGCCTTGAAGATGTCTTCTGCTTTTCTCTCTAGGAAGTGTCCAATGTCTCCGCCTATGATGACGGTTGAGGAGTATCCTGAAAGGAAATCCTTGAAGATGTCTAACGGGTTTTTCTTTGCCGCATTTTGAATTGCTGTTAATGGATCTGTTCCAAAAATCTCCACGTCTTTCATGATCTCTCTTGCTTCCACCTTCATTGCGGGCATCAGTTCAACTTGTGCGAGTCGTTTAAAACTTGTGTACGGTGCTATGCCGCCTGAAGCCATGACGCTGATGTAAGCTGTTGCAAAAGGCATTTCTCTTTCCAAGTTGCTCGCTCTTTCGCCGGCTCTGGACATGGGAACCAAGAGGAATCCGATCATTACGTAGAATGGAGCGGGTATCAAGAAGATTATTGGCATAAAACCGTAGAGAAGGACGATCGCCACGGAGATTATAGTCATCGGAAGGGTCATCACGGCCGCGAAGAACATTAATGAGACATAGGTCTCTGGGTAAATCTTGATCTTTGCCCGTTCTAAATAATCCTTGAATTCGAAGACATGTTTCAGAAAGGAGGGCGCGATGTTGCCGAAAAGACGGAAGGACCATGCCTCAAGAGTCTTTAGAAACGGCAAATGCTTTAACCTCCTCCCCTGCTAGGATTTTTTCATAAATCTGTTTCGGTCTGGCACAATACTCTGCAATTATTGCAGCTACATCTTTGTAACTTCTGATCTTGCGCTCTACCATCCAGTGCAAGACGTTTTTGCGTTTCTCAATTTCATCAAGCAATTCTTTCTTGCTCGAACCCATGCGTTCAGAAATGGCCGACAGCATAACACTCTTGTCAAGAGATGGTATGTGCTCATCCTCGCCGGGATGCCATTTGAAGGTTCCTCTGTAATCTTGATAATCCGCTATTTCGTTGACGTTGAGCACGCGTCTGAAGGCCTTCCTTTCATTGTTTTTCACAAGGTGAACTCTTTGAATTGACAGTATAATGTTCATCAACGGAAGGTAGGCTGGCGAGATGTCCATGGGTTTCTGTGTCAGACGTTTGAGCGCAGAATCCAAGTTTTCAGCGTGCATCGTGCACATTCCACCGTGGCCCGTCGCCAACGCTTGGAAAAGCACGTAAGCTTCTTGGCCTCTCACCTCGCCCACGATCAGTATGTCTGGACGATGTCTCATCGAAGTTTTTACAAGATCGAAAAGTGCAACTTCCCCGATGCTGTTTCCGCCCAAGCCGTAGCTCTGTCTGGAAATCAGCGAAATCCAGTTTTCATGAGGCAAGTTTAGTTCGGCTGTTTCTTCTATGGTGATTATTTTGCTTCCAGGTTTAATCAAGCAGGCCAAGGCGTTTAGGGCTGTTGTTTTTCCTGCAGCTGTTCCGCCTAGGACCATTATTGACGATCTGTTTTCGAGGCACAGCCAGAAATAGGCGGCCATTTCCTCTGAGAAAGTGCCTATGTTTATCAAGTCTATTATTGAATACGGATCTTCTCTGAATTTTCTAATAGTGAAAGCGGTTCCAAAAGGTGTGACCTCACGTCTGTAACAGACTGCCAGTCTGTGTTTTCCGGGTAACGATGCATCCACTATTGGAAAGGCTGAGCTAACGTGTTTTCCAGCCATGTGAACAAGCTTGACAACCATGTTGTCGAGTTCTTCGTCGTTTTCGAACTGGATGTTTGTTTCGATGCTTTCGTAGTTTCTGTGCCAAATGTAAACTGACCTCTGAACTCCATCACATGAGATGTCTTCAATGTTTGGATCTCGCATTAATGGATCAATCGAACTGAAACCCACGAGGTCTCTTTCAGCATGGTAGAGAATCTTGTACCACGAAACATCCGGCAGCCAACCTAAGCTTATGCGGTATTTGTCGACGATCTTTTTTGCTTCATCTGCGAAGAACTTTCGCGGATCAGCAATCTCTTCTTTTGGCGACTCTATTTCTGCAAGCAGTATCTCTAAGATTCGCTGGTAGACACTTCTTTCGAGAGGGTCAAGCTGCAGCTCGTCCAAAATGTACTTGTACTCTCCAGTTTTCGGGTTCTGCGCAATAGCCACGTGAGCGAAGGGCTCGTAAAGCGGATACTTTTCAGCAATCTTGAACCCTCTGGGCACAGGCTTCGGAGAAGGCGATCCAGAGGTAGGCTGCACATGTTTCTTGAAATTCAGTCTGATCTGCACTCTCTTGAGCTTCGCTAATGTTTCCTTTAGACGTACTTGTGTCATTGTACTTCTCCTGTACACGTACTTAATGGCTAAAACAGTCTATTAAATATTGCGTCTCACGAGACCTTATTCTTCCCTGTCTTCTTCTCCGGTGGAGACAACGATGACTTTCAACTTGATCAAGACGACAACTATGACCGCAATGATCACGGGGATGATGATCAGGAGAATGGTTAGCACGGGCCAACCTTCCTCGTTGTGCGTGGGCGCTACCGGAATCACGTTTATCGTTGTTTGGCTCGCGTTTGCAACGTATCCGTTCTTGGTGACGTTGGCGGATATGGCGACAGTCAACTGCACGGTTGTCGGCGGAGCGTTATACACAAATGAGCATGTTCCGTTTACATCCGTGAGACCGGTTGTACTGGAAAAGTTTCCAGTTCCGTTGGCGGAAACCGTGACTTGGGCGCCTGCAACGGGTCTTGAGTCAGCTGCGGCTTTTACAGTCAGAACCGCGTTGCCGTCCGGCATGATTGCATACGAGCTGGCGGTGACTTGAACACTCATGTTTCCAACGTTGTCTGTTAGCGTCAGGGAGTCCTGTCCGTCAGCGTATCCTGTTCTTGAACATTGAGCCCTGATGACGATATCCGTGGGTGCATTGACTTGGGGTGTCGTGAAGAAGAAGTAGGCAAATCCATAAGCATCCGTTGTTCCGTTTGGCTGCGAGAAGTCTCCTCCGTTTCCGGAGGTCATGGCGACGTTGACGTTTTGAACTGGAGCGAGGTTGTAGGTTACGCGTACGGTTACAGATACGTTGGATTCTGAAATCGTAGCATAGTTGTCGGCTGTCATGTAAACGATGAGCACTTTTGGCACTATGGTTATGACGGTTTGGTCTGCTCCGTCTATGTAGTGGCTCTTTGCTGCCGTTGCCGTTACTGTAGCGTTAAGCGTTGATGTTGTTAGGGGGGCTGTGAAAGGAAATGCGGCCATGCCGTTTGAATCTGTGATTCCTGTGGTTGAACCGAAGTCTCCTGTGCTTCCCGATGATACAGTGACGTTTGCGTTCGAAACAGGATTTGCGTCGCAGGTTACGAGGGCAGATACAGTTGTGTTTCCTTCAGACGTGATTGTGGCAAGGCTAGGAGTCAGTTTTACGGCTAACACGTTCTGAAACACTGTTATTGTTTCTTGATCGTGTCCGTCTGTGTATCCTGCGTGTTGGGCCGTCACCATAATTGTGACGTTCACTGGGCTAAGCGTGTAAGGAGCAGTGAAATTCAATGTCAAGCTACCGTCTGTGCCCGTGACCCCGGTGCCTACTGAGAGTGTACCATTGTCTGCAGTTGCCGTCACCGAAGCATTGATAACGGTTTGGCCGAGGCCGTTTGTGACGTGGAAAATTGCGGCTACGGTCGCTTCAGACTTGACTGTGGCTGGGTTCGTGCTTAACAGAGTGTGCAACATTGGAAGAACCTTTAGATACTCGTGGCAAGAACCGTCCGCGTATCCGGCTTCAGTAGCTGTTGCAATCAACCTGACGTACGATACGTCTGTAACATTCGGCGCAGTGAAGGTTGTGGAAAAGTAGCCCGTTTGATCTGTCACACCTGATGCTGGTGAGCAACTTCCACCCTTCAACGCGAGCAGCGAAACGGCTGCGTTTTCCACCACACCTGATGCATTTGACACGTAGACTGTGACTGTGACGTTCCCGTTGTAATCGGCGACTTGGCTGCTAAGACTCATTACGACGTTTAGGGGTGTTAGATTTTGGACAGTTATTATGCTTGTGGCAGTGTTCTGGCTTGTTGAGTTGAAGTCGTCTATGACTTTCAGGCTTGCGGTGTAGGTTCCGACTGTGGAGTAGGTGTGGTTGAAGAGGGTTAGGGTTGTCCATCCGCTGTTGGCTCCGTCTCCAAAGTCGTAGAAGTATTGGTCGACGCGTCCGTCGTCGTATGAGTTTGACCCGATGAATGTGACGTTCTGGTTTGGTGCAACCAGGGTCTTGTCGGTTTGGAGGATTGCAGTTGGCGCCATGTTGTTGTAGTCGATGGGTTCTGATAAGAAGAATATGAAGTCGAGGTTTGTCCCATCGCCGCCAACAGGGTTTCCTTTTCCATTAGGATTCAGGGAGGTGTGGAACGGGCCGGTCATGTCGCCCCAGTAGTTGTAGGTTGCACTGACGCTGGCAACGGGTGAAACGTCCATTCCCATGGTGTTGTTGTAGATGTCGTTGAAGTGGGCTTCGTGGCCATTTCCAGTTTCGTAGAAGATTCCGTTGGTATTGTTTGAAATGTAGTTGCGGGTGATGTAAGTGCTTGCGTTTGTTGTCACATGAAATCCATAGCCGTTTAGGGAAACGTTGTTTTGAAGGATAGCCGTGTTGAGGTAGACGCTGGCTTCAAGCGATATTCCAGTGCCCTTGTTCAGAAAGATGTTGTTTTGCGCGATGTTTATGTTTCCTGTCAGGTCTCCCGTTAAGACGACGCCGTCTTCGTCTGAGCTTATAGCGTTGTTCTGAACGGTGACCTGGCTGCCTCCAGCTATGTTGACGCCGCTTACGGTGTTGTTTGTTATCTCGTTGTTTTCAACGTTTACACTGCCGCCACTTACCGTGATGCCATTTTGATTGGATCTCACAAGGTTGTTCTGGAAGTTTAGAGAGCCGCTTTCAAATGTAGTGCCGTTTGTTCCGTATTCAATCATGCAGTTTGTTATTGAAGACTGCTGTATCCCATTGATTATGATTGTTCCCCATTTTCCAACGCTTGCATTCAGGTTGTTGGATGTGAATCGTATCATTCTATCATTCGTGCCGTCTGCGATGATTCTTCCGTTTACGATCATCGAGAAGTTGTCTGCGAACCTTACTTGAACGCCGGGCTCTATCGTCAAAGTTGCTCCCGGGTTGACTGTGATATCATTTGAAACTATGAACGGGCTGTCAATCAGAGTCCAATCCGTATCTTGCGTTATGGCCCCTTCAACGTATGTTGCCCTGGCCGTGGGCAGAATCCTGTAAACACTGGCAAAGGAACTGAAAACGAAAAGTGTGACAAGTAGAACGAGTAGAACATTACAGTTTCTTTTCATAAACATGCATCCATTTCATATTCTGGTTTGCTCTATCCCTCTGGCTGGGACTAGCTTAAGCATTATGAATTCGCAATCAAACTTGGAAATCTTGATTGCGATATGTCATTGTTAGAATCTGGAGTTAGCAAGAGATTTAACAGGGTATAGGGGCATTGTAGAGTTCGGTGAGGGGGAGACTTGGTGAAGAGTTTCACAGCGTTTGCTCTTGAAGGCTTTCCGTTGGTAGGTTTTGGTCTTGACTTGGCTAGGGTCATTGTTGAAACGGCGAGGAAGGACGGTTTGGAGCTTGAAGATGGAGACGTGATTGTGGCTGCGCAGAAGATTTTTTCCAAAGCTGAAGGAAGGGTAGTGAAACTGAAGGATATTGCCGCTTCGAGAAGGGCTCAAGAGCTTGCGAAGATTGTTGAAAGGGATCCGAGATTTGTGGAGCTGGTATTGATGGAAACGAAAAAGGTGTTGAAGGCTTCTCGTGAAATATTACTTGTCGAAGACGTCCGCGGCTTAGTGTGCATCAACGCTGGAATAGACAAGTCAAACGTGCAGGGAAGAGGCGAGTTCGCACTTCTGCCTGAAAATCCTGATAGGTCGGCGGAGGAATGCCGGTTGCGAATCAAGGAGTTGACTGGCAAAACTGTTGCGGTAATCATTTGCGACACTTACAGCCGGCCTTTTAGGCGGGGACAAGTGAATTTTGCTATAGGCATTGCGGGGATCAATCCGTTCAGAGACTACAGGGGAAGGCAAGATCTCTTCGGACAGGTTCTCAAGGTTAAGAACGTCGCGGCTGTTGATGAAATTGCAGCAGCGGCTGAATTGGTTATGGGTCAGGGGAATGAGGCAAGGCCTGTTGTCGTTTTCAGGGGTTTGAGTGATTTCGCGCCTTTTTGTAAAGAATGTAGCATAAACGAACTGCGAATTTCGAGGGATGAAGACCTTTTCACAGGTGCTCTGTAAACGTAACATTGGCAGGAAGGTGATGACTTGACATGCCCTTTTTGTTTGTGGAGTCAGCGAGTAAAGTGTGATCATTGAGGACTTGCATGTGTTTCTTGTTGGGTTCCCTGTGTCACGGAAGCGCTCGGTTCTGAAGCGTTTCTGTTTTCTTTTTCCAAGATGGAAAACCTTTTAAATCTGGTGATAACAACTATAGAAAGAACATTATTAATGAGGGAATAAAAATGAAAAAAGCTATTATAGCAGTATTGGCTTCAACGCTGATGATACTATCATTCCTTGGACCTATATTATACAATCAAAGAGCATTGGCAATTGCACCGGAGCAAGCGAGTTGGTATCAGGAAGTTGACGGCGTTCTCGGCACTGACTACTATTCATTGTACCCATATAAAAACTGGAGCCTAAAAATTGGGTTCTCGAAGTTTGGCGAGCTTATCGACAGCAACACGAATGTTGGCATTGAATACGGTGGTGTTCGCGATCCGTGGGCAGAACTGCCAGGGTCAGCCATCGATAACAACGTGTTACCGAAGAACGTTTGGATAAACGGGTGGCTATTGGACATCACGTACAACCATACGGCTTGGGGTCTCAGAAACCTTTGGATTGGAGCATTGTTCGCAGACTTAACAGCCTATGGTAATCCTTGGCTGCATGTTGCTGCCCCAGGATCATGCGCCCTCGAGGCCCAAGAAGCCTTCAATCTGCCTGGCTACGAAATTCTCGCTGACGGAACAATAAACACCGCCGGCGGTCTGTATAGCGGCGGCAGAAAGACAAACGCTACTGCAATCACAGATCCGATTAGCGTGTTGTACCATGGCCCGAGAAAGTTCATTGCACTACTTGTGACTCACGTATATGACACGTACGAGCTGACAGGTGCAACTCTGCATCTAGTTGACATCAAGTTCACGATAGTCTTCGACAAAGTCGCGAAGGAAGTCACAATATTCAAGGAAGTCAAATCAATCCCGCATCCAAAGTTCACGCTGACCGATCTTCAAGTGCGGATAGGCAGCGCTGCTGGTCAAGGCGAGTTGGTGAGTATTCCTTCCGGTATTCTCTGTCAGTTAAGCGACAGGGAAGAATGGGACTTGGGCTGGACAGGTGTTGGACAAACAAGCGCTTACAGCAGCTATGTGCACTTCTACGCGGAAGGCAACAACCGTGAATCTGCAAGCTATGGTCTCTACACGGCTTACGACAGTTACTTCACGTTGCTTCCGACGCTTCCAGCGAACGTTAGCATTCCATATAACGCGACGTATGACATGAGACCGGGGACCGGCAAATGGGGATCTGAACCTGCAGGCACCGACGGCGATGCGACTTACGATGTGGCTCAGGTGATATCGAACGACCAGATGATCGTGGGCTTTGCTGCCTACTGGCCGAGCTTGAGCGACTGGGACTCCGACGCAGGACGCCAGAACGTGTGGTTCAGAGCTCTGAACATCAATGACAGGCATGTCACGGATTCCTATATTTCGCCAAACGACGAGCCTTATTTGGCACCGCTGACGGTTGGAGAATGGGACTTCATGCTTTCAGACGAGCACAGAACGGCCAGCAGCATAACTGCTGACGTACAATTCAGGTCAGTAGCAGTCTACGGTGTCACAGATCGGAACGACGGAGACGACTATGACATATTCAACGTTGACCTCAACCCGGCACATGATGATGTGATTGACAGAGAAGTCTACTACCAGCTTAACACGGTTTTCAACCCGTGGGATCTCTATTCAGCATTCGAAAAGAAGGACTCAGCAAGATGGGTCACAAAGTACGATGGAGACGATGTAACAACACTATTCTATCTTAAATACTCGGACCTATATCCATACAAGCCCTACCAGGATGGCTGGCCCTACGTATACTACGGTGATTTCGTATGGGACACATGGGACGCTTACGACAGCTTCGCTGAAAGAGTCCTCGTAGACGGCGTGCTACAGGTACGCGACACTGACTACATATTGAATTACAATGCAACGGACTACATGTACATAGACTTCATTGAAGCGCCTACAGAAGATGCACGCATAAAGATACTGTTCTCCACGTACGTTCCGTGGGAAGGCGGTGGCCAGTATGAATGGCTGGCTGTGGGCAGAGACTCTGCGGCGGTAGATTCTGCTGGAGCAGCAATTGTGAGCGAGGACATGCTTTGGGACTGGGACAACCACGTAGTGATGAGCGGACTGGACATGCAAGACACTAACTTTGGACCGGTCACACCGTACATCCTAAGCCCGATGAAAACTTCACTGTTGCCAAATCGCACGGGATACAGAGACGATTCAATCGCCTTCAACAAGGGCAGAATAGGACTGCAGGACGATTGGTCCTGCCACACGAACGCAACAGGCGAATGGCTCTACGGCGTACCAATATCGAGTTCCAACATAATCACGGTCGGAGGTGCATTCGCAAACTTGGCAACCGAATACACAAATGACTTCACAGACGCGCTTGTCACACTGCCAGGGTGGACAGGCACAGGCTTGCCGCAGCTGAACATATTTGGCGTATCCTGTTGGAACAAGACCGTGTACAAGGCACAATACGACGGAACTGGCAAGGAGACTTTGGGTTACGGTGTAATAAGCGCGTTCAGAGACCTCAACGGAACAGTCTGGCTCGTAATCTACGGATACTCAGGACAAGACACCTACTACACATGCTGGTCTCTAATGCACAGCGACGTACTCGCACAGGCGCTCTACCCGTTTGATGGGATGAGTAGAATCCACACGGGCATCACGACCCTCGTGCTTCAGTACAACTACACGCTACACCCGACAGACTACTGCTTCGTGACGGTAAAGGAAGCATTGGGCACGATAAGCGAGTTTGACTATCAAGGCTGGTTCGCAGACTTCCAAGGACCCATTCAGCAGCCGCAATTCACGGGAACATTCGAGAAGCCGTTCCCAGATTGGCCTCTATATCCAATATGGGCAACTGACAAGTTCCCAACAATACACAGGGATCCATAAAACAACAATACCCTTTTTTCTTTTTCCAGTTTTCTTTGATGCACAAAGACAGTTTGCAAACATCCTCCAAGAACCATGACGAGTCCGATTTCTAATGGCCTGTGCGACTGGCCCGCCGCCAAGCGTGTGGCGAACTAGCTAGACTATGCGCGTCTAGGTGCTGGCTGCACTTTGGACTCGGACCGAACGCATCTCCGGTTGTTACATACGGGAGAAGTCTACAGTAGAAATTCCTGCATCTTCTTAGGTCCCTGCAATCTCTGCATTCTTTGAGGTCGTTTGTCTTCACTGCTCCTCTAAAAAACGCCCAGTTTCTGGAGAACCAAACGTCGAACAAAGTTTCGGCTCTTACGTTTCCCATATTCCATTCTGGGTCGCCTATTACTAGGTTGCAGGGGTAGACAGTACCGTCACTGCATATCGACAGTTCGGTTTTTCCAGCTCGGCATGAGACGTATCCTTTCCTTGCCTCAAGAATGGATTCCCTCAAAGGATGGCATGACAAGAAGACATCCAACGAGACATCTATTTCTCTATATTTTGATTTCACCATCATCAAACTGGCCAAAGCCTCTTCATATTCTATGTAAGAGGGTATCCACTCTTTATGATCCTTCATTCTCCCCACCATTTTCAAATCTAGGAAGGCTATTCTGCAGGCTCCATTATTCGCCGAAAGTTTTATGATGCTTTCATACTTGTGCAGGTTCTTGGCGTGCAAACAGCAGTTTATTCCATATTGGACTTTGTTCTTCTGCAGAATCTTCAGGCCTCCAAGTGTCTTCTTGAAGGCGCCGTTGGTTCCTCTAAAGAGGTCATGTCCATCGGCGTCTGAATCGTCAAGGGAGATCGTTGGGATTACGTTTGACTTCTTCAAAAGCTTTGCAATTTCGTCGTTCAGCAGAGTGCCATTCGTTATAATGACTTTGCGAAAACGTCTAGTTCCAAGCGCCAGAAGAATCTTGTCAATGGCCGGGTGCATCAACGGTTCTCCACCGTTGATTCTAACTTCGAGCACTCCCATTTTCTCCATCTGATCGAAAATAAACATCAATTCATTCAATGGTAAATCCTGCACGTTTCTCTCTTTTCTGTTTGAAAAACAATGAACGCATTTCAGGTTGCATCGGTTCGTGATGAAAACGTCGACAGACGCGGGAGCTGACAAAAAAGGGATGGAGAATTTTTCAAAGAGTTCACGGCTGACCTTTGTTCTTTTCGGAGGCAAGGTTTCACGCGTGACTCTGTCTGTTCTCACGTACCCTAATTGTATCATGCGTTTCAGGAACTTTGCACATTCGCCGTAGCTTGTTTTGGTTTCCCTCGCCACTTCCTCAGCATCGGCATGTCTGCCGTAGAGATACTCTAGGATTTTGAATTCATCTTCGTTCAAGAACTCGGTTTCAGTCTTCACGTAATTAAAAGCTGCATACGTTTCGTAATACTGGGGTTCACATCTCAAGATAACCGTAGAGCCAAGCGAAAGCTTCGAAGACAAATCGACTCCTCTTTGAAATCCATCTGTAGCCCATCCATAAAAGCATGCCTAACAGTCTGAAAGTCTTCCCATACTGTGACTTAGCTCGGGAACCGCCACGTCGCAGACGATCCAAGCATGGTATGCAAAGACTTTTATTTTCACAACGATAAACTGGGCTTCGGAGATGAATATTGGCAAAAAGAAATGTTGATGCCCTGACCCTCAAAGCAGGCCCAACTCAAAGCGGAGTACCGTCACCGTCACCGCCACCGCAGCCTGTCGGCGGAGAAATAATACCAATCGACAAGATTTCAGTGTTCATGTCGCAGTATTGGGTCCTGATAGCGATTCTGGTGGCGCTCCCCTTGATGTTCGCGCTCTACAAGAAGCGCAGTGCACTTCCGAAGTGGTTCATGCGAGTCACGTGCCTACTTAAGAGACTCTAGAAGAACTCGCCACCGTGCGCGGGTCCGTCAGTATCAAAAAAGTAGGATAAGTTTCCGCAGATTTCTAGGGCTCTGTGGCGTCAAAGACGGTCAAAACAGAGTTGACTTTGCGACTGCCAGCCCGTGCTTACGCCCTTGTCGCGCGGACAGGTGACCGTCATTCGTTGGAACAATATTCAAGAATGCTTTTGTAAGATGGGTCTGCACCGACATTTTTCATCACCGTGTCCACAGCTTCCTTCACACTTAATTTCTCGGTGTACAGAGCTTTTACCAGCGCCGAAGTTGCTTCATCAGAGTGGGACAGAGTCACGTAGCCATTCCATCCAACATACGATTTGGCACCTTTGTCCAGGAGTCTTTTGACAGAGTAGGAGTCTCCAGTTCCGTTGCATCCCATCAATATGATGGTCGTATCTTTTAGGCCTTCAGGCTTGCTTGAGCCGAGAAAAACCGCGTTCAACGCAAAGTAGGTCTCGTTCTCATCGAAGGGCACGGCCTCGCGTACACTCAGGGAAAGTTGGTCCGATACGTATTTAGACTGGGTGTAGTTCTCTCCGCTGAAAAGGTAAAGAAAATGATCACCTTGGAAAATGCCGCTGTGAACCCTCAGAATTATGAGCTCATATCCTGCTATGTCTTTCAGCAGGGTAATCGTCACGTTTTCTCCTCTAAGAACGTCAACATGATATCCCGCAGCCATGAGAAGATTCGTCACAGTGCTTGTGAATGTCTCATTTGGAAGAGTATTGTAGAGGCCGTCTAGCAGCGCAGCCTTGGGTACTTCAAAATCCGTCTGTTGTTCAGGCTGGTGTGAGGTAGAAGGGCTGCTCGACAATAAAAAACCGATTGAGAAGACAAGCAGGCAAGAAAGGGCGACAACCAAACCTGTTTTCAATCGTCTAGAGTGGAGTCTCTCTCGCCGCTCACCTCGTTGGCTGTCCTTTTCGTTTCCTTTTCTCGGTCGCGCTGCTCGACGACTCTTCTTTTTCAACCGAACCCCACTAACATTTACTGGTCGATGCGTGTTTTAAGTGTGTTGATTCAAGTGTGCGTTTGGTCTTGATTGTCAGGCGAGTGCCGGCGCGCGCTGTCAATATTGACTCATAGTCATTATGATCTGCAGATCGTTAAGTGCAACTGTTTCCCAACTGAGATGCTTCGCATACTCTTTTGACGTTGCTTCTAGTTCGCACAGATTATCCTCGCTAAGGATTTTTTCAACAGCTTCTGCGAATCGCCCAGTGTCGCCAACGGGAATGAAAAAGACGCTGCTGCATTCGCCAAAAATTTCGCGTAATGCTGGGATGCTGTAGCATACTACAGGCAACCCGCAGGCCAGCGCCTCGCCGACTGCCAGTCCCCAGCCTTCGAATCTGCTTGGAAAAAGGAACACCTTGCTCGCTTTCATTTGAGTATAAAGTTCTGAATCACTGCAACTCCCTTTCAACATCACGTTAGAGGACATGTTGGAATCTTCAACCATTTCCTTCAACTTCAAAGCATCAGGTCCGGTTCCTATTATCGCAAGTCTAGAATCAGGTTTGTGGGACGTCAGTTGTTTCCATATCTTGATCAAGTCGAAGATCCCCTTTTCCCTGCCAATTCGCCCAACAAAAACTCCGTCATTCGATTTCTCGTCTGCTTTGAATTGTTCGATTACGTTGATGTCGACCCCGTTTCCGCTGACATGAATCTTGTCATGCGACACACCGTTTCTAAGGAGAAATCTGGCTGTGAAATTGGAAACTGCGATGCAGCCCGCAGAACGTCTAGTCAGTGCAAGCATCGTGAAGAAGGTCAGGGCTTTGATGAGCGCCACTGGCGAACCGAAATCTGTCTTTCGGTATACATTGTATGCGCTTGCCAAGTTTGCTGGCTCGTCGACGTACGGAAAATCGAAGTGGTGCACAATCACAATCAAAGGCAGTTTTGACAAGATGTGCAAGAAATATGCGACCAGCAAGTTTGGAAGAGTGTTGTTTGGAGCGAGAATAACGTCGTACCTTTTCCGCCTAATCAATGACGGGCACAAGAGGCAGGCTTTTGTGACCCATAAGGCCCATTCAAGGTAGATTGAAAACAGCCCTTTTCCTGAAGCAGAAACCGGGCTTCTTATCTCGATAGCTTCGCAGTGAGAGCAAGATGTTGGCACCAACCTGGGACTCGATTCAGCAATAGTGGCAGTTACTTTGCTGTCCCAGACTTTCAGAATTTCTAAAAACCTTTTTTCTGCGCCTCCAACTGCGGTGAAATTCAAACCAGGATGAAAAAAGACAGCAAAGACCCGCACATTTTGTCCTTCTTGCACTTTGAGAGGCAAAGCCAGGCTACAATGTCTTGAGAGTCTTATCAAGAATCTCCAAGTGCTTTTCGCTTGAGAACCTGTCTTCAACGTATCGATGCAAGCGGTCGCCGATCGACTGCTTGTCAATGTCAAAGGCTTTCATAGTTTTCTCAGCAAAATCCTCGAAATCATAAGGCCGCGCCTTAAAACCTGACAGTCCGTCAATTGTCGTTTCACAAGGGCCTCCTCCGTCATCCCAAACAACAGCCGGGGTCCCACAGGCCATAGCTTCAACGGGCCCCAACCCAAAATCCTCCATAGGAGTTGGATAAGCGTAAACATCTGCCACATTGTAAAGCCTAACGAGATCTTCAAGAGATCTGAAGCCCAGGAACCTTATGTTCTCTCTTACGCCAAGCTGTTGGGCCAAATTCATCAGTTTATCTATGTAGGCCTCGCCTCCAGAGGGGACATCACCAGAGATAGCAAGCGTGACTGAAGGATAAGACTTTTTGATATGCACCAGCGCCTTAACTAGCCACTCCCAGTGCTTGATTGCGACAATTCTTCCTGAAGAAAATATTATGGGCCAGCCTAACTCTTGACGCAACGGTTCAGTCTCTTCTCTGTCAACTCTTCTAAAAACATCTGTGTCGACTGGCGGGTAGCAGACAGTCGATTCGACTCCATAGACTTCTTTGACGCGTCGTCCAGTAAAATGACTATTAGCCAACACAGCATCAGAATTAGAGACGCCCAGAACGTCTATTTTCTTGGCGAGGGGTTCACTGATTTTGCCAAGCAAGTAAACCGTGTCTCTTGTTTTGTCAAAACGCCAAAGTTTCTTTTCTTCTCCGCTAAGGTAGAACATGCGGGGCAAGAAGTGGATGTAGCTGATGTACTTGACACCTCTAAGCTTCTTCTGAACATAGCCGATCCATGGTCCAGGTCCGTAACCATGGCATATCAACACATCCGCGTCCGCCAGTTTTCTCATGGTAACTGGCGCCAAAGGAAGCGACAACAATATTCTTAACGTTTTTGACCGCAAAAAACGGTTGTCAAAATACTCATCAACATAACAATGTGGATTGGAAAAGGGTTTTACAAGTTTCTTGTCCACGAAGGCAAAATAGCATTTGACATTATGGCCCTCATGATGAAGCATATCCACCTGTTTCAGAATGACGTTCTCTGCGCCGCCACGTTCAGTGAAATGGCTGTACAATATGCCAATAGTCACTCAGTTCGCACCTTTCACCTCTCAATATTCAAATCATACATTTTTAAAGCTTTAGAATCGAAGTCATAGTCTTTATTGTTATGCGTGCTCCGAGAGCACTTTTTGGGTCCTTGAAAGAGGAGCTTGTGCGCGTCTTGAAAAGCTCTTCCATATGCGGGAGATTGTGGAAAGAGCTGCACCGTAGACCGACTGTCCCATGGACACGTATTGTCCATACACGTCTGAACCGCTGCAAAATTTGACGTTCTCCTTCGAGTTGGCTGCTTCCAGGAAAATTCTCAGGCTGCGCAACCTCTCATCACTCTTAAGCTGTACCCAGGGATGTATCACAATTGTGAAGATATCGTGTCCTCGATCCAGACCAGATAGCCACTTATTGCAGACTCTTGAAGGAGGAAATCCGGTTTGGTACAATTTCAGATCAATTGATGCTATGGGCAATTCCAGCTTTCCCTTGTACATGAAAGGAGTTTGTTTGAAATGCGTGGGCAACTCTATGTTGCTACACCATCGAACATGGCTGTCCTTCAGAACTTTGTAAAGACTGTCGTCCACGTGAAGTCCAGGTGACCTCCAGCCCAGAATCTTTTTGCCCATGGCTTTCTCCAGTGCATCCAAGGATTTTTGCACTCGTTGTCTCCGTTCAAATTCCTTTAACAAAGCAAGATTCTCATGCCGATATCCATGGGCAGCTACCTCGAATCCACTTTCAACCAGTTTCTTCAATGTAGATGGAAACAACTCAGCCAGAATTCCAGGGACGAAGAAGGTGGCAGGTACACGCCGATCTTTAAGTATGTCTATTATGCGGAAATCTTCTTCAGGTCTGATCTCTTCTGAGGAGATTACAGGCACATCGTCAGCCCATTCATTTCTAAGAAAGAAATCGTCCACTGAGAGAAAGATCAGTGTTTGATGCTTAGACAAGATCACTGTCTCCCAATGACAAAAGTATGTCCTCGCTGTATTCAGGAGATATGCTGGCTCCCAGATGCAACGCGTGAACGTTGGCCACAAAGACGACCTTGTACAACTCATCAGGAAGTTGATAGTACTGTTGTGCCCGCAGCGTTCCGAAGAAGACGCTGCCTTCAGTTGTCCAACAGTTTTCTAGGCAAACTTGGTTTTTCTTTAGTTCTTCTTCAGCTATTGAAAGCAGTTGTAGCTTCAAGTCCTTTTCGGCAACTAGATCCACAATGTACCCTATCTTGAGACCGCCCACTTTGAGCTTGCCTAGGCTGATGCCTCCTTCTTCACAAGCAATGACAACGTAACCGGCAACATGTTCTCCTCTTGTCACAATATAGGCTTGATATTGGGCTTCTGGATTACTGTATCGCCAGTTCAAGTATTTTCTATCTCTTTCAAAGGAGAACCTGTATTCTTGGGAGAATCTGCCCCATGAACTGTCAAATTCTGTCCCCAAGGCTTTGGCTTCGATTGGTTTTGACTCCAATATCTTGTCTGTCTTCTGTTTGGATCCCAAGCCAGAAGAGACAGTCGAAGCCACTGCTTTCCTGAATAGATCCAACAAAATTGAGAGCGCTTTCCATCTTTGAGTCAGGAGAAAATCCCTAAACATTGAGTCGCCACCAGAATTAACTAGGTTTCCAGTCAACAGGCTAATCTGCAAAGTGCTTAACGCGTTTTTGATGCTGAGTACTTTGAACATCTTAGATACTTGGCATATGTTTTGGAAGCCGCCTTGTCTCTCGCACAAGCGGTGGAAGAATCTGTTCGGAAAACCAAACGTAACGACATAACCGCTTTTCACTGCATCCTCCAAAACTCCTTGAAAGAGATTCTTGTACAATCCCTTGTGCCTGTACTCGGGACTAAGGGCCCCGTCTACCAACTGACACACGGGAAAAACCTCCGAACCAATCCTCAGCTCCATGGGGATGGCGGCTAAGTGTCCAATTATTTTGCCCTGATCTTCCATGATCCAGATTATCGCTTTTCGGTGCTGCGCCTCCTCAGCTTCTCTGAATTTCCAGCTCCATTGACGACGAGAACGCCACCCTCCAAAAACGCTTTTCAAGAAATGAAGCACTTTCTCTTCATCGCCTTCTCGAAACCTTCGAACTGTCACTTTGACCATCAACGGTTCCATTCAACTGCTTCATAGCTATTGCGGACGCGCCACTGGCTGACTCTAGCGCGCGCTATTATAATATAGAAGGCTTAAAAAATTAAGCATTAAGACTTGGTGTAATTCTTGTGCCTGCCGTGAAAAATCGCAGCTCGTTACAATCGTGTCTACATTTCCTGTTTGTATCATAGACTTGTTAGGCGCGTTCGCCCGTTGTTGGTCTTTGTATGGCACAGTCCTGAAGTGTGATGGTTTGTGATCTCTTCAAAGCATCATTTTTTATGATCGGATCTAGGATCCTTTGAGCAACTTTCGATTTAACAAGGAGCGCCTCACCCTCTTAGCAGGAGCAGATCTTGCTAAAACCACTGCAACCACAAAAATAGTGCTGCCGCCTGAAACAATTAGCCCTATGTCAGCAACATCTTGGCCCGTAAAATACAACACAACGTCAAAGTTCCCTGTTCTGTTGATGAAGAACCCATTGGCCAATGAATTGACGATCATTGGAGATATTTCCTTGTTATCCACGTAGGCTTTCCATAAGGGGTGATACGATTCTGAGAGTACAAGCAAGAAAGGTTCTGTACAATTAACATGAGCAACATATCTGCAAGGGTTCGCTTCTTCATAACTTACGGAAGGCGCTGAAACATCAGATTTAAACACGTCGTCAATCGTAAGTTCCCCATCCGAAGCAGAATATACGCCTATTTTATCCAATGTTACGTTACCTGAGGCAAATATGCCTATGCTGTGCTCGCCAACATCGAGCAGTGTAGAACCTAGTTCGAACCAAGCAGCTTTACTTTCATCAGCCAAACAAGTGATCGAAAAGAGTTTGTCGTCTATTTTCAAATAAAGAGTCCCATTCGTTTCCTTATCTGAAAACAATCTTGTTGCGATATTGTACTCTCCTTCTCTGGGGACGAATATCGAAGTTGAAGCTTGAGGAGCGGCGTTGGCTTCGCCTTCCATGTGAAGGGCGTATCCTTCGCTAGGAATTGTCAGTATAGACCATCGTTCAGGAAGTGTGTAAGAAAAAGCTTTCTCTGCGTCTATGATGCAAAGAACTTTCCCCGTGAAACCTTGCAGAGCATTGACTGTTTCTTCCGCTTGACGCGCCAGTTTGGAATGTTCAACAACGGCTATAGCATCTAAATCGTTGTATCCTGTCCCGTCATTCAACAGACTGATCGTATGATATCCGGCTTCAAGATGGAAGTTTGATGTTAAGTTGATCCATCGCAGGCCTGACCAGGAGTTAGAATAAGGTACAACATCAGCTAGTGGAAGAGCATCCATCGACACAGACAGTTTTCCCCTGTTTGGGGCAAAGCCGGCTCGAATCCATATGTCATAATCTCCTTCAACATTCGATTCAACCGGAATGCTTATTTCATTATTGCCAGAAGTTGTCAGGACTCTGCCGCCCAGAACAGGTGCTCCAATGTTTGTCCACGCATCGTTCTTGATCCAGAATCTTGAGACATTCCAACTCTGCACTCCGTAGCCAGCCAAATAGATAAGGTGGGCATCATTGGAAGGGATCATTGTCAAATCTGAAGTATCAGCATCTGCAAAAACAATGGCCGTAACATCGTTCAAATGA
>Ga0315277_10003164_pt1 | contig 22466 bp, 18 predicted proteins | sample YL17G05_15_MG_FD_203695 | JGI IMG/M metagenome (GOLD analysis project Ga0315277, IMG submission 203695) | Sediment microbial communities from Yellowstone Lake, YNP, Wyoming, USA - YL17G05_15 | ecosystem: Environmental > Aquatic > Freshwater > Lake > Sediment | place: USA: Wyoming | collected...
CATCAGCGACACGAACCCGATCTACGAGAAGCTGATCAACATCCTCGAATTCTCGAACATCTAACGCATCAAATCTCTTGACCGTCAATCCTCTTTTTTTACATGTAATACATAGTTTTTAACCACATCTCCTTTGATCACGTACATTTACGGGGAGATCTTGTCTCTTTGCGATCATGACGCCGTCATGTTGAAAAGATGGGCAATCGCCTCCTTTGATTTGAAAATGAAGAATTATAAAGTTACGTGGTATTTTCAAGATCATCGAATATATATTGAAAAATTCTGATAATCATGAGCTTTGACGATATTCCGACTGGCGTGGGCCCGGTTTATGAAGGCGAGCGCATTCGCGGTGATCAGACCCACGTGGAAATGGGTGGCCCGAAACAAGAGATGAAATTCGAGCTTGTCAAGGTCATGCCCGCAGAAAAAATCAAGGATAATGATGTAAAGATCGTCGGTCCCGATATTCCAGACTTGAAAGAAGGATCGAACATCCCGTTCGGCATCGTGATCGAAGTCTCTGGCAGCAAACTCGATCCCGAGCTGGAGGGTGTCTTGGAGCGCCGTATCCATGAATTCACGAATTATATCGAGGGTGTTATGCACCTGAACCAGCGCTATGACATTTGGGAGAGAGTTTCCAAAGCTGCGGTCAAGAAAGGCTTTAACACCTTCAAGTTCATCGGCACCGTGCTCATACGACTCTACAAGGCAGAACTGCCCATCGTGGAGAAAGCCCAGGTCACGATCTACACGGACAAGGAGAAGATGAAGCCCGTGTTCGATGATGCTATGAAGATCTACAAGGCCCGTGATGAAAAGGTGCGCGGGATGAACGACGAGTCGGTCGAGAACTTTTTCGGCTGCGTGCTCTGCCAGTCATTTGCCCCGACGCATTGTTGCATCGTCACGCCTGAGCGTACTGGCCTTTGCGGCGCGATCAACTACTTCGACGCCCGTGCGAGTGCCCGTGTCGATCCGAAAGGCCCCAACTTCCCGATCATTAAAGGCAAGATCATCAACGAGAAGCTCGGCGAGTTTTCGGGCGTCAACGAGACCCTCGACAAGCGTTCCCTCGGCGAGGTCAAGCGCGTGGCGCTCTACTCGGCCATGGAAGTCCCGCACACGAGTTGCGGCTGCTTCGAGGCTATCGTCTTCGCCATTCCCGAGGTCGGCGGCATGGGCATCGTGGACCGCAATTTCAAGGGCTCGGCGATCAACGGGTTGCCGTTCAGCAGCATGGCCAACCAGACGGGTGGTGGCAAGCAAGTCGCTGGCTTCCACGGCGTCGCCGTCAACTATCTCATGTCCAAGAAATTCATACGGGCCGATGGTGGCTGGAACGTGATCGTCTGGCTGCCATCGAAGGTCAAGGAACGCGTCAAGGAAGCTATCCCCGCCGATCTGATCGGCAAGATCGCAACCGAGACCGATGCCACGGACCTCGATGGCCTCACGAAGTTCATGAAGGAGAAAGGCCACCCGCTCGCGGCGAAGCTCGCGGCGGCCGAGGAGATAGCACCAGCCGCGGCGGAAGTGGAAGCCGCAGGTGGCGAGCAGGCCATGGTCCCCGCGGGCGGCATCCCCGTTGGCACGATCCAGATGTCGATGCCCGGCGTCGGCGGTGGCATGGGTTTCAAGCTCATCATGAAGAACTGCAAGATCCACGCCGAGAAGATCATCATCAAGAAGATGGAGAGCGCCCCGGCAGCGGCCCCGAAGAAGAAGTGATCGCCGAGATCGAAGGTATGATTTAATATGTCCCCACAAGCAAAGCCCTGGCAGAAAACGGCCCAAGCCGGCCCCGAGATCGGCGTCGCGGTCTTCGACCCGAACGTCGCCGCCACGATCATCAAGGAGGCAAAGAAACCCGTCCTGGTCGTCGGCGCAACGAGCCTTAAGCTCAAGATCGGTGACGAACCGTACATCGCGGTGTTACTCAAGCTCGCGAAGGCGGCAAAGTTGCCAATTGTGGCAACTGCCCAAGCCAACAAGTACATCGTCGAAAATAACATCACCGGTCTCGACGTCTATGTCACGTCGCTGACGAACATCACGAACCGGCTGGAGGACGACAGCGCATGGAACGGCCTCGATGGCAAAGGAAAGCCCGATCTCATCATCTATGGCGGCGTCACGACCTATTACTTGTCCCAGATGCTGTCCGTGCTCAAGAATTTCACGGCCAGGCTGCAAACACTCACGCTCGACAACGAGTACCAGCCGAATGCCCGGTTCAGCCTCGGCAACATCAACAAGGACGAGTGGAAGAAGTTTTTCGACACGCTGATATCGAAATTCAGCAAACCTACCTAGCACTACAATTTCCTTTTTTTCACCAGTTTCACGTTACAGGTCTTGCATTCACGACCGTGCCAAGTACCGATCGACCAGCTCCTTGTAATTTTCGAGCATCGTCACGTTCTTGGAAACGTGCATGGAAATGACCGTGTTATCGTGCATGAAGAAATCGAGGCTCGCGACGTCGAACATGGTAATCATGGTTTTCAGCGATACGTATGTTTTTCGGACCCTGGACACCGGGAATGTTTTTTCACGTGTTAATTTCTTCCACAACTGCTGGTTCGTGATGGCGACCGTGTGCTCATTCTTGTCGATCGTGAGCACGTGATCGGTCAAGGTGAAAACGGGGAGCAACATCAGAATCCCCGGCAATAAAATCGACATGATGACAAAGGAAATGACCGCGTAAGGTGTAAAGCTCGGTATAAAAGAGATGTTAGCAATCACGCCTAATAATGCAATAGAAATGCCTATGAGGAGGCAGATGTGATTTTTATACACGTGAGGCTTGTTTTTAACGAATAGCCCGTTAACGGGAAATCGGATGGCCAGCATAGTATCATCCTGGCGCAAGATCTCCGGGTCATCATATCGAGATATACAATCTTCCCGAGTGTATTTTATATAATCGACCGAAATATTTAGTGCATTATTTATTTCGAATATCTTTTAATGACTTCAACATAGGTGCTCGTGGGTATAATCTTCGGCTTTTTTCGAAAATCTTTCGGGATTTGTGTGTCGCAACGCGAGCACAAGGGTGAATTCTTCGTCCAGCTGATGAATTCATCCGCATGCGCTGGATGCCTGCATGAAGGACAGATCACGATGCCCCGCTTCTCGTCCTCGGGAAGTTTCGGCAGCTTGAAGCAGAAGATGCACTTGAAATCCTCCGCCGACAAGACGCTCGCTTTTGGCCTGAGCAAGTCCAGGTTGGCCATATCCTCGCTGGCTTTCGTGGTGTGGACGACGACCCGGTGGAACATGCCCCGTGGTTGAGAAGGCTGCGCGCGCGGTTGTGTAGGGCGAGGCACGGGAGCAGGACGGGGCCGTGGTGCAGGCCGTTGGGATGTTTGAGGCGATCGGGTCATAACTCGTCCCGTTGATCGCGTTGCCCGGGTAGCGGCACGCTGGGCTACCGATGGGATTCGCTGGGTTCGTCCAAACCGTATAGCAATGGCGATGGTAGAGATGGAGATGACGAGCCGGCAGAAATCAATGTATGGATTAATAGCCTCGACTGGAAAAATGGTTATTCCGAGGGTGTTGAAGAGAATCACGTTGTAGGTGATCTCGAACAAGAGGATGATGACTGCGGTGAAGGTGCCGATTTTTTTCGAATTCACCGACGCGCGGCCGATGTAAACGAGCAGATACTTCCGGAAGCAAGCATACTGCAAATACAAGGCGCAGATCATGTATGGCCATGATAAAAGCATCGTCCAAGGGGAAATATAAAGCCCTGAAGAGGGGGGTTGTATTAGGTTCGCACCGAGTATTGTCGTGAAATTGCCCCAGGCGCTGAAAAAATACCCGGCCATGTACGAGCCGCCGATGAAAAAAAACGTGTTGTGAGGCGAGTTGAATTCTTTCGCCGCCTTTACTTTCTCCAGGATTGCAATGGAAAAACAGACCCATACTCCCACGAAAATCCAGGAATAAAAGGTGTTATTGTCTCCAACGAGCGGATTGTCAAAAAAAGCAGCCACGATGACGCTGAGAAGTAAAAGAACGACGTATAAAATCCAACGATACCTTGCCACGTTTCATGTACCTGTCTGCCTGTTGAACGCGCTTCCTCGCTGTTATTCGTCGTACTCCAAGTACAATGCCTTTCCCTCGATGATGGGGTTGATGAATTCCAAGAGACCGGGAAGAGCACGCGGGTCAACGTTCTCCTTGAAGGCAAAGTTCACCGGAAACCATTTTCCCTTTTTTATGTCGGACCGGAAAATCTTGAAGCCATAGGAAGTGCCGTCGACCAAGGTCGGATCGATGACGAACGCCACGGACTTGTCCCAGAGCTTCTGGTATCGGGCTTGGGTGCCAAGATCTTCCTCGCTCAAGAACAAGCCAAACGTGGGATGGGAATGATACCAGCCGCACACGAACAAGTTATCCTTTTTTAATTCGTGGAATGCACGCACGAAATTCTTGTAATCCTTGATTTCGGCATAGACGGAATTTCCATGGCCCATAGGATATGCATCTTCGATGTACAACACGGTTCCATCCGGTCCAAGTTTTCCGGCGAGGAGCCCGATGACCTCGACCCAATTCTCCTTCGGGATCCTGTCATTCGCATACTTCAACGCGTGGCTCGCGATTTTGAGAAATACCTTGAGTGAAAGCACGATTTTCTCGTCACCAGATGCAGGAACGGGATGATCCACCTTCTTTTCCACCGGTCTTACGCTATCCTTTGGGGTTTCCTTTGCCGATTCTTTCACGCGTTCCTTGGTACTCGTTTCTCCCGCAGCCGGTACGGTATCATCCGTTCCAGAACGCACGATGATGACATCTTTTGGCAACAGCTTGCCTTCCGACTTGAGTTCCTTGTAAATTTCTTCCAGTAGCTGTTTTTTCATCTCTGTCTTGAGTTTCTTCTTGTAATCCTCGATGTCCTCGTCTTTCTGGGATTCGCGCTTATTGCTCATGTGCTTTCCACTTTATTTACCATTTCTTGTTTGCGTATTTTTGAACGAGATGCTTCACTTTCTTGTCAAAGTTTTTCGGATCTTTCATAACTTCCAGGGCGGCTTTCTTGTTGAAAACATCCGTCGGATTAAAATAGGCGCCGTGCGTGTTTAACATAGCAGTGATTGCTTGCACAATCGTGACAGCAGTCTTCGATGGACTCCACCCCCCTTTTTGTCCGACGAGGGAAGGATCGACCAGCGCCAGGCAGATGTTTCTCTGCCCCTTGTATTCCGCGGGCTTCGGCCAGAAGTTTGGATGCCAGATCGGCGTGTGCAATCGCACGTACGGGGGAAGTTGGGGATACTCGTCGGGAAACTTCATCTCCATCCTGAACAAACCCCCTTGATAGGGCGTTCCCTTGGGCCCGACGAGGGTGATGGCCAGGTGGTCGATGCTCTTCGAGCCCGGTTTAAAGGATTGCAACTGCACGATCGTGCCATCGGACAGCAATTTTTTCAATCCCGCGTAATCCTGGGTAATTCGTGTGGATCGTAAGCTCATTTTTTTTCATCTTTGATGAGTATGGTGCTCTGGAATACACGGTTCTAGTTCAATTTAAGAGTAATAAAAATTTCTCCCTCCTTGAAACCCCCGGCGGTGAGGAGCTCGAGGTTTCGCAGCTCGTTTTCTGCAGCGGTTAAATCCGTATCGACGATCTTGACGGAATTAAAATCGTTGATCGTCAGCGTCGGTTCCATCTCCGGATCCTTGGTGAATCCCATCCGTAGAAGCGCGTTGATGATCTCGGCGCATTTTGCATGTCCCTTGATGTCGATGTCGATGCGTTTTACTTGATCCCCGCATTGCCGGCATTTCGGGTTCCGCATTTTTTCCACGTGATAGACTTTCATTGTCATGGCATTGATGATCTGGTAGGTGGTGACAGGCTTGCCCAGCTTGTCATTGCCCGCGCGCCAGTTGAGAAGCTTGATCGTCTCGTGCGATTGAAGCGACGCGATTATTGCATTGACCGTGATGATGCCGGGCTCGTGCCGGTCTATGATTTTTACGATCTCGCCTTTCGTGAACTCGGGCGGAAAATTGTGCGCTCGAACTAGCTTGTTAGCTTCGTCTTGCAAGAACGTGACGTGCTTGATGTCCTTGGAATTAGGATCCGCATGGAATTTATCCTTGAATAGCATGGTTGCCTTGAACACGCAATGGACCCTTTTACGGGGATTGCCGACCACCGTGCACGCAGCCATCTCGTCGGATCGTACCGCCGACGGAGGATAGCACTCGTAGCACGCGTTTTCGCCGGGCATAATCGTATACACGTGGCCGTTATATCCCGCTACACCGCCGTCCACGAGCGGTATCTTGAACCGGACGGCTTGAGCGTTCAAGTTCAACCGTGCAATTGCTGAATCCAAGCCGCCGACGATGACGTGCGCTTTCCGGTAGATCGCTGGATCCAGCCGTTCCAAGGACGTGTAATGACCCGTGATAGTGATGAAAGGATTGATGCGTTTCAACGCTTGTGCCGCTACCGTGGCTTTTGGTTCCCCGACATTTCCTTCGACGAACAAGATCTGCCGGTTCAAGTTGGTGTGCTCGATCACGTCCATATCGAGCAAATCAAGGGTGCCTACGCCAACCATTGCTAAGTTCTTGGCGACCTCGCAACCAAGGCCCCCGACTCCCGCGATGAGCACCCGGGAGTTTTTCAAGATGCCCTGGTTCCAGCCATTGAGTCTGAATTGACGATCGTACAAATCTCGCTCCTTCGGGGATAATTTGTCGTTAAAGAAGTCGGTATCTTCCATTTTGGCCGCACCTTTTTGCTGAGACGCATATTTCCGTTGGTAAAAATAAAAAATAAAGCAAATGCGTTTATGGTTTTTACGTTCTGAGCATAGCTATAAAAATCTATGCCGTTCCAGCGGTGCTTTCTGGGATGAGCAGCAAGGTATCTCCATCCTTGACGTTATAATCGCTCATCGGGGAGCTCTCATCGAGCGTGACGCCGCCATGCGACAAATTGAAGTCCGCTGGGTCCAAACCGAACATTTTTCCAACCGTACGCTTTATAGCACTTACATTGTTCCCCGTATTGATCAAGAGCTTTTGCTTCTTTTCTCCGGGGCCAATCGTCGACTGGAAGTATACGGAGATGTCCTTGCCCCCGCCAACTTTCTTCACCGGCGTCTTGGATGCTATTTTCGGTGAAGCAGCAGGTTTTTTCGACACGATTGGTGGTGCAGGCTCTTCGGGCTCTTCAGGTTCTTCGTCTTTAGGCTCATCTTCTTGAGGTCCCAAGTCCTCATCAAGTTCGTCCGGATCTTTGCTCATTGTTGTCATCCGTGAATAGTGTGTTGTTCTCTGGTTTATCCCAATTCTTGAAAAAAATCAAGATTGAACTGCGATTTTTCGAGGAAGGTGTACAAATGCCCTAACAACTGCTAATTCTAAACTGCACTCCTCGCTTGAACCAAAGGCATTTTTTATAATCCTTTTTTTACCTTAAATACTTACCTTAGTTCCCGCAAAAAACTATTTCGCATCTTAATCAAATACGCGATTCTAACGTGCACAGTTTCGTGCTTCCAAGTCCATTAGAATACGTTAAGTTGGACAAGTATTCCCCTTCATGAATGTTTTTTAACGATGCTGCCGATCTTCTTAACCTAGAACTTTCATTATAACACAGCGATCGTCCTCTAAGGAATGAATAGAATGAACGAAAAAACACCGCCAAAGCACCAGATCGTTTCAAAAAAACCGAGTTACGATGAGCCGGTGCCGGATAAACAATTGCTCGAGGATATAAGGCAAGAACAACTCGACCTGGAAGAAAAGAGAAAGGAATTTGAAAAAGAATTGGTGGAAGGCGAAAAAATTCTCCGTCGCATCGAAGGATACGAGAAAACGTTAAGAGATTTGGAACGGAAGCGAAAGGACCAAGAGGATGAGCTGAAAGAAATGCTCAAGGAAAAGGAAAGCTTGAAAAACGAGCTCAGTTCCTTGAGGAAGTCCGTCGCTTCGGAAAAAAATACCATCACCGACCAAAAAAGCCGAATGAACGAAATCGACAAGAAAGTTTCGGACTTGGTCGACAGCCAGCAAAACATTTCCAAGAAAAAGGAGAAGCTTCAAAGCGACTTGAACGATATCGAAAATAAGAAACTCGCTGCAGAAGATGAACTTAAAAATCTCAACAGCCAAATCCCCCCCTTGAGAAAAGAAAAAGAGGCCCTGGAAGACAAGGTCGATGAGCTCAAGAAAGATGTCAAAGACATGTCGCAAGAAAAGAAACGGCTCGATGATCTGGCAAGAGAAGTTCGTGACCGAGAACGCGAAGTTGACCAAAAATACCAGAACTTGAAAAAACAAGAGAACAACTTACGCGACAAGGTGAAATCCGCCGAGGATGACGTGCGTGATCTAGAGAAAAAGAAGCGCAAGGAGGAAACCGAGCTCGATGACCTCAAACGAGAGATCCCCGATCTTGAAAGGAAGCGGAATTCTTTGCAGCGAGAAGTTGATGGGTTACGGGATAAAGTCGATGAGGCCAAGAAAGAGCTGAAGAGCGCGGAAAACGACAATTCGGCCATCCAGAAGGAGAAACAACGGCTCCAAGACGAGAAGGATCGCATCAAAAACGAGCGCAACAAGCTCGACAAAGAGCGCGAGAGCTTCGAGCGGTACCGCAACGACATCGAAAAACAAGTTCTCAAGTCAAAAACGCCGTCCAAGGAGCAGATCAAGTCCAAGTATCCCCAATAGAATGCCGTAGGTGCTTATCCATGAAAATCATCGATGCAGGAGACGCAAACGGCCGTGCTATCATGAGCCGATCCGACATGAATAAAATGAACATCGATGACCTCGATGTCGTCGTGATGACCGACGATCGCGGGAATAAGGCCGCGATTCAGGTCCTTTCAAGCGACGGATGCGAAGAGGGGGCCATCCAGGTCGATAGCACGGTGTTAAAAAGTGCCCGGATATCGTTATCGGAAAATATCGAGCTGCGAAAGAGCGTGGTGAAGGGGGGAATCAAGGAAATCCACATCGGGGTCGTTCCACCGAGCGCCACGCCGATGGATCGGGCCATCATCTGGGTCGCCGAAAACTTGTCGCGGGTTCCTGCATTGTTAAAGAACCGGCCGATTTTTCCCGGGCTTGAGATTTTCTGGGAAGACGCTGAGATTGGTCCAACAGTCTTGAAAATCATGCAAACGGTGCCAGCTATCGATCAAGAAGAGACTGCCATAATCGATGCCACCGGGAACGAAGTCATCTTGAACATTGTCCCAGCCAATGAAATGAACTACAACACCATCTTGTTGATCGACGTGTCAGGTTCCATGTTAAAGGAAGACATGGTCGTGAAGGATGTGCAAGGTGAACTGGAACGATTGCGGAATGATTTCAAGGTATCGGACGAGTTCAATAAATTCCTGGATATATTCCGGGAGGGGGCTGTCGTTTCACGGATATCGAGTGCAGCGATTGCCGCGTTGCTTTATCTTGACTTGAAATTCAAGCGCGGGCTTGGTGAGTGCGTCCAGATCATCGCGTTCGGCGACGACGTCGAGGTGCTACAAATGGAGAATGCGAAGGGACAGATGTCGCCGGTGATCGAATGCAATGCAAGCGAGCTGGGACGCTTGAATCTCAATACCGTAGCCTATTATATATCGCAAAAGATCAAGAACGCTTCGGGTTTAACGGCTATGAGCGTGGCACTGCGGATCGCTCACGATCAACTCGCTGAATTTTCAAAGGCCGATGAATCCGGTAGGATGAGCCCGACCATGATCGTGATGTTGAGCGATGGCCATCCAAATAAAGGTGATGATGCTGAAAACATTCCCGTCAATCCGATCCCGGTTGCCAAGCAATACTTGATGCGGGATGACATCGTCATCTTCACCATCGGCATCGGCGAAGCAGATGACATACTCATGCAAAAATTGGCCACGGAGGGACACGGGGAGTATTACCGGGAAACGAGCTTGAAATCGTTCTGGCAGTTGTACGACAACCTCGCACAAAAGTTCATGATCGCAGCGAAACTGCCGACCTCGTCGAACAAGGTACCAGTTGAAACGATGCCTCCCGAGCAATGCCCAGAGACGACCACCGAAGAGGCCGAACCCGAGGCCGTGCCGAGCGAGCCTGTTACGGAACCAGCCGTGCCCGTGAAGAGCAAAACCCCGAAGGTCACGTCAACGGCGAAGTCGATTAAAAAAGATATCTTGCTGAACTTCGTTGCCACGATCGGTCCTGGTGAAAAAACCGTCGATATACGCGTGAATCCCGCGATAAAAATCATCGATCTCAAGAAAATGGCTGGAAAATTGTTCGGCCTCGATCCCAACGATTTTTTCCTCGTGTATGGCGGCATCACGCTGGACGAAAAAACGATCGTGAGGGAATGCAATTTTGAAAATGGTGCCACTGTGATGCTCATTCCCGCAAGTACCGCGGGCACATAGCATTCATTCTTCCTTTTTATCACGTGTGCATGAGCAGGTAAAGGATCCACGCGATCGCCCCGAGCACGAAGGTATTCATGTAATTGTCATCCACCTTCGTGATGGTTGCATCGAATAAGCCGAAGATACATGCAATGATGGCCGCGAAGGTGACCGCGAATGCCATGTTAGACGGGTCAAATGCCAGGTTCACGATCAGGACCGCGATGAACGAGACGAGCATACCTGCTATCAGGCCCTCGTAAGTTTTCTTGCTCCGTGGCAATTTATGCTTTCCAAAACGCTTCCCGAACACCGAACCGGCGGCGTCACCAATCGATGCCACGAAGGACGTGCTGAAAAACGCCGGGAACGGCGCGAGCAGCAAGGGCACATGGCCGAGCAAGAACGGCACCGCTGCCGTGAATGTACGGTGTTCCTTCGACTCCAGGCTCGTTCGGAGCCACAGCCGGCCCCAGTTAGGAATGCAATGGAACGCGTTGAGCCGGAACAAGTCTTCTAGGGTGGCCATATATGAAAAGCCCCAGTAAATGATGATGTTCACGCCTCGTCCTGCCGCGAGCCCGGTCGCGCCGTATTCTTGCAAGATGTTGATCGACTTGAAGTACGCGTCCAGGCTCAAGACGGTCCAGTACACGATGAGGGGCGCCACGGAGATCACGGCGTGCAAGACCTTGCGCGAGTTATCGCGGCGGGTCGCATCGTTGGTGGGTAACGATGTCAAGAAGTCCTCGTACGACCGCTTTGCCCGCTCCTCGGGATGCTGATTACAGATCACGAGATTCCGCACGACGATAGCAACGAGCACGGCCAGCACCGACCCGAAAAAGATCGTCCCGACGAGATACATCAGATCTTCTCCCGCGTCCGTGGACCCCGCCCATTTCAATAGAATCGGCGTGACGGCCGCGGACACCCCGAACGCGCACGCGAGCAGCGCCGCGTCGCGCCGAGATGCTATAGCTTTTGACGCGATCGCGTGCCAGATCAAGGCGACCACGAACCCGCCGTTGACCAGCACGAGCGGGATAGCATAAGGCGAGAGGTACATAAATCGATAACAACACTTTCCAGCATTTGAAGCTTCATGCACCGCGGCAGCGTTATTAATGCGATTCCCGCGCCATAATAAAAGAGTCGCTTGACTCGAAACTTTTAATTAAAAGAATTGTTGATCAATATACAGATCCAATATTCATTATAGTATTTTCGATATTACTTGCCAGCCTCGAATCTAGCTTGATATGACGACCAAACACGCCGAGCGTGATTGCCATGAAAAGGAAGCTGACCATCGGGGTTTTTTCCGAGATGCTCTCCGAGTGCAATGGCACGGCGGAAGCCGTCCGCCGCCTCGTCATCGGGCTTGGCAAGGCTGGCCATACGGTTCACGTTTTTGCGCCAGGGAATGGGGTTGCTGGAAAGCCGAACGTCATCTTTCACAAGGCGGGGTACATCATCAACTTCCGCATGTCACGCGAGCCTGAATTCTACCTCTCCATCCCGTTCATCCGGTACGTGTTCAACAACTACGGCTATTACAAGGACCTCGACATCGTGCACGCCGCGACGCCCATGACGGTCGGCGCGCTCGGGCTGGACGTCTCGAAGATCAACGGCGTGGCCAAGGTCATCACGCACCATAGCCCCTTGAAATATTACGCGGGCGATTATTTCCCGGTCATCGGCAAAGCATTTGCTTTTTACGCTTGGAAATATGAACGCCTTTTCTACAACCGGTTCCACGTGCGGCACGTGCCCACCTATTCCAAGAAAGAGCTCATCTTGAAATACAAGATCAAGGAACCGATCTTCGCGCTCACGAATGGCATCCTCGACGAGTATTTTTTCAAGACCCCGAATGCTCGCGAGGAGGTGCTCGAACATTATAAGATCCCGCTCGATAAGAAAATCATGCTCTATGCCGGGCGCCAAGGTCCCGAAAAAAACGTCGAGGCGATCCTCCGCGCGCTCCGGCACGTGCGCGACATGGGCGTCGACGCCCACTTGATCGCGGCTGGCGGCGGACCACACACGCCCGTGCTCAAGGAATATGCCCGCAAGCTGCACATCGAGGATCACGTGACGTTCACGGGCTGGATCAAGCACGCGTGGCAGCGCAAGGTTTACGATTCTGCCGACGTGAGCACGCTCTACAACGACATCGAGGCCCAGGGGCTCGTGCTGCTCGAAGCCATGGCCCAAGGCACGCCGTGCGTGGGCAAGAACTCGTGTGGCATCAAGGACGTGATTGTCAATGGAAAAACAGGGTACCTCGCGAACAACGAGCAGGAATTCGCCCAGCAACTCGTGAAGATCCTCTCGGATGCTGATCTCCAGCGCCAGCTCGGTTCCAACGCGCTCGCCGAGGTGACGACGCAGCATAAGATGAGCAACGTGATCCCGGTCTGGGAAAAGGTCTACCGCTACATGATAAACGTGGCGTATCCGCAAGATTGGGACAAGGTGCCCGTGGCGAAGGTCATCGATGACTGGAGAGCCTTCTGCGCGAAGGAACCTTTACTCAAGTTTTAACGTCCCGTTTTATTTGATCTTTGTTTGCATAATATGCTGCATTTTCGGTTCCAGCACGCCACTTCGCGGGAGGGGCGAGTCACCGATTGCGGCTTCGCTACCTTGAATGACGCCATCGTGATGTTTTGGACGCGAATCCAAGGATCCTGGAAAAAAACACGGCTTGGCAAGGGAACCAGCAAGCTTCGTGAAGTCGAGCGGAAAACTCTTATATAGATTTGCTCGTTCATTTCTTTACGGAGCATCTCTCAATGTTTTATCAAATAATTCGAGATAGATTCGAGAAAGAAGTTGAATTTAGAATCGTGATGGTAAATATGGCAATGATAGCATTCAAAATCAAATTCTCGTTTGTAATTGCCCTTGGTATCTTTGGAACAGCCTTGGTTGTTTCAAGATCACAGATTGATATTGATCGCGAGTTCCCTGGATCGGTCATTTTAGATTCTGCGCTTCATGGTCCTATTGCGATCGTGGGCAACGCGGCCCTGGATGCATTTTGCGCGGGAAACGGGACCACGGGTGCATCGTGGGCAACGGCACATGTCATCAAGAATATGGAAATCGACGCGAGCAGCGGAAACAGCGGCATGTCCATTACGGATGTTAACCGGTTTCTCGTCATTCAGAACTGCACGGTGTTTAACGCCGGACCCGCCGGCGTGGGGGCGGGTATCTTGCTCGTCAACTGCACGGACACTAACATCACGGGCTGCCGCGTCTATTCCAACGGCGGCTACGGCGTGCGCGTGCAAGCCTCGACTAACGTGTTCGTGAAATCGAGCCAGATACACCACAACCAGCAGAACGTGTATCTCTCGGGCTCAACGGGCATACAAGTCCGGGACAACAGCATCCACCACTGCGGAACAGCATATGACAACGCGAGCGTGTACCTTGGTGTATCCAGTATGTGCACTATCCAGAACAATACCATCGCAACGGGAACCGTGGGCATCTTGCTCGATAACTCGGGCCACAATATGGTCATCAAAAATAGTGTCATGAACACGAGTGCCTATTCAATCACCCTCGATCAAGGAGACACATTCAATTCGATTGCAAACAACTCGGTCATAAGCAATCTGGGTTTCGGTATAACGGGGAATTTCGCGAGCAATAATACGATAGATTACAACGATATCCGAAATAATGTGTACATCGGCCTATACTTCTTTTCCTCGGATGACAACAACTGCACCGGAAACAATGTGACATCAAACCAGGATGACGGCGTTACGCTTGAGAGCGCATACAGGAACCGGTTCTGTGCTAACATGATCACAGGAAATACCGGCAATGGCGTTTATATCTGGAGCACGAACTATAATGTATTTGATGGAAACACGATCAGCAGCAACGGGCAAGATGGCGCGTATATTGCTGGATCCCCGGTTGTCCAGGCAAATTCTAATGAAATCTTAAACAACGATATCGCCGGAAATGCTGGTCGTGGGGTCGAGCTCATCAGCGCGAATTATAATCTCATCCAGGGTAACACGATCAGCGGGAATAACTATGGCTATTTTTCACAAGGATCAAACACGCGTTACAACACGGTCTGCCTCAACAATTTTTTGGGAAACACGGGTGCCGAGGCTTATGATATGGCATCCTCCACGCCGAACTATTTCGACAACGGAACGCGGGGAAACTACTGGATAAATTACCAAACGCGGTTTCCCGCCGCGATAAACAATGGAACCGTGTGGAACACGCCCTATGCCATTGACGGGACGTCACCTGCTCAGGATAATTACCCTCTAGCTGTCAAATATCATGTAACGCCCGTGGCAGATTTCACGGCAAACAGGACAAGCATCATAACTGGCTGGGCAGTGCAATTTAATTTCACGGGCATGATGACTTTGAGGACAATGTCATACCAGTGGAGCTTCGGGGACGGCACCGCGAACGCAACGGCGAAGGATCCCGTGCACGTGTTCAATTCTCCTGGCTATTTCACGATCACGCTCACCGCCAGCGATTCGAGCGGCGCCGCGTCAGTGTGGCAACGGGCATCTTATATCTATGTTCAGAACGATATCCCGGCGAGCGCCGAGTTTTATGGGAGCCCGCGCAAGATCCTCGTGAATAATTACGTCTGGTTCAACTTCAACGGTACCGGGAATGGCCCGCTCTCATACCAATGGTCCTTCGGGGACGCGACGGGCAACGAGACATGGGGCTTTCCCTCGCATTATTACTATACCGCGGGAAATTTCACGGTCACTCTCACGATCGTGGACATGGATGGCGACGCGAGTATCGTGCGAAAGGTCAGTTACGTCGAGGTCCTCACGGATTTGCCCGTCTCCGCCAGCTTCACGGCTAATGCCACGACCATCGACGAGAGAGAATCCGTGCAGTTCAATTTCACGGGCAACCCGGGCAATGCACCGACGCTATACAGTTGGAATTTCGGCGACGGCGGCGTGTCGTCGCTCATGAATCCCGTGCACAAGTATACCACGGCGGGCACGCGCACGGTCACGCTCACGGTTAGCGACTGGGACGGGGACACAAACACGTACCAGGCCACGAATTATATCACGGTGACGGATCTGGTACCCCTCGTCACGTTTGGAGCGAACACGACATCGACCAACGCGGGTGCCTTTGTCCAATTCACCTTTACCGGCACGACGTGGAATGATCCAGTAACATATCAATGGAGTTTCGATGACGGGACCGCCAATGCAACCGTGCAAGACCCGGTGCACCAGTTCAATGCCGGTGGAAATTTCACCATCACGCTCACGGTGGTCGATGACGAAAATAATTTCATCAAGCTTGCAAAGCCGGGTTATGTCTTCGTGGTTGGCCCCCCGCTAAGCAATTACACGATGGTGACTGGATACCCGTATGACTGGATACCGGCAACGGGAGGTATAAGATGCGGTTTTACCATGGAAAGCGACGCCACGAATCAGTTCTTCCTTCCTTTCACGTTCACGTATTATGATCATGTATTTAATTACATAGACGTGTGTACAAATGGATTCATCAGTTTCGATCCTTACATAACAGGAAGTAACACTGCATTCCCGACCAGCTCGTATCGCTTCATGATAGCGCCATTTTGGGAGGATTTATTCATCTTCTTCTTTGGTGGCGTTTACGTGGCGAACTTGACATCACCAGATCGAGTCGTCATCTTATACGAAGAGGTATATACAGATGCTACGGAATATGTCGGCAATTTCGAGGTTGTACTATACCAAAACGGGGACATCGCTTTCAACTACGATAATCTGGGATACGCATCTGATTATACGTGCGGCCTCAATTACGGGCTAAACATGAGCTATTTCACGAGTTTTACAGGCTTGAACGCGTCGATTAACGATTATTCGTTGTTATTCACGACGAACGGCGTGTTTTCGACGCATCCTGCCGACCAAGTGGCTCTCCAGAACGCGCCGGGGGTCAACATCACGTGGCGCCTCACCACGACGAATGGAGCCGGGGATTACCGCGTCCTCAGAAACGGGAGCGTGGTTCGAGATTGGCAAGATTGGCCGGGAATAAATGCCGACATCGTGATCCCTGTAAGCACTACTGCCCTCGGGCGCTGGGATTACACGATAGAATATGAAGATAGCCTCAACAATACCGGGACACCGGACACGGTCACGATCATCGTGAATGACATTCCCGTTGCGAGCAGTCCCGTGGTTGACAGCAATCGCGTCGCAGCGAACGACACCGTGTCTATTCGCTGGACCATCACGGATTCCGTGGGGGGAACCGGGACTTACACCGTGCGCATCAACGGCTCATCATACACGACGCAATCATGGCAATCGGGGACGCAGTTCAACGTTCTGATTGACACCGGACGCGGGTTAGGCATCTTCAACTACACGCTGGAATTCAACGACGTGCACGGGACCAGTGGCTCCCCGAATTTCATCGTGATCACAATTGTCAACGCACCCCGCTCGACCCACCCGGAGGATCTTGAAGTGTATATGAATGCATTGAACGTCACGATTACCTGGTGCTTGATCGATGTGACAGGTCCCGGGACATACAGGATCTTGAGAAACAATTCGTTGGTCGTTGATTGGCAGGCCTGGGTGAACAATACCGACATCACGATCCCGGTGAACACCAGTATTGGTCTCGGAATTTGGAATTACACGATCCAGTTCAATAATTCAGCCGGTATAGGAAATCAAGACACGGTGCTTGTTTCCGTTATCGAACCAGCAAACCAAAACCCGCTTCTCGAGTTTCTCACGAAATACTGGTATTTACTGGTCGCTGGTGCCGCGGGATTTGCAATTATCGTTGGCGTGGTCGTGTCGAGAAAGCGATCGAAAGCGTCAAGCCGCCGGTCCTCGATGGTGGTGAGTTCTCCGGAAAAAAAGGTTTCATTGGCTTATCAGCCTATGCCTGAGAAATCATTTCCTGTAACGCAAGCTGTATCGTCCACGCCGGCCGTACTTGCCGTCCCAGCCAAGTTCTATTGCCAGCGGTGCTCGAAGTACTACGAGGTACCGAATCCAGATTTTTCGAGATGGTACACCTGCACGGATTGCAGTCAGCTTCTTGCATACATCAAGAGCTGCCCGTCTTGCAACCAGCCTTTGATGCTGACTCGTGACGATTTCAAGGCACGCGCGGGAACGACGATACAGTGTTCATCGTGCGGAACAAGCATTTCCTTGTGAAATATTTCTTTTTTTCTTCGTTTCTTGTTATGTGTGCATCGAACCGGGAAAAATTAGAGAAGGTGTTATGAATATTAAATCGTACTTCATATAGGGAAAGGTGAATAATTCTAATAGTCAGAATACTTCTAAGAGTTTGGTATTGAAACGCGATGCCCGAATATATCTCTGGCAATATCAAATTTTTTTGATTCTAAATCAAAATATTGAGGTCCTCATTGCATGATGCGCGATGAATTCGACCGGTTAGTCACTGAGGGGAAGCAATTATTCGAAAAACAGCAATATGAAACTGCCTTGTTGCGATTCGAGCTCGCTCTTGAAAAATCTTTTTTGCTGGGTTCTGATAAAGATGCGATCGTCGTTAACGAATATTTAGGCAAGATTTACGATCTCACAAAGAAACCCGACAACGCGATCCAGTATTACAAGAACAATCTCGATCTCTACCAAGACATGCACGATCAAAAGGGGGCGGCCTCGTGCTTGAATAAAATTGGCCAATTGTTCTTTGCAAAAGGCGATTTCAACGCTGCATTAAATTACCACATGAAATCCATCGAGATTTGCAAAGAACTCGATGATAAAGAAGGAGAAGCCATTGCCTTGAAAAACATCGGCATGATCCACACGAAACTTGGCAATCACGTGCTCGCGTTGCGTGCGCACACGGCATCGCTCGACTTGAAGCGCAAGATCGGCGACAGGCGCGGCGAGGCGCTCTCGCTGTATTACATGGGACAGAGCGAGGCAGACGCCGGGGTATTCGACAAGGCACGGGATAACTTCGAGAAGGCACTCGAAATTTTCCAGAACATGGGTTTGAAGGACGATGTGAAGAAAGTTCAGCGCGAGCTCGAAGAACTCGACGGCATGGAAGATGAATACGAGGAAGATATGGAAATTGGCGAAAAAATCGTCAAGCGGGCAGATACAAAGCTCACGAACAAGTTCCGGGCTGATGACTTCATCCCGAGAAAAAAATGAAATTTCCTTTTTATTACCTTCAGGTCTTCTTGGGCTCTTCGCCCAAGCTTTTCAACCAAGCCATGTCAACCTTGACGTAATCCGCTGCAAGGAGATCGTTGTTCTTTGCGAGCACCTTCTTGAAATTGCTTGTTTTTTTGTTCATTGCCTTGTTTTCCATGCCCTTGATATCTGCATCAGCAATTTCAATGTATCCCGCCTTGGCCGCCTTATCAAGAACTTTCTGACCAAGCTCGGTCCGGATCAACGCCTCGCCGGACTTCGCATCGATCGAGATGTCGGCGAATTCGCCCGTGTAATCCAAGCACACGGGGCATCCTTTGCCTTGTGCCAGGCAGAATTGCGTGATGACCAGGGCAATTTTATCTTGGTTGACCAGGAAATCCTTGCTCGTGCGGATCTTGACTAGGCCTTGGGCGTGGCACGGACGGCCAACGACGGCGATCTTTTCAAATTTTTTCCGAATGGCATTGCCAGCCATTTGCACGAGGGGACCAAACCCCTTGCGCTCGCCGGCGTTCGCGAGGATCTCGTCCGTTTTCGTGCAGATCACGGGATCGATCGACTTGTCGACCTTCGCGCTGCCAACCACGGCGCAATCAATGGCTTTCAAGTCCATTGCCGCGACGAGCAGCGCCGCGGTCACGTCCTTCAGCGAAGATTTCTTGAGCGTTGCCTTCACGGCTTTGCTATACACGCCCAGTGCTTGGTTGTCCCGTTTCTTGCCAAACATCTTTATATCGAGTTCGGGAACGTTGAGCTCAGACCGGGGGCAGAAGTTGTAGCAGACCCCGACCGTTTCCGAGCATTGCTCCTTGTAATTCACCTTCCCGCCTTCATAGAAGATGTTCTGGCAGAAAGCCCCGCATGACCCGCATTGGATACATTTGTCGTTGTAGATGACCTCCAGCTGGAGGTCAGCTAAGCATTTTTCAGTTTTCATGCAATATTCGCCTCGTTCACTCGTTCATCGCCGAGCAAGCCCGTTTTTTACCGATTGCCTCGATGGACTTCGGGGGTTCTTCTCGCGGCACGATTGCACGCCACGCGATCCATGTCCCGCCACTTTTCCGCAAGTTGATGGCACCTGTTCCGTCCATCGCCCTGCACAACTCGAGGCAATAGGTGTCTGACAACCCTGTCATACTCGATAGTTCCGAGAGTGCGCGGGGGATCCCGTCTAGCAAGACCTTTAAGATGCAGGCTTCCTTCGTCATGAACCATCACTTTATAAGCAGTTGGAAGTTTCCAACTCTCGAACAAGATATGCATGGACGGGACGGGATTTAAGGATGCACCCGTTGTAATTAATGAGCATGTTGGAAATAAGCAGCATCGATGCGATGTATAAAAAGATGCAATATTTACTAGCAAAAACGCGGGAATTCATACTTTCTTTAGCTTGAATGCTCTATTGGGGCACAATTGCTCGCAACGGTACTCGCACCTGGGTTGCGCGGCCAAGCATGATGCCTCGTCGATGACACACATGTTACCATTTTTTAATATCAAGCAACCTTTAACCGCGTGCGATTCGCAAGAATCCATGCACAAACCGCAACCCATACATTTCTCCACGTCGATCTCCGGCTTGTACTTCACGTTGCCTGGCCTGGTGGCGCTCTTCATCTTGTTTTCGCTAGTTGCCATAATTGATAATCTTCCGATAGATGCAATAAACATAACGACTTTCCAAAAAAAAGGGAACATGCACCCAGATTTTGAAAAATAAGTGAAAAAAGGATCAGTTCAAGTGAAGTTCAAAGTCCGTGCCTAGGTCTCTGCGTCCTCGATGCCTTTCTCGGTTATCTTGAACACCGCTTCTGCCTCGGGAAGCCCGGGAGCATCGATGATCTTGGCCACGCGCGTTTCGCCCTTACCCTTCCTCATAAACACCCGGTACGTGCTGCCGTGCGCCACGATGTTGCCACCGGCAGGGATGGTCGGATTTCCGAAGAAAATATCAGGCTTGGCTTGGACCTGGTTCGTCACAATGGCCGCGACCATATATGTGTCGCACAACTGCTGGATCTGGTGGATGTGCATATTGAGCAATTGCTGCCGCGGACCGAGCGCCCCGAGGCCGAAGTATTCCGACCTGAAGTGGCTGATGAGCGAGTCCACCACGATGAGCTTGACATTCTGGGTCTCGATGAGCTTGCGGGCTTGGCGCAAGATGTTGATTTGATGCTCGCTGTTGTAAGCACGTGCATAGATCACGTTTTTCAACGCTTCCTTGACGTCCATACCCTTGGCCATGGCCATCTTGGCAAGGCGTTCCGGCCGGAACGTGCCCTCGGTGTCCACGTACAATGCCTTGCCCGAGAGCCCGCCCTGGTCGACAGGAAGCTGGACGTTGATGCAACATTGGTGCGCGATTTGCGTCTTGCCGGTGCGGAACTCGCCGACCAGTTCCGTGATGGCACCGGTCTCGATACCACCCCCGAGTATCTCGTTTAGTGCATTGCTCCCCGTGACGATCTTGCCCAGGTTCTTGCGCTTCTCGAACACGACATCGGCCGTGACGAACTCCATTTTGCATATTTCTTGTGCCGCCTTGATGATCTTATCCGCGGTTTTTTCGCCGATCCCACTTTCCTGCATCAACATCTTGGGTGGCAGCGTGGCAATTGCCCGGATGCTGCTGAAACCACTCTCAGCGAGTTTTTTCGCGATGCTCGGGCCTACACCAGGAATGTCCTTGACGGTCACCTTGTCAAGATCCAGGTGCCCCCCGCTCGCTTGGATCGCCGCGCTCACGTCGATCTCGACATCTTCATCACCATCCTCGTCCCCGGATCCACTCTTAGCGCTCTCACCGGCTCCATCTTTCATTGCTTCCTCGAAAGCTTTGTCAATCTCCTCGCTATTCGAAGCATCGCCGGTTTTTTGAACGGTTTCTGCGACCTCGTGCTCCTCGGCTGCCTTGGCACTAGCACCTTTCGATTTTGAACTTTTCTTGGCCATTGATTTCACGAAGCTATTCTGTTGGTTTTAAATATCTAGATAAAATGTAATTATTTATCTTGTATTATTAATCGCCATAGAGCCCAGAATTTCTGAACGAGGCCGGATCATCATGAACACGGGAAACCGACAAAAAATCTTGTGGGGCATCACGTCGTCGGGCGACAAGATCAAGGAAGCAATCCAGCTCATGATCGAAATCCAGTCATGGCAAGCGTGGGACATCGAGGTCATGCTCTCCAAGGAAACCCCGTTCGTGCTCAAGTACTATGACGCGTGGAAACTGCTCAAGGATAACTTCGCGCCCGTGCACGAGGAAAGGGGACCGAACACGCCGTTCCTGGGTGGCCAGATCCAGCACCAGAAATATACCTTCTTGCTGATCATGCCCGTCACGGCGAATACCATGGCCAAGATCGCCTGCGGGATCGCCGATTCGCTCGTGAGCAATTGCGTGTCACTGGGCTTGAAAGCTCGCGTCCCTGTGTACTTGTTCCCGACCGACCAGGGTGCCGAGCTGGAAACCGTGCTCCGCGACGGGTCAACCCTTAAGCTCTACCCGCGGCAAGTGGATCTCGACAACCTCGAAACGGTCCGCGCCATGGACCACGTCACGATATTCAATGACCTCGATGATGTCAAGAATTTTTTTCAAAAGCAGCACGCGACCGGCTGAACGGCCGTTCATTCGTCCTTCTTGATGACCTTCGCTTCGTCGAGGGGATTGTGCGCCTTGCATTTCGGACAAACCCATTCTGTTTCATACATCTTTACGTTACGCATGATGCAAGCAGGACAAAACAGCGAGTCGCACGAGAAACAGTAAAAACTGTTTTCAACATCG
>Ga0315277_10003165_pt1 | contig 22454 bp, 22 predicted proteins | sample YL17G05_15_MG_FD_203695 | JGI IMG/M metagenome (GOLD analysis project Ga0315277, IMG submission 203695) | Sediment microbial communities from Yellowstone Lake, YNP, Wyoming, USA - YL17G05_15 | ecosystem: Environmental > Aquatic > Freshwater > Lake > Sediment | place: USA: Wyoming | collected...
TCAGTTACTGAACAATAGTGTATTTATAAACATGTTTAATAACCTACGTAGCTCCCCTCGGTCCGCCCTCGAAAAAATTATTAGGTACTTCCATAGAATGAATAGCCCTTTGTATCTTGGATATATCTCGATTGAAATTGGACATAGTATTGAAGAAACACAAGAAATGATTGATGATCTTGTTGTATCAGGAGTCATACGAGCGTTATCAATTGACGAAAAAAGACAAAAAAATATTGCCGAGGATGCAAACATTTATTCATTGGTTTCAATTGCACAACTAAGTAAAGCAAATCCTGTTGACTAGTTGTGAATACTTACATCTATGCGATTAACAGAAACACAGCTACGTCAAATTATTAGTGAAGAAGTGAAACGACACGACGACTCCGACATCGACGTTGCTTTGGAGAAGCTCGGTTGTACAACGACTCTTGACGAGTTTAGACATGTCTTTAAATCTGTCACTAAACTTCTAGTTAATTTCGAAGAAGCAGAGGCAACGATTGGCGGGAGTACAGCCTTGAGTCGTATTATGACTCAGCTTTATATCATTCATAAAGAAGGACTCACGTTTGAAAAATCTCTCAAGTCACTTCCTGCTCTCGTTGATGAATACGGTATTGGCGGTGATGACCCTCTCGACGACTCCCAGCGTATTGGGAGTTCGAAAAGGCATGCCCCTCGAGCCTCGAACCGTTTGAGTGCATCTGCCGATGGGGAAAAGAGAAAGTGGAATTCGACAAGGAAGGCATATATGCCAAACAAGCAAAAACGCACTGCACACTGATAAATGATATGAGTTGATACTTATTCTTTATGAGACCTCGTCTTCCGACAAAATCACAGCTTGACGACGCAGCAGAGGCAGATCCTGATGATGTATTTGGACAAATTGCATTTGCATATGACAGATCAGATGATGTCCCGCTAGAAAAGAATACGAAGCGTGAGGACGAGATTGAAAGTCATATTGCAAATCATTTTGCAGCATCAGGAAAAAAGCGATTCACACAAGGTGATGTGAATCTTATTCTTGGATTTCTTCGAGACAAGAAATACACAAAAATATTCAAGAGACCTCCGCCTAATATCACGACGCTGTATAGAGGTATGGGAGTTACAGAGGCATGGTTAAAGAAAGCACTTAGCCTTGGTCCGCGTGATCTGATTGGAGAACATGGTTTTAAAGCCGGTTCTTTTACATTCATACCGCGATCAAATTCACCAGCAACTTCATGGACATCTAATGATCATCTTGCATATCAATTTGGTCACGGATCACAAGCTGAGGGCTGGCAATATGGTGTAGTCCTCACTGCTCAAGTCGAAGGAAACGAATTTATTTCAGGTCCTGATGGTCTTTATAAGCTCAATTTCATCGATGAATATAAAAATGAGAATGAGTGTGTCGGATTTGGTAAGATAAAGGTTACTGAAATTCGCTGGGAGTAATGGAGTAATGACAGCATATTTAGTTCTAAATACTTCAGGTGACAACTCATGAGCCCTCCAACTAAATCACAACTCGACGATGCAGCAGAGGCAGACCCAGATGATCCATTGGGTCAAATAGCATTTGCACTTGACAGATCTGACGCTCCGCCGAGAGAGCCAGATACAGAAATTGAACATTCACTGGGCATGCGCATTGCTAACAATTTTGCAGATTCCACGCGTTACGGGTCGCTGCTTACACATGATGATGTTGAAATTATTCGTGGTTTTCTTGACACGGGAAAGTATTCAAAAATCTTTAAACGTCCTAGTGAACCCAAAGTATACAGAGGAATGGGCGTGCAAGAGAGCTGGTTGCGCACCGCACTGAAGATGAGTCGCAAGGAACACCCAGATTACAGAGATACACGTACCGGTCAATTCACTTATACTCCTAGCATTAATAAACCTGCTTCTTCTTGGTCTTTTGATTATTCTGTAGCCAAGAATTTTGCTCGTGAAAACTCTCATTCTGGTATATTTGCTGTTGTACTCACAGCAAAAACCTCAGCAAACGACTTTATTACAGGTCCTGGCGGTCTCTACAAGCTGATGTATCTTAATGACTATGTAGAAGAAGAGGAATGCATTGGATTGGGCTCCATCAATGTGTCACAAGTTGATTGGTTTGTTGTGCCGTGATCGTCGTTTGATCTCAGATAAATCAGCAGAATTAACATACAGTTTCCATCTGCTGATTTTTGGTTGTTTTTCTGAGAACTATTCTATTTACGAATCACACACAGAAGATTACATTCAGTGCAGGAGAATCGTACATTATGTCAGACGAAAGAGAGAAGAACGCAGTATTCAGGCAGGCAAATTCGGCGGATGCAGGAAATGATCCAAGGATTCCTCGAACAACTGCCGCGACACAGATGAAGTCAGACTTTGGAATTGATATTCCGTCTGAAGTTGTTCCATTGCCATCATCAGGCAAGACATATCCTGTTGGTTCATCTTTTCACGGATGTGATTCTGTCGACATCAAGGCAATGACTGCTCGTGAGGAAGACATCCTAACATCATCTGCGCTCCTCAAGAAGGGCACTGTCTTATCAGAGCTGATCAAGTCATGTCTCATGGACAAGACGATTAATCCAAATGAGCTTCTTAGTGGTGACAGAAATGCTCTCATGGTTGCAATCCGAGTTACAGGCTATGGTCCTGACTATGATGCTGACATTCAGTGTCCTGAATGCGAAGTAAAGTCAGCTCATTCATTTAATCTTGGTACGCTTCCAATCAAGCGACTAGAGATTGACCCTGTCACACCCGGAACAAATCTATTTGAGTTCAAGCTTCCGCGGACTGGCAAGACTGTAAAGTTCAAGTTCATGACCGGTCGAGATGAGGAAGATATCATGAGCATGCAACAGAAGCAAAAGAAGCTCGGCATGACAATTGATTCTGCAATTTCAACTACACTTCTCTATTCAATCGTATCAATCGATGGAATAGATGACAGAGCAAAGATAGCTGCATTTTCGAAAGCAATTCCTGCACAGGATTCTTTGGCATTACGTAATTACATTCGCGAAAATGAACCCGGCATCACGATGAGACAAGAATCAGAATGCACTGCCTGTGGTCATATCGAGGAAGTTGATATGCCCCTTGGGCCGACGTTTCTTTGGCCTAGTGCCAGAAGATAGGGCAAATCTTATATTAGAACCAGCATTTTCGTTAATCTATTATGCTGGTTTCACATGGTCAGAAGTTCAGTTGCTACCAGTTGCATATAAGCGCTGGTTCATTGAGCGGCTGAATAAAGAGCTGAAACAGACTTCTGAATCAGGAGAGACACAGTCACGCGCGTTGCATCAAAACTCTCCTGAAGTTCGTTCAATGCAAGGCAAGGCAAGAGAACAATCTCCTTCAAGGCTAAGAAGATTCACATAAGATAGTCAACTTTCATTGTCATGCCTTATTTACATTGCCCAGGTGAAACATGAAGAATGAAAACAAAGATACTTTAGTTGAAGGTGGCTACTTAAATCTCACTGGCAAGATGTTAATTGCTGCACTGGGTGCATGGTTCGTTGGCAAGGCCGTGAGTACAAAGATACGCGGCAATGAAGATGAAATCCGTGCTGTCACAAATGCTCTACTTGCATCTAGGCGTTTTCAGGATGAATTGCAGCATCCTGGTGCTTCTGTTCAGAGCGTTGTCGATAAGCTTCACATAAAGCAGATGTCTGCAGCAGAATTCGAACGTATCTTGGGTGTGAGATGGCCGCTTTGATTTCAATCTGAGTATAAAACATGGCAACAGTAGACGATAAAGGATCTGTCGATCCAAAGAAAGCAGAAGAGCTCGCAAAAGCAATGCAGGCTGCAAAGTTTGCAGCAGATGCAGCAGCACAATCTTTTCAGCGTCAACTAGACATCGTATCACAGCTAAGAGATGCCATGTCTGAAATGTCAGCAACAATGGAAAAGATGTCACAATGTGACACGTCTACTGCTTTTGCGCCTGATAAGCTCAGAGCATATGCAAAATCATCAAAGGAGATCGTACAGGTTAATACAGGGATGCTTGGTGCTTTTAAGAAACTTGCAACATTTTTGCAAGGCGGCTGGTCAAAAGCAATTATAATAGGTACTGCTGCACTGACCGGTCTTCATCAGGGATTCAAGAACTTAGTTGCAGCATCGACATCGATTTATGGTGTTTTTACGGGAATTGCAGACGGGGCTTTTTCTGTTGCAAAATCTATATTAAGCATTCCATTCAAGTTAATGGATGGTCTCTTCAAGATGGCAGAAAATTCTGGTGGCACAGAGTTGCAACAGGCACTAGAAAATATAAGAAAAGAGTTCGGATCGTTCAAGTCTGTATCTTCATCTGCAATTCTCACGACAGCAAAAAGTCTAAAAGGTTTCTCAGATACAGGACTCAACGCGTTTAGAGTATTTGGAAACGTTGCACAAAAAATGGAGGAGGTGCTTAAGCTTGCAACTGAGATGGGCCCGCAATTTGAAAAGAATGCAGATGAATTTAGGTCAAATGGCGGAGCACTTCTTGCGTATCAAAAGGGATTAGGTCTCTCCGGAGAACAGATGCAATTTGTTGCAAACGCTGCAATGCGAATGGGAGTGCCTATGTCAAAGGTTCTCAATGATACGACAAAACAAGCACAGGGAATGGCAAAAGCATTTGGATTGGATGCAAAGATAATCTCTCGTGACATGGGCAAAGCAATGCAAGATCTGTCACACTTTGGTCACTTGTCATCAAAGGAAATGTCAATTGCAGTAACATATGCAAATAAATTAGGCTTATCAATTGACAAGCTTACAGGCGTAATGGATGCAACTTCTACATTCGATCAGGCAGCAGAGAGCGTGTCAAAATTGAATGAAACATTTCATACAAACATTGATGCAACAAAGCTTATGTCTGCCCAAAATCCTGCAGAGAAATTGGAAATTCTTCGAAAAGAATTTGCAAAAACCGGCAAAGACATGTCAAATCTTAAATTCCAGGAAAGGTTGCTGATAAAACAAAATACAGGCCTTGAAGATTCTGCGCTTGATGCTGCATTTGCCAGTAAGAACATGGGTGTTTCTCTTGATAAGATAAGCAAGCAAGCCGCTGTCAATGAGAAGAAGACATTGTCACAGGCTGATGCGATGCATGAACTTTCATCATCAATTGAACGCATGGTTCAGGAAGCTCCAAAGTCAGGCGGCGGAATTTTCGATAAATTCATAGATGGAATTTTTAAAGGAATAGAGTCATCACAATCATTCATCGACATGATGACAAATATTAAAACTGTATTTCGTGAAGCAACAATGTCTGGTGTTACTCTTGGAAAAAAACTTGTTGATTTGTTTCCTGGTGTAAGCAAAATCTTCACATCTATTGGTAATCTTTTTAATCCTGCACACTTTAGTAAACTATTCGCTGGTATTCTCAAGTCATTTGATGTATTTGACGCATTGGGTTCAGGAAAGTTTGAAGACTTCATGGACGGCATCAAGAAATCATTTTTTGACTTCTTTGATGACAGCAAATCTAGCGGTAAAAATCTACTTGACGGATTCAAGACATTTGGTTTAGCAATCGTTAAGATCATAGGAAAGATTGGTGAATGGGCAATTCCAAAAATTGCCGATGCAATAACATCAATAACAGAGTGGATTAAGAATCCAAAACTTCCAAACACAAGCGGAGTAGGAACAGGTCTCATGAATGCACTCATGAAGCCTCTTGAAGGTGCTTTTAATGCATTGAAGGAAAAATTGGTTCCTGCATTAAAAGATTTGGCCTTAACAATACTAGAGACACTTGCAAATGGTTTGCTTCATACTAACACAGGTAACGCAATTTTAGCAGGTGCATTCGTTGTTTTCTTTGGTCCTGCATTAGTATCAGCGCTCCTCGGTGCCGGCCTTAATCTTGTTTTGAAGGGAACTGGCAAGGCGATCATGATGATGCTCGGCAAGGGAATGGAAGATTCTGGAAAAGAAACGATTGGTAAATCAATAACTAATGCTCTAAGTTCAGCAGCTGAAAAATCTTCAGGAAAAGGCGGCGCCAGCGAAGGAATGAATGCTATCAAAGAAGCAACAGCTAATCCTGATCAGTTAAAGAAAGCAGGCGACACAAAAGTAAATTGGTCCGGTCTGATTACTTTTCTTGTTGGCATAGCTGCTGTAATGGCCATTGGTCTTGCTGCATTTTGGCTTGCACTCAAAATTATAAAGGGTGAAAAAGTCGCCGATCTCGCGCTCGCCGCCATTGTCTTTGCAGAAGTCGCAGCATTTGTTGGTGTTGCAGCACTTCTTACAAAGCCGCTCGCAATAGCAGGGAAAATACCGTTCAAAGAAGCACTTACAGGAATGGGAATAGTCGCACTTGTTATTTTAGGTCTTGTTGGTGTAGTTGAAGTAATTAAACGTGTTAGCGCCGGCGCAGATACATCAAAGCTTAAAGCAGGTGTTGATGCTTTGTCATCAATATCTAACGTAATGATGAAAGTCGGTGTGATTGTCGCAGAGGCTGCTCTCATTGGTGCAGGCATCGGCGCGTCACTCGGTGCAGGCCTCGTTGTCATCACAGGTGGACTAATCGTCATGGGTCTTGTCATCACAGCTATGGGCAAGGGCGTTGTTGAAATAATGAAGGCAATGAATGAAATTAAGGGAGATCCCGCTGGACTTAAGCAAAAGTCTGAGGGTTTTGTTGCTCTTATTGGTGGCGTCTCTTTCATGATGTCTCAAATATCCGGTATTCTAAAAGCAATGGACTTTGGCACATTTGAGAGCAACGAGTCAAAGATTGAAAAAATCAATAGTGTCTCGTTCATGATTAAGACGCTGATCGACGGACAAAACGGCAAAGGCGGTATCAAGGGCGTTATCGTAACAATTATTGATGGACTTAAGGACATTACTCCTGAGAAGATCGAATTTGCAAGGGCATTTGCCACCGTCATAACTTCTGTGGGTTCGCTCATGGAGATAACGGGAAAGGCTGCATCTAATCTGCAGGCACAATCCACACACTGGTATCAATCTAAGGAAACTGACCAAAAGATGATTGAAGTGGCAACAAAAAATGCCACGCTTTACATCTCATCAGCTATCAAGGGATTAATCCCGCTCATTGATGTTATTAGTAATGCTGCTAAGTCAATGTCAGGCATGTCTGGCGTCGAGGCATCAGGTCAAATGATATCTTCTGTGATTAGTGCAATATCTGGTCTATTAACTTCGATAACGCCGAACATAGGATTATTTCAGAAGACAGTTGAAACAGCAAATAGTGAAGGGGGCAATACAAAAACGACATCGGTTGATTCTGAAGGTATTAAATCAATGATGATTTACATGACTTCAGTCATTGATTCAATGACAGCTACACTTCCAAAACTCATTGCCAAAATTATTGTGATATCTAGCCATGTTGCAAAGTTTTCTCCCGCCCAATTCAAGGCAGTTGATCTTGTCATTGATATAATAAAATCGATTTCTAGTCTGACAGGTGGAATTTCAGCTTCACTAAGCAATGCTCCTAAAATTGATATCAAAGCAGGAGACATGTCTGTTGTAAATATAACGGGTGCAATACCAACAATTGTCGACATTCTTAATGGAATGAAAACTAGTCTACCAGAGCTTATTGCTTCGATGATTAGTATTACAAAATCAGTCCCAACAGGCGCAGCCTTCGGCGCACAAGTCGAGATGATAGGAACAATTCTTAATACGATTGGAAAAGTTTCAGAAATAAGCAATGTATTTGAGAAGCTACCATCAGGTGAAAGAGGAAAAGGTATGGCTTTTCTTGATGGTGCTTATGCAGATATGCGCTTCATTATGAGTGCACTTGCAGGTACAAGTTTTGGAGGCGTTTATAGCATTGATGACATAGTGAATTCGCTTTCTGTTGTCGGCGGAAAAATCTCTAATATCAAAAATATAAATTCAGCATCAGCTGGACTTTCAAATCTTGCAGATCAATTTGGAAGATTATCCAAATCAATGGCGCGCATATCAGAATCAATGGGAATTATAAATAAGTCAGGTACAATTGGAATTGGTGATGCACTAAATGGCATTACAGCAATGGTAGCAGACATACAAAAGATGGATAATTCACTCGCATCGCTTCCAAAGATAAAAATGGAAGCAAGACTCAAAGAAGTTGCAGGTAAACTTAGTCTAGGTTCTCATGGTGTGTATTCTGTTCAGAGCAAAGACGTCATAATAAACGTCGAACTTAAAGTTGTAATGGACGTCGATAAAGTAGAACAGGTCATTATTGGCAGACACGAGTCAATCATACGAGATCGTATTAACTTTGCAATAAGAAATTCATCTGGAGAAGGAAATCCTCTCACAGCAAATGCCTTGATAAAGTCTCAGGGTCCAAATACCGGTGTTGATACCGGTGGTGCAACGCCGTAATCATCAAGACATAGTATGATTCAGCAAGGTTAAACATGACAACTCGTGATGATCATCTCAAACTATTGCATGAAAATGATATCTTTAAGACAGTGTTATCAAAGGCTGCATCAGATGAAGAACGACGTGCTATTAAAGCTTACACTGAACATTTTTACATGAACATCTTCAATAATCTTCTTTCACCTCTAACGACTGCAATTCAAAAGGACCCTGATGCGCTAAAGAAAGCATTCCTGGAAATTGAGAAAGAGCTAATTACTAGCGGTAGTATCAATTCCTAGGCGACACGATGGCAAACGGCGAATCTTCACCAAATCCCCCAACATCAGGACCTGCTCTCGACACAGGAACTGGCGGCTTCCCAGATGCAAATGGGAATCTTTTAACTTATGATTCTGGCCTTCCTGAGGCAGGAAATGGTCCTGCTATACAATGGTCTGGCGGTCAAATCAATGTTGACCTTACAGGGCCCGATGGAAAACAAAGGGACCTGACAAATTCAACTAAGGCGACGTTGGGATCATATCTCAGCAAGACAACGTTAGGACAGACAAATTCATCAGGAAAAGCAGGGCCAAATAAATATCCTGTTCAAAACTATCCACTGACACCACCTGTCGTTTTAAACTTGAACGACGAAGCTCGCTTAACAAATACAATTGCAATTGATTCAGCACAACCAGATGAAACTGGTGGATTTGTTAATTCACAACCTGGTGATCAGCGAACGATTAAATACGATCCGCTGACAGAGGACGGCAATAATCTGCTTCGTACTGATGAAGCAGCAGTAAATGCATCAAATAGATATAGTGCAATTCTTGCCAACAATAGATTCAACGTAGACAACACATATTTAGAGAATTCAGCTCTAAATACTGCACAATTTCATTCAGCTTATAAGTCTGGCATAAGTGAAGCAACAGATGATTCTCGAGCTTTGTCATTTGGTCAATTGGCACAATTGGGCACTTCATTATCAATTCGTGCAGGTCTTGAGCTTGGTTCAAGAGACAGAGGAAATAATCCAAATTCTGGTAATTCTGAAGCAGGTGCACTATTGCCCGGTTGGAGTCAAATGGGACTTGAACGTGTAGACAATATTCTCCTTACAGCAAAGGATGCATTGGAAAATCTTTCTTCTACACCAATTGAAGATGGTCAATTAATCGATCCTGCAGGTTTGTCATGGGGAACGATGAACAATTCACTTGATCAGTTCTCAGGAATCACTAATTTCGGTATGCAACTTCTTGCTGTTGCACTTGTCCTTGCACTTGCACTTGTAATCGTTTCTCTTGTAGCTTTGTTTGCACTTTTGGGCGGCGGCGGAGGTGGCAAAATAAAGTACAAAGATAACTTGGGAAGAAAACCATACGGCGCAGCATCAATAGATGCAAATTCTGGTGACTACACATCTGTTACAGGAATTTTATCTGCAATTCTAACTGGAAAGTTCAATTTTTGGCGAATGATAGGAATGACTTCAACAAAGACAGATTTGCTTAAAGCTCTTCCTACTGGTGCCCTTGCATTTTTTGGTAGTTACGGTGACATTGTGACACTAGGTTCAATGCCTGGTGCTGTTGCTAATGCTGCAAAAAATTCTGCACAAAGTCCTGGTTATTATGCTGTAATGGCAAGATCGATCAATAGATCATTCTTGAAGATTGGTGATGCTTTTTCTGCACTCGGTAATGCTTTTTCTTCCGGTCTTGTGGCGGGCATAAAGGCATTGCTTGGAATCATTGATGTATTTCGAAATTCTCAATTTATTCGTGCGTTGAATGTCTTCTCACAACTTGGTGATCGTCTTATCATCGAGTATCTGACAGTAGCACCAGAACTAAGAGAAGATACAAATTCATCAGGTGCCGGTAAACGATTCAAATCAAGAATAGACAATAATCACAATTCAGATGCAGCATCAAAGTCTAGACTTTCAGTTACAGAAGATGATCGTGCATACAAGGGAGTAAGTCCATTGACTTTGGCCTGGACTGCACATAGAGCACCAGATCTCTTCGTGATTCCACAAAATTTGGTTGCTGCATTTTCTGCTGATAAGAAGTCATTTGCACCGCCTTCATTGCTTCCTACAGCGCCTGTCTCTAATGATTCAGGAATTCGTAATGGCGGAATATATCAAGCTGTTTCAGACGAATCTTCTAGAATTACTACAGAAGTAAGAGAAAAATTTGAGGATTCACTAGAGGCAGAATATGTTCCGTTCTATTTTCATGATGTTCGCACAAATGAAATTGTAAGCTTTCATGCATTTCTTGCGTCATTATCAGATGGATTAACTGCATCATATGATTCAACTGATGCATTCGGACGCGTCGAACCAATAAAAACATACAAGGGTACACAACGTCGAGTTGGATTTTCTTTCTATATCGTTGCAACGAGTCCAAAGGACTTTGATTCAATGTGGCTGAAGATTAATAAGCTAACAACACTGATGTATCCTCAATTTTCAGAGGGCAGACAGTTAAATGATCCTACTGGAAAGTACATACTACAAGCACCGTTTAGTCAGACAATGCAAGCATCACCGCTTGTGAGGTTAAGAATAGGTGATCTTATCAAATCAAATTTCTCAAGATTCAATCTTGCTCGTCTGTTTGGTTACACTTACAAGGATTCAAAATTTGACGGAAAAGATCTGAAGGGCCCCGCGCCGCCAATTGAAAATCAGGAAAATATTCTCAAATTAGCATTTAAGGCAGGCAATACTTTTACTACAAGCGCTGCGCTTGGCCCTATTTATGCTAGCGCAGAAGGATCATTGATTTCTACTGGTCCGTCGGATGATGAAATTGATCCTGAACTTAGTTTGCCGAATGGTTTTGTTTTGGAGTTTGTCAAAGAACAAACTGAATCTCTCGCCGGCATTGGTGACTTTTCAGTTGGCGCTATCTGCAAGGTAATCGAAGCATCTGCAGATGACAAAAAAGAAATGTTAGCAAACCCTTCACGGGTCGAGATTGGACAATATTCTGGTGATATTGCAAAGAAAAAAATTCTAGGGAAAACATTCTCAATATCACATTCTGCGTTAAACATGACAGCAAGTACCAGAAAGAAAGTATTCCCAACAGTTGCGTCCGAATACTCTTCTGCTGCAGAGAAATTCATGGATCCAAAGACGGGCAATGCTATTGCAAAATCTTTTAGATCTGTCGGCGGAAAAGGCTTAGCAGGATTCATTGAATCAATGGAATTTGATTGGTATGACAAAACAACGTGGGAAATAGGTTATGGAATAAGTACACCAACACCTGCCCATGGACGTAGAGCTCCTAAAATGTGCAAAGTCACTATTTCATTCTCGCCGATACATGATGTCACGCCAGGCCTTGATCATCTTGGTTCGAATCGTGCACCGGTGTATCCTGTCGGGCCTCTTGCGTCTTATGACATGTCTGATGGATTCACTGATGAACAAGGAAACAAGTAATGCCAATCAGTCGATATAGAATAGATTCTCGTATAAATTTAGGAGAACAGCTTGGAACTGCTTCTGCTATTACAATAATACGTGCAGCAATTAAGTCAAAGAATCTCATACCTGTTAATCAAATTATTATGACAGGCGATGATCGCCTAGATGCACTAGCAGGATCAGTGTACGGAGATGCAAAATACTGGTGGATACTTGCAGCATGTAGTAAAATTGGTTGGGGCATGCAATGTCCGCCTGGAACTGTTCTTAATATCTTCAAATTAGGTGACGTCTTACGTCTTATCGGGTAGTGTATCATGGCAGATTACGATACAATAGAATCGTTTTATTCTTATATGAGTCCACAAGGAATTGGCGGAGGCAACAGATCAGCAAATCCAGGTGAGACAGACAAGAAGACGATTGTTCAGATTCTGATGGAAAGTCTGCTCACGACATCTGGCGTCTTTATGTCTTATGAGGGCATCAAAACACGCATTGATGAATATTTTAAAAAAGTAATCGAATCTGAAAAAAATGAAATTAGAAGTTATTTTCGAGCAATGGGACCTGATGGTCCTTTGTTAGATGACAAAGTGTATTGGGAATCTTCTAGCGAGACTACACTTACAGGAAAAAAGACGCAGAACAGCCCTAAAAAAATTGCTGTCTTCATGACTCGCAGTCCATACATTAATCCTTCAACAAGAGGAACAGGTGCAGTCGATTTTTTTCTTAACTACATGCCGCCGATTGTAGCATCTCAAATTATTCCATACCTCGATGTTGAATTTGAGATGTTGACAGATTCTGGTGACAGCAACTTATCTACACCTTCAACTCTTCAGTTTTTGTTAGGTTCTAAGAAAACAAGCGATCTGAATCAATATGATACTGCAATAGAAAAATCATCATTTGATTCTGTAAACAATAAGTCATTTTCAGGAATGGAAATGTTTCTTGCGCCTCAAATGCTTTCAAATATGGATGACATGGGTCATCCTGTAGGCATAAGAAATAGTCTTGTTAAGCCATTCTTGCCATTCGCTTCAATCGAAGGTCTTGAAATACAAACAATGAATGCAGGTGCAGGTGCCTTTGTACACAAGAAGGGAACGCTTCGTCTCAAAATTCATGATAAAGCTCGGCTGCCTGAAATTTCTCAATTTATCAGAGGCAGTTCAGGTTTTAATGAGGCAATTGTCTGGACTACATCAGGTTGGTTGGCACCGCGTGTGTCTGCTGATGAAAATCCATATGCTGCATTCATAAATGACAACATGCTCGTAAGAGAATGCTGGCAACCTTCAAATGCACAATTTAGCTTTGATGCTGCTGGTCAAGTATCATTATCAATTGAGTTGCAAAGTAAAGGCATGAAATTTCTTCAAGAGATTAAAGTCGGAGAGAATGGATCACTTGCAGGAACGATAAGAGATTTTAATGCACTCATCAATGAAATTTCAAGACTTAAAGATAAGATATATTCAAACTCTCGTTTTTCTGCTGATGTTATGACGTCACAGATTATTAATGCAGCTGCAACGACAGGTGATGTTGGAAATATCAAAGATGCAGACGAAGCAATAAATAACATCTCAAAGAGCCTCAAGTCAAGCGGTCTAAATAGTGATGAGTTGAAATCATTTGGTGAAAAACTCAAAGAATTGAAAAAGGACAAAACTGGTAAAACAGCTTATGAACGAAAGAAAGATGCTGTTGGGAACAACGTAAAGAACATGTTCAAAGCACTGTTGTCAGCAGACAGGACTGATCCATTTCTTCCGACTGATAATAGACGCAGCTTGTTTGTCAGTGAAGACCAGCCGTCGGATGCGATTAGCGATCTTATTAGACAAATTAAAAAAAATGGAACTGATAAAGCAGAATTACGAGCAAAAATAGTCAAAGAATCGGCCGCAGCATCAGCCGCAGCAGCGAAGAATAAAACAAAAGTTGCACCTCCTCCAATTTCAATTCCTTCATTGGAACTTGAGACAAAACAAACGACAGTTGCATCATTTGGAAAAATCTTTCTCGATTTTGTTGCACCAAATGTCAAAATTTGCGATGAATTGCAAATTATCTTTTATTGCTTAAATGATCGATGTGGGCCTGTCAGCGGACTTAGTATAGCAGAATTTCCAATTGATGTTCAGCGTCTAGTTTATGAATATAATGATGCACTATTTGCAACGGGAAATGACGCATTATCACTTGAACAGTTTGTTACGCTGATTGCAAACACACAATTCTCAAGTCCTGCAGCAATTGGTTATGGAATGAATTCGTTCTACAAGCCGTTCGAATACGGGAAGTCAAGTGGAGACGAACAAAATGACGATAAGAATAGGATTACAGGCATGGCAGCATGGTCTGAGAAGTACGGTTCATTATCGCCAGCATCGATTGAGGTTTATGTTGAATCTGGTAAGATATCAGATGATCCAAAAAAAGCTGCAACACCTGCAAATGTAATAAGCACATTGAAAAAAGGTTCTTTGAAATTTCAGTCTGATTACAACTCATCAACGATAAACAAAGAAAAAACGATAACACGAATTCACATCTACGATACGAAGCATAATCCGTATTCGTTCATAGACAAGATTGTTGACAGCGGTAAGGGTTATGAAGTTGGAGAATTTGATGAGGGTTCAATTAAGAATGCAATGAAAACGATTCTTAATAACAAAGCTCATGAACAACTAACAGCAATCAAAAAAGATGCAAAGAATGGAAACGAAGTTGTTTCTGCAACACTTGAGATAAAGAAAACAAATATAGGCATTAATGTTGTGAAAATTGACACAATAGGAAATAATCCGCAAGACATCAAAGCGCATCTCAAGCGATTTGTTCCAAATATTACGCTTGGAACAAATGGAACGATGGTTCTCACTGCAAACGTCGCTTCAAAGACAGATAGCCTACAAGGTGCAATTAACATAATAAGATCAGCAGACGATCACAAGACAACGCTCGGCCCAAATAACAACGGTCTGCAAGATTCAAGAGGGATTCCACTATTATCTGTTCCAATGCAAGTAACGATGACGACGATGGGTGTTCCAATTGCACAGCTATATCAGACGTATTTCTTGGATTTTAACACGGGAACAACAATCGACAATCTATACAATTGCGTTCAGCTGAATCATTCGTATGCACCAGGGAAATTTACAACGAATTGGACATTTGCTTATACGCAGGGTTATGCAAGATTCATGGCTCCTCCCTCTGTTTCTTCAACTATAAATGGCGCACTCGCTGATGCAATAGAACAAAATACCAAAAAATCACATTAATGCAATCTTGACGCGTCAAGTGTTACAATCATTAAAGTGCGTCGATTTTGTATAGATTCATTGGTTCTCGGAACAAAACGTCATATCATTGGCGATTCAGAAGGATTCATTTGGTCTGATTCTGTTCCGCGTGATACATGGCACATGACAGGAGAGATCAAGGCCAATTCATCTAGATGTCTTGATACGCTGATGAAATTGGCACATCACGAACCGACAAAGCCTCCGTCAATTCATGCCCATATTATGTCGTCATTGGTCCCACCTGGCACACCTATCCCGTGGCAGCAGGTGCTACCGCAGGATACATTCAGAGAATTCTTCAAAAATCTTGTTCAGGAAACAATTGATGTTTTTTCGGAATTACCGTTCGTCTATTACGAGTCTGCATGGATGGCTGCAACACGTGTTCTTTCTTCATTGGCTCCGGCATCAGTTGACGATGCTTTATTGTTGAAACATGCATCAGAAGGAGGAACGAATCTTACAATCCTTGAAAGTTTCCGACCGAAACGCAGCGGTTTTTGTCATCCAGTTGTTTACGATAGGTTTGCAACACGAACAGGCAGACTAACTGTGTCATCTGGTCCGAATATATTGGTTCTCAAGAAGACTTATCGTTCAATGCTCAAGTCATCATTTGAAGATGGCGTTGTGTGTTCGCTAGATTTTCGTGCTCTTGAAGCAAGAATCGTGCTTGCTGAGGCCGGAAGAAGTTCAGATGCAGAAGACATGTATGATGACATAGCTGAGAGTCTGTTCAATAGAACAATTGCTCGTGATGTCGTGAAGACTGCTGTCATTGCAGAGATGTATGGAATTTCACGTTCATCTTTAAAGACAAGGCTTGGTGTCTCAGATGCGGCTCTCGATTATTTCGTTGGAATCATTCGTGAACATTTCAAACTTGAACAATTGCATAAGCGACTAAATGAAGAAGCAAAGGCCACAGAACAAATCATCAATAGATTTGGAAGAAGCTTACGTGTCAATTCAAAACAGACAAATGTATTCATCAACACATATGCACAGTCAACGGGCGTCGATGTTGCAATGCTTGGATTTGATTCTGTTATCAGACAGCTAGGAGACGATGGAATCAGACCTCTTTTCGTCTTGCATGATGCTGTCATCTTGGATGTGAGGCGTGACAGGATAGAAGATGTCGAGGCAATGACGTCTGTTTCTGTGCCTACTTATGCAGTTCCATTTTTGCTAAAATACGAAAAAATATCGGTGTGATCATATATTTAAGTTTCTGTCAGGCATTAACATGAAAATTACAGCAACACAGCTACGAAGAATTATCAAAGAAGAGATCGAGCGAGCTGTTGATGAAGGTGCATATGATCTTAGTTCCGCAGATGCAATTGGCGAAGATGACGACGGCCCGGCCGAGACATTCAAGACTTACAAGTCTGTAGTCGTTTATCTTCTCGCAGGATCAGTCAGGATGAAGGAGTTTAAGAACAAGCGTGTTGATGTCGTAGCTGATTTGTTAAAGGTAGACGGAGAAAAACTAAAATATGGTGATGAAGTTCTTGGCAGCGGCTTCGAAGCTTGTACTGCTGTAAATGCTGACCGTGTTCCTGTTGCTCTCGTTGTTGGATCTGATTCTTCAAATGGACAGGCACGAGGTCTCGATGCAATACGAAAGCTAGCAATTGCAGATGAATCAGACGAAGACGATTTTTAAACATCCGTCTTTACGCATTCTACAATTGATGCATGACTCTTTCACCTGAAGACATCACATCAAATTTCGACAAGTATCGTTCTTTCTTTGAGAAAATCGGAGACAGATCAGAAGAAGCGCTCGCCCTGGTGGATCACCTCGGTGAGCGTCTTGCTATTTGTCCTGCATCATCAAGAAAAGAATTTCATGCTGCATGGCCCGGAGGATTGGTAGACCACTCGCTTCGTGTTCTTGGAAATGCATTGAAGCTGTGTAAGACTTTTGGTTGGGACATTCCTAGGGAATCATTGATCATTGGTGCACTTCTTCATGATATTGGAAAGTGTGGTCTCATTGAAGACAATGGAATTGTAGTAGATTACTACACAGCACAGGATTCAGATTGGCATCGAGATAAGCTTGGTGAGATGTATAAGATAAATAAAGAAATGTCATACATGTCAACTCGTGACAGGAGCATTCATACATGTCAGTATTTTGGATTGCATCTTACGAAAGATGAGTATCTTGCAATATTGCTCAATGATGGATTTGTGCTTGAGGAAAACAGACCTTATTGTATGAAGATCAACCCGCTTGTTTTTGTCATAATGACTGCTGACTACATTGCTTCCATGCAAGAAAAAGATAAAAATTGGTCTGCAAAAGTTTAATTCTGTATCAAAACTTACAAATGAATGTTTGAATAGCTTCTTTCATAAGTAAATCATAAACAATTACTATTGCTGTTCATATGGCTGATCTTATTACTACAAGATCTGAGAAAAATTAGACAGAACTGCCTAATTATACACATGAACGAGCTGCTCCGGCAATATATCGCAGAAGTCGTGGCTGAAGTCAACGACGCACGCGTGCCGAATCAATTGCTCTCAAAGACTTCAAAAAATAAAAAATCGGAAAAGGATAAGGAAGAGGACATGGACGAAGTCAATGTTGTTGCTAATATCGCAGGTTTCACAGGCCCATTGGGAGCATCGTCAGAGGACCTAAAAGGTTCCGGCGCAGGCCCCAAGAAGCGGAAGAATAATTCCGCTCGTTGGAAGTGAATTTTTTGACACAGTCAAAAGAGACGATCTTCAAATAAAAACATTTGAAGCGTCAAAGCGTAGATTGGTACGTGTATCCGATAAGGAGTTTGATGTTGCTCTTCGCAATTCTGCAAAGATGACATCGATCATGAAAACAATCAAAGGAATAGGAATAATAAAATGGGAATAGATCTAGAAGCAATTAGGAAGCGTGTCTCTGAACTCAATGGCTCGAACAAGACGTCATCTGTGCAGATGTGGAAGCCAGGTCTCGGCGAACACAAGGTTCGATGTCTGCCTTGGAAGAATGCACCAGAAGGTCAGCCATTTATAGAACGTTGGTTTTATTATATCGGCGAAAATAATGCGATCCTGGCACCCAACCAGTTTCATAAGCCCGATCCGATCAACGACCTCGTCAAGAAGCTGTACGGCAGCGGTAAGCCCGATGACAGAATTCTTGCAAAGAAGTTGTCTGCAAAGATGAGGTGCTATGCTCCCGTCATTGTCAGGGGAGAAGAAGAAAAGGGAGTTCTCGTTTGGGCATTTGGCAAGATGGTTTACCAGCGTATGCTTGGATTCTTTCTTGACGAAGACGTAGGCGATGTTCTTTCGCCTGTTGACGGTTTCGATCTCAAGGTTACGATATCAAAGTCTCCTGGCAAGCAGTTCAATGATACTGTTGTAGATGCAGCTCGGCGACCAAATAAGCTGCATGAAGATCCTGAAATCGTACAGAAGTGGTTGGCGTCAATTCCAAACATCGATGACATGTATCGTCTCAAGTCAACACAGGAGATCGAAGCAACACTCAATAACTGGTTGAATGGAGACACTGCTTCTGCAGAATCTTCAAATGAACCAGGCACGTCGCGCGGCCCTACACCGATAGATGAACTGGCAACACTTGCTGCAGAGGTTAGTTCATCTGCTGACAAGGCTGATAAGAAGCCAGCTAAAAAGCCTGATTCAAAGAAGAAGTCACTTGATGACGCCTTCGCTGATCTCATGGAAGACTGATAGCAACTGTGCCCTGCTGAAAATGCTTCAGCAGGGCACTTGACTTGCACCTTGATGCTGAGACAACAGTTGATACTAAGAAAGTGAGATTTGTAAATATGGCTAAGAAAAAGCTTGAATCGAAGAAACTAGAATCTACTGAAATTGAAGTATCAGATGATTCAGTTCATGATATGAGTAGCACGCTCATTAAGGAATTAAATAAGGCATTTGGATCGCGAGTCGCATTCAATCTGTCAGAGGATGATGCACCGACAATTGTAAAGCGATGGATTGATTCTGGTTCAGTTCAGTTAAATTACATGATGCGCAATCTTGCAGGAGGAGGCTATCCTGAAGGAAGAATTATAGAGATTTATGGGGCACCATCTATTGGAAAGTCTCATCTTGCATTTCATGCTGCATTGAATACACAAAAGGCTGGCGGCTTAGTTGTCTATATTGACACCGAAAACGCCGTAAATCCACTCAAGCTAGCAGAGATGGGTATCGATGTAAAGAAGCGGTTTGTCTATTGCGATTCACATATGACAGAGGAAGTGTTTTCTATCATTGAATCAACAATCTTAAAAGCAAAGCAGATTATAGACAAGAACGTTCCAATTCTAGTTGTATGGGATTCTGTTGCTGCAACTTCACCAAAAGCTGAACTCGACGGTGAATATGAAGACAATACAATAGGCCTGCAGGCAAGGGTAATTTCAAAGGGAATGCGAAAGATTACTGGGGTTATAGGTCAAAATAATGTAACGCTGTTATGCTTGAATCAAATTAGAGATGCCATAGGCGTAAAATACGGAGATCCTACATGTGTTGATCCGCACACGACAAAAATTAAAGTAAGATTTAAGAAGGATAGCAATTTTGCCAAACTTCTAGAAGTAACGAAAGGAAGAAATGATGTTAAATGAACAATTTGTTGAAAGAGAATTCACATTTTCAGAGCTTGGAGGTATTTTGGGATTCGAATCATTTGAAGAAGAAGCAGATCTAAATATAGAAGATTTAGGACTTCAAGTAGAGACACCAAACGGTTTCTCAAATATCGATGAATTCTATGTAAAGCCAAAGACGACAGGCTATCAGCATGGTAGCTTGATTGCAAGCGGTGATCATAGAGTTTTCATCAATGGTCAGTGGACAAAGCTAAAGGACGCACAGGATGTTCTCTGTCTTAACAGAGATATTGAAGTTGTTGATATCTCTGTTCCTGATGGAAATTGCTATGTTGCAAATGGGCACGTAAATCACAATACGACCCCGGGTGGTTGGTTCTAAGCTGAGCTTCCCGTAATAAAATTCCGTGAATTGCTGGAAACTCCTTAGAGCTAACTTTGCTACAACGCGATTGGCAACGATGAACGTGAATGCAGAAAAAAAGTTAGATTGGACAATCAGCAGCCAAGCGTCAGGGTGACCTGATGAAGGTTCAGAGACTAGTATTAGTAATCTTACATTGAACTCAATACCTATCCAAATGCAAGAAGAAAATACCTCGAGCGCGGAACAACCAGTACAGTGCAAGGTATGCAGTAAAGTCATAAAATCAATTGGTTGAAGATATAGTCCGACACTGTGAGAAATTTCAGTGATAATCGAAAGCAATCCCATTTCACTCATCAATTCGTGTGTATTTGACGTCAGGCAATCAGGTTAAAGACAAGGCAGGTAATGTCATAGGCATTCATGTTATTGTTACTATCAAAAAGAATAAGCTTGCAATTCCATTTAGAAAGTGCGAATTTGATATTATCTTTGGAAAGGGAATCGTCGAAGATGAATATATTTTTGATGAAGTCAGGTCTTATTGTGCGCCTCGAAAAGGTTTAGTAAACGGAAAAGTTAGAATCAATATATCAGGAACCGGAGCCTGGAAGGAATTTCAAGTCTCAGATATTGAAACTGGCGAGATAATTGAAGAGAAGAAATTCTATAAGTCAGATTTTGGTGCACTTATGAAAGATCCGCAATATAAACCGTATATCGACGCTGTCATTGAAGCAGCATACACTGTTGTGCCTGGTGATATGTTAAATGTAGAAAGCGAAGACGAGGCTGTTGATGAAGATGAATGAAACATTAAGATGCGTCACAAGAAACATATTATGATTAACAGATTATGATTCAGAATTGAGTGATAACTTAACATGACAAAACAACAACAAGATACTATCGCACAAGCAATCCACGTTTTGCACCAATTGTATGGCGGAAAGAAATGGGAAATTGAAATTGGAGATCCAATATACAGTCCGGACAATTTTACAGTGTTTCGACAGATTATTATCAACGGTGTTGTTAGTAGTCAACTAGATACAACACAAGGAAAATAACATAAAACGGCGCAAGTTGTTACAATTGTTCGCAGTGATCCCGATGATCGGGATCTTTTTAGAAGATCCGGCTGATGCATCACAAGAACAGACTATTTTTCTGCCTACACCTCCCGAATTAGGTTGGGTGAATTTGGAAAATCAACTGGCGATCAACCTAGATTGTTATCTTAAAAGAAACAACGTATCAACTGAAGAACGATATTATCTTCACGTGATGTCTTACCAGTTCTGTAGAAGTCTGCGGAATTGGGAGTTGTCAGCAAAGTATTTCCCAGAGCAAAAGATAGACGTGTTGTCTAACGTTAAGTTTGTTGCTATGAAACAACCCATGGATATGATAATCCACCCAGATGATGGTAAAAATGTTATTTTGACTGCTCAATCTAGGAAGTTGAGAGTTATTAGATCTTTGTGTGGAAGTTCCTTTTGGGATGGTAATGAAACCATACAGCCAGAAACAAAGGCGTTCATTGCGGCTGGTGAACAGGCTGCTCTAGACGTTCAAATTGAATTGAGGAATAGCTTAAAAGAAGGTCGACCCGTTCGAGTGTACGCGATCTACGTTCCACCATTCTTGTCATCATTGGCTTATGTTCCTGAATGTTTTTCAGGTCATCGAGGGTTCATGATTCGGCATGCAAAGGTGTATTGATGAAAAATTTAGAATATCCAAAAAATAGAGAAGCGCTTGCAGATCAATTTATTAATTCATTGAATGATTTGATTGTTGATGATAGAAAAGCTATTCAAGATCTTATTGAACATAAAGTTCGTTGTAGTGAATTTCTTTTTCAACATCCAACAATGCAAGTTGGAACTAACGTTGATGAAGGATTTCATACTATTGGAATGCTTGGCATTATCAATGGTCTTATAGGGGTGATTGAATCTGGTGAACGTGAGGGTTGGGGATTTGTTTCCGCAGTGCTTAATGATCGAGGTGAACTTGAGAAATTTGAAAGAACGAGACAATGATCTACATCAAGATTATTGCCGAAGATCATTCAATACCTGATTACGGAACAGCTGGTTCTGCAGGATGTGATCTTAGATCATCAGAAGATATTATCTTAGGACCGGGAGACCGAGAATTGGTAGCCACTGGCCTCAAGATTGCAATTCCAACAGGTTTTGTAGGAATGATATGTCCGCGTAGTGGTCTTGCTTTTAAACACGGAATCACAGTTCTTAATG
>Ga0315277_10003166_pt1 | contig 22454 bp, 16 predicted proteins | sample YL17G05_15_MG_FD_203695 | JGI IMG/M metagenome (GOLD analysis project Ga0315277, IMG submission 203695) | Sediment microbial communities from Yellowstone Lake, YNP, Wyoming, USA - YL17G05_15 | ecosystem: Environmental > Aquatic > Freshwater > Lake > Sediment | place: USA: Wyoming | collected...
GGCGACCGTGTTCCCGACGTCCGGGAGCGGGATGCGTTCTTCACGGGATCGAAGCTGGCCGGTTCGGCGGTGCGGGGAGCGGTGATTCAGTTCGACGCACTGCCGTCGGCCGCAGCGCGTGATGCCCTGGCGCGGCTCGGGGTCGAGTTGTACACGTACATCCCTGATCACGCCTTCCTGGCGACTGTTCCTGCGAGCGTATCATGGGACGATCTGCGCGCGGCCGGGGTTCGCTGGGTGGGAACACTGCGCCCGGAAGAGAAGATCCCCCTGGCTCTCAGCAGCGCGGCCGGCGCTCCCGACTGGTGCCGTGATCCCAGCGGTCTGCCCCGGTTCACCGTGAAACTATACCCGCATGTTGTGCTGAACGAAGCGGCACAGTGGCTGGTGAGCGAGTACGGTGCCCGGATTCTGGCGACCGCGCCCCTGACGCACGCCGTTGAAGTCGGGCTTCCGGCGGAGAACTGGTCTGGCATTGCCGGTGATGAGCGGGTGTTGTGGATCGAACCGTTCTGGCCGCGCGTGGCTCACAACAATTCGAATCGGACCAATGTCCGCGCCGACGTGGCCCAGGCGCCCCCATATTCCCTGACCGGCAACGGCGTGATGGTCGGCGAATGGGATGAAGGACGCGCCGATCCCAGTCATGCCGATTTCGGGGGGCGCGTCATTTCCGGTGATGCATCCACCATCTCCACTCATTCCACCCATGTCGCCGGGACAGTCCTCGGGTCGGGCGTCTCACAGGGCGGAACCTACAAGGGGATGGCGCCATCAGCTACGCTCCTGACCCAGCAATGGTGGTCCTCGGCGTCGGAGCTGGAGACTGAGTACCAAAACGCCATCGAGAATGCCGACATGGACATCGCGCAGAACTCCTGGGGTGTGGGGTACAGCCCACCGACTCAGGCGAACTGCAAGGCCTTCTTGGGGAACTACTTCGCCGAGTGCGGGACGCTCGACAATGCCATTCGGGGCGCGCTGGGCAAACCGGTCACGGTGAGCTGGTCAGCGGGCAACGAGCGCGGGACGGCTTCCCAGTACTGCGGCTCGCTCGGCTTCACCTGGGGAACCGTCACCCCGTTCGGGACGGCGAAGAATGTCATCACGGTCGGCGCGATCAACTCCAACAACTCCACGATGACCAGTTTCTCCAGTTGGGGACCGACCGACGATGGCCGTGTCAAACCGGAACTGGTTGCGCCCGGCTGCCAGACCAACAGCGACTACGGGGTGACTTCCACCAAACCGGGGAGCGGCTACACGGTCATGTGCGGCACGTCGATGTCTGCGCCCACGGTCACCGGATGTGTCGCACTGTGGCTGGAACGCTACAAAGCGCTGCATCCCGGAGAGTACCCACTGGCCTCGACCGTCAAATCGGTCTTTGTCGAATCCGCGGACGATCTCGGTGATACCGGGCCGGAGTATGATTGGGGTTATGGCCGGGTCAATGTGACCAAAGCAGTTGATCTGCTCAATGCGGGCACTCTGCTGGAAGATGAAGTGGAGACGGGCCAGACACGCTCATGGACGTTTGTGAATGATGGTTCACTCTCGCAGATCTCGTTCACGCTGGCGTGGGATGATCCGGCCGCGGCGGAGAATGCATCCGTAACGCTGATCAATGACTTGGACATTCAGCTCAAACCGCCTTCCGGAAGTCCGGTGGCTTACTATCCCTGGGTGCTGGATCCTGCCAATCCGGCCCTTTCGGCGACACGTGGCGCCGATCACCGCAACAACCTCGAGCAGGTACGTCTCAACGCGCCGCTGGAAACCGGAACATGGACGGTCGAGGTGCGCGGCAACAGCATTCCCCAGGGTCCGCAGCAGTTCTCGCTGGCCTATTCGGCGAGCATCACGCTTGCGGGTGCCAGCGCCTTTGCGGTCACGCTCACGGCTGCTGCGGATACGGTCTCGATCGCCGGCCTTGTGCCGCTGCATTTCCAGCTCGCGAATGACGGGACGCAGAATGACACCTATGATGTGACCCTGACCAGTGCGCGTGGTTGGACGATTGCGCCGAATCCGCTTGCAGTATCGCTGCCCACGTTGGGCGATTCGAATGTGACGTTTGCTCTGACGGTTCCTTCGTCAGCGCCGTTCGGCAGTGTCGATACGGTGGTCGGTGTAGCCGTCTCGCAGGGCAACGGCAGTGTCTCTGATCGGGACACCATCCGCGTGACCGTGATCTCCGGCCGGGCGGTGGGCGTGGGTGCCGGACGAGACACGGTCGGTGTTCCGGGGCGAACCATCGCCCTCTTGGCGACGCTCGCCAACACAGGACAAGTGGCCGACAGCGTCGACTGGTCGGTCACCGATCAGGCCGGGTGGACCCTCATCCCCCCAGCGGGGACGGTGCCTCTGGCAGCGGGACGTGATACTCTGTTGCCGCTAGCCGCGACGATTTCGCCGGCGGCTGGTGTCGGTGTCGGCAATCGGATATTCCTCAATGGCGTCTCGCGGGGTGATCCCGCCGCACACGACGCCGATACGATGCAGATTACCGTTATCGATTTCCCGCCGTTGCCGTCACTGGTGTCGCCGGCGGCGGGATCATTGGGCACCGACCCCACACCGACCCTGGTCTGGACCCACGTGCCGTACACGGAGCCACCTCCGGGATTCGGCGTCTTCTCGCACATTACTGAAGTCGGAGACGATTCCGCGTTCACCGTCGGAACCCGACGATATGGTCCGATTCCGGAGACGACGTTGGCGGTCCCGGATTCGCTCCCCGATGGACTGCATTTCTGGCGAGTTCTCACCCGGAACGTCGTCGGGGATTCGAGCGGTTTCTCTTTGGCACGGCGGTTCGAGATTGATACCAAAGCCCCTGAGGCGCCGCTTCTGATCTCTCCCCCAAACGGTGCCGCTGATGCCGACTCGACGCCGTTGTTCACTTGGAGTGCGGTGGCCGGGGTGAAGTCCGCAAGGTCGGGCGATATCCTCTACCGCTGGCAGGCCTCAACCGATTGGCTGTTCACGACTTCAGTCGATTCGGCGTGGACGGCCGCGACCACGCACCAGGTCGATGCCGCGCAAGCGTTCGGCACCTGCAGCACGACCGTCTTCTGGCGAGTTGCGGCGGTGGATGCGGCGGGCAACCTCTCGGCGCCATCGACCGTCTTCAGCTACGTGCTCTATCGCCCAGGCGACGTCCTTGTCGACTGCGTGTTCGACGTCCGCGACGTGGTGGCCCTCGTTGAGCATGTCCTGCGAGGGGGAGCGCCCCCGGTACCGCCGGGACGTGCCGAGACCAACTGCGAGCCGCCGTCGGACATTCGCGATATCGTCCGCCTGGTCGACCATGTGTTCCGCGGCGGCCCGCGCCCGTGCGGACCACCGTGATCGCCGGCCGTGCATTTCCTGGTTCCGCTGCTTGACGCCGGGACGGTAGGCCGCCCCGGCGTTTCGTTTGCCGGCACCGGCAGTGGTTCTCTGTAGGCGGGCCGCTGGGTGCGGAGCGTTCTCGAATCCGCTCGGCAATCTGGCCGATGGGAAAGCTCGAGGGGATAGTTCTTGCGTAAGCAACGAAGTAGTGCTCTGTCACCCCCTCACCCCGGCCCTCTCCCCCAAAGGGGAGAGGGGGCTGCTTCGGTCAGAGCCCGCCAGTCACCTTTCTCTTCGGGAGAGGTCGATCCGTCCGGAGGACCAAGCGGGTGAGGGCGCCGTTCTCCTCTGCACAAGCCGGTCGGTACGTGGCTTCTGGTCTTGCCTTCAATATGCAGGGTCCAACAACAGTTCTTGTTTTCATGGTCAACGCAGGTTCGGCGATGGGCGCCTGCCTCTCTATTACTATGCGCTAGATCTTCAACTCTGCCGTTGGATGTCCGATAACTGAATGTACAGGCAGCAGATTGCCCGGTGGAGGGCGCCAGTGGCTGAGCGTCGTCTCAGAATTGTCTTGGTCGACGATGATCCGGAAATCGCGCAGGCGGTGGTCAACTACCTATCGCCAGAGCATTATCAGATCGACGTCGTGGGGGATGGCGCGGACGTGATGCCTGCCGTCCGCACCGTGCATCCGGATGCCATCATTCTGGACGTGCACCTCCCGTCGATGTCGGGTCTCGAGCTTCTGAAGCAAATCAAGATGGAGCAGCCCAATACGCCGGTCATCATCGTCTCGGGATATGTCTCCACCGACAACGCGATCGAGGCGATGAAGGAGCGTGCGTTCGAGTACCTTGCCAAGCCATTCCGGCTGGCGCAGCTCGAGCAGACCCTGGGGCGGGCGATTGGCCACACGGCCGCGACCGTGCCGACCAGCGATGACGACGTTCCCCTGGCGAAGGATCAGATCCTGGGAAAATCGCCGGAAATCGTCGCGGTGGCGAAGACGATCGGGCAGATCGCCAACACGGACACGTCTGTCCTTCTCTTGGGCGAATCCGGAACCGGGAAGGAACTGGTGGCGCGCACCATCCACCGCAACTCGTCGCGCCGGGACCATCCGTTCTTCTCGATTAGCTGCAACGCGACCTCGCCTTTACACCTGGAGGTCGAGCTCTTTGGCCAGGAGGCCGACCCGAACGACGGCGGGGGAGGGACAAGAAAAGGGAAGCTCGAACTCGCCGAAGGGGGCACGATCTTTCTGGATGAGGTGGCCGACCTGTCGCTACTGGTCCAGAGCCGCCTGTTTGGTGTGCTGGAGAACGGCCGGTGCGGGCAATCGGGCAGCAACCGCGAGATCCCGGTCGACGTCCGCGTGATTGCAGCCTCCAGCAAGAGTCTAGTGGAGGCGATGAAGGAAGGACGCTTCCGCGTCGACCTGTTCTACAAGTTGAAGGTGGTTTCGCTCTTCCTGCCGCCATTGCGAGAACGCAAGGCGGACGTCCGCCTATTGTGCGACTACTTCACCAAGAAGTACTCCCGCCTGGAGCATCGTGATCCGAAACCGCTTTCGGCCGCCGCCTATGAGAAACTGCTGCGCTACCACTGGCCGGGGAACGTGCGCGAACTGGAGAACGCCATCCACATGGCGGTCGTGCTGTCACGCGAGGCGGAGTTGATCCCGGAGGATTTCCCCAGCCTGGGTGACGTGCCGGTGCCGACGACGCTGGACATGGAGCAGGCACATCGCGAGTACCGTGAGTTGTTTGCGCGCGCCGTTGAGCCGGTGTTCGCGCAGGTCGCCGATGCCGCACCGGGGCGGGTCTACGCGGAGATGACCGCAGCCCTGGAAGAAACGCTGGTTGGCGCCGCGCTCAAGGCCACCGACCAGAACCAGGTGCGCGCGGCACAACTCCTGGGCATTTCACGCAACACGTTACGGGAGCGCATGAGACGCTCCCTCGAAGCGGCCGGCATCCCGGCCGAACGTCTGCGGCCCGATGACTTCTGAGCGGTGTCGAGAAGGGTCAGGGTGACGACCCGTGAGGGGATGAGTTGACGGTGGAGGGAGCCCACGATCATCGGGGTAACAAAAAAAACCCCTAAAACATGTGGGATACGTGGCCGATTGAATTACAGACAGTCGCGGAATCAGCGGGAGTCTCGGGGAAACGGTCATCATACCGCCCGGTGGTCCGCGTCAGCTAACCTTGAGGATGCTAAAGACGGCCGCAGGCCGTGGTTTGTGTAAAGGCGGGGAGACTGATGGAACTACCCTTCCGGCGCCGTGCCAAGTCGGTGGCGGCCCTCGATATCGGCGCCAATGCGCTGAAGTTTGTGCGGCTAGACCGGCATGCCGACGGGTACGCGCTGTCGGCGGCGGGAATCCGTGAGATGCCGACCGAGGCGATGGTGTCGCATGAAATCAAGGATCGCGAGGCGATCATTCTCAATATCCAGAGTCTGATCGACCAGTGCGACCCGCGCACCACCGAGGTCGTCGTCTCCATCGCCGGGCACGGTGTGATCACCGACAAGTTTGAGGTGGATTACCGGACCGGTGCCGAGGCCGAGGAGACGATCCTCCTGGAAGCCGATCAGCGCAGCCCGTTTGACGTCGATGACGTCTCGATGGACTATCACATCCTGCGAACCGATGCCGAACGCGGCAAGATGGAGGTTCTCCTGGTCGCGGCGCGCCGCGAGTTTCTCTCGGAGTATCTCCACCTGGTCGAGGATGCCGGACTGAAGGCCAGTCTGGTGGACACCGATGCGTTCGCGGTCCTCAACGCCTACGCCATCAATTATGACATCGATCCCGAGCGCGTAACCGCCCTCGTCAACATCGGTTTCGATACCACGAACGTGATCTTCCTGAAAGACGGCTTCTACCATTCGACCCGCGACGTGTCGGCGGGGGGGCGGATGCTCTATGAGGTGATTCAGCGCGAGTTCCGTCTCAATCAGGAACTGGCGTTGAAGGTGCTGAAGGGGGAACTGGAGGCATCAGTCGATCAGGATATGTTGCGGGCCACGGTGCGCTCGGCGGCGGATGAGCTGCTCACCGGGCTCGAGGTGGCATTCTCCTACTTCCGCACCTTGGCGAAGACCGACTCGGTCGACTGGATTGTCCTGTCCGGTGGAGGGGCGCTGATTCCCTTCCTGCCGGAGTGCGTGCAGTCGAAGCTCAATGTGCCGATCGAGATCGCCAATCCGTTGCGGAACATCGAATATGATCCGGAGTTGTTTGGCGGCATCGATCCGGAGAAGATCGCGCCGCTTCTGGCCGTGGGTGTAGGTCTGGCATCGCGTGAGGTCTGACAGACTATGGCGATGATTGAAATCAACTTGCTGCCGCGAGAAATGCGCCGGAGGTCCGGTGCTTTCTCCCTGCCCAAATCGGCGTTGATCGGTGTCGGCGCGGCGGCGCTCCTCTTACTGGCGCTGGCCGGTTTGACGGTGATGCAATCCTGGCGCTACGGCCGGGTGGAAGCGGCGATCGCGAGTGCGAAGGCCAGGGCCGACGGCATGCGCGATGACATCGCCCTGGTCGACCGGTTGACGACCGTCAAGACCAGCATCATGCGCCGCATGGAAGCGATCGAGACTCTGGACCGCAACCGGGGCGACTGGGTGCGCAATCTTGAGGATGTCGCTGCCGTCGTCCCCAACTACCTGTGGCTGGCCTCGTTCCGGCGTGACGAACTGAAGGCCAAGCCGGAGCCCAGAGGGCCCAAGGGGACAGCGGCGGACACAACGGCGGCGCCACCACCGAACGACTATGTGTTCGAAGGGTATTGCTACTCGATCAGCAGTCTGGCGAATCTGATATTGAACATGCAGGATTCCCCTCGATTCCGTCAGGTGGGGTTGCGCAAGGCGCAATTCACCGACCTCCAGGGGCGGCGGGTCTACCAGTTCGCGGTGACCTGCCTGTTGGAGCCGGTGGATCATGCCCCCGAGGGTGTTGGTGACAAGGCGGCCTCATCGACACGGCTGAGTGAGCTGCCGGCCGAAGAGGTGGGCACGCCGATGTCGGCCCGGAATGAAGCAAAGGAAGGGGACGTCAACCCTTAGCAGGGCGCAGCCCTGTTGCTGGCGGCGCGAAACGCGCTCCGATGGATGGATGGTCATGGACCTGAGAAACTCCCAGACACAGAAGTGGCTCCTAGTGGGATTGGCGGCCTTTGTCGTGGCCTACTTCTGGTACGCCAAGGTCTACACGGGCTACCAGGAGAAAATCGACGGCGGGTACACGCGGCTGGAGGCGATCGAGACGGAACTGAAGAACGTGGAGATGAAGTTCCGCTCCCTGGAGACGCTGAAGGCGGAGTATGCCGATCTGACAGGCCGCTATCGGACGATCGCTCAACTCCTCCCAGAAGACGATCAGCTCTCGCCGCTTCTGACCAAGATCCATGCCGCGGCCCTCGAAACCTCCTCGCGCGTCGGGGCGATTGAACCTCTGCCAGCGGCGTCGGAGGGTTTCTATGATCGCCAGAACTTCAAGCTGGTGGTGCATTCGACCTATCACGATCTGGGAGACTTCATCTCCCGTGTTGCCAATCTGCCGTTCATTGTCAACGTCAGCGACGTTCAGATGATCATGGTGAGCGACCGGGACAACCCCGAAGCCGCCACCGGCGGGTACACCGTGACGGCGACGATGACGCTCTCCACATATCGCATCAAGGAATCGGAGCGGCTGGTGTTACTGGATGAACCCACGATCGAGGGAGCCACGAAGGAATGAGTCCTATGAACACGGGGATTCGCAGGATCGCAGCAGCCGCCACGAAGGGCGCGGTCGCCGTGCTGGTTTTCACCGGTGCGGTGGACGCGGCCGTGGTGAATAACGTCCGCCTGCATCACGTGGGCGATTTCACCGAGGTGTCCATCCCTGTGCCGGCACGGCTTCTGTGTGATCACTTCACCCAGCCGGCCGATTCGACGCGTCCGTTCCGCATCATCTTGAATTTCTGCGGCGTCGAGCACGCGCTGCCGCAGAAGAACTTCAGCCACTTGCCGGCGTGTCTGGTCCGGGAAATCCGCACCAGCCAATATGCGGTGGATCCCGAACCGGTCGTCCGCGTCGTGCTCGACCTGGCCGCGCCGGCGACGTACACGGTGCGCACCGACGACAATGCCCTGACGGTGGCGATTTCCGACCCGCAGGCCGGCCAGTTTGCCGCTTGGGAGGCGGTTGTGTCGTCGCCCGTGGAGATGGCTCAGAAGACCGAAGTCGTCGGCAAGGTCGAGACCGCCGGGCCGCCGGTACCGACAGCGTCGGCGACCAACGCGGCACCACCTCACCGAGAGCGCTCCTTCAAACCCGAAGGCGAGGTACCGGTCGCCGCCAAGGCGAGCGCGACGCCGACGCAATCTGCCGGGACGGTGCCAACTGCCGCGTCCCAGTCGACTCAGGAGAGAGAATCTGAAAAGTATCTGATTTCCCTGGCGGGAAACACGCAGACGTCGTCCGCGCCACCGGCAAACGCGGGCAAACAGCCAGTCCCGGCCTCCGGGACGCCGCCGACCCAGGCCGATGCCGGCATGGCCACTCCAACCGGTGGCACAATGCCGGAAGTCGTGCAGAATATGCCGGCGGTCCCGGCGGCAGTTCCCGCGCCCGACGCCTCGGCCCAAGTCATTGGCGGACCGAATCCGGGCGACATGGAGATGGCACCGGCGACACTCTCGGCACCGATGCCGGGGGGAGAGGGCAAGCCATTCGTCCCGCCGGAACACCCCCTGGTTCTGGCTCCGGAGTACCTTGATGCGGTGGCTGCGGCGACAGCGACCGGAGTTGTCGCGGAATCCAGGGGCGGTGTGGTTGCCACCATGCCGGCTGATTCAAGTGCCCAGGCCAATGCCGTGCCGCCGCCCGCCAATACAACGCCGGCGAGAGCGTCCGACAGAGAAGAACAGGTCTGGGCTTCGGTCGAGGCGCCGGAGGATCTGGCAGTTGCAGAGCCCAACGCGCCCGGAACAGCCTCGCCGACCACGGAGTCGCTGATTGACCGCTTGAAAGTGAAGTTCTTCTCCGACCGTCCGGCTCCACGCCCCTACACGACGACTGACCTGACGGCTGGCGGGCAAGAGGGTATCCCGCCTGACCCGACAGTACAGGGACCGCCGACACCGGCCAGCCCCGTTGATCGCGAGGCGCTTCTGGAGCGAATCCGTCTCGCGTCTCAGGGGATTGCCGCGCCGTCGCCGGAACCGACTGGTGAAGTCGCCGGCTCGGTGCGGGCTGAGATTCACTACAACGACATGGGGCGGCGCGATCCCTTCGAGCCGCTCTTGAAGGGACTCCGTTCGGGGTTCGTGTCCGAGGAACTCCCGAGCGTGGAATCGCTCCGCATGGTCGGTGTGCTGCGCGATGAGCAGGGGGCGATGGCCCTGCTGGAGGACATGGAGGGTCATAGTTACATCATGCGCACCGGCGACGCCGTGGCCAGCGGCCGTGTGCTGTCGGTCGGCGATCAACGTGTGATCTTCTCGGTTGATGAATACGGCTTTACCCGTACGGTCGCTCTGCAGTTGAGTCCGCGCGGCAGCGATCCCTCGAAGTCACTGGGTGCGACGCCGCAAGTGACCGAACCACAGACCGTGCCCGAGTAAACAGGAAGGGGAAGGGATGAATATGAGACGCGACACAAACCGCCACCTGTATTGGTTTCGGGCCTGGGCGGCGGCACTGCTGACCGGTCTTGTGTGCCTGCTGGTGACGGCCTCCCCATCCCCGGGCGCGGAGATCATCAAGAACATCAATTTCCAGAACGCCGACGTGCGCTCGGTGTTGAACTTCCTCGCCGAGTACGGCGGTGTCAATCTGGTCGCCGCCGCCAACGTCCAGGGGCAAGTCACCCTGAACTTGAAGAACATCGAATGGCGGCAGGCGCTGGAGATCCTCGCCAAGACCTACAATCTCAAGGTCGTCGACGAGGAGGGGTACCTGCGGGTCCTGCTGCTGGCTGACTATCTCAAAGACCAGGCCGAATTGGAGCGGCACAACTCCGAGCAGCGCCAACTCGTCGACATCCAGACCCGTCTGTTTAACATCAAGAACGCCAACGCCAAGGACCTCATCAAGCCTTTGAAGTCATTGATCTCCGTCCGCGGCAAGGTCGATGTTGACGAGCGAACCAACACGCTTCTGGTGTCCGATGAACCGGGGAATCTGGCGCGGGTGGAGAAATTCGTCGCCGAACTCGACCGTGAAACCCGCCAGGTGAAGATCTCGGCGAAGCTGTTGGAAGTCACCTCCGAATACGTTCAGGAACTGGGCATCAACTGGAACGTCAGCGGTCTTGGAGAGGACAAACACGGCAATACCTACGACAACGAAGGGCACACGGGCCCGGGGACTGTCGGCCGCGTCGCCAGTCCCTACGGGAAGTACACCTTCGCCACCGTGCAGCCGGGATGGAAGCTCGACGCGACCATCGAGGCGATTGTGACAGCAGGAAAGGGGAAGGTCGTCGCGCACCCGGAGATCACCACGGTCGATAACAAGGAAGCCAAAATCCAGGTCGGGCAGAAAGTGCCGATCAAGCAGTTTTCTGCCTCAGGCGACGTGGTCATCACCTTCGAGGAGGTCGGCACCATTCTGCGCGTGACGCCGCACATCACCTCGGAGAATCGCATTCTTCTGTACATGAAGCCGGAGCAGTCGTCATTCGTGTTCGGTGAGGCGGGTGTCGTGATCAATACGAACAACGCCGAGACCAACGTCGTGGTGGAGAACGGCCAAACCGCGGTCATCGGCGGCCTGACCAAGCAGAATGAGGACGTGACGACAGTGGGCGTACCGTTTCTCAAGGACATACCGGTCCTGGGCGCTCTGTTCCGTTACAAGAAGATCGACAATGAGTCGCGCGACCTCGTGATCTTCGTCACGCCGACCATTGTCGAGTCCGCACTCATGGGTGCGGCGGACACACCCGCAGTTCCCGGTCCGTAAGCCGGTCCACATCCGAATCGGTGCAGCGCCCCGACGGCCGTCGGGGCGCTTTGCCTTGGTGTCCCACCCACACCGGGCATGCCAAAGACGCCTGCAAGATGCCGAGATTGCTTCGTCATTCCGTTCGCTTCGCGGCTTCATCCCGCGCCAGGTGCCGTTGTGAGGGCCCCGTGGCGGCCGTTGATGTCTGTGGGGAGAGAAACAGCAGACCCGTCGCTCCCCTCACTCCGTACGGGGCAAGTCGCTCGGGGTGACAGATCGTGTCTTGGCTGTAGGGGCACGGCGTGCCGTGCCCGAAGGGCGGCAGCGGCCTGATCGCACCCTTTGAACCATGGTAGGCATCCGTGATCAGTAGGGGCGACCCGGTGGGCCACCCGCGGCATTGTATGGGGCGGGCGGGCACGGCACGCCGTGCCCCTGCGCCCGATACGATGTCCTGCGACCCCATTCCGGGGGTGATTGTTGCACATGCGGGTAGGGTGGATGACCTGCCGGGGTCTGAAGACTCCTGGCACCGATCTCAAGATGAGGATCTGATGGCACAAGAGCACAGATGGTGGCAGAGGTGGCTGGCGCGGCGGGTGGAGTCGGACACGGTTGGACAGAAGCGGTCCGTTACCCCCGGTCCTTTCAGTCGAGCAGCCGGATGGGCGGCCAAGCCGCGCTCGAAAGGGCCGGAGTCGCCTGATGCGGACTGGACCTTTGCCGCCGGGACGCTTACCGAACGCGCCTTCGCCATCCGTCTACACCGCTTTCTGCGCGACCACGTGCCGGTCCTGAAGGCGGCTGTCTGGACTTGGACCCGTCTGGCCGCATCCCCGCACCGTTTCGAAGTGGTAGCAAGCGCCACTGAGGCCGAGGCGGCGCAGGCGATCCGTGTGCTGGAGGCGCTCGGCCGCCGTATTCATCCCGACCGGATCGTGCGCTTCGGCGGGTTCGATGCGCTCTTGATTCAGTACTTTGACGCGCTATTCACGGATGGCGCCGTGGCCGGCGAACTGACGCTTCTGCCCTCGCACCAGGGACTCGACACCTTCAACTTCATTGATATATCGACGCTCGAATTCGAGCCGGACAAGAACAGCCGCTGGCAAATCTGGCAACGTACCGATCAGAGCCGCATCTCACTCGATTCGGATGCGGTGTTCTACCAGCCGCTCGATGCCGAAGGCGGGCGTCCCTATGGCAAGTCGCTGTTGGCCGCGGTTGGCTTTGTCGCCCGCGTGGAGCAGGAACTGGTGCGCGACATGCAGAAGGCGATGCACAACGCCGGCTACCATCGCCTGCATGTCACCGTCAGACCGCCGCAGCAGGGGCCGGCGGAGTCGGATGTCGATTACGCCGCCCGGGCCAACACCTACTTCGACAATACCGTACGCGCGCTGCGCGATTTCGATGTCGATGATAATCCGATCACCTGGGACGACGTCGAGATTGGACACATCGGTCCCGGCTCACAGGTGACCGCGTCGCGTAACTGGTATCTCAATCACCGCTCGATGGTCGAGGACGTTGTCGCCGGGTGCCACCTGGCGCCGTTCATGCTCGGCTATTCCTACGGCACCACGCAAACCTGGGCGCGTTTCAAGTACGAAATGGTCGGGCGGCAGATTGTCACCCTGCAGCGGGCGGCCTCGCGATTCTGCGAATGGATCGCGGGGATCGAACTGGCGCTGGCGGGGATCAATGCTCAAGTCCGGCACGTCTTCGACAACCGCCTCGAATTCGACCGCCGCGAACGCTTCGAGACCGACCGCGCCGAGACTGATCTTGTCCTCCGCCAGTTGGAGACCGGTCTCTTGACGATCGAGCAGGCGCGGCAGCGGCTGCAGATCGAACCCGCGAACCCGGCTTGAACTTGCCTCGGCCGACGGGATCCTGGCGGCGAGCCCTCATCGATCCGGTCTATTTCTCACAGCACTTCCTCGAGATCGATCCTCATCCGGGACAGGTGTGCTGGCTGCGCCATTCGGTTCACTCCGAGAACCTCCTGCATTCCGGCAATCGTTGGGGGAAGTCCCTTGCGCAAGCGATTAAGACTGCCCACCGGTTGCTCTTCCAGATCCGCAATCCCCGCCATGACCGCGTTGGACGCTATGTCGGCGCCAACGTTTCGATCACCCTCGATCAAGCCCGCATCATCTTCAACGAGACCCTTCGCCTCCTGCGCCGCCTCCAGTACGCCGACTACCTGATCGCCGACGTTCTCGCCACCCCGTTTCCCATGTTGCGTCTGACCAACGGTTCGGTCTTGTGGGCGCGTTCCACCCAACGGCGCGGCGAGTATCTGCTGGGCCACGATTTCGATTTCATCAGCTTCGATGAAGCAGCCTTCGAGCCTAGTGCCGACTACGTGGTGGAGGAAGTCCTGGCGATGCGGGTCGTCGACCGCGCGGGGCAGATCGACTACGTCTCGACGCCGCGCGGCAAGAACTGGTTCTATCGCAAAGCCCTGCAAATCGCCGCACGCGGTCAGCGCGGTTATGTCCAGCGTGGCGACTCGCGCGAGAATCCCCACTTGCCGGTCGAGTATCTTGAACGCACGATCGCGCGTCTGTCACCCCAGCGCAAAGCCCAGAACGTCGAGGGGCGGTTCGTGGATCTGGGAAATGAGGTCCTGCGCGAAGAGGACATTCAACGTGCCCTTTCCTTGTCGATCGGTCTGCGCCCGCCCGAACCCGGTCGCGTCTATGTCCATGGCTGGGATCTGGCGCGGAAGCGATCGTGGACCGTAGGTGCCACGCTGGATGTCACCGCGCGCCCGGCGCAGATGGTTGCATTCGAACGGTTCCAGCACCGTGCCTGGCCGGATGTCTTTGCGGCGATTCGCCGCCGTCACCGCGAGTACGGCGGGCGCGTTCTGATTGACGCGACCGGCCTCGGCGATGTTGTCCTTGCGGAACTGGCCGATATCAAAGCCGAGGGATTCAATTTTGGCGAGAAGGGGGGACGCGCCAAGAGCGAGCTGATCGGCGTGCTTGAACAGGCGTTCGCCTCAGGTGCGGTGGCGATCCCGAACGCCGAGATGATGACCGCCGACGGCGAGTATTGGTCATTGGCCAACGAGCTGCGTGAGTTCAGTTGGGAGGACAACACGCACTGTGACGCGGCTTTCGCGCTGGCTTTAGCCCTGTGGCTGGCGCGCACCCCGCGGGAGTCACAACTGTATCCGGCGTTTCGTCTGAGGGGATGGTAGGGGCATATCGCCATCGACGTGCCCCTGTCGCAATCTCCGTGGGGGCGGGTCTCAGACCCGCCCGCATGTTTCCACAACCGAGCAAGGGCCGGTCTGAGACCGGCCCCAAAGATTCCGTTCTTGGTGCCACGGGTCTTCAGACCCGTGCCAGTGCCGTCACGGGCACCGTTGTAGACACGGATGACAGAAGGTCGTCGCCCGGTCGGCGCCGCGGAAGGCGACCTCAACCATCTTCACAACGTCGGTGATGGCGACAACGCAATCGCAGTCAACATCGCAGCGGCTGTCATGGGTGCAGGTGGGATCGACCAACGGCGCCCCGCCCCGGAAGGCCTCGTTAACCACGAGCACGACATCCTGGATAGTGGCAGCCCCATCGCATTCGGGATCCGCGTGGCAGCCGCAGTCGGCGATTTGCGTAGTGGCGCCGGTCGGGCCGGCGGCGCTCGTCCCGCACGTGTCCTTCGCCTTCACGAAGTAATTGAACGTCCCGGCGATGTGGACGGCCACACTCTGCGTGTCGGGGCCATCGTAGATCTTGCCCCCGCTCTCGAAGAGCTCATAGGCGGCGGCACCGGCGACCGGACTCCAACTGATCGTATAGCTGGAGTCGGGACAGGGCAGGGTCGCCGATGACACGGGTGCGCCGGGCGCGGCGGGTGCGGCACAGAACGAATAGTTGATCGCCGCCAGGACATTGATGATTCCCCAGCCGTATGTGTTGTCGGGACTTCCGGCGCGCGAGGCAGTCATCATCAGCGCTTCGCGCACCTGCATCGGCGTCCAGTTGGGATGCGCGGAGAGCACGATGGCGGCTGCGCCACCCACGAGCGGGGTGGAGAGTGACGTGCCCGAGGCGGTCCCGAAGCTGGTGGTCGTGGTCGCGCTGGCGCAGACGGTTGATTGGCCGCGTGCGCAGACTTCCGGTTTGATCCGGCCGTCGTACGTCGGCCCGCGCTGCGAGAAGTACGTGATCGTGCCGGAGGCGTCCACCGCGCCCACCGTGAGGATCGAATCGGCGTCGGCCGGGGCGCCCATCGTTGCAGGATTCGTACCATCGTTGCCCGCCGCATTGCAGACGATGATTCCCAGTACCGCGGCGGAATCGGCGGCCTTCGTGGTCACACAGAAATCGCCGTTCATGTCGGAGTAGGCGTACCCCGTGGCATCATCCCAGCGCCGGTAGCTCAGCGATGAAGAGATCACATCCGCGCCGATGGAATCGGCCCACTCCATCCCCGCCACCCAGTTGTCCTCCTCGACCGGTGTCTCCGAACGGATGTCCTCGGTCTTGGCAAGGATGAACTGCGCCTTGAACGCTGGACCGTACAGACTGCCGTCGTAGGCGCCGCCCAGGGTCGACCACGTGGCGGTTCCATGGTTGTGCTGTCCGGACAAGTCAATCCCCGACTCGTCCTGAGTGTTGCCGTCGTGGAAGATGAAATCGTGCTCCGCCAGGACTCGGGCTTCGGCATACGCGGCGGCAAAGGCGACATGGTCCTTGCGAAATCCAGTGTCCATCATGCAGACCAACACGCCCTCACCACGGTATCCCAGACTGTGCGCGGCGGGGACGTTGATCTGGTCGAGCTGCGCCTGTGAAGGACCGTAGTTCAGCGGCGGACCGCCCCCGCCCCGAACGGAGGCCGGCGCGGACTGGGCGGTAGATGCGGTCTCTAGGCCCGAGGGATCGCGATGGAACCCAATCACCGGTCGAATCTCGCGCACGAACGGCAGAGCGCCCAACTCAGCGAGACGGCTGACGTCGATCTCAAATGATGCGGCATTGAGCCAGCGCGACCGCTGGCGCAGTGTCGCCCCGAGGTCGAGGATGCTGTTGACGTAAATCTGGCGGACGGGCACGTCGACGTACTCCACCCGGTCGCGTCCCACCCTGGCGCGGCGGGCGGAAGCGTGGGTTGTCAGCGTGCTCTGCGACCGCGCAACCGCGGCCGCGAAGCCCCGCAGCTCCGAGAAGCCCTTGTCGGTGAAGAAGACCCACACCTTGGCCTTGCCGTCGTGTGTCGTGCGCGCGATCACGCCGGCCGACCAGGGGGAAATGACCGGGTTGCTTTTCGGCTGCACGAAAGCCCGCTCGACCGACGAGGCGTGTCCGAGGACGCCAAGTGCCAGAAAGCCGGACACCAGCGCCCCCCAGCGAACCATGGACCAGGATAGATGCAAATCAGATCGCCGCATCACGACTCACTTTCCTTGAGGAAGTCACCCGCGCGACACTGCCCGAACTCAAGACCGCCCGCGAGGACTTGCCCAAATGCTCGAACAACGACGCGCTGTAATATGTTTCGGCAGGACCGTGGGTACGCCTGACTGAACAACTCACTTTCTCGGGGGAGAACACACGGGACTGTGCCCACGCGGCACCCGTCAGGACTCCCCACGCTAAGATACGGCAATCCCACGCCTTGTCAATCCCCACTGTTGGGACTGCCGACGTCGTGTCCGGTTTCCCTCAACTGGTGGTTTCGAGTGTATCGTCTTGCTCTCCAGTTTGGAAGCGTCGCACCCACCAGTCAGTCCCACGTTGCTGCGCACTATCCAACCCCTCAAGAATCGGCAGGCCGATCCACAAGAGCGTACGACAGACGTCCGCCAGTGGCCGATCGAGCGACTCCGACAGTGACCCCAGACGCGCCTTCAGTTCGGTGGATACGAACAGCTTCAGCGCGTGCTGTCCGCGCCGCCGTGCCGTTGCGTTCATGCGACCTCCTCGAATTCCTCGGTTGGCAACAGACCGTCTGTCGCCGTTGGTTGTGCCTCGGAGTAAACGCGGTGGTTCTTCTGGTGGCCGATGAGAAGCTGCACGGTACTGGGTGACCAACCGACGGCACGCTCCAGACGGCGCGCCACCACACCCCAGGTCACATCGGGCGTCTTCTCATCGAGCAGATCCTCGGCGATCTCCCGCCAGGGGGCGCGGCAGATCGGACAGTCGGGAGTCTGGGTTGCTCCTAGGCCGAATGTCGCCTGCACGAACGGTGCCAATTGGCTGCGGAGATGCCCCAGCGCCCGTCGACGCAGAACCTGGACCCGGACCAGCGAGATTCCCAGATCGTCGGCTATCCGTGCGAACGGCCGCCCATCGTAGAAGTACCCCTCGATGATGCGCCGTTCCACCGATGGCAGTTCCTCCAGGGTTCGACGCACTGTCTGTTGAATCACACGCGATCGCCGTTGGGCCCGGCCATCGGGCCGCGCCGCTTGGGAAAACCAGGCCCGCCATTCCGGTGTCCAGCCGTCGGGCGGACGCCAACCCGTGGGTTTGTCCGTGGGAAAGTAGATATCTGCGATCCGCATGGTTCCGTCCTCCCGCGCTCCTGTGCCCATGATTCGGCGCGACAGGCCGAGTGAGCGATCAGATCGGTGCCATCAAACTGCGGCCGCGCGAAGTGACGGCGGGGTGACATCAAGGTGATCGTCGTAGGCACCGGCTAGGCGGCGTTTGTCGGGCGGGCCGACGTGTGGTATACTTGCCGGGGTGCCTGGCAGAGTGTGGGCCGTGGCGTCAGACCGATGAAGAAGAACCATCCCAGTGCACTGGTGACCGGCGGCGCGAAAGGCATTGGCCGTGCGCTCGTTTTGGCGCTAGCCGAAGACGGGTACAACGTCGGCATCGTGACGCGCCGGAGTGAAGCCGCCGCCAAACGCGTCGTGGCCGCCTGCGAGCGCCACGGTGTAAAGGCGCAATACTGGCTGACTGATCTCACCGATGCCGATGCCGCCGAGCGGGTGACCGTAGAGTTTGTGCGTCATTTCCGGCGCTGGGATGTGTTGATCAACAATGTCGGTGACTACTGGTGGGGGCCGCTTCTGCAGATGAAGACTGAGACCATGAAAGCGATGTTTCAGTCGAACTTCTCGGTGGCCGCGCGGTTGTCGCTCCTTGCGGTCAAGACCATGCGTCGAGCGGGCTTTGGCCGCATCGTCAACATCGGGTACACGTTCGCCGACCGTCTACAGGGCAATCCCAACGTGGCCGCCTATCAGGCGGCGAAGACCGCGTTATTGTCGTTCTCCTCATCGTTGGCCAAGGTGGCGATGGTCGATGGCGTCACGATCAACACGGTCTCGCCTGGCATGCACCACAACACCGTCCAGCGACCGCTGCATCCGGAGACGCTCATTCCCGCCCGGCGGCTGGGCGCCGATGAGGACATCGTCGGTGCGGTACGCTACTTTCTCTCGCCACAAGCGGCGTATGTCACGGGGTCACACCTGAAAGTCTCGGGCGGATACGGAGTGTGATGTACGGTCCTTGGTGCCCCACCCGAAGGGCTTGCTGGAAGACCCTTGAGGCACGAAATCGCCACGGGTCGGGATTGCTTCGTCGCTTGCCCGCCTTCGGCGGGCTTCGCTCCTCGAAATGACATCATGCGGGACAAGGACATTCAATGTCATTGCGAGGAGGCCGTCCCGTCTTCGGGACGGGCGACGAAGCAATCCCGTTGTCTTCGCTGGCTCTTTCAACAGTCACGAAGGGTGGGGGCTCTTCGTCGCTCATGGTCAATGACCTCACCCCCTGGGCGGGCGTGCGATCCGACACACATTTCCTTATAGGGCGATCATGCGTGATGGACAGATCCATCTCGATGTCGTCGATCGTATCGCCACCGTAACGATCGATCGACCAGCGAAGCGCAATGCGCTGACAACGGCGATGCGAACCGAGCTTCTGTCGGCGCTGCAGGCGGCGGATCACAGCGACCAGGTGCGCGTGGTCGTGATGACCGGGGCCGATGGCGCCTTCTGCGCCGGTGGGGACATCGCGGTCTTACGGGAATTGAAGGCGCACAATGACGAAGCGGGATTTGTTCGTCTCCTCGACGACGGTAAGTCGATTGTCGCCTTGCTGCGTTCCTCGGCCAAGCCGACCATTGCGATGGTCAATGGCGTCGCGTTCGGCGCGGGCTTCTTTCTCGCCATCGCCTGCGATCTGCGCGTGTGCGCGGAGACGGCAACGTTCGGCGTGCCGTTCGTGAGCCTGGGCCTCGGCCCCGATTGGGGCGGCACATATCTCTTGCCGCGTCTTCTGGGCACGGCCAAAGCTCTGGAAATGCTCTATACCGGCGAGGCGATTGCCGCCGCCGAGGCCTGGCGCATCGGGCTGGTCAACCAACTCTGGCCGGCGGCGGAGCTGTCGGCGCGGACGTGGTCTTTGGCGCGGCGATTGGCGGCCCATCCGCCCGCGGTTCTCGCACGTTACAAAAAGGCAATCCACGCGACTCTGGATGCGTCCTTCGAAACGACCGCGGCCATCGAACGGCAATTGCAACTGGAGAGCTTCCGCAGTGCCGACTGCGCGGAAGGAATAGCGGCCTTTCTGGAGAAACGCCCTCCCCGGTTTGAGGAGCGTGACTGATTGCCTGTTTCTTCTGCGAGATTGCTTCGTTGCCGGGTGCCTTCCGATGACCGAAAGCCGTTGTCGTCCAGCCTGACGTGTCCTATCATCCTCGGCGTGGTGCCCGCTTTCATCCCAGAGCTCTTCACGGGTGCCGTGATTACCATCGATGGCCCGGCCGGGTCGGGGAAATCGACCACGGCGCGGCTGTTGGCGGAGAAGATCGGCTTCGACTATCTCGACACCGGTGCGATGTACCGCACGATCACGCTGCTCGTCGAGCAGCGTGGCGGCGACTTGAATGACGAACGTGAGCTGCTTGACTTGTTGACGGAGTTTGACGCCGTCTTCACGATCGCGCAAGACCGTGAACGGGGCACGCGCGTCCACCTCGGCCATGAGGATGTCACCGATCTGATTCGTTCCTCGGCCATAGACCGGCGCGTGTCGGCGGTCTCGGCTCTGCCGCAGGTGCGGAAGTGCCTGGTGCGCTGGCAACGTCGCCGTGCCGCCCGCGGGAACGTTGTCTTGGAGGGGCGGGACACCGGGACGGTGGTCTGTCCCGATGCTGATGTGAAGATCTACCTGGAGGCGTCGTTGGCAGAGCGGGCCGCGCGGCGGGCCAGGGAACAGGGACGACCAGCCGCTGATGATGAGCTTCAGCGTGACTTGGCCAATCGCGACCAAGCCGACAGCGAACGCGCGCACGGGCCGCTGCGGAAGCCCGATGATGCGATCGTGGTCGATACCTCGTCATTGAGCATTTCCCAGCAGGTGGAAATGGTCTATCAGATTTGTCGCGAACGGCTGCGTGAACGGCGCGGCAAGTGAGCCGGTGTCCCATATAGAGTCTCGAACGAAATGAACTCTCTAGGCACTTCGCATCTGAGATCGGGAGGGCGAGGCTCCCGCCGAGCCGCATCTGACCGACTGGCGGAACGTCGGCTCAGCAGGAGCTTCGCCCTCCCGAAAGACATGGCATTGTCGTTCTGTTAGGGCCCTCAAGGAAGTATGCGCTGGGGATACCGACTCGTGCTCACGGTGGCGCGCGTGGCCTGTACCATGTTGTGGCGGCCGCGCTTCTTCGGCAGGGAGGAGCTTCCTGACGGCCCCTATCTGCTTTGTCCGAATCACCGCTCCTGGTTCGACCCGCCGCTGGCGGCGCTCCTCGTCCCACGCGAAATCGGTTTCCTGGCGAAGTCGGAGTTATTTGCGAATCGTCTCCTCGGGCGGCTGATCTGGTATCTCAATGCGCGGTCGATTCGCCGGGGCGTCATCGATCGCCTAGCGGAGCGGCAAATCCTCCAACTGCTGGCCTCCGGGAAACCCACACTCGTCTTCCCCGAGGGGACCCGCTCGCGGACCGGGCGCATGCAATCGCCGCGTCCGGGCGTGGGACGGCTGGCGCGCCTGGCCAGCCTTCCCGTAGTCCCCGTTCACATCCGCGGCAATTACCGTCTGGGTCGCGCGGTCTTCCGTTGGCGGCGCGTGATCGTGCGGGCGGGAGCGCCCATTCCCGCCTCCGACGTAATCGCGTTCTCCGATGACAAGGAAGGGTATCGGGCTTTGTCCCGCCTCATCATGGAGCGCATCTGTGCCTTGAGTGATGATCCCGCACGCGATCTTGCCGATGCCTTTTCGGCTGGATATCCCCAGACGCGCGATGGGCAACCGCTCGAATAGGCGGAGGACGCCGCCTATCGACGATTCGCGCTCTGTGAGACGTCCCGCTTACGAGCAGCCCCCACCGCCGCGTTGGGATGCCACTGTTCGTGGGCGCGAAAAAGACTTGGCCTACCGGGCCGGATTGTGCTACTTACAGGGCTTTTTTGCCTCAGGCCAAGAAGCCGCCCGGACGGGCGAATGCGAAGGTTCCAGGAGGTTCCAAACCGGTGTCCACAACCACAAAGCCCGATGATGAATCGGGGAAGTCAAACGGTGCCCAACTGGCCGCAACCGTGAAGAGCGGGACAAAGACCAGGAAGGCCGCCGCAACTACCACACGGAAGAGGAAAGTCGCTGAGGTCAAGACCGAGGGGTTGACCCGTACCGCGGCCGTACGCCGGACCGGGTCGATCAAGCGGGCCGAGCTGGCTGCTGTGCCGGCGCCGGCAGTGGTAGAGAAAGAGGAAATCTACGCTCCCGATCTCGACGACAAGGAGTTTTCGCCCGAAGACGATCAGCGCATGGCGGAGCTCTATGAACAGACAATCGCCGAGATCCGCGAGGGAGAAATCGTCCGCGGGCGCGTGCAGGCCGTCGGCCGCGATTCGGTCATCGTCGACGTCGGTTTCAAATCGGAAGGGGCGATTCCGATCACCGAGTTCACGGAGCCGCTCAGCATCAAGGTCGGGGATGAGGTTGACGTCTTTCTCGACGCCGTGGAGGATCAGGACGGGCAGTTGGTCCTCTCTAAGACCAAGGCCGATTTCCTGCGGGTCTGGGATCGGATTCGCGCCGCCCATGAGCAGGGCGTGTTAGTCGACGGGCGCATCGTGCGCCGCATCAAAGGCGGCCTGGTGGTCGACCTGTTCGGCGTCGAGGCGTTTCTGCCCGGCTCGCAGGTGGCGCTCCGTCAGGTACCCGATTTCGAT
>Ga0315277_10003167_pt1 | contig 22454 bp, 18 predicted proteins | sample YL17G05_15_MG_FD_203695 | JGI IMG/M metagenome (GOLD analysis project Ga0315277, IMG submission 203695) | Sediment microbial communities from Yellowstone Lake, YNP, Wyoming, USA - YL17G05_15 | ecosystem: Environmental > Aquatic > Freshwater > Lake > Sediment | place: USA: Wyoming | collected...
TTGCCGTACGAGACGGTCGGCGAAACGTGGGGCAAGGAAGTCTACTTCCCGATAAACCTGCACGTGGACAACCCTGCGCTCGCGAGCGAGGTCAAGGTCGGCGACATCGCCTACTGGCCTGACGGTCCTGACATCTGCCTGTTCTTCGGCCGCACGCCCAAGAGCACGAACGACGCGCCGGTCGTCGCCAGCCCGGTTATGGTCATCGGGACCTTCCAGTTCAGTCCGGAGGACTTCGACCGCATCGAGCGGCGCCGCAACGGCATCCTGGTCAACGTTGGACCGGCGCAATAGCGCGGTTCCGGGTCGGCCGGACCCGCAATCTGGAATCTACAATCTGGAATCAGAAATCGCGTGGGGCAGTAGCTCAGTTGGGAGAGCGCCAGGTTCGCAATCTGGAGGTCGCCGGTTCAACCCCGGTCTGCTCCACTCTTGCCGGGATCCGCAATCAGTAGCCTGCAGTCGATAGCGGGAGGCGGCATGGCAATCCTTCCCAAGTACGTTTTCCTCACCAAAGGCACGGGTGTCCATCGTGAGAAGCTCGCCAGTTTCGAGGCGGCGTTGCGCGACGCCGGAATCGCCGCGTACAACATCGTTCGGGTCTCATCCATCTTCCCGCCCTGCTGCCGCATCATCTCGCGCACGCGTGGCCAGAAACTGCTGACTCCGGGCCAGGTCATGTTTGCCGTTGTCAGCGACAACGCGACCAACGAACCCCATCGGCTAATCTCCGCATCAGTTGGGATGGCCATCCCCAAGGACCAGACCAAGTACGGCTACCTTTCCGAGTATCACTCGTTCGGCCAACGCGAAGAGAGCGCCGGCGACTACGCTGAGGACCTTGCCGCGCAGATGCTTGCCACCACCCTGGGCGTCCAGTTCAACCCCGACACGAGCTACGACCAGCGCAAGGAAATCTGGAAAATCTCGAACGAAATCGTCCGCACTCAGAACATTACCCAGTCCGCCATTGGCAACAAGAGCGGGTTCTGGACAACGGTCGTGGCCGCGGCCGTGTTGATCACCCACATCCCGGAAGAACAGGTAGAGTAGGAACGGCGTAGCGCCGCTAGTAGAGCTTTTTCAGACTCGCGCCCGAATAGTACTGCTGCAGTATCTCCCGGTAGCTCGCGCCGGCCTCGGCCATTGCGATCGCTCCGTCCTGGCACATACCCGACCCGTGGCCCCAACCGCGACCGCTGAAGGAAACGGCCCGGCCACGGATGGAGACCGTGAACACTGTCGACCTGAGGCCCATCGCCGTACGGAAGTCTGACCCGGGCAGCCGCACGCTACCACGGTCGGTTGCGAAATCGACGTACTTCACCCGGCCCGATTGGCGGTCGGTCTCGAGACTCGCGCTTCGGACTCGGCATTTCTTTCCTGAAACCTGGCTAACCACCGCATCGAGGCTCTCCTTGAGGAAACTCGCTTGCCAGGAAAAGTTCGGCCTCCCCGAACAATAGGCCTTCCGACCCCGACGGTGTCCGGGCGTGTCTGGTACGCTCTTCAGGTATGGCTGTGACCCGTTCGCGGTCACCCCGCCGCAGTTGCCGTGGTAGAGCGCCTCGCAGACCTCGTCCCGGAACTCGAGCACCTCACCCCGCGTCGCGGACACCGCTTGCCGCGAGAGCTCGGTCTCGCGTTCCATGCCCCGATACTCCTGGTCCCGCAGATACGAGTCGAAGATGTCGTGCCCGAGCCCCTTGCGCCGCCCGAGACGGGTCATTGTGAAGCTGCGGGCTGCCACTGCCTGTGCCTTGGCGGCCTCGAGCGTACGGGCGTTGATCGGGCCGATCTCGCAGGGAACGACCCCGAGCAGGTAATCCTCGAGTCCGAGCACGTTGACAACCGCGAGGTCGCCGTCTGCGGACCGAAAGAGAAGCATTCGGCCGCGGTAGCTCCGGTCGCCGACCCGGACAAAGCCGCCTTCTCCGGCCGCAACCGCCAGCGTGTCGGCAGTCCGCAACGTCGCGGGGCCACCGGTCGCGACCACCAGCCCGGCCTCAAGACTGGCGTGTATTGACTGATTGTGGTCCACCGACTGCCGAGAAGACCCTGCGGCGAGTGTCAATCCCCGGCTCGAACTGAGGAAGGTGACGCTGCCGGCAGTCAGCCGCACGCGCACTGCTGGTTCGCCGGTCGGGCCGGGACCCGGTAGCGGACCCGGCCTGATGGTCGCTCTCGGCGCATAGTAGCAGCAGCCGACCAAGCACAGGACAACCGCGGCCGTCGCGAGGACGCGCATTCGCTGTCAATTTAGCCGACCTCGACTTGACGGTCAACAACTGCCCGGGGCAGCACTTTACAATCTCGACGCGTACCCTAGAATACAGGCATGCAACACCGGGACAAGCGAGTCGCTGACGCCATCAAAGACTCCGTCGCCAAAATCGTGCTGAGTGAGCTTTCCGACCCGAAGATCGGGTTCGTGACCGTCACCCGCTGCCATATCTCGCGCGACCTGAAGAACGCCACGGTTTACTTCTCCATCCTGGGCGACGAGACTACCCAGCAGCAGTCGTTCGAGCATCTCCAGGGGGCACGCGGGTACATCCGGCGACGGCTCGGCCAGATGGTGATGTTCCGGGTCCTGCCGGAACTCCGGTTCGCACTCGACGACGTGCTAGCCCACGAGATGCACATCAACGAGATCATCTCCGAGCTCCACAAGAACGAGCTCGGAGAGCAGGACTGACACATCGGTCTGGCTCGTCCGATGCGCGGCGTGCTGAACGCGAACAAGCCGTCGGGCATCTCGTCGTACGATGTCATCCGGCACATCAAGTCCATCCTCCAATCGCCAATCCCGTTGGGGCATGCCGGGACCCTGGACCCGCTTGCGTCGGGTGTGCTCCTCGTGCTCCTGGGTGAGGCAACCAAGGTCAGCCGTTTCCTGCTCGAACTGCCCAAAGAGTATGTGGCCGGGGTGTTGTTCGGAAGACTGACTGATACCGACGACATTACCGGGAAGACTCTGGCCGAAGGGCCGCTGAACGGCCTTACCGTGGATTCAGTGCGGGCCGCGCAGGACCGGCTCACCGGAGAAATCGAGCAGATACCGCCTGCGTTCTCTGCTCTGAAGCAGGACGGCCAACCGCTCTATCGACTCGCGCGCAGGGGCCAGGAGGTCCACCCCAGGTCGCGCAAGGTGACAGTCTACGAACTGGAGCTGCTTGACTGGCAGCCTCCGACCGCGACGATCAGATGTCTGGTGTCGGCAGGGACTTATGTCCGGGCGCTGGCGCGCGACCTAGGCACTTCGCTGGGCACGGTCGCGACACTTGCGTCCCTGGTCCGCACGAAGGTGGGGCAGTTCGCGATCGAGGACTCGACCGCGCCCGACGCACTCGACGCGGCCTCGCTGACCGAACGGCTCGTAACGATCGACGCCGCGCTGGCCGGGATGCCGCGCGTAACCGTCTCACCGGTTCAGGCGCAGCACCTGCACCAGGGCAAAGTAGTGAGTGGGGTCGCAGACCGGACATTGCCCCCGGTTGGCGGCTTTGCGTTGGCCCAGACCGAGGACCACAGGTTTCTCGCCATCATCGTGTCCAATGGTACGAAGCTGCGCACCGAACGAATAATCTATGCCGACTGAATTCCGTCCCTCGTCGCCGCTCGTCGTCGCCCTGGGTTCATTCGACGGCGTCCATCTCGGGCACCAGCAGATCATCCGCCGCGCCGCGGAGATTGCGGCCGGACTCAAAGGCTTGACCGGTATCCTGACCTACGACCCGCTCCCGGCCCAGGTAATCTACCCCGACTTCACCTACGTTCTCACGACCCTCGCCGAGAAGAAAGCCCTGCTCGCGGAACTGGGGGTTGAGTACATCTGCCTGCTCCGCTTTGACGCCGAACTGCGGGGTACGTCTGCCCCCGACTTCATCCGGCACCATATCGTCGAATCGCTCCACCCGGCAGCAGTGATTGTCGGCCACGACCACCGTTTCGGCAGCCGGGGAACCGGCGACGCCGGCCTGCTCAGCCGAACCCTCGAACCGCTCGGCATCAAGGTTGATGTCGTACCCGAGATACTGCTCGGCGGCGTGCCCGTGCGGAGCACTACCGTCCGCGAACACCTGTTGCTGGGCCACGTTCACCTCGCCGCCGAACTGCTCGGCCGCTGCTACGCGATGAGCGGCACAATCGTTCCGGGCCGGGGAACCGGTCGTCGCCTGGGATTCCCTACCATCAACCTGCTTCCGTACGAACGGGAGACGATGGTCCCAGCCGACGGAGTGTATCTATGTCACGTGGACGCACTCGGCCGCGAGTTCAATGCTGTGCTCAATATCGGGCACCGTCCTACGTTCGGTGGGGAAACCCGTTCGATAGAAGCCCACCTGATTGACGTGCTGCTTCCTGAATCGCCGCGGAGAGCCGTGTTCCGGCTGGTCGATCGTCTGCGTCCGGAGCGCCGGTTCGAAAGCCCGGCGGCACTCGCGTCCCAGATTGCCCACGACGTCGGGACCGCGCGCAAGATGTTCGCCCGCCTTGCCGCCAATCGCAACCTTGACAGCCAGAAGGCGTCCAATAATCTATAGTTCTTGCTCAAGACAGAAAAAGACGGGTGACCCGGCGAGCCGGACCAGTCTTCCGGCGTGGTGCCGGGTCGCCTGCTCGACTTGGAGGTTGAGATGATGGTTCCCTTTGCACTCAGCGTGGTTGCGCTGCTTGGAGCCGGCCCTCTGTCCGCCCCGGACTCATTGGTCATCCCGATGTGGGCGGACACGTCGGTCGAGATCGAGGCAAATATCTTCCCGCCGGCCGATGCCGTGCTGCCGCTGTTCTACCAGATCGCGTGGGGCGACGGCGATACCCTTGCCTGGACCGAACCGCTGCAGAGCATGATCGACATCAGTCGCTACCACACCTACAGGACGCCGGGCGAATATCTGGTCTCGGTTCGCGCAAAAGACTCGCGGGGCCGGACCTCGTCCTGGGGCAGGCCGCGCGGCGTCAGGGTCCTGCCCGAGCCGATACAGAAGGGCGTATTCCCGACCTCGGATCCGATCGTCGCGTCGCCGTCCCTTGACCTGCACGGCAATATCTACGTCGGCGACGAGGGTGGCTCGCTCTACTCAATCAACCCCGTCACCGGTGAGCAACGGTGGGTGTTCAAGGCCAAGGACGCCATCTACGGCGCCGCGGCCATCACCTGCGACCGGGTCTATTTCGGCTCGCTCGACTCGAATCTCTACTGCTTGGATACGACGGGCAAGAAACGCTGGTCACTCTACCTGGGCGACGAGATCTACGGCACGCCGGCACTCGGCGCGGATGGCACCATCTTCGTCGCCACGGACAGTGGTAGGCTTGCCGCCGTTGCGCCCAACGGCAAGAAGAAGTGGAGCTTCAGGACGGGCGATGAAATCGCCGGCTCACCGACCATTGACCTCAAGGGTTTCGTCTATGTCACGGCCGACTCGGTCTACTGCGTGGATGCGAAGGGCCGCAGGCGCTGGGCCTTCGGCGCGCCTGAAGGCGACTACTTCTTTGCCTCGGCCATCGTCGATGAGAACGGCACCGTGTACGCCGGCAACACCGACGGCTACCTCTATTGCCTCGGCCCGGACGGCCGGCAGCAATGGCGGACTCCGGTTCCTGATGGCGACGAAATCCGGCCCGAGGCCGTAGTCGGGACCGACAGCGCTCTCTATTTCGGAACCGACGGCGACTACCTCTGCCGCAAGACGCCGCAAGGCACGCCGACCGTGGTCTACGAGGCGGACGACATCCTCGTCGCTACGGCAGCGTGCAGCGACAAGGGCACGGTCTTTGTCCTTCCCGACGACGGCACGCTCGTCGCCAAAGCCGCGAACGGACGCCTGCTCTGGACACGCGAGGTAGCGTCTGGCGAAAAGGAAGTTTACTACTCGTCCTCGCCGACAATCGGACCGGACGGCGTTGTCTACGTCGGTTCGTGGGACGGCGGCCTGTACGCATTCCGTGCCGACGGCCCGCCCGCGAGTACAATCTGGCCCCAGTACCGCCACGACCCGCAGCACACCGGTCGCGTGGGCAAGCCGGCATCCCCGGTTCAAGGATCCACGGGGTCAGGTGCCGGACACCGGAATCCTTGATTCCTTGACCCCCTACCAAAGGAGCAAACATGCTTGACATTTTCCTCGCTCCAGGACGCGCCTTCTCCCGTTTGAAGGAAAAGCCGACCTGGCTCATCCCACTCGTGATCGTGCTGGTTTTCAACATGCTGTTCGTCTTCGTCACGAGTCACTACATTGACTGGGACAAGCAACGCCAGGCGGCACTGGAGCGCATGCGCGAGCGTAACGTGCCGCAGGAGCAGATCGACAAAGCGACCGAGGGCATGGACAAGTTCTACTCCAGCCCGGCAATGCGCTATGGCATGCCCGTGGTCAGCGGCCTGGTCGTCAGCCTCATCGCACTGCTGTTTCTCGCGGTCGTCTACAACGTCAGCCTGCCCCTGTTCGGCGGCACCAGCGACTTCAAGCGGACGTGGTCTATCGTCTGCAACGCCAGCCTGGTTGCAGTCCCGGCGACGATTATCCGCGGGCTGCTGGTATTGCTCAAGCGCTCGTCCGAGGTGACGACCAGCCTGCTGATGGCGGCGCCGGTCCTCAAGCAGCCCTTCTTGAAGGCCCTGCTGACCCAGCTCGATATATTCGAGTTCTGGAAGTTCCTGCTGATCGCGATCGGGCTGAGGGTCGTGTTCGGCGTCAAGAGCTCGAAGTCCTACACGCTCGTCTTCGCTGTATGGCTCATCGTCATGCTGGTGCTGTCGCTGCTCGGTATGGGCGCGGGCGGGAGGTGATCCATGCTGCTGCTGCTGCTCTCACTCATTTCCGCATCGCCGGACACGCTTGAACTATCGCTCGGACAGGCGCTCGACCTAGCGCTGCGGGGCAGCCCAGCCCAGGCCCAAGCCTCTGCGTCGCGGCTGAGCAGCGGGATAGCAGTCGGCCAAGGCGTCAACGCCCTGCTGCCGGCTGCTTCCGGCTCGCTCGCCTACGGCAAGACCACGTCCCAAGTCGTCCCGGGCTCCGACTCGGGCCTGACCACCAAGGGCTGGGACGGCACCTTCACGCTCAGCCAGGTGGTCTTCGACCCGCACGTCTTCGCCGGCGTCGCCAACTCCTTCATCCAAGCCGGCTACTATTCGGTCGACGCACAGAACAAACAGGCCCAGCTCATCTACGACGTCACCAGCGGCTACCTCGGACTCCTAGGGACCCGGCTCCTGCGCGACGCTGCCGCGTCGGCCGTGGACCGGGCCGCCGACAACCTGAAACTCAACCAGGAGAAACTGCGGCTCGGGGCCGCTTCGAAAATCGACGTGATGCGGTCCGAGGTGTTCAAGTCTCAGGCCGACATCGGGCTGCTCACCGCCGACAAGACTCTGGCCGCGGCCAATGCCGGGTTCCTCGCGACTGCCGGTATCAGCCGAGACGCGGTCGTCAAGCCGACCGAGCAGCTTGCCGAGCCGGCCGGATTCGAAGTATCGAACCGCGACAGCCTGATTGCCGAAATCGAACGCCGCAACCCCGGCGCGCGGCTGGCGGCGAAGTCCGGCACAATCGCGACCATCAACACGGTCGCCGCTGTCGGCCAGATCCTGCCGTCGGTGTCGGCGTTCTGGTCTTCGGACTACTCGGATTCAGTGATGCCCAAGAGCATCAAAGACTGGAGCAGCAATGACCGCATAACGACCGGCATCAGCTTCAAGTTCCCGCTGCTCGACATCAAGTCCTTCGTGCTCGACATCGCCGACGCAGTCGCCGGCTCGCGCCGGGCCAAGGCTGCGGCTCGCGCCGCCCTGTACCAGGTCCGGGCCGCGGCGACAACCGCGGTCATCGGCTACGAGGAAGCCCGGCAGCGATACGACTACGCCAAGAAGAACCTCGAACTGAACCAGGAGCTCTACCGCCTTGCCCAGGAGCAACAGCGGCTCGGCGCCATATCGCTCATCGACTTCTTCAGCGTCGAGACCGCGCTCGAACAGGCGAATGCCACGTACATCACGGCGCTGACCGATACGTACATACAGGCCGCGCAGATCAACTACCTGCTCGGCCGCACCCGGCCGGAGACCCGGTAGAAGGGAGACGGTGTGAAGAAGCGCACGCGTGCAATCCTCATCGTGGCTGCGGTCGTGGTCGTGCTCGGCCTGATAGTGCTGGCCAACCTGAAGAGCAAGTCCGGCGGCGGCACCGAGGTCGAGACCCAGAAGGTGAAGTATGGCTCAATCCTCTCCAAAGTGTCCGCGACCGGTGCGCTACGCGCCAAAGCCCAGGTCAACCTGCAGGCGCAGGTGATGGGCGTGGTCGACAAGCTGCCGGTGAAGGAAGGCGACTGGGTCAACCGCGGCGACCTGCTGCTCGAGCTCGACCGCAAGAGCTACGAGGCGAACCTCGTCCTTGCCCGGGCGCGGTTCGACCAGGCCCGCGCGAGCCACACCCGCGTCGAGAGCCTCTACGCCGCGAAGCTCCTGGCATCCGAGGCGTTCGAGGCCTCGCGCGCGGCGCTCGATATGGCCAAGGCCCAGTATGACCAGGCCCAGGACCAGTACGACAAGACCATCATCCGCGCCCCGATATCGGGCACGGTTGCCCAACTGAACATCGAAGAAGGCGAAGCGGTGATGATCGGGACGATGAACTACTCCGGTACCGTGCTGATGGTCCTCGCCGACATGTCGCGGATGCAGGCGCTCATCGACGTTGACGAGGCCGACGTGGTGTCGGTCGCGCCGGGGCAGACGGCAACCGTCTACGTCGACGCGCTGCCCGACACGTCGTTCCCGGGCCACGTCACGCGCATCGCCCACATGCCGACCGCGAACGTGCTGAGCGCCACCCAGCAGACCACGACCTTCGAGGTCGAAGTCACGCTCGACAGCTCCGCCCCGGCCCTGCGCCCGGGCATGAATGTCCGCGCCGAAATCACCACCGCCGAACTCGACAGCGTGCTCGTCATACCGGTACAGGCAGCTGGCCGCCGCGAGGTGAAAGGCAAGGAAACCGAGACCGTGTTCCTGGTCAAAGACGGCAAGGCGGTGCTGACGCCGATCCGTACCGGCAAGACCAGCGAGACCGAAATGGAAGTGGTCGACGGCCTCAAACCGGGCGACGAGGTCACCACCGGCCCCTACAAGACACTCTCCAAGCTGACCGATGGCGAACGGGTGACGGGAAAGCCGGCCAAAGACAGCATACCGGACTGAGGAAAGCACAAAGGACAAAGTGAAAAGGACCCAACAAGTCCAAAGTGCTAAAGGCGAGCCCCGGACAGCTTCTGGCTTTGTCCTTTCCTCCTTGCTTTGTCCTTTGTCCTTACCACTTTGTCCTTTTCTCTCGTGCTGATAAGAACCGACAACATCACCAAGTCCTACACCACCGGCAAAGTCGAGGTGCTCGCTTTGAACGGTGTCACCATGCAGATCGAGAAAGGCGAGTACGTCGCGCTGATGGGCCCGTCCGGCTCGGGCAAGTCAACCCTGATGCACCTGCTCGGCTGCCTCGACACGCCGACATCAGGCCGCTACTGGTTCAACGACCGCGATATCTCGACCCTCGACGACATCGAACTTGCCCACCTCCGCAACAAGGAAATCGGCTTCGTCTTCCAGTCGTTCAACCTGCTGCCGCGCCTCTCGGCCCAGGCCAACGTCCAGCTCCCGATGCTCTACGCCGGCATGTCGGTCCGCGAGCGCAAGGAACGCGCCGCCGAATTGCTCGACATGGTCGGCCTCAAAGACCGAATGACCCACAATCCCAACGAACTCTCCGGCGGCGAGATGCAGCGCGTGGCCATCGCCCGGGCCTTCGCCAACCGGCCTTCGGTCGTGCTTGCCGACGAGCCGACCGGCAACCTCGACTCGAAGACCGGGGTCGAGATAATACGCCTGTTCGGGTCGCTTGCCGAGCAGGGCAATACCATCATCCTCGTGACCCATGATCAGGCCGTGGCCGGCCACGCTCGCCGCATCATCCGCCTGGCCGACGGTCAGATTGTGGCCTGAATATGCGCATCGTCGAACTGATCCGCCTCTCGCTCGAAACTTTCCGCACCCACCGCATGCGCTCCTTCCTGACCGCGCTCGGCATCATCATCGGCGTGATGACTGTCATCGCCATCGTGTCGCTCATCCAGGGCATGAACTACGAGGTCGAGAAGCAGATATCCTCCCTCGGCTCGAACACTATCTTCATCCAGAAGTTCAGCTTCGGCATGGGCCGCCTCGACTGGGACGAAATCAACAAGCGTCCGAACCTGACGATGGAGGACGCGCTCGCAATCAGCCAGTTGCCCACCATCGACAAGGTCGCGCCCTCGCGCAGCCGGGTGATAAGCAAGATAACCTTGCGCGGCAATAAGGTAACGAACGTGGACATGAGCGGCTCGACCCCGGCGCTTTCCGAGGTCGGCAACTACGCGGTCGAGACCGGCCGGTTCATCAACTCCGATGACAGCCTGCGCCGCCACCAGGTCTGCGTGGTCGGCGGCTACATCGTCGACAACCTGTTCCCCTACGAAACCCCGCTCGGCAAGCGGCTGGTGATGGACGGCAAGAGCTACATCATCGTCGGCGTGCTCGCTCGCAAGGGCAGCTTTCTCGGTCAGAGCCAGGACAACGTTGTCATTGTGCCGATAACCACCTTCGAGAAGGACTTCGCGCCCGGCCGCGGGTTCGGCGAGCTCCAGTACAGCATCGCGGTAGCGGCGATGCCGAAGAAGGGCGCGGCGCAGGAAAAGTCAATCGACGAAATCCGCGAACTGATGCGCCGCCGCCACCAGCTCGGCTACGACAAGCCGGACGACTTCAGCATCATGACGCAGGATACCATCCGCGACATCTACCGTAACATCACGCGGGTCGCGTACATCGTGATGATCGCGGTCGCCGCGATCTCGCTGCTCGTCGGGGGCATCGGCATCATGAACATCATGCTCGTTGCGGTGGCCGAGCGTACCCGCGAAATCGGCCTGCGCAAGGCGCTCGGCGCAACCAACCAGGACGTGCTCTGGCAATTCCTGCTCGAGGCGGTGATGCTCTCGCTTGTCGGCGGCGCCATCGGCGTGGCGCTCGGCATCGGTATCGCCAAAATAGTTGAAATCACGGTACATCTCCACGCTGCCGCCCCGGTCTGGACCATCCTCGTCGGCGTCGGTTTCTCGGCCGGGGTCGGGATTTTCTTCGGCATCTACCCCGCCTCCCGTGCCGCGCGCCTTAACCCGATTCAAGCCCTCCGCTACGAGTAAGCACGCGGCACCGTCCGACAGGGGCCGCTGAGGCCCACTGTCCGACAGGGGCTTCTGAAGCCAACTGCCCGCCAGCCTGTAACTTAGCCCCAATACCGCCCTTGACACGCAAAAGTCATTGTCCTATAATCGTTTATGCCAATTCGTGAGTTCTGTTGCGACATCTGCAACCACGAATTCGAGGAACTCGTACTGAGCAAGCGTGACGAGGAAGAGCTTGTCTGCCCCAAGTGCGGAACAGCGAAGCTCACCCGCTGCTTCTCGGCATTTGCTGTTGCCGGCGCCGAGAAGAAAGTGTCGTCCTCGTCCAAATCTTGCGGCCACTGCAGTTCGCACAGTTGCAGCACCTGTGGCTAGAGGAGGGCAGCCATGACGATAACGAAGGCCGACCTGGTCGAGACAATCTCTCGCCAGGTCCATCCCAGCATAACCAAGCGTGACGTCGGCAAACTCGTCCAGATGTTCATCGACGAGCTGTGCAAGATGCTTCTGGAAGGTAACCGCATCGAAATCAGAGGCTTCGGCGTGTTGTCCACCAAGCTCCGCAAACCCAAGATCGCCCGCAATCCCAAGACCAAGGAACCGGTGAACATCCCGCCCCGGCGCGTGCCTGTGTTCAAAGCCTCGCGGCTCCTGAAGGCAAGTCTCATGAAGGGAGGCCAGTAGATGCCTTGTGGTCGAAAGCGCAAGCTGTCTAAGATTCGGCGCCACAAGTATAAGAAGCGCATCAAGGCGATGCGCCACAAGAAGAAGCTGCGCTAGTCCGCTGACGGCTCTCTTCGGGACGGGCTCGTCCCGCTCCACTGTGCGAAACGCCTGGCCCTAGGTTGATTCAGCCGGGACACAACCCGCGTCCCGGCTCTACTATTGGACTGCGCCCTCGGTCGGTCTCCGGGGCACCCATCCGCAACTCACCACACGAGTCGCGCTACGAATGGCTTCGCGGGTGCCTCTGCGAATCGCCTCGCAAGTCCTCTTGCGGATGACCTCGACGACGCTTCCGCACATCGCTCTCCTGACCTCGTTCCAAGTCGCAGTGGCAATGATGTAGCGATTCTCCGTGCAGGTCATCGTAGACGTCACGGCGAGATTCGCGCCGGAAGTCCCGGCCCGAACTGCCCTGCAGAACGCCCTGCGAACCGCCTCCCGAACCGTTCCGGGGACGGTTCCCGAGGCGATACCGAGGATGCTCGCTTGGGCGTAGTGCCCTCGGCCTAATACGGCGTCTGTCCGCAGGTTAGCCTTCCGGGCGTCTACCTAAGTGCTCGTCCTTTCCCGCACGTTCAGTTCTGTGGGGAACTATGGTCTGTTGACCCGGCTATACGCGGTCGCGTGGCTGGTAGCTGGAGCTGCCTTCCGTCGCCGACCGTCGCCTACCGCGTCACGACGACCTTGCTGATGTCTGCGGCCGGTCTCCCGTCCTCGGTCTTCGGTCTCCTGACGAAGTACACTCCCGGCGCCAGCGCCCGCACATCATTCGCGCCCGGCCCGAGGTCCATCACCTTCCGTCCCGTCGCATCCAGCAGTTCAACCCTGTATGCTGATTGCTGTCTGCTGTCTACTTGCAGACTCAGCACCCCCCGGACGATGGTCGGGTCCGGCTTGGAGCTTGCGGGTTGCAGCCTGCGGCTCTCCTCTATTCCCCCGCCCGAATCGCGTAGGACCGAGATGCTGCTGCCCAGGTAGTTCGCCACGTAGACCCGGTTCTGGAGGGGATTCCAGGCGAAATCAGACGGCCCGTCGCCAACTCCAATGGTAGCGACGACTGCGTTCGTGGCGCCGCTAATCACGGTCACGTTGCCGCCGTTGTAGTTCGCGCAGTAGACAGTGTTGTTCTGCGTGTCGCAGCAGAGGGCACAAGGGTAGTTGCCCGCAGTCAGCGTCGCGATGACCCCGTTGGTCTGACCGTCGATCACGGTCACGCTGCCGCCATGTGCGTTCGCACAGTAGACCTTGTTGCTGGTCGGATTATAGCAGAGGGCATAGGGTCTGCTGCCTACGGTCACTGTGGCAATAACCCCGTTGGTCGCGCCGTCTATCACGGTCACGTTGTCGCTGCTATCGCTCGCGCAGTACACCTTATTGTTCGTCGGGTTGTAGCAGAGGGCCCAAGGACCGATACCTGTGGTCACGGTGGCAGCGACCCCGTTCGTCCTGCCGTCAATCACAGTCACGCTGGCGCTGGCATTGTTCGCACAATATACCTTGTTATCAACTTGGTTATAGCAGAGGGCCCAAGGCCAACTACCGGCGGGAACGGTGGCAACGACCCCATTCGTCCCGCCGTCAATCACGGTCACACTGTTGCTGCTCCCGTTCGCGCAGTAGACCTTGTTGCCCTGCGAGTTGTAACAGAGGGCACCGGGTTCCCCGCCCGCGGTCACGGTAGCAATGACGCCGTTGGTTGCGCCGTCAATCACGGTCACATTGTCGCTACCCTCGTTCGCGCAGTAGACCTTGTTGTTGGTCGGGTTGTAGCAGAGGGCCCAAGGGTTACTGCCCGCGTCCACAGCCGCGACGACAGTGTTGGTCACACCGTCAACCACAAACACGTTGCCACCGCCCATGTTCGCGCAACAGACCTTGTTGTTCTGTAGGTTGTAGCAGAGGACCCAAGGAGTGGCGCCTATGACAACGGTTGCGAGGACTCCGTTGGTTGCCCCGCTAACGACGGTCACGCTGCAGCTCCACAAGTTTACACAGTAGACCTTGTCGTTCTGGGGGTTATGGCAGAGGGCGGTAGGATCATAGCCTACGTGCACGGTGGCCATGACCCCGTTAGTAGAGCCACTGATTACGGTCACACTGGCGCCATTGGCGTTCGCGCAGTAGACCTTGTTGTCGGTCGAATTGTAGCAGAGGGCATAGGGGTAGTCGCCTGTGGCCACGGTCACGATTACCGTGTCCCCAGCACCGTCAATCACGGTCACGTTCCCGCTCTCCTCGTTCGCGCAGTAGACCTTGTTGTTTGTCGGGTTGTAACAGACGTCATCAGGATAGTCGCCTGCGGCCACGATCGCTATTGCTGTATCGGCAGTGCCATCAATCACGGTCACGTTTGCACCCCTGCGCCAGCTCGCGCAGTAGACCTTGTTGTCGGTCTGATTGTAGCAGAGGGCTCGAGGGTATTGGCCTGCGGGTACGACCGCAACAACCGTATCGGCTGTGCAGTCAATCACTGTGACGTTGGAGTTGTTGTAGTCCGCGCAGTAGATCTTGTTGTTGGTCGGGTTGTAGCAGAGGGCATGAGGTCCGTTGCCTGCAGTCACGGTGGCAACAACTCCGTTGGTCACGCCGTCAATCACGGTCACGCTGTGGCCGAGTTCGTTCGCGCAGTAGATCCTGTTGTTCTGCGGGTTGTAGCAAAGAGCACGAGGACCCTTACCTGTGGTTACCGTGGCGATGACGCCGTTGGTCGCGCCGTCAATCACGGTCACGTTGCCGCTGCTATCGTTCGCACTGTAGACCTTATTGTTGGTTGCATTGTAACAGAGAGCACGAACGCATGACCCGGCCGGGACTTGGGCAACCACCTGGTTGGTGCCTCCATCAATCGCGATTACACAATCGCCGGAGTCGCCGCCGGCATAGATGGTGTTGTTGGCCGAGTCGTACGTCACGCACCTCGGGTACATCACGCCCCCGAATGGGCCGGGTAGAGGAATCGTCGTTTCGAGCCACGGGCCGCTAGCCGCCGTCAGGCAGCAGCAAACACATATGAATAGACTCACAGTTTTCACAGCACCTCCTTACCTCGTGACCACAACTTTATGACAGCCTACTGCTGACGGCTCGCGGCCTACAGCCCGCACGAAGTAGACTCCCGGCGCGAGCGCCCGCACATCATTTGGGCCAGTGTGAAGGTCCAGCACCTTCCGCCCGCTCGCGTCCAGCAGCTCCGTCCTGTATCCTGTATTCTGTCTACTATCTACTTTCAGAACCAGCACTCCCCGCACTATCGTAGCTTGAAGCTTGTGGCTTGAGGCTTGAAGCTGCCCCTCCCCCACCCCCACCCCGAACGTATCGCGTATCACCGAAATGCTCGAGCTGCCGGAGTTCGACACGTACATTCGCGAGTATGTAGGATTCCAAGCAAGGGCGGACGGTTCGTTCCCCACGCTGATACGACAGAGGATGCTGTCGGTCTTGTATCCTCGGACGACTGTAACCCTTCCCGAGTCGCGGTCAGTGCAGTACAACCGATTGGCAGGGCCCTGCTTGCCGTTGTCCAGAAGGGCAGTCACGTATCCGACACTCAGGTTCCTGTACCACGTGTCCGTTGATGCCTGGATGATGCGCAGACGAGCATCCCACAAGTCAACACCGTAGACCTTGTCGCAAACAGAATCGCTGTACATCCAGTCGAGCCCGTTCGTCACGTGGATGTTCTTGAGCACCGTGTCGCCTGTGCAGTCGATGACAGCCAAAGTATCAGGATACGTGCCGCAGACGTACACCTTATCGTGATTCCGGTTCCAACAAACTGTGGCGCCGTACGAGGCCGGCACCGGGATGGATGCGACCACCGAATCACCGTCTGCGTCGATCACGCTCATCGGGTCCCCGTACCGTTTGCCGACGTACACCTTGTTGTCAGCCCGGTCGTAGCAGAGGGACCACGCATTGTCACCAACAGGAACTACTGCACGCACGGTGTCGCCGCTGCCATCGATCACCGCCACGCCGCCGCTATCATGTCCCACATAGACCTTGCCGTCGTCACTGCAGCACAGGGCGCGCGGCCAATAGCCGGTCTCGACGGTCGCTGTGATGCTGTCGCTCGCGCAGTCGAGAATCAGAACGGTACCGCCCCCCGTGTTGTTGATATGAACCTTGTTGCTGACCGGGTTCCAGATGAGCGTGTCCGAGCCGTAGTGGGTGCCTCGTGTGTCCAGTTCCTTCAGCACTCGGTTTGAATCACCATCGATGACGTATAGTGCGTGATTACCTGGGTCGAGGCAGTAGAGGCGGTTGCTCGTGGTGCTGTAGCACAGCGGGCCGGGGCTGCAGACGAAGAACGTGATTTCGGCCTCGACGGTATCGGAGACCCCGCCGATGACAGAAACGCAGTCTTGGCTGGGGGAAGCAACATAGGTGCTGTTGCCGGCAGGGTTCCAGCACACCGCCCTCGGGCCTGAGACCTCGACTCGCGCCACCACCGTGTCGCTGGCGGCGTCCACGACAGCGACTGAGGCATTCCAGGAACTCGTGCAATGGACTTTCTCGTTCACCGGGTCGTAGCTCAGCGCGTACGGCGCTCGGACGGCCCTGACCGTTCCAACGCCGCTATCCGTAATAACTGACACGCTGCTGTCACCGTGGTTCGCGCAGTATACCTTGCCCGGTGGACCGGTGATCACCGCATAGGGTTCGCGCCCGACGCCCAGGAGCCGAAGGAGCGTGTCGCCCTCGCAGTCTATCACCGAAACGCTTCCGCTTGCTCTATTCGCGGTGTACACGCAGTCCGTGGCCGAGTCGTAGCAGATGTCAAACGGCTCGACCCCACGCACCCAGAGCGAGCGTACAACGGTGTCGGCAGCACAGTCAATCACCGTTACTTCATCCCGGTCCTTGTGCGCGCAGTAGATGCGATTGAGTCGCGGGTTGTAGCAGAGCGCGCCGGTCCCGAAGCTGACCGGGATACGCGCAACCATGCTGTCGGCCACGCAATCAATGACGCGTACGAAGCTGTCAATCGAGTTGCCGCAGTAGACCTTGTCCTCCGCCGCATTGTAGACGATGTCGGTCAGCCAGTGCTGGACCGGAATCGTCTTCATCGGCTGATTGGTGGCTGCGTCGATTACAGTCACTGTAGCATCGGCATTGGCGCAGTAGACCTTGTTGCCCAGTGGGTCGCTGCACAGCAGGTGTGGTCCGATACCGACATGCATTCCTCTTAGTCTGGAATTCGTGCGGGCATCGACTGCTATGATGACATCGTTGCTTCCGCCGAGGTAGATTGTGTTGGTCGGCGAATGGAACAGGATTGAACTGACACTTTGGAGCCCGGACACTGAATCGGGCAGGAGTATCGTCGTCTCGACATACTGCGCGGACGAGAGCGACACGATGCAGCACAGGATGAGCAGAGCAACGACGCGTCTCACGGCTTCTACTTACCTTGTCACAACAACCTTGGCAACACTCGCATGACCCCTCCTCACCCCAACCCTCTCCCCCTCAGGGGTAGAGGAAGAAGGTGAGGGGGTAACAACAAAGTAGACCCCGGGTGCCAGCGCCCGCACATCATTCGCGCCCGGCCCGAGGTCCATCACCTTCCGTCCCGTCGCATCCAGCAGTTCAACCCTGTATGCTGATTGCTGTCTGCTGTCTACTTGCAGACTCAGCACCCTACGGATGATGGTCGCTCCGCCGTTCGTCCTTCGTGCGTCGGGTATCGTCATTTCCGCAACGGCGGGGTTCGGGTCCATCTTGCCCCAGATGCGGTCGGTACTGTAGGCCTTGCCGCCGACCGAGCCAGCCCAGCCCTGATAGACGAGGAACAACTGGCTGCCGCTGCCGAGACACAGCTTCGGGCACGTCTGGCCTCGTTGCTGGCTGACGACCGAACCGGCATCGAATACCGTTCCTCCGCGCGTCACCCGCGCACCGTAGATATCACCCAAGGAATCGCTGCGCATGTCTTGCCACACTACGAGGAAGTTCGTGCCGTCAAAGGCAAGGGCTGGGGACTCCTGGGCGTTTGCCGCCTGCGAGATGACCAGGCCCGAGGTATCCAGCACGATCCCCTGTGGCGTCACCCGGGTGCCATAGATGTCGTAGCCGGTGGTGACGTAGTCACGGGCATCCTGCCAGACCACGAAGGAATTCGTGCCGTCGAAGCCGAGGGCAGGCGCGCTTTGGTCGCCTGCGGCCTGAGAAATGACTAGGCCTGCGGGGTCAAGCACTGTCCCCTGCGGCGTCACCCGTGCGCCGAAGACGTCCGTGTACATGCCGCTACGTGAGTCCTGCCAAACAACGAAGTAGCTCGTACCGACGAACGCGACCGCGGGAAGCGCCTCCGGGCCGTTCGCGGTCGAGATAGCGATGCCTTGCGAGTCGAGCAGTGCACCTGACGACGACAGCCGGGCTCCGTAGATGTCGGCTTCGCCGTTCCGTGCATCCTGCCAGACAACAAGGTAGCCCGCGCCATCAGAGGCAATCGCCGGGAACTCCTGAGAGCTGTACCCTGCCGACACGACGAAGCCCTGCGAGTCAAGCACCGCACCCGAAGACGACAGTCGGGCTCCGTAGATGTCATGACCCACTCGCAAGTCCTCCCAGACAGCGAGGTAGCCGGATCCGCCACCGACAACCGCGGGCGAGCCCTGCCGGTTCTCGGCAGTACTGACCGCCGCGCTAAGGGAATCGAGCACCGTGCCCTCTGGGTTGACCCTTGCGGCGTAGATGTCTGGGTCAGAAGGGGCGCGTTCGTCCTCCCAGACCGTAAGGAAGTTCACCGCGTCCGTGGCGACTGCGCAGGCAGTCTGGGGATTCGCCGCGGTGGAGAAAGTGAGGCCTGTCGGGTCGAGGACAGTGCCGGCGGGAGTCACGCGCGCGCCCTGGACGTCGGAGTTGCGGGTCCAGAGGACCAAGTAGTACTCGTCGCCAAAAGCAACAGCGGGCAGTCCCCCTACAATGGAGTGCGCCACCCGAAAGCCGGATGAGTCCAGCACCTCGCCGTCCGGCGTGACCCGCGCACCGTATACTTCTGACCAGTTGTTGTCGAACCAGACGGCGAGGAAGTTCGTGCCGTCACACGCAACGTCCGGAGAATACTGGTGCAGGGTCGCCTGCTGGACGGGGATGCCCTCTGGGTCGAGCACTGCGCCTTCGGTTGTCACCCGCGTGCCATAGATGTCGTCGGTGCCGTTGCGTGAGTCGTCCCACACTACGAAGTACACCGTGCCATTGAAGGCCACCGACGGGTCGTGCTGGAGGTGCGGATACGAACAGATCGGTATGCCAGCCGTGTCAAGTACCAGGCCTTCAGGCGTGACCCGCGCGCCGTAGATGTCGGCGTTCGTTCCGCTGCGCGTATCAATCCACACGACTAGGTAGTTAGTCCCATCGAAGCAGACGTCCGGCCTCTCCTGGTAGCGCAAAGCCGTGGAAATCGGAGTGCCGCTGGGATCCAGAACCACGCCGGCCGGCGTCACCCGCGCTCCGTAGATGTCCCAGTCGTTACCGTCACGATAGTCCTGCCACACCACGAGAAAGTTGGTGCCGTCAAAGCCCACGGCAGGAGAATACTGGTGGTCTGCCGCCTGCGTTATGGCGATACCTGCGGTGTCAAGTACAGTGCCCTGCGGCGTCACCCGCGCTCCGTAGATGTCGCTGCCCCGTCCGTCTCCCCACACTACCAGGAAGTTCGCGCCGTCAAAACCCACAGCAGGATATACTTGATCGTTTGCCTCATGCGAAATGACGATACCCGCAGGGTCGAGCACCGTACCTTGTGGCGTCACCCGCGCGCCCCAGATGTCCGGGTAGTAGGCGCTACGTGTGTCCTGCCACACCACGAGGAAGTTCGCCCCGTCAAAGGCAACAGCCGGGTTCTCCTGGACATTGGGCGCGGACCAGTACATCGGGACCGTATCCAAGAGAAACTCGCCACCATCAAGATCAGGGCTCGAAGGGTCGAGGAGTCGCTGGGTCGAGTGTCCGGAGTGAACCTGACGGACGACATCCTGTGGCCCGAAGCTCGCCTGCGCGACTGACGCAGCTGACAACGACGCGGAGCAGCAGACGACCAGCAGCACAGATGCGGATTTCATGGGATCTCCCTGCCTCGTAGTCACCGCCTTGCGGATTCTGGTTCCTCCCTGCCCTCTGCTCGCTGCTCCCTCACGCACAGAGCCCTACCTCTGCAGCACGAGCTTGCGCGTGGCGGTGAAGCCGTCGGCCTCGAGCCGAACCAGATAGACTCCTGCTCCGGCCAGGCGGCCGGCCGCGTCGCGGCCGTCCCATACTAGTGAGTAGTAGGCCGGGGCCAGCAAGGAGTTGCAGAGCGTCTGCACTACCGTCCCGGTCGCGGAGTAGATTCTCAGGGTCGCCGGTGTCGGGCGTGGGATGCCGAAGCGGAGAACGACCCTGCCGACGGACGGGCTGGGTGCGACCCTGTCCAGCGAGAAGGCTCTGGGCAGTCCGCCATGTTCGGCGACGCCGGTGAACGGGCTGACCAAGACCGAGTCGTGGACCGCGTCGTTTGTTGCGTTGGTATCGCTTGAGAGCATCGTGGAACAGGTCACCGCAAACGTGCCGAGCTCCAGCGCGTCCCAGTCCTCGAAGTCAACCGTATCGGTCGCGCCGGCTGTGAGCGTGAGCGATACGGTATCAGCATAATCGGCGCCGATGGCGAACCGGACGCCGAACGTCTCTCCGGATGAACCGTAGTTGTGAATGACGGCATGCGGCGTGACGGTTGCGCCGGAGTCGACCGTGTCCCGGGGCGCGAGTATCACGGTCACTCCCACGTCGTGGCTGGGAATGTCGATGGCGTAGTACTCGCTAACCTGCAAGCAGAGTGTATCTTGGTCCTGTCGCCCGCCGAAGACCCACATGCCGGGAACGCCGGTACCGCCCGCCTCGGCCGGTATGTACACGCCGGCGTGGTTGCGGCGGCGCTGGGCAAGTCGCGGGAACGTATCCCATGTATCGGTCGCGGTGTGGTAGATGTAGCAGTCGGTCGACTCGTAGGGCCAGACGCCACGGTCGGCAACGATGATGTCGCCCGCGAAGTCGCCCGGCTTGTCGGAGTCGAATCCGAACGCCCGGACTTGGGAGTTCGAATCGGGCATGTTGGCGACCAAGGTCCAGCCGGCGGCAGTATCGTTGAGATTGAGCCGCTGGCACTGGGTGCGTGGATAGAGAGACGAGGCGGACCAGGTGTCGCCTCCACAGGCATACAGGAACGAATCGACGATGGCAACGATCGGGTAGGCACGGGCCAGCGCCATGTTCGCGAGTTGTGACCATCTCGTGCCAGCGGTGGCGAGTGGGTTGAAGGACCAGACTTCTCCACTTGTCGCGTTGCCAGTCTGGTTGAAACCGCCGGTGACGTACATCAGGTTGTTGTAGACGATGGCAGATTGGCCCACGGTTATCTGCCCGCCGGCACGTCCCGGGAATGCATCGGTGTGGAGCATTTCGGCGGTGTTGCTTGTCGGGTAGTAGACCTGTACCGAGTCAATGAAGTACGGAGCGCCGTCGTAACGGCCGCCGACAATGTAGAGGCCGAACGTGTCACCACCTAGCGTGTCGTGGTCGTCGCGCAGCAGGCAAACATCGTAGTTGGAGACCGCCAAGGGCATGTTCACGCCGACGTCGGCGTACTCGCCGGTCAGTGGCGTGTATCTATAGATATCACCGAGGGTCGTTGAGTCGCCAACACGGCCGCCGAGGAAATAGACTTTGGCCGTGCCCGGGAAGTACTCGCCGTCGAAGCGGCAGTAGGCGAACGACGACTGCGGTCCATTCTGCCAGGACTGGCCAGCCGCGATGCCGGCCAGCATGAAACTCGCAAGCAAGACCACGAACTTGTTCATCCCTTGCCTCCTTAAGGTTGTCAGACCGCGGACTGCCGGGGTTCGCTCGCATGCGGAACACGAAGCAGTCGGGCGAGTCACAGTGCAGCGGCCCGTGCGCGGAACCCCGTAACCGCACCTGAGTTATACCATCTCAGGTCCGGTTGTCAAGACGCAACGCAGTGGCGGTTCGGACGAATGCAGAAGCTAGAAGCCAGAGTATAGAAGCTAGAGCATTCGAAGGTTCTGCATTCAGCACTCTCGCTTCTAGCCTCTGACTTCGTTCCATCTCGCCAGCTCTCGCCTTGACTCTCGTTGCTGTGCCTCTAGAATCTGGTTCAAAGGAGCAACCAATGCCTCAGGAAGAAAACCGTCCAACACCCCAGGGCCCGCCCGTCCAGATCGAAATCGGCGAGAAGGAATCCGAAGGCGTCTATTCGAATTTCGTACTTATCGCCCATTCGGCGTCAGAGTTCATCATCGACTTTGCCCGGATACTGCCCGGCCTGCCCAAGGCCAAAGTGTTCTCGCGCATCGTCATGACCCCGCAGCACTCGCTGCTGCTCCACAATGCGCTGGCCGACAACATCAAGAAGTACGAAGACCGCTTCGGGAAGATAAAGCTCCACGGCAAAGAAGAAGACATCGCCCGCAACATGGGGTTCTAGCCGCGCTCGGAGCGCG
>Ga0315277_10003168_pt1 | contig 22453 bp, 20 predicted proteins | sample YL17G05_15_MG_FD_203695 | JGI IMG/M metagenome (GOLD analysis project Ga0315277, IMG submission 203695) | Sediment microbial communities from Yellowstone Lake, YNP, Wyoming, USA - YL17G05_15 | ecosystem: Environmental > Aquatic > Freshwater > Lake > Sediment | place: USA: Wyoming | collected...
GTGCAGTTGGCGATAACGGCGTCTGAATCCTCGGAGTAAATGGCGCCGCCGCCGTAACCTGAATTGCCGGCTATCGTGCAGTTAGTCACAACTGCGTCTGAATGATAGCAGTAAACTCCGCCTCCTCCGCCATAGGCCGCCGTGTTTCCGGTGATTGTGCAGTTGGCGATAACGGCATTTGAGTCATAGCAGTAAACGGCGCCGCCGTAGTAGGCTGAGTTTCCAGTGATCGTGCAGTTGGTGATAACCGCATTTGAATCATAGCAGTAAACGGTGCCGCCGTACTGGGCAGTATTGTTGGTTATGATACAGTTGAATATTCTGCACTCGACCAGACCATTGTCCGGCTCGCCGCGCGAGTGTCTCCCTAAGCATATCGCTGCGCCGTTGTATGCATATCCGTTAGTAATCGTCAGGCCGGCTAGAATGGAGTTGGCGTCTTCGCCATTGTGAAAATAGAACGCCCGGCCGAGCCGGTTGCAGTCGATGATGGTTTCGGCGACTATATTGGGGTCGTTAGGGTCGATGCTGCGGACGGTGATTGGCTTGCCGAGGAAGTCGATGTCATGATTGCCGGGGCCGGTGTATGTGCCGGGGGCGATGATTACGACGTCTCCCGGCAAGGCCCAGTCAATTGCCGATTGGATGGTAGCGAACTGGCCGGGGACAAGTAGGAAGCCCGGTTCAAGGCCAACATGGAGGCAAACTTCCACGACCTGCGGGCTATTGGCGGCGTTAGGATCGGTTATGGTCAGTTCAGAAGTATAATAACCGGCGGGAAGACCAGTGGCGTCTATGTGCAGAGCAACCTCGTTGATGTCTCCGTGGGATCGCCCGGTGCATGGATAGACGATGAGCCAGCCGACCTCGTCGGGCACGGTTATTTCCCAATAGAGGGTTCCGCCGCCGGTGTTTTGTACTGAAAGGGTTTGATCCGGAGTGATTGGGGTTTCTATGTACGCCTGGAAGTTGAGTTCACTGGCGCCGACGGAGAGAATAGGACCGATGATTTCAAGACTTACAGAGAGAACCATGGGATTGTTGGAGGCATTAGAGTCGGAGATGGTCAGATCACAGCGATATGTCCCCTTAGACAGACCTCTTGGATCGACGGTAAGGATCACTTCATTCGGCTCGTCGATGGCGGTTCCGGCTATTGGATCGGCCTGTAGCCAGGGACAAGTTTCTGATATCCGCCAGTTCAAGTTATCGATCCCCCTGTTCAGAAGAAGTATCGTAGTCTGCGCCGAGTCAGGCTGGCTCTCGAACAGGGGAGGGAACTGAACTGCAGTGGGTGAAACGACAATAATAGCCGGCCCGGTCCGTGAGAACTCATCAGCGCCCATATCTATTCGTGTGCCCAAAAGGCGGGGCTCACCATCGATGTCCGTCTCACCGGGCTGCGGCGCGTAATTCGGATCACCAGCGTCGATGCAGAATGAATGAGGCGACAAATGGTAGTCCCCGTTATTTGCGTCCACAAATAGAGGGTCCACATCGATGTTGCCTTCGCCGGGCGAGCCGCCCTCGACGTTGCAATAGGATACCGTGGTGAACCCTTCCTCAATTCCACCGCGTATGATGCAATTACCGAAAACGTGGTTGCCATAGGCGTCGATCGTATTGCCAGAAAAGATCGAATTACCTGCTATCGTGCAGCAGTTGAATGTGCTAGCGCCTCTCATAAGATATAGAGCGCCACCGTATTGGTTCGCGAAGTTGTCTGTGATAAAAGAATGATGTACCTGCAGATTCTCAGACGACGAGGCGATTGCACCGCCGCGCCAGGCCGAGTTATCTGATATGACACAATGGCTGATCAAACCTGAGCCGCCAGACAAGTAGATGCCGCCACCATATCGAAAAGCGCCGGTAAGAGTAGTGTTATTGGTTATGGTGCAATTGATAAGTACAATGTTGCTTTCATTACAATGGATGCCGCCTCCAGTGGTCGAGAATGCTGAGTTTTCACTTATGATGCAGCCATCGAGTGTTATGCCGCTGCTGTAGCAATACACTCCTCCCCCCATGGATGCCGAGTTGCCGGTAATAACACAGTTGACGACGAGGGGGTGGGTGCCAGAGCCATAACAGTCAATGGCACCGCCTGGCGAGGTTGTTTGCTGCCCATTAGTTATTGTCAGGCCGGCGAGGATGGAGTTGGCGTCTTCGCCGTTGTGAAAATAGAAGGCCCGGCCGAGCCCGTTGCAGTCGATGATGGTTGCGGCGACTATATCGGCGTCGTTGGGGTCGATGCTGCGGACGGTGATAGGCTTGCCGAGGAAGTCAATGTCGCGGTTGCCGGGGCCGGTATATGTGCCGGGGGCGATGATTACTGTGTCGCCGTCATTGCAGTCGTTTATAGCTGCCTGGATGTTGGGGTATTGGGCTGGGACGTGGCGGGTGGCCGCGGCTGCGGCAGCGGCTGTCCACAACAGAGCTATTAGGGCGGATTGCATTAACGATCTCATTTTTGGGCCTCTCAATAGGATGTTCATTCCCTGACCTTAGTCTGACAATCATGATGCGCAGAATCGGGCTCATGTTCTCTAAATCTTAGACTCTCGTGCCATAATCTCAACATTGTCGTGCTCGTGCGACGTGCCCAAAGCACCTATGAAGAGATAACAGCTTGGTTTCGGGAGGCAGGCTCGGTATGAAATACGAATGACTGAATTATGACGGCACACTAACGTATGATATTACAGCATTTGTGATGCCTGCCTTCGTGTTTCAACACTGATATATTCTAACACACGATTGGCCTGGTTTGCAAGCGATTTCTTGCAGAATTTCGCCATTCTTGCCGAAAATCTGCTTGTTGTGGTCGGTCGGCGGCCGAGAGAGCGGAAAAAAGGCTTAGGATAAGGTGGAATTTGGGTAAAATAGGGGATTGTCGGCGAACTGTTTGGTGTATAATAGGGTATGAGTTACGTGGTCGAGTGGGCTACGGGCGTGTTTTCTTGAAGTTAGGTGCAGTTTTGGAGACAGCAAAATGAAGCGCTGGGCGGTATTCACAGTTGTTGTAGTTGCCGTATCGGTTTGCCTGGTGGGCAGTTACGCGGGGATCGACCTCAATAGCAGCGTGCCTCGTCCGGGGACGTTAGGGTTGCAGCCGTCTTCGCCGGCGGCGGACCAGTCTGCGCCGATGGCGATGCCGGTCTATGGAGCGCCGCCGGACAGCGGCCCTGCACCGCTGGACCCAAACGTGGTTTATGCGGCTATTAAGGCTCATCCGGGTCTCGATAAGCAGCTCGAACAGGTCGGCAGGGGGAGCAGAACCGAGGTGGAAGAGTGGCGCAGGCTCCAGGAGAATCTGGCCAGCACGACCGCAGCGGACAACCGGTCGAGATTAGCCAGAGAAGTGCAGAAGCAGGTGGCGCAGGAGCTTGGGCTGCTTAGGCAGATAGCGGAGGAGGAGGGGGCCAAGAAGACGGTTGCGGCCATCGACGGAGTGCTAATGTATCGTCAGTATCGGCTGGAGAAGCTCAATGAGCAGATGCAAGCGGACCGCAGGAATGCCCGGACCAGTGCGACTTCAACGAGATCATCACGCAACAGACGATCACAGAACGGAGGAAGCAGCACCGGAACTGAGCCGAGAGGAAGGTATGCGCCGAGCAGCCGGGGCACTGAAGGAGGTGCGGGGGGCGTTGAAGAGGAGCCGGTGACGCCTCCGACGCAAGGCCGACGTTGAGCGGGTCGAAGGCGGGCGAGGGGTATGGGATTGCCACGTTGCCCCTTAGGGGAGGCTCTTCGGCCTCCTCGCAATGACAAGGCTCACAAAACCAAATGTTATGGGGTAGTGACACCAATCGTGAATAGAAATCCTGCGGCCTACTTTGCCGGGGTGTTAGCCTTTATGAGGATTTCCATCAACTCGTCGTCGGTGAGCGCGATGGGGTTGCCCTTCATGCTGCTGGATTTTTGTGCCTTTGCCACGATTTCAAGGAAGTCCTGCTTTTGGAGGCCGTATTCGGATAGGCGGGGCACTTTCAACGCCGCGCAGAGGTTCTGAATCCACGCCAATCCATCAAGGGCGCGGGCTTTGCCGGTGACAAGGGCCGCGATTTCGTCGTATCGGGCCAACGCCGTCGAACCTGCTGCTCGCTGGTGTAATGCCCGGATGTTGGCGTGCATAACGTAGGGAAGGAGCCTGGCGCAGATGACGCCGTGCGGGGCGCCGGTCATTCCGCCTAAAGGCCCTGCGAAGCCGTGGACGGCTCCGAGTTTGGCATTTGCCAGAGCCAGGCCGCCGAAGAGGCTCGCCAGGGCCATATCTTCGCGTGCAGCTTCGTTGCGGCCATCTTCATAAGCTGCTTGCAGAGAGCGCCCGGCCCTCTTGATGCCCTCGCGGCAGATGCCGTCGGTCAGGGGGTTGGCCTTGTTGGAGACATACGCCTCAATCAATTGCGTCAGGGCGTCGAGGCCCGTTGCCGCGGTGACGGCGGGCGGCATCGAAAAGGTCAGCTCCGGGTCAACTATCGCCAGGCGAGGCAGCAGGAGGGGGCTACGCATACTAACCTTGACCTGATGTTCGGGCACGCCGAGGACGGAGTTGCATGTCACCTCGGCGCCTGTTCCGGCTGTGGTTGGGACGGCTATATGCGGGGCGGGATTTTGCGTTATGGGCTTGCAAGGGCCGATGACCTCCAGGAATTCCTCCAATTCGCCGGCGTTGGTGAGCATCGCTGCAATCGCCTTGCCCGCATCGAGGGCGCTTCCTCCGCCGATACTGATGACTATGTTACTGCGGGCCTGCTTAGCCGAGGCGAGGGCTTGCTTTATCATGGCAGTTGTCGGCTCGCCGGGCACGCTGAATGTTCTACATTCGATTCCGTGCTCTTTCAACTGTTCAAGGACCGGAGCGGCCCGCTCGGCGCTGCGTCCCGTAACGATGAAGGCCCGTCTGCCCATCTCGGTGGCTGCCGGTCCGACTTCGTTGATCGTGCCTCGGCCGAAAATGATCCGCGTTGCAGTGGCGAATTCAAATCTCATAACGATGCCGCTTAAAGACTATATTGAGACCCCCAATGTCACTCTGCTCGCCGAGAGGAATCTTATATTATCGCTGCCAGACCCTTCGCTTCGCTCAGGGTGACAGATATGAGATAGTTTGTTAGCCCCAGTTCTGCTCGTCGGGGAAGATATTGGAGTACTTGGCGCTGGTTCGCGGCTGGGCCATCATATCGGCGACGGCATCGCGCCATTTTTGATAGTGGGCGGTTTCTTTGTGCTTGGCCGGGGCGGCGGCGGTGCGATAGACCTCGACTAAAACAAAACGAGCCGGGTCATCCTGCTGCTGAATGACGTCGAATCGTGCAATGCCCGGCTCCTGGATGCTGTTGGCGGCGTTCTCAACGGTCGCCGCCTTGAAGGCATTGATCCTGTCGGGCTTAACCTGTATGTGAACGTGGACTATTAACATGATGTTCTCCTTGTTGCATTCAGCTTCCAGCCGGGAGTTTACCAGACCGGGGCGACGCATACAAAGGAATCTTGACCAGGCCCGGGAGCGGCCATATACTTTCGTTTGACATGATTACCTCGCAACAATCGAAGCTGTGGTCTTCATTGTAAAGCACGGGCTTGAAGCCCGTGCGACCACGGCCAGGATGGCCGTGCCACGAGAGTATTCCGGACGAGTGACAGCGTACGTGAAAAGAGGTGCTATTCAGATGAAAGAGCATTTGACCGGACTCATCGCGGCGCCTCATACGGCAATGCACGCCGACGGCGGTCTCAATCTCGATGTGATCGAGAAGCAGGCCCAATGCCTGATAGATAACGGCGTTAAAGGCGTGTTTGTTTGCGGCTCGACGGGCGAGGGCATATCGCTGAGCACGTCCGAGCGCGTGCGAGTGGCGGAGAGATGGAGGGACGTGGTGGGCGATGCGCTGCCGGTACTGGTGCAGGTCGGGCACCACAGCCTTGCCGAGGCCAAGGCCCTTGCCGAGCACGCCCAGAGGAAGATCGGCGCGCGCGCAATTGCCTCTCTGGCGCCGAGCTACTTTAAGCCCCGCAGGCTCGAAGAGCTCGTCTCGTTCTGTGCCGAGGTGGCAGCGGCGGCGCCGGATACGCCGTTCTATTACTACCATCAGCCCGGATTCAGCGGCGTATCGCTGCCTATGCCGGAGTTTCTAAGAATGGCCGGCGAGAGAATTGCGAACCTGGCGGGATTGAAATTTTCCGACGGCGACCTTATGGCATTCGGGCAGTGCCTTGATTTGGCCGAGGGCAGGTTCGATATTCTCTTTGGGGCGGACGAGGCGCTGTTGGCGGCCCTGGCCCTTGGCGGGCGAGGCGCTATCGGCAGCACGTACAATTTCGCCGCGCCTCTATTTCACGGGATTATCCGGGCGTTTGAGGCGGGCGATATGGCAGCCGCCCGGGCCGGGCAGAGGCGGGCAAGAGAGCTTGTCGAGGTCCTCAGAGAGTTTGGGGGCTTGACGGCTATCAAGGCTGCAATGAAGGCCATCGGCATCGACTGCGGGCCGTGCCGACTGCCGCTGCGGACCCTGACGGACGGAGAATACGAGCAGTTTTGCGCCCGGCTGGACGAAATAGGCTTCTTTACATATTGTTCGAAAGTCAACTTGTAGCCCAGAGTAATGAAGGCCAGGCAGAGACAGCAGATATTCGGGAGGAACACAATAAGGCGTGCCGGCCTGATTGGTGTCTTTCTGCTGGTGTTTTCGCCAGCCGTTCTGGGCGCCGCAAGCAGCGATGCGAATGCCAACCGGCTCTATACTTGGCGGTCTCTGCCCGATTTGCCGGAGCCGATGGGGGCGGCGGGGCCGTTTGCGGGAATCAGTAACGATGCTCTCATTGTCGCGGGCGGAGCACATTTCCCCGTGCCGCTTTTTGAAGGAGGGGCAAAGGTCTGGGTGGATGATGTCTATGTCCTGGGAAGGGACGCGAACGACGCCTACTTTTGGCATACGGGGCACAAGCTCAATAAGCCTTTGGCTTATGGTTCTTCAGTCACGACGGATCAGGGCGTGGTTTGCATAGGCGGCTGCGACGCGAACAACTTTTATGCCGACGTATTCTCGCTGGCCTGGGTGGACGGCAAGATCGAGCGGCGCGCCCTGCCGTCGCTGCCAAAGCCCTGCGCATTCAGCGCTGCGGCGCGATTGGGCGATACGATTTACGTCGCGGGCGGGCAGGAGTCGGCGTCGGCTATTGCCGCGATGAATAATTTCTGGTCGCTGGACTTGGCGAATCCTGATGCAAAGTGGCAAGAACTCGATACTTGGCCCGGCGCGGGCAGGATTCTGGCCGTCGCCGCTGCACTCGATGGCTGTTTCTATCTTTTCAGTGGATGCGAGCTTTTGCCCGGCGAGGACGGCAAGGCGACCCGTCGATACCTTACGGACGCCTATCGATTCAGGCCCGGCCAGGGCTGGCGGCGAATCGCGGATTTGCCGAGGGCGGCAGCGGCGGCCCCCAGCCCGGCGCCTGCCTGCGGGCAGTCGCACTTGCTCGTATTCGGGGGCGACGACGGGATAGAAAGCAGTCGTATCGGGGAGCTGAAAGACAAGCACCCCGGATTCAGCCGGGAAATCCTCGCCTACCACATTATTACGGATACGTGGGCCAAGATGGGGATGCTGCCCGCCGGCCACGTCACCACCGTTGCCGTTCGATGGGGCGATTCGATTATCATTCCGAGCGGAGAGATTCGGCCCGGAGTGAGAACGGCGGCGGTCTTGGAGGGCGTCCCGATACAGCACAAGGCGAGGTTCGGCCTGGCCAACTATTCAGTTCTCATTATCTATCTGCTGGCCCTTGTCGTTATGGGCCTGTACTTTTCCGGGCGCGAAGAGACGACGGAAGATTTTTTCTTAGCCGGGCGGCGAATACCGTGGTGGGCCGCGGGTATCAGCATCTACGGCACCCAATTGAGCGCGATTACGTTTATGGCGATCCCCGCCAAGAGCTACGCGACGGATTGGGTGTACTTCATCGTCAACGTTTGCATTGTTTTGATAATACCGGTGGTGGTGTGGGTGTATCTGCCGTTTTATCGCAGGCTGAATGTCACGACGGTGTATGAATACTTAGAGGCGCGGTTCAGCTTGGCCGTGCGCTTATTCGGCAGCGCGGCCTATATCCTGCTGCAGATGGGCCGAATGGCCATCGTAATATTTCTGCCGGCAATCGCCCTATCAACGGTGACGGGCATCGGCATCTACACGTCCATCCTGATAATGGGCATTATTTCCACATTCTATACGGTCCTCGGCGGGATAGAGGCGGTCATCTGGACGGATGTACTGCAGTCGGCAGTTCTGCTGAGCGGCGCGGTGCTCAGCTTAGTCATAATCATCTTCAAGATCGAGGGCGGCATCGGGGGGCTTATCTCGACCGCCGCGGCCAACGGCAAATTCCATATCGCCAATCTGACGTGGGACTGGACGACGACGGCCCTGTGGGTGGTTGTCGTGGGCAATCTCTTGTCTCAGCTTGTTCCTTATACGGCGGATCAGACGGTAGTTCAGCGATACCTGACAACGAGGGACGAGAAGGAGGCGGCCAAGGCAATCTGGACGAAGGCGGCCCTGACCCTGCCGAACACGCTGATATTCTTTGGTATAGGGACTGGGCTTTACGTCTTCTACAAGGCCAATCCCGGCTTGCTTGAGCCGTCTTTGAATACCGACGCGGTCTTTCCGCTGTTTATTGTCCAACAGCTCCCGGCGGGGGTCTGCGGCTTAGTCATCACGGGGGTCTTTGCCGCGGCGATGTCCACACTCGATAGCGCGATGAATTCCGTGGCCACGGCTATAGTTACAGATTTCTACGGCCGGCTCAGACCGGATTCATCGGACAGATCACGCCTGCGGCTGGCCCGCTGGCTGACGGCGGTTCTCGGTGCGGCAGCAACCGCATTCGGCCTACTTATGGCCACCTACGAAATCGAGTCGCTCTGGGATCTGTTTTTGAAGATACTCGGCCTATTCGGCGGAAGCCTGGCGGGGCTATTTGCATTGGGCATCTTCACTCGTCGGGCGAACGGGTGGGGCGCATTAGTCGGGGCGATTACCAGCGCATTGGTGCTATTCGGCGTTGTATGGTTCACCCGGATTCACTTTTTCCTCTACAGCGCGATCGGGATCGCCGTCTGCTTCATCGTCGGCTATCTCGCCTCGCTGCTGATACCCGCAAAGCCCAAAGACACACGGGGCCTGACAATCTATCATCAGTGAGGAGCGCTCGAGTTTGCAGGCTTTATAGCGAGCAGGGGCTTCGCCCCTGCACCCCACAAAGAGTAAAAGAGCAAAGCGTTCAGCCCGTTAGAGACTCTGAACACCATCTTGTGTCACACCAATACTGGTCGTTGTTTCGTATTCATTACCACTATTCCCTCTGGGCTAATCACAGAGCTTGAGCGAACAGCCGAGCCTCTTCCAATCACCATCTTTTCGGTTGACGCAGCGATGGTGGTTGATTAGACTCTATGCGCTGTGTTTTCTTGCTTTGGCAGGTTTGACGGCCGGCAAGGAGTCTTGATTATGGATTAGTTTTCGGCATTTCACAGATTACCTATTTCAGTTGAGGAGTTATTATTATGAAGAATGGAATGATTGATCGACGGCGGTTCATCAGGCGGGCTGCGGGGACGGCGGCGGGGGCGGTTGGGTTTCCGTACTTGGTGTCGTCGTCGGCGCTGGGCAATGCGGGCGGCGTTGCGGCCAGTGAGCGGATAACAGTCGGCTGCGTCGGCGTCGGGCCGCAGGGCACCGGCGTGATGGGCAACTTCCTCGGCCAGAACGATGCCCACGTCGTCGCCATTTGCGACGTCAAGAGCACCAGGCGCGACGAGGTGCAGAAGATTGTGAACGACCATTACAAGGCCGAGGGCTGCAAGGCGTACAAGGACTTCCGCGAGATGACGGCCCGCGACGATATCGACGTTATCCTCTCAGCCACGTGCGACCACTGGCACGTGCTGACGGCTCTGGCTGCGGTGAAATCGGGCAAGGACGTCTATCTGGAAAAGCCGATGGGGCTGAGCGTCGAGCAGGACCAGACCTTGCGAAAGGCGGTGCATCGCTACGGCAGGATTTTCCAATTCGGGACGCAGCAGCGGTCGGACAGGAACTTCCGCTTGGCGTGCGAGCTGGCGCTGAACGGCAAGCTCGGCAAACTGCACACGATAAACGTATGGTCGCCGGGCAGCAGTCAGGGCGGGGATCCTACTCCGGCGCCGGTGCCGGAGTGGCTCGATTACGATATGTGGCTCGGCCCGGCCCCTTACAAGCCCTATACGAAAGACCGCTGCTCCAACGCGCTGTGGTGGTATATCTCCGATTATGCGCTGGGCTTTATCGCCGGGTGGGGGATTCACCCGGTCGATATCGCCGTCTGGGGCGGCGGTGACAAGCTTGCCGGGCCGATCACCGTTGAGGGCAAGGGCCAGTGGCCGACCGAGGGCGTCTGCGATACGGCTATGAACTGGGACGTCGTGCTCAAGTACGCCGGCGGCCTGACGATGAACTTCACCGGCTGGCCCACACGCGAAGAGTTTCAAAAGCGGTACACCAATATACAGAGCCACGGCACGGCATTCGAAGGGACCGACGGCTGGGTCCACGTCCACCGTGGCGGCATCTATGCAAGCTCGCCTGAGATACTGAAAGCCGAGTTCGGGCCGAACGATAAACGCCTGCCGGAGAGCGATAACCACGTGCGAAACTTGCTGGACTGCGTAAAGACCAGGGGTAAGCCCGTCGCTCATATCGACGACTCCGTACAGGGCGATATCATCTGCCAGGTAAGCGATATCGCCATCCGTCTCGAACAGAAACTCGTATGGGATATGAAGAAGGAAAGCTTCATTGATAACGACGCGGCCAACCGCAGGCTCACGCGAGTGATGCGGGCGCCCTGGACGCTGTAGAAGCTGATCGAATTGTCTGTTTTGTTGTCATGCTGAGTCCCCTGGGGATGAAGCATCTGGCTTACTTAATCAAGGAGAAGAAGATGATCAAGAAAATGCTTTTCGGAATGTTGGTTGTTGGTCTGGCTTGTTCGCTGGCCGGTGCGGCGGAGGACGGCTGGATAGAGCTTTTCAACGGCACGCTCGACGGCTGGAAGCCGACCGAGAATATGGGCACGTGGAGCGTGAAGGATGGGCTGCTTGTCACGCACGGCCCACGCTCGCATTTGTTCTACGTCGGGCCGGTGGAGAACGCCGACTTCCGCAACTTCGAGCTCAAGGTCGAGGTGAAGACAGAACCAGGCTCGAATTCGGGGATATACTTCCATACGAAGGTGCAGGATAGCGATTGGCCCGCCCAGGGCTTTGAGGTCCAGGTGAATAACACGCATAGCGACCGCAAGAAGACGGGCGGGCTTTACGCCGTGGAGGACGTTCTTGACAACGCGCCGGCCAAAGACGGCGAATGGTTCACCGAACACATCATCGTCCAGGGCAGCGACGTCACGATTAAGGTCAACGGCAAGACGACGGTGGAATGGACGGAGCCGCCCGGCTACAAGCATCCGCAGTTCCCGGGCAGGAAGCTATCGAGCGGCACGTTCGCCCTCCAGGGCCACGACCCCAATAGCGTTGCGTATTACAGGAGCATCAAGGTCAAGCCTCTCCCGCCGCGACGTACCGGCACGCTCAAAGTCGCCGTGCTCACCGGCGGCCACGACTTCGAGCAGAAGCCTTTTACGGAGATGTTCAATTCGTTCAAAGATATGAAATGCACTGAGATCAAGCTGCAAGACCACAGCGAGATTTTCGAGGACATCAGCAACTGGGATTACGACGTCGTCGTGATGTACAACATGACGCAGAACATCTCGCAAAAGCGCCAGGAGAATTTCAAGAAGCTGCTTGGCCGTGGGATAGGATTTGTCGCGCTGCACCACAATATGGGCGCATTTCAGGACTGGCCTGAATTTAAGAAGATAGCCGGCGGCAAATACTATACCAAGCCGACCAAAGAAGGCGATAAAGAGATTCCAGTCAGCACGTACAAGCACGACATCGATATGGACATCAAAGTCACCGACAAGGCCCACCCGATTACTCGGGGGCTGGAAGATTTCCAGATACACGATGAGGGCTACAAGTCCTGCGGCTTCGAAAAGGATAATCGCATCCTGCTGACCGTCGATCATCCCGACAGCGACAAGACCGTTGCGTGGGTCAGTAAGTACGGCAAAGCAAAGGTCTGCGGTATCATGCTCGGCCACGACGGCAAGGCTTATGCTAATCCGAGCTTTAGAAAGCTGCTCTCGCAGGCGATTATGTGGACAGCCGGGCGACTCAATTAAGAGTCAAAGTTGCTCTGCCGAAATCGCAACAGAATAGCAGGCAGTTATGGGTAAGCGACCGTCAGCCGTGTTTTCGTTGGTGGTGGAATTGGCGGCCCTTCTGTTGCTACTCTGCGAAGTACGCTACGTAGCACAAGTCATCGGCGCTGAGCCGGCGGCAGCGACGGCCAAAGTCCAGGGCGGCACCGTTACCGGCATAGATGCGGCTCGCGACATCCTCAAGGAGTTCCAGGCCCGCAGACTCCCCCGCAAAGAGAAGCCCGGATTCTGCGGACTCGACCTCAGTGACGCGTCAAAGACCGACAGGCTGGCCGAATTGCCGGACCTGTACGAGCGCGACCCGTGCGATCCGAACGTGATGCGCCTTAGAAAAGCCATTGTTGTCGCGCGTCACCCGGAGCACTGGTGCGAAGGCGTAATCTACTATACGCCCGCCAAAGACCTGTACTACGTATCGCTCGAGCCGGGCCATCCGGGCATGAACCCTTTTTACGGGCCTTTCCAGGGCAAACCCTGGAAGCGGCTGAAGATGTTCGAGCCTAAGCCGGCGAAGAACAAATATCGCTTTGCGATTTACCTCGTAGCGGATGATATTGACGCCGGCAAGCGGGATGAAATTGCGCTCGAGCAGCTCCACCTTGCCCCTGAACCGATTATCACTGAGAAGGACATGCTCGGATACGAGTGGGATCGGCATATTTTGAAGTTGGCTGCCGGAGTCCGAGGGCGCATTCAAAGCCCCGGCGTCTGGGGCGCGCCGTTTGTCGTCTTCGCCGACGGCGAGCGATGTTATCTCGGCGCATTCTGGACGCACGTCTCCTCATATATGCCGAGCCTGGCAATGGCTTATGTTGATCCGATAGCCGCCCGCTTGGACCCGAACGACGCTATCCGCATCGAGGCTCCGCCGATCAGCGGCGCCAAAGACCCGCGCGGCGATTTGCGGATTCGTAAGGCGCTCGAATCGCTCGGCTTCGTAAGGCCGGCGAAGGCCGCCGCCGCACCCCCGAGAAAAATCGCTGTGTCACTGGATAAACAGTTGGAGGCGCCCGTCGATTTTTCGCACTGGACGCGGGATACCACCTTCGGCCAGGCGATAGACGACGTGAAAAGCTCTGTTGACCCGCCCCTGCGCCTTATTGTTCTCTGGAAAGACCTGTACGAAAGTGCGGCGATAGACCAGGATACCGCGATAGGCATGGACGGCGTGTCGGGCGTCCCGCTCGGCGTAGCCTTGAAGTCGCTGCTGATGGCCGTTGCCGGCAGTCCCGGGCAGCTCGGTTACATAATCGACGGCGGAGTAATCACCGTAGCTACAAAAGACTCGCTAAGAGAGAAGTGGCAGACCCGTGTCTATGACGTCAGAGACCTGTTTTAGACGAGTGCACGCAAGGTGAATCTAAAGTCTCGCCGGCCCTAACGCGCCCAGGGCCTCCAACAGCATCCACGACACAATGTGCGGTTATGAGAACGTTTCCCGCTCGACCTGGCCGAGGTAGAAGCGTCCGTCGTTGCGCATGAAGTTGATGATGCTGTCGAACTGTTTATCTATGAATATTCTGTCGTTGCAGACTACCGCGATGCCGATGACGGCACTGGTCTTGATATCCTGATCATCCACCTCCGAGACGGAGATATTGAACCTGCTCTTGAGCCTGCCGATGATGCCCTTGACAATGCTCCTTTTTGCCTTGAGCGAGGTTATTGCGTGCATGTGAATTTGTGCCGTCATTACGCCGACGAGCATTTATGATCCTCGATACTTGATGCTCGAGTCCGTTATCGACAGGCGTCAATTCTAACACCGGATGCAATATGGTCAATCCGATTCCGACTCGGTGAATGGATTGAGAGGCGACTGACCGCTGACGGATACCCAAATGGGCCTCAAATAAAAGAGGGGCTACTGGTTCGACCCAGCAGCCCCAATCAAACCTCCATCCATGGAAAGTTCGCAAAAGTAGAGGCGGCTTGACATAGAGCATCATACATTCATGAGCCGGCAATGACGCAAAGCCGCCCGTGCGGCGAGAAAAAACGGGGGGACACCCTCACATTCTTTTCACCACACATTTCAAGTAATCACCATAACCGATTAGAACGAGTTTGTCAAGGGAAAAGTCCGGTAAAACACAGGTTTTTTATATTTTTGCATAACATCTGTGCTGCACGCAAGTTGCGCACACTTGCTCGGTTTGACGGCCAATAGTCTTATGGCGTGGGGGTTGAAAGTCTTGAGGGGGCTACCTATCTTGCTTGCTTGTCTCGACTTTTTTGAACACGACGACGTCTTCAGCCGGCTCGAAAGCAAGCGGTCGAAGCTTGTCCGGGTCGCCCTGGCCGATAATCTTGAACGTATTCTTGTCGAGGAACTCCAGGATGCACTTGACGGTCTTGCCGTCCCACGTGACATCCAGTCGAACAGGCTCCTTCGTGTAGTCGATGACGTACTGGCCCGGATATGTCCCTTCGGGCGTTGTCACCTCGGCCTTGCCGTCGCGGGCGAACTTAACGGCATACCCGTTTTCGGCAATTCCCGCCGCTTCCCATGTGCCGATATGCCTCTTCTTCGGTGATGCGCACGAGCAGAGCATCACGGCCAGCGGCAGCACGATTGCTATTCTCTTCATTTTCGGCTCCCTTTCGTTGCACCACCCGCCAAGCATATATTGCATTACCTACGATACACGCCCTGCATCACCGCTGCCCCATCCACACCAACTTATGCTCCCTCGCTCGGCCTGTCAAGAAACTTCCGCCTCATCAAGAATCGCCGACGCATCAGAAACAGAAAACCGGGAATCGAAAGAAAGGAGGGGCAGGAGACGCACCAAGATATCGCTCCTTCTCATCACCCTGCCCCTTCAAAATCTGTTTCTGCTTTTAGTGGGCAAGCCCGTCGATAAAAGACCAGAACTCCTCAGAGCTGCCGATGCGATTATACACCAGTCGAAAGAGCCACAGCAGCAGCAGAAACACGATCAGGAAGATGAGCACATTCTTGGCTCTCACCAAGAACAGCAAACGTCTTGTATTGCCTGCTGTTTTCATCTCAGGGCCCTCTGGTGGGCCTGCGGGGTTCTATAGCGTGGCTGCCGCTTCTAGAACCCTTTTATCCCACCTTTGTCGGCAGGCTCAGCATTCTGCGTCTGGGCCGGCATTGTCGTTTCGCGGCAAATCCTGAGCAACACCCTTCCAGTGGCAAGAAAACAGGCCACAGGAAAGCACAGTTGCCTTGCATCATCCATCCTTAGACCAAAAATCAGTTTACATCATCACCGCTCAAATGTCAACAAAAATCCGCCAAACGTCATTTTGCAGCAAAGTGCTTGAGATGCAAATGAGCATGCGGTACTATTGCGCCGCAAGCGTGCAGAGGTAGTTTATTGAGAGTGCAGTGAACTCTCTGCCAAAGTGTCGCCAAGTAGATGAAAGGGTCTGTCCGATGAAGAATGAATTCGAGATATCACGACGCAATTTCGTACGAACGGCCTTGGGGGCGGGCGCGGCCCTGACGGCCCCGAACATCTTAGGCACGCGCGCCCGGGCGGCGGGCAGGACCTTCAAGCTCGGCCTTATTGGCTGCGGCGGCCGCGGGCAAGGCGCCGCGGCAGGCGCGCTGGAGGCGGGCAAGATTCTCGGCTTCGACGTCAAGATCGCAGCCGTCGCCGACTACTTCAACGACCGGGCCGTCCGGGCCGGAAAGCAGTTCGATCTGCCCGCCGAGAAGTGCTTCGGCGGCGCGGATTGCTACCGAAAACTGCTCGAAACCGACGTGCAAATCGTCCTTATGGCTACGGCCCCGCTGTTTCGCCCGCTTCATCTCGAAGCGGCGATCGAGGCGGGCAAGAACGTCTTCATCGAGAAGCCCGTAGCCATCGATCCGCCCGGGTGCCGTCGCGTCATCGCTGCGGGCAAGCTCGCCGAGCAGAAAGGCCTTGTCATCACCTCCGGGACGGAGATGCGGCATGAGTTCCAACGCAGAAGGACGCACCAGGCCGTCGCCATCGAAAAGCAGTTGGGCAGGCTCTACGCAGGCAGAGTCTCATACTGTATCAGCCACATGTTCTGGAAGGAGCCGATCAATCCCAAGACGCCCGACGATCTGGTCCGCTCCTGGCAGAATTGGATATCCCTCTCCGGGGACCATCTCGTCGAGCAGCACGTCCACAATATCGACATCGCGAACTGGTTCTGCGGCGGCCCGCCCGTAAGCGCGGTCGGCTTCGGCGGTCGAGGCCGAAGACCGGCAGGCGACATGTACGACTTCTTCAGCATCGACTACGACTACGGCGACGGGGTCCATATCCACTCGATGTGCCGGCAGATCGTCGGCTGCTTCAACTGGGTCGGCCACGACTTTGTCTATGAGAAGGGCCATACCGACGGCGGCGACTATCCACAGTGCAAAGATTCGCCCATCCCGCCCGACCTGCCCGAGGCCCCCAGCGCCCATATCCAGGAGCAGGTCGATACCCTGTACTACGTCAATAAGGGCAAACCCGTCAACCAAGCCGGGGCCGTGGCCGAATCGTCCGCAACAGCCGTGATGGGCCGAATCTCCGCCTACTCCGGCCAGCAAGTGACATGGAATGGTATGATGGTCGATCCGAAGGCCAAGCCCGAACACTACAACCTCGCGGTAAAACCGGCCGCGGAGGACTTCGAGAAAGGAACCGTCGAAATCCCAGCCGAAAACATAATCCCCCTGCCCGGCCAAAAGGCATAAACAGGCGCAATACGTATGTCATTCCTGCGCAAGCGGGAATCTACAGGAGCTTCAACTTCCTGGATTCCGGCTCAAGGGCGCAATGACATACGCATCGAGTATCAATTAGCTGGCTTCGGCCTGTGGCAAGCTGTGCTGTGTTTCTTGCAACTGGAGCGGTACGTTTACCCTCACACTGTATTTGTGAGGGGATATTAACGGGGATTAGTACAACTGCGATTGGACTTTGGCAGTATCCAGGATGTGCTTCTCCCTCTCGGAGCCAAGGCCTTTGAAATCCGCTATAGTTGCTATGGCGTGTCGCAGACTATCTTGGCTGTCAGTGGGCCGAAAGGTCACGTGTAGACTGTAGTCTGCCTCGGTTCTGTTCTGCAACAGTGTTTGTAGCCGCTTATAAATGCCTAAGATAGCGTTGTCCTGTGGTCTGGGGCCTCCACTTAGCCTTCTGTTGCGTTCAGAACTATCTGAGAAGAAACGCGCCTCATGAATGCATTCCAGCACAAATTGATGATGGGACTTCTTCTTTGTCCGATCTGGCAACTTTATGCCGTTATGGGTGAGAAACTCGCGTAGGTACAGGAACAAGCCGTAATACGACCTGTTTATCGAAGTTCGTACGTGGGCCTGTTCTGTCTCCATGGCCAGAAGTTGAGCGGTCTTGTGAAAGTCTGTAGGATCCATCATCCTCTCCGTCTGACGACTACAACGAAGCGCTCCAAGCTGGCATCGGCTATATTCTCCAACATCCACTCGTTGAAGGTATCGTAATCTTCAAAAGCAGTATCTTGGCTTGAGCTAACTGTCACTCGTATGACAATATGCCCCTCTTCTTCGTAGTCCTCTGAATGAAAGCAGTCATATTCAGCAACGAGACTCTTCAGGTTAGAAAAACATTCTACTGCTTGTTCTAAGCACATTACGAGTTCTGGAACCAGGCCTTGACTTCTGGAGAATTCTTTTGCTATATCCTCAATCTCCCATGTAACAGGGCGCACTTCCTCAACTGTGGTGTTTTCATCCGCAATACGCAGAATCCACACAATTTCCCTTTTTCTGTCCGAGTACGCTTTCCAGGCGAGCAAGAGGCCCTGACTCAGATGGGCCCACCTGAGTCCTGAACAAGCAGTCTCCAGTACTCTCCCAATACCGGAACTAGTATCTTCTACCAGAAACTTGAGCTCGTTCACCTGGTATGTGTTCTTCAACTCTTCGAGGGATCTTTCGAGTCGGTGGGTGACACTCTGTTCAATCTCAGACATGTCAAAGGGCCTCCATTATGTCATTGAGAAGCGACTCGCAGTACTGGCACACACTGGGGACCGTTTCTAGCTCCCTCTTGAAGCTCGGCCAATCGGTAAAGTCAAACTCATAGTTGAAGTTAATGGTCCTTTTAGTGTTCTGCTTGTCCGGCTGGTCAATGGTTAGAGTTATTCTTCCACCATCCTCGTTATACTTATAACGTAGGATCGAGCTTGTGCTGATGTTATCTCGAGATACTACACTCGCAAGTCGGCTATCTTGTGGTAGACACAGATTTTGGCAATTATTGGCCTCCTCTGGTGTCCCAAAGACGATTGTCGAGTTGAGATTGACCCCGACGAGTTTCAAAGGGGTATAAGGTAAGACCTGAAAATACTTCTCCGCGATATCAAGTATTTTGGTCTCCGGCCACTCTCGAATAGCCTCATCCCGTATCTGGAACCTCTGCTCGTCGACGATGAACTCTATTTTGCCGAGGACCAAGTTCGTAAACCCTGGTACTGAAACGAACTTTGTCAAAGGCTTTTCCTGCCTCAAGAGTTCGTCGAATGGTGGCTCATTGGCCTTTATGATCTTATTTGCCTTCAGAAAGTCCAAGTTGAGAATCTGTGGATTCTGTCCACCTAATGCGACAACACTAATGAAGTTCTTGCTTCGCGTAGCCATTTATAAGTACCTTACAACAAAGAAGTTATCGGACAGAACCCTGAGGGACTTGAGCTTTCATTCTTAGTTTACACTTCGTCCCTGTGCCAAGTTCGCGAACAGCCTATAGGTTAGTATAGCAAACCACAAGCTTTTTTCCAATCTTTTTCTAGCCTTTCATTTCGGTTACTATCTGTTTTGTTTCGGGGGATTGGTTGGCGTGGGCTTGTTTGAAGGCCTCGGCCTGGGTTTGGTTGGCTTTTTTGAATAGCTCGTTGCCGGTGATGATCTCCTTCAGCGCCTTCGACTTGGTCTTGGCCTGTTCGAGGAACTTGGCGGCCTTACTGCCATAGACTCCGCCTAAGACGGCGCATATTCCGATACCTAAGTCCAAAATCGCATCGCCAACGTCCCAGGGGCTCGGTCGGGCCTGCGAATCGGCAATAGCGCTCTCGGCAAGCTGCCTATTCGTCTGGCTCAATATGTCACTGGCCGTCTCAGCGGGGGGATACTGCTTCGGCGGGCCAAAGTACGCGGTGAAGGCCTGGCTCTGCAATTCGCTAAGCTCGGTCAAATCCTGAAGCTCAGTTGAAGTCTGCTGGGCCTCAGCGACCTGGGCCGCAGCAGCAGCCGTGCGATTGTGCAGCCACGCATTCTCCTTCTGGCTCTCATTCACCCCAAACCGCATACCCTCACAGCCGAATGCGGCAAAGAGCACAAGCACACAAGCCACAAGCGCACAAGCCAACCAGCCAGCTCGGCCGTGCCAATGTGCTATTACGCTACTATGCCCTTGTACCTCTCTACCAATATGTTCTGTCGCTTTTTTCTTTCTCATCATTATTCTCCTTTTTTTGTTTTTTGAAATCTGCTTCTACATGCTACAATAACACTGGTTTGCATCGGAAATATGGATTAGCGCGATAAGGGAAGTCCGGCTATGGATATGTCGAGACAGTTCGAGCCCCAGACAATATTGCTGTGGGAAAAGGTTGCCGAGCACACTGAGGCGCAGCGCATTATCAAGCTCTTTCCATCCGCAGAAGTCCGGCTTATCAAGCACCAGCGATACAATCCTTCCGCGGATACGCCGGCCTCACTGGCGCTTCTTGACAGCAAGAAAACCCTAATGGTCGGCCAAACCTCGTCCTTTGTGGGACGCTTTGATGGTCGGCTTGGCCCCAATGTGGGCTGCCGCCCATACTATAAGCTAGTGCCGGTTTCAAACGGATGTCCCTTCTACTGCACATATTGCTACCTCGCGTTCGTCTATCGAAAACATGCGCCCTTCATCAAGATCAATATCAACTACGAGACTATGTTCAGACAAATCCGGCGGGCCATCGCTGGGTCCGGCGATACAGTCTGCTTCAATCTGGGCGAGATGCTCGACAGTCTCGCTCTCGACCACGTCACGAACCTCACGACACGTCTGTTGCCCTTCTTCTCGGATTTCTCAAACGCCTATTTAATGCTACTGACGAAAAGCAACAACATAGCGAACCTGCTGCAACTCAAGCCGCACCGGCAAATCGTTGTCTCCTGGAGCATCAATACCCAGGAGATGATCGAGACCCACGAGATCGGTGCCGCCAGCCTCAGCCAGCGAATTCAGGCGGCCAAGGCCTGCCAGGATCATGGCTACAGGATACGCCTTCGCATTGACCCGGGTATGCTCCATCGGGAATGGCGGGATGCATACGCCGATATGATCGGCCGGGTTATGACTACTATCAAGCCTGAGAATATCACGCTCGGAATGTTGAGATTGCTTCCGGGGCATATCCGGCTCGCCCAGGCCACTTACGGCAGCAGAGCTCGAAAGCTTCATAGCTCTGATCTTGTCAAAGGAGCCTCCGATGGGAAGCTCCGCTATCCGCCGGAGAAACGTGTCGAATTCTACACGTTTCTGGCCGAGACCATCCGCAGCTTCGACCGAGATGTCTCTATCGGCCTCTGCAGAGAAACACCCGATGTCTGGAGAAATCTCAAACAACTCTGCAATCCTCGCCAATGCAACTGTGTCGTGTGGTGATTCTTACGCAATGGCCCTGCTGCACACCGCTTCGTCTCTTCCCGGCGAATACAAACACGTGTAGTATGAGTATCCGAGCAAGGATTTCATAACACGATTGGCCTGTCTCCTTGTTCTATCATGTCCTAATCCTCTATTCTCTTTTCTTGCTCATTTTCTTTCCCTTCGTGATTTGACTTTGACCAAGTTCCCTTGCTACAATGTTCTCAGCACAGGAGCATCAGAATGGAAGACCAACAGAGAAGGAAAACAAATACCATCGCCAACTTGACGTTGGCCGCAGTCTTTATCGCGGGCGTGTACAACTAGTTCCATGTAGTATGCGATGAAATCATCAGGCACAACCTGTTTGTCACCGTAGTGTTGGTAGTGCCGCGTCTGGCGGTCTTAGCCTGTGTCCTTGGCGTACTACTGGCGATGCGAGACTGGCGCGAACACTGGCTCATCAAGCTGGCGTTCTTATTTGTCCTTGCGCTGCCGTTTATCACGTTCGTAATTGCGCGTTGGGCTTTTAGCTTCATACCATGAAGGACGATACCCTTGCCTGTCCTCAATCGTCAGGACCCTCCTCCCTCTGCGCTTGCTTGCGGCAAACCTCTCTCCAAGGCCTGCAGGCGGAATTCGTATGAGATGCTCTTGGCGGAGAGGTCTTCGAGCTTTCGGCTGGAGTCCTTCTGGCATTGCAGCAGCATCGTGACATCACGCTGCAATAGGTCGAGCTGTCTTTGCAGATTGACGTAGCTGCCGATGATTAAGCACGCCAGCAGCACAAGCTGAACCAGCGTAGAGACGTTGATCTGCCGATTGAACTGCCAGGATTTGGAATTTTCATTAGTCATCAGGGCACCGCGTAGAAGACGTTTTTATCGCCGACCCTGGACATCATCGCGAAGGTCCCGGCGGCAAGCGTCCCCTCGGCCTGGAACGACTCGGCTAAGTTGACCGCCTGTGTCTGCTGGCCTATCTCGACGGGCACAGAGCCGGCGGCGCCGATCACTACCGTGATGACGTTATAGACGTTATACGATGAATGGCTCTTGACCTTCACCGCCCAGGCAGCCGCCCTTGCGCCCGGAGAGGCAACGACCGAGACATCCTGCACCCCCGCCGAGCCTTCACGAGCAAGGCGTCCCAGAATCTGCTGATTATCTGTCGAGTTCGCCATTGTTCTGCATCTCCAATTCTTCCGGTGTTCTGCCTGTTGTGCTGGACAGAGTCACAAATCCGATACGCCTGTCATTGCGAGGAGTCCCTTGTGGACGACGAAGCAATCTCCTCCCGTCTGCACGGATGAGATTGCCACGTCCCGGCAAGCCGGGACTCGCAATGACAAGCCGCATTTGACATCAGCTCCTCTTGCGAATGATCTTCAGATTGGTGCATTGCCGGGCGAAATCCATTTGCACCCGCGCAATCGTGCTTATGCTGCGATTGTCGCTCCTGATCGAAAGCAAGTCTCTGCTTTCCGGACTGCAGGCGATCCTGTCGCC
>Ga0315277_10003169_pt1 | contig 22451 bp, 20 predicted proteins | sample YL17G05_15_MG_FD_203695 | JGI IMG/M metagenome (GOLD analysis project Ga0315277, IMG submission 203695) | Sediment microbial communities from Yellowstone Lake, YNP, Wyoming, USA - YL17G05_15 | ecosystem: Environmental > Aquatic > Freshwater > Lake > Sediment | place: USA: Wyoming | collected...
GGTGTCTTTTAGGATTGCTCAAAGCCAGCGGCTCCATTCGCTTTTTTGGGGAAGAAATCAGCAAGAGAGCACTGGCGCGGATTGCCATGGTTTTCCAGAATCCGGAGGACCAGCTTTTCATGCCCGCACTCTTGGACGATGTGGCTCTTCCATTGGTCAATCGTGGTTTGGGGATATCCGAGGCGCGGCGAATGGCACTGGATATGCTGGACAAGCTCGGCCTGCATGAATTGGCGGGACGTCAGGCGACCAAGCTGAGCATCGGCGAACGGAAGCGCGCATCGATTGCTGCGGCCTTGAGCACATCGCCGGAGCTTCTCCTGTTGGATGAGCCCACGGCCGAACTGGATGGGCGGTCGGTGCGTCAGCTTGCCGATTTATTGGCACAGCTCGCCGTTACAACGATAGTGACCAGCCATCACCTCGATTTCCTGCGCATGATCACTTCCCACACGCTTGTGCTCAGCAAGGGTAGAATCATCGGGGACGGCCCCACACCGGACATCCTCGCCAATCAGACACTGCTCCAAGCCGCGGACCTGATATAAAGGGGTTGGCATGGCGAGAGAATTCCGCATACTTTCATCAGCGATCCGTCGCAGGATCTCCAAACGGGCAAAAGCATTTGCCTGTTATCATTTGCAGCACGTGCTGAGGGAGAATTCGAGGGATTTTGTGGGACACACATTACCATTTGGTCGCGCGGTCAGGCTGCGCTGCGATCTCAGCTTTGACTTTTTTTGACGCAATGCCGATTCGTGTGCCTCGCGGCTACCTTTCGCTTGCACTGTCTGAATCGCAGCCTCCCACCAAGATGAAGCTTGCATTGTCTGCTGAGTTGTTGATAATCTGCGAAAAGAGCCAGAAGCGTGAGCGGGCTGCCGGCTTCGGCATTACTGGCCAATTGCCATTCCATTGAAAAGGTGGCATGGAGGCAGGCAGAACCGGGAATGCGTAACTTGGCCCCTGGCGTTTTCAGTGAAATATTGGGCTGAAAGGATCCGGTCGATACCACCCCATGAGCTGGAAAAATAAACTGCTGCACCTAGCGTTTCTGCTCATGCTTTTGACCGTCTCGGTCAGTATCGACCTGTTCCATAACGAAAAGGAGATGGGGAGATCTACTTCCTGCCCTGCCTGCACCTTTCATCTCTCCAGCATTGCCGACTCGATAATTTTATTAATATCGCTCCCCCGCCCGGCCGTAAGCGGGATGGTTGAACTATCCAATGCGCCCGAGCACGAGTTTACCCTCGAATCCCGCCTGACGGCACGTTCCCCTCCCATTGCATAGCGCTCTTCGCTTTTCAACGATCTGACCGATGCCTGTCTCGAGGATTCCCTGCGGATTCTGAGCCGGCATTCTCGCGGGCGGATTTTGAACTCTCTTTCACAAGAGGAGGGATGCGTGTGACGTTTTTCATTTCATTGTGGATGCTTTTTCAAATCGTGGGCCAGACCCCGGCCGGCGAAAAACCGCCCGAGAAAATCACCCTCGAGCGCGCCGTCGCCGAGGCGCGGGAGCACAATCTCGAACTCCTGGCGCAGCGCGCACAGCTTCCGATCGCCGATGCCCAAATAATCACGGCCGGTTTACGGCCCAATCCGACGCTTAGCATTACGGCGGATCATCTTGATGCGCTCGGTACGCGCTTCTCGGAATTGAATGGGGGCGGCCCAAGCGAGTATGCCATCAACACCGATTTCACCTGGGAACGGGCCGGCAAACGCACGTATCGGATCGCGGTCGCAGCGAAAGAGCGCGCGATCAGCGAATTCGAGCTGCTCGATGCCCTCCGCCGGCTGACCTTCGAGGTCCAGAGCGCCTTCATCGACGTGATGGTGACCCAGGAAAACCTGAGGGTTGCACGAGAAAATCTCGCTTCCATGACCCGGATCGCTGAAATCAATGCGGCGCGTGTCACGGCAGGCGATTTGTCCCAAGTGGAGTTGAAGCGCTCCCAACTGGCTGCGCTGCAGCTCGAAAATGCGCTCAACCAGGCGGAACTCGCGCTCCGCAGCACAAAAGACCGCCTGCATTTTCTTATGGGTCGCACGGGTTCGGGCGCCTACCTGGAGGTTATCGGAGAATTCAGGCGTGATCCGAATCCGGAGCCGCCTGAGGCGATCGAGCGCGCGGCGCTTGCGCTGCGTCCCGATCTGAGGGCGGCGACGGCCGAAGAGGAACGTGCGGCTGCCGATGTGCTCCTGCAAACCGCTGTGGGCCGTGTCGATGTCGGATTCGGGACCGAGTATCGCCGCCAGCAGGGGGTAAACGGCGTCAGCAACTCCCTCGGATTTGCCGTCAGCGTGCCACTCCCCCTCTTCAATCGAAATCAGGGTGAGCTGGCTCGGGCGCGCGGTGAAGTGAACCGTGCAACCCTGAAGTCTGCGGCGATCCGCGCTTCGGTTCTTGCAGAAGTCCGGGTAGCGCTCGATCAGCAGGCGATGGCCCGCAAACAGCTCGACCACATAGAATCAAACATGCTGGCTCAGGCGCGCGAGGTGCGCGACATCACCCAATATGCATATCAGCGCGGCGAAGCCAGCTTTGTCGAGCTGCTTGACGCCGAACGGGCTTACATGGAAACGATGCAGAGTTACACCATGGCCCGTGCCGAGTATGGCAGGAGTTTATATCTGATCGACGCAATGTCGGGAAAGGGTGGACAACGATGAAAGGTGCGAGTTCGAAGAAAGCGCCCACGGCGGCAATATTCCCGTCATTCGTCCTGACCGCGGTAATGGCCATGGTAACTTTGGGTCAAAGCCAAAATCCCCAGGGCACGGGACAGACCGGCAGTCCTGAGCCAGCCGCGAAGCCCGTCATGATCACTATTCCCGCAAATTCTCCGCAGCTGCGCCAGCTGAGGTCGGAGGTTGTGCGGATCGCAGAGGTTGCCAAAGATGAGATCGTTGCGCCTGGACGGATCGTGTTCGACGTAGGACGTGTCAGCCGCGTTCTGCTCCCCACATCGGGCCGAATCGGCCGCGTGCTGGTGCGTCTCGGCGAAACCGTGGCTGCGGGTCAGCCACTCCTTGAGCTCGACAGCCCGGATGCCGAGGGCGCAATTTCCGAATGCCGCCAGGCCGAAGCGGCATTAAGCCAGGCGCGTGCAACCTTGACCAAGGCCCAGGCCGATCACGAGCGCATCCGGGACCTTTTAGAGCATAAGGCAGTAGCCAGAAAGGATCTGCTGGCTGCCGAAAACGAGCTGGCCCAGGCGGGCGCGGCGCTCGAGCAGGCGAATGCGGCTGTCGCTCATTGCCGGAGGCGGCTCGAGATCCTGGGCCTGCGCCCCGGCGAAGCGGGTCAGAAGGTGATGGTGCGCGCTACCCTCGCGGGCAAGGTGATCGATCTGGCCGTAACGGAAGGAGAGTATCGCAGCGACACCAGCACCCCGCTCATGACCGTCGCGGACTTGAGTACTGTCTGGGTGACTTCGGAGATTCCCGAGAACTCAATCCGTTTTATCGAGGTCGGCGAACGGGTCCAGGTGGAGCTTGTGGCCTATCCCGGGGAAGTATTCGACGCCAGAGTGACCCGGATCGCGGATACCGTGGATCCTAAGACGCGCACGATCCAGGTTCAGGCCGAGCTGAAAAACGTCAACGGGCGGCTTCGACCGGAAATGTTCGGGCGGATCCGCCACTCTCATGCCCCACAGTCCCTCCCCGTAGTGCCGGCGCAGGCCATCGTGCGCGGCGCGCTGGGCTCATTCGTTTTCGTCGAACGGGGCCCCGGTGTTTTCGAGCGGATCATGGTCCAAACCGGGGAACCTGCCGGCAGTGCCATTCCGGTGCTCAAAGGCCTGAAGCCTGGAGATCGCGTGGTGGTTGCCGGAGCCATGCTCCTGGCCGGCATGGAGAAACACTGATATGATCGCCGCCCTGTTGAGTTTCGCCTTTCGCCAGCGCTTTGCCGTGATTCTGCTTGGCATCGGCCTGGCCATCGCCGGCGCCTGGGCCTTCAACCAGCTCAAGGTGGAGGCTTACCCGGATATTTCCGAGACTCAGGTCATAGTCATCACGCTCATGCCCGGGCGCGCGGCCGAGGAAATCGAGCAGCAGGTAACGATTCCCGTCGAGCGCGCGCTGCAAAGCGTCCCGAAAGCTGTATCACGCCGGTCGCGCACCATCTTCGGCCTTTCGGTGGTGGACATCACCTTCGAATATGGCACCGACGACTCATTTGCTCGCCAGGCGGTTTCAGAAAAATTGCGCGATCTCGAGTTGCCGGAAGGCGGGACCCCAACTCTTGCGCCCCCAACCACACCCGCCGGAGAATTGTTCCGCTATGTGGTCGAATCTGAATCCCGCAGCGAGACCGAGCGGCGGGAGATTCAGGACTGGGTGATCGCACCACGCCTCCTGCAGGTCCAGGGGGTGGGTGATGTCTTCGCCTTTGGCGGCCTGGTCAAACAGTATCAGATCGAAGTCGATCCGCTTGCCCTCTACCGCTACAACCTCACGATTCATCAAATTGCGGACACCATCGGCGCCAACAATGAGAATGCCGGCGGCTCGCTGGTCAGCAATGGCCAGCAGGCCATGGTCGTTCGCGGCGTCGGCCTCATCCGCTCGACGGCCGACCTGGAGCGGGTGGTCGTGACTTCATCCAACGGCGTACCCGTTTATATTCGCGACATCGGCACCGTCAGGATCGGAGCCGCGCCTCGAACCGGCATTTTCGGGCTGGACGGCCGGACCGGCCTGGTCGAGGGTGTCGTGGCGATGAGGCGGGGGGACAATCCGAGCGAAGTGTTGCGCGGCGTCCGGGAAGCAGTCGACGAGTTGAATGGGACGCTCCCGGATGAGGTCAGGATCGTTCCGATCTACGATCGTACCGAACTGGTTTCCAGCACCCTGCATACCGTCGGTATCACGCTCCTGGAGGGGCTGGTGATCGTCATAGGGATTTTGCTCCTGTTTCTCGGCTCCGTGCGGGCGGCGCTTCTGACCGCCCTGACCATTCCGCTTTCCCTGCTCTTCGCCTTCCTGTGCATGTACGTTTCGGGCATTCCCGCCAATCTATTCAGCCTCGGCGCACTTGACTTCGGCATCATCGTGGACGGAACGCTTGTGATGGTGGTCCACATCCTTCGTTCCCTTTCGGACCGGCAAACGAATGGGCAGATCGAAAATCCGATCGATGCCATTAAGACCGCCGCTTGTGAAATGGAACGGCCGGTGATTGTCTCACTCATGATCATCATCTCGGCATACATTCCCCTGTTCGGCCTGGAAAGCGTGGAAAGGCGCCTGTTTACTCCAATGGCGTATACGATCTGTTACGCCCTCCTCGGTTCCCTGCTGCTGACGACCAGTCTGATCCCGTCACTCGCCACTCTCGTCTTTGGCAAGAGCTTTCGCTCCCGGCCCAACCGGCTGATTGCCTGGAGCATGCTTCCTTATGAACGCCTCATGCGCCGGCTCTTGCGCAGGCCTTACGCGGTCGCCGCGGCCACTGTCGCTCTCACCCTCGGCGCCTTCATGGCAGGACGAGGCCTCGGCACCGAATTCCTGCCCCAATTGGACGAGGGGATGATCTGGATCAAAGCCACTCTGCCTCCAGGAACCGCGATCGAGGAATCGGCGAGGGTCGCAGCCCGCATCCGCGAGTTCATCCGGCAGACGCCTGAAGTGGATCTGGTCAGCTCGCAAACCGGACGCCAGGATTCGAATACGGAACCGTTCGGCCCGAACCGCACCGAGTTACTGGTTGCGCTCAAACCGTATCGGACCTGGGAGCGGGGCCGGACGAAGCCCATCCTTGTCAATGAAATGGAAGCCCGGCTCCGGGAAAACCTCCCCGGGATCAAGTTTAATTTTACCCAGCCGATCATCGACATGGTGACGGAAGCTGTAACCGGCTCTTCGGCCGATCTGGCGGTAATTTTCACCGGACCGGACTTGTCCGTACTGCGCGCCCTCGCGGCCAAGGCCCTCAACCTCGTGCAAAACATCCACGGAGCAGCCGACAGCTCCATCGAACAGGATGCCGACCAGGCGCAGCTGCGCATCGAAATCGATCGCCAGGAAGTGGCCCGCTACGGTTTGAATATCGCCGATGTGCAACAGGTAATCGAGCTTGCGATCGGCGGGCAGGCTGTCTCCACGATGTTCGAAGGCGACCGACGGTTTGAAATCACGGTGCGCTATATCTCCGAGGCGCGCAGCGATCTCTCGTCCATCCGCAACCTCCTGGTCATGACACCGGAAGGCGGGCGGCTGCCCCTGGCGCAGCTCGCGGCGATTTCTGTAACAGACGGAGCGAGCATCATCACCCGGCGCGAGAATCGACGGCAGATCAGCGTGCGCACCAATATTCGCGGGCGTGATCAGGGGAGCTTCGTGACTGAAGCCCAACGGCGCCTGGCGGAGCAGGTGCAGCTGCCGGCGGCTTATCGCATCCAGTGGGGCGGGCAGTTCGAAAACCTGGCGCGCGCACGTCACCGCTTCGCGATCATCATCCCGCTCACCATTGTGTTGATGTTCGGACTGCTGTTTTTCGCATTCGAATCCGTCATCGATGCCGGCCTGGTGCTCTTAAACGTGCCCTTTTCTTTGGTGGGTGGAATCCTGGCACTCCTGGCGCGCCACATTCCTCTGAGCGTGTCAGCCGGCGTCGGCTTCATATCGGTTTTCGGCGTCGCCATCATGACGGGAGTTCTCTTCATTGCTGAAGTCAACCGGCTCCGCGCTCAATCGGAGATTTCCGTGAAGGATGCCACCCTCCAGGCCGCACGAGCCCGGCTGGCCCCCAACTTCCTGCTTATCCTGGTCGCGCTCCTCGGCATGATCCCGGCCGCAACGGCAACCGGGATCGGCTCCGATATTCAGCGCCCCATGGCAACGGTAATCGTGGGGGGCCTGCTATCGACGCTCGTGCTCGCCCTGGTGGCCATGCCGGCGCTCTACTATCTCGTGTCACGGAAGCGGCAGGCCTCCAAGGCCCTGCTCCCCTGCCACTAAATTTTCGGGAGTTGGGGTCAGGCCTGGAAAATTTACTTTTGCCATCGATGAGTGAGGATCAGCCAAAGGACAAAAACGAAAATAAATTTCCCGGCCTGACGCCAAGACTGGCAACGAGGCATGGCATAGGTTCTGGCTTGACACCCGAAGTAGATGTCAGTATATTCCTACTTGCATAAAACTATCAGATAGGAACGTATAGTGAAAATCGAGAACATCGAGGTCGAGCGCCGGCTCGAGCAGTTCAAGGCGGCCGCCAAGGAGGCCGGCGTCAAGCTCACGCACCAGCGCCTTGAGATCTTCCGTGAAGTCGCGTCGAGCCTTGAGCACCCGGATGCCGAGACCGTGTTCCGCGCTGTTCAGCCACGGATGCCGACGGTATCGCTCGACACTGTGTACCGGACGCTGTGGATGCTCAACGACCTTGGGCTCATCACCACGCTCGGCCCACGTCGGGAGAGCGTGCGTTTCGACGCCAACCTCGAACACCACCACCATTACGTCTGTGTGCGCTGCGGGCTGACGCGGGACTTCGAGAGCGCCGCGCTCAACACGCTTCGCATCCCCGACGCAGTGCACGGATTCGGCAGCATCGTCGCCACGCATGTCGAGGTCCGAGGCATCTGCGACAGCTGTGCAAAGAAGGAAGCCGAGAAAACGGCACCTAAGAATCCCAAAAGGCAGCAAGGCCAGGTAAGGAGAAAGACATGACAGACAAGAAGAAGTTAACCACCAACGCGGGCGCGCCCGTCGCCGACAACCAGAACATCATGACCGCGGGTCCCCGCGGGCCGGCGCTGCTGCAGGACGTCTGGTTCCTGGAGAAGCTCGCCCACTTCGATCGTGAGGTGATCCCTGAGCGCCGCATGCACGCCAAGGGGTCGGGCGCCTACGGGACCTTCACGGTCACCCACGACATTACCAAGTACACCAAGGCCAAGATCTTTTCCGCTGTCGGCAAGAAGACCGACCTCTTCGTGCGCTTCTCCACCGTGGCCGGGGAGCGTGGCGCGGCGGACGCCGAGCGCGACATCCGGGGCTTCGCCATGAAGTTCTACACCGAGGAAGGTAACTGGGATCTCGTCGGCAACAATACGCCGGTCTTCTTTTTGCGAGATCCGCTCAAGTTCCCGGACCTCAACCATGCGGTGAAACGCGATCCCCGCACCAACCTGCGCAGCGCCCGCAACAACTGGGACTTCTGGACCTCGCTGCCTGAGGCGCTGCACCAGATCACGATCACCATGAGCAACCGCGGAATTCCGTACTCCTACCGCCACATGCACGGCTTTGGCAGCCACACCTTCAGCCTGATCAACGCCGGGAGCGAGCGCTTCTGGGTCAAGTTCCACCTGCACACCCAGCAGGGCATCAAGAACCTGACCGACGCCGAGGCCGAGGCGATCGTCGCCAAGGACCGCGAGAGCCATCAGCGCGATCTGTACGGCAGCATCGAGAAGGGCGACTTCCCGCGCTGGAAGATGTTCATCCAGGTGATGCCCGAGAAAGACGCGGCCAAGTGCCTCTACCATCCGTTCGACCTGACCAAGGTCTGGCTCCACAAGGACTACCCGCTGATCGAGGTGGGCGTCATGGAACTCAATAGAAACCCGGAGAACTACTTCGCCGAGGTCGAGCAGTCGGCCTTCAACCCCGCCAACATCGTGCCCGGCATCGGCTTCTCGCCGGACAAGATGCTGCAGGGTCGCCTGTTTTCGTATGGCGATGCCCAGCGCTATCGTCTCGGCGTCAACCACCACATGATCCCGGTGAACGCGTCGCGCTGCCCGTTCCACAGCTACCATCGCGACGGTGCCATGCGGGTCGACGGCAACCACGGCAGTACTCTCGGCTATGAGCCCAACAGCTACGCTGAGTGGCAGCAGCAGCCGGACTTCGCCGAACCGCCGCTCAGCATCGAGGGCGCCGCCGATCACTGGAACCATCGCCAGGACGACGACTACTACTCGCAGCCCAGGCTGCTCTTCCGCCTGATGACGGCCGAGCAGAAGCAGGTGCTCTTCGAGAATACAGCCCGCGCCATGGGTGACGCACCCAAGGAGATCAAGTTCCGCCACATCGGCAACTGCATGAAGGCCGATCCTGCCTATGGCGAAGGCCTGGCCAAGGCGCTGGGGATTCCCATGAGCGAGGTCCCAAAGAGCCGGTAGCTAATGCATTTGGGCAACGCGAACGGCGGGGGACCGCCGGCATGGAGTGAAGCAGAGCATGAAGAGCAGAGCAACGGCGGCAAGAGGTCTGGTGAATTTGACGGTGCGGGCGGTTGTGCTCGCGGTGAGTTTGTCCGGCCTGATTGCGCATGGACAGATCACCAAGGATAACTGGGGCAAGGTGGCGGCGCCGGTCCACGGATCATCGAATCCAGGCTACCCGGGCGCGGAGCTGTTTGCCGGGCCGAAACAATTTGGCGACGACTATTACCATGGTGTTTTGCCGAATGGGCGAATCGTCCGGCCGGCAGGCAAGAGTGTGCAGATCGGCATGGACCCGCTCGGAGCGCGCCTGTCGCCGGACGGGAAATTCCTCATTACTACCAACAACTCGGATCGAGGCGCCAGCTTGGGGTCGCAGAGGGACCGGACGAACACGGGCGGGTACTCGCTCTCCGTAATCGACGTGCAAACCATGACCGTCGTATCCCAAATCAGCACGGCGGGCAGGCTTTTCCACGGGCTGCAGGTCACCGGCAGCGGACCCTACATGGTATGGGCCTCGGGTGGCGGCGATAACAGCATCAAAAAATTCACCGTTTCCACCGCGGGGGCGATCACGCCGGCCGGCAGCATCGCTATCCGCCCGATCACCCCATCGACTGCAGGCTATGTGTCGAATTACAAGCCCGGGATCCAGCTCAACAGGGCGGATGCCGCGGGCAACCGGCCTCCCGTGCCGACCGGGTTCGATCGTTCGGCCGGGGCCGCCATCACATTTCCGGCCGGCTCCGCCCTCAGTCCCGATGGGAAGTTGCTCTATGTTGCCTGCAACGGCGACAACAGCTTGGCGATCATCGACATCGCACAGTCCACGGTCGTGAAGCAGTTGCCGGTCGGCTATTTCCCTTATGACGTGACGATCAGCTCGGATGGCGCCTGGGTCTTCGTCTCCAATTGGGGAGTCACGGAATACAAGTTTGCCAAACCCACCTACGATTCCGCGGGAAATTTGACGGCGATCGCCCCGGCCGGGGTCAACGAGCCGGATGGGTACTACGTACCGAAGACCGACACCGAAGGAGAGCATCCAAAGACCTCATCGGTCTCCATTGTGGCCGTGCCCGGCGGGGACGGCACCCGGGCATCGCTGCTCAAATCGATTTACATCGGCAAGCCGTTGGATGAGCTTTACCAGGTCGGTGATACGCATCCCTGCGCCACGGCGCTCATTACAACCAAGGACAAGCAATACATCTATGTGACCAAGGCCAACAGCGACCGGATAGGCATCATCTCCCTGAAAAAGGGATCCGGCAAGAATGCCGGCCAACTGGTTCCCGAGGTCAAAAAAGACCTGGACCTTTCTCCCGTGAAAGTCGGCGGCGTGAAACCTCCGGTTCACGGCGCATACCCCAACGCAATTGTAGTCTCAGCGGACAACCTGCGCGCCTATGTGGCGGAGGCAGGCATCAACTCCGTGGCGGTCCTCGACACCAGGGATCCCGAGAAACCGAAACTGATGGGAAGAATCCCGACCGGTTGGTATCCCAGCGCGTTAACGCTCAGTCCGGATGGGAAAGTCCTCTATATCTTGAATGCAAAAGGGGTAGGGGAAGACATCGGACTGAGCGGCGGGTCGATGCCGCCGTCAAAAGCGCCGCGGATTGCCGGCGGCCTGAGCAATATTGACGGCAACTATATCTTCGGCAGCGCTCAAAAAGTGGACCTGGCGGCGACTCCGATCGACAACGCCTCGGTGCTGGCGAACAATTACACCCTTCTCCCCAACGTCGATGACAGTGTCGTCCCGGCCGGCGGGCTCAAGGGATCCAGGAAGATCAAACACGTCTTCTTCATCCTGAAGGAAAACAAGACCTTTGATTCGATGCTCGGAAGTCTGGCCGCGTTGGCTCCATTTGCCGGCATGAGTTTCAGGGATCCGCTCAACAATGTGTTCACCGAAACGCAATACACCAACATTGCCAAGAATACGCAGCTCCTGGCGAGCAAGTTTGGCGTCGCGGTCAACTACTACACCGACGCCGAGGAGAGCGATGCCGGACATCAGTTTTCCGCCTCGGGAACCGCGAGCGACTACACTGAGAAAACGCTGGCGGTCAAGGGCGGGCGCGGGCTGTTGGTCAACAAGAACATGGACCCGGAGGATTATCCGGAATCCGGCTACATTTTCAACAATGCCGCGCGCCACGGCGTTTCGTTCAAGGACTACGGGGCTCTTATCAGAATCATCGGAACCGATACCGGCACGGCGTCGGCCACGTTGCTCAACGATCCGCCTGGCGGCAACGCCGGCTATCCAGTGGTCCCGCTGACGAATCCGCCCACGACCAGGGGGGATGTGACATCGCCGGTGCGCGGCCTTGGGCAATCCTATTTCCTGGCAATGCCGATCCTGGCCGTGCTGGGCACCAACAATGCGAACGGCGAACCGCGGTTGGACCACGACTATCCGGGATATAACTTCAACATCTCGGATCAGCGCCGCGCACAGGAATTCTGTAAAGATTTCGATCGCATGGTTGCCAATGGGACGTTGCCGCAATTCCTGTACATTTATCAGCCCAACGATCACACGGGGGGAATACAGGCAAAGAACGTCACCGGCACGAGCGCGCCGATGCAGGTCGCCGACGGCGACATAGCCTTGGGCATGGTGGTCGAACACATCATGCGCAGTCCGGCGTACTACAACCAGGCCAACGGCGAGGGAAGCGCGATCTTTGTCACCTGGGATGACGCGCAGTCCACCTTGGATCACATCCATCCGCATCGGGCGCCATTGCTGGTAATCAGTCCGTATGCCAAGCCGGGCCCCGCGCAGCGCCATTACAGCACCGCCTCCATCGTCAAAACCGAGGAGTTGCTGCTCGGATTGCCGCCCAACAATCTCGGCGACCTGATGGCCACCGACCTGCGCGACATGTTCCAACCCAACTATAACGGCATCACCCCGGAAATGCTGCCGTTCACGAAGATCCACTCCTATGCGGAGTCGGAAGAAGGACTGAAAATCTGGGAGTTGGTCAAACACCTCGACACTTCGGCCCCGGATCGCGACAGCCGCAGGTTGGGAACTTTGGCGCGCATTTCGATGCTGGCCGACAGCCTTCATGAAGAAGCCGCCCGGGAGAACAGGTTACAGAGCCAAGAGTATCTGCACCAGCAAGCGCGCCTCTATCAAATGGCCCTTGCGCTCGTAGGCGAGGAGCGAGACGAATAAGCCCGGTCCAGGTAGAACTGAACCGCCCTCTGCGGTGTCCCGCTTGCAGGAATGAATGGGACGGACCTGTCAATCTATCAGGTGGCTGCCCGTACTGCCGTCAGGCGGAGATCGGACCGGCGCCGGGTGAGTTTTCGCCGTGTGGCGGCGGACGGCGGCAGAGGATGGGCTGTGGGAAAACGTAAATCGGGGGCGCATTGCACCCTGACAAAAAGGAAAACGTTATGAATATCTGTATTCCGGTTACTGATGATAAGGGGCTCGAAAGCCCGGTAAGCACTCATTTCGGCTCAGCGCCGCTCTTTATGATTCTCGATACAGAGAACGGAAACTCCCGGGTCATCTCGAATCGCAATCTCAACCACAGCCACGGCATGTGCCAGCCGCTTCTGTCTCTTGCCGGTGAAGGCGTGGACGGGATGGTAGTCGGCGGCATCGGCATGGGCGCCCTCGGGAAACTCCAGGCGGCCAACATCAGGGTGTATCTTTCGGAGTTCCCAACGGTCGCCGCCACGCTTGCAGCTTTCAAAGCCGGCGCGCTCAAGCTTGTGACTCCCCAGACGGCGTGCGGACACCATGCTCAGGGGGCCCGCCCTCATGGCAATCATGCCTACGGATCCTGCCATGGTTCAGGCCGATCGCAATCATGAAACCGGACCAGAAAGGGACCGCCACACTCCAACTTCTTCCGATCGGAATCATCCGCTCGCCATTTAAGCTTGCGGAAGGGACGCCGATCCAGACGACCTACGGCTCTGGCATCGAAGGCGACGTTATCGTCGACGAGGCCTTCGAGGCGGCACTGATGGATATCGAAGGCTTCGAAAGGCTCTGGCTCATCTACTGGCTGGATCGCGCTGGACCTTTCCAGGAATGCGTGCTGCCCTACCGAGATACGCGGGAACATGGTCTTTTTGCAGCACGCTCCCCGTGCCCACCCAACCCGATTGGGATGTCGGTCGTCCGCCTGCTTGGAAGGCAGCGAGGGATGTTGCGTGTGGCTGACCTCGACATCCTGGACGGCACACCGCTTCTTGACATCAAGCCGTATGTACCTATTTTTGATGCCTACGTCCAATCGGCCGCCGGCTGGGTGGATGAGCACAGGATCGATCGGCAAATTGCGGACGGCCGCTTTCATCCCGGCCATGGTTCGGAGGACGAATCGGAGTGACGGCGAACTAAGGGTTCGCGCAAGAATAAGTTCACATTTTGGCACGAGCGCCGGGCGGGCAGATGCAAGGCGCCGCGACGCAGGCGATGTGGTGACATCGTCGAGGAGCGGCAACGCCGCAGATGCCCGCCCGCCGCCGCGCCCCGGAGGGCTGCCGGCTCGCGAATTTCTTATTTCCTATCCTGTCCCTTATGATGGTTGGGGGTTGTCCAATCCGGCAGCAAAATGTGAAGTTTTTGCGCGAGCCCTAAGCCATCCCGGCAGAGGATGCAACAGTTTCAGCTCGCCTTTGACGCGCGGCCCAACTTGAGGGTCTTGAGTTTGTGAACTGTCTTCACGAAGTGGGTTATCGACCTGGAGACATGCCGCAGAACTGCGGCCCATTCATCCAGGTGCCTCTCCCCGTTCGGGGTGAGCCTGTAAACGCGTCGCGCAGGGCCACCGGTTTCTACGTCCCATTCCGAAACGACGTTCCCGTTTCTCTCCAGTTGGTGCAGAGTGCGGTATAGTGCCGCTCGTTCGATTTTCGCGTCAGTCAGCGCATGCTCTTGCAGCGCGCCAGCCAGATCGTAGCCGTAGGAATGGCCTTTCTTTTTGAGAAGAAGCAGGACGATAGGGTCGACAAATCGCGACAGGTTTCCCATGGCGCAAGTGCACGGGTGAGATCGTCCATGCCGCCGGCAAAGTCTGCTGGTCACTGTTTACCTCCTGACAAAGGTTGTTCTTTTCAAGTACATTATGCCGCGGGTCCAGACAGATGCAAGTTACATCTAGCGGGCATTTGCATATTGTGCGACAATGAGATCGAATTGGATTCCCATCTCAGCAGTGGCAGGCGCGGGACCTGGCACGCGATCGATTCAGCCGCCGGAGGGAAGATCATGGCCGATCCCTTAAAACTAGGAATCATCATCTGCAACCGTTATCACACCTGTGCGGGAGGAAAATGCTTCAGGGCTTTGCGCGCGCGGGAAGGGGCGTTTCGTCTCTACCGGGACCGGGATGTGGAGATCGTGGGCTATACCACCTGCGACGGGTGTCCCGGTGGAAACGTCGAGTATGCTCCCGAAGAGATGAAGAAAAACGGCGCGGAGGTCCTGCACCTGGCCACGGGCCTGGTAGTGGGATACCCCCCCTGCCCGCACATCGATGACTTTCTCGAATTCATCGAAAGACATTACGGCATGAAGGTGGTAGTAGGCACCCACCCGATTCCCCAGAAGTATTTCCTCACGCACCAGGCACTGGGAACCTGGGACTCTCCGGCATGGCAGGAGAGAAACAAGCACGTGTGGGAGGATGAGAGCATCAGGCTTCGTTACAACTGAGGGGAAGCGAAAGCGGGCGCCGAACGCATCGCCTGCGTTTCTGGAACGGCAATCCGGTCTGTATTCCATGCTCCGGTTTTGGCCGCTGATTCCAAATGACACACCATCACCACGAGCTGGAAGCGACGCACCTGGACCGGCGGCTGTGGGCCAGTGCGTTTCTCAACCTGGTCGTTACGATCTTCGAATTTGCCGGAGGTCTGTGGGCCGGAAGCCTGGCTCTGCTGGCCGATTCGGCTCATAACCTCACCGATGTAGGATCATTGGGATTGGCGATCTTTGCCCGGCGCCTGGGAAGGCGCGCGCCCACGGCGCGGCACACGTACGGTTTCAAGCGTGGCGAAGTCATGGCGGCGCTGGTCAACGCGGCAGCACTGATTGCGATTTCCGCTCTGATCGCACGTGAGGCTGTGGCCCGGGTTCTTCACCCGGAACCGGTGAACGCCCCGGTAATGCTGGTTGCGGCAGTTTTGGCGCTCCTGGCAAACCTCACATCCGTCTTCCTGCTGCGCACGCACAGCGCCGTGGACATTAATGTCAGGAGCGCTTTCCTGCACCTTCTGCAGGACGCACTCGCCTCGCTGGCTGTAGTGATTGCCGCCCTGTTTGCGCGGACGGCCGCGGGAGCATATGTTGACCCCGCGGCTGCGATTCTGATCGGTATTATTGTCCTTCGCAGCGCGCTTTCCATCGTTTGGGAGTCACTGCACACATTACTTGAAGCCGCACCTGCAAATCTCAATGTGGAGGATCTGGCCGAGGCGGTCACGCGGCGATTTCCCGAAGTCCGGCTGCATCACATCCACGCCTGGGAAGTGGGACCGGGACAAACAGCAATGACCGCGCACATGAAGCTCGGGGTCGTCAGCTTGTGCGACGCGGAACGAGTCGCCTCTGAAATACGCGGGTTCCTGAGCAAAGAATGGGACATCGTTCACGCAACCCTGGAAGCCGAAGCGAACGGATGCGGTGCGGAACAAATCCTGGGTGAGTGGAAGTGACATGGATTCTGGGAATGCAGACCGGAATCGCGATCGGATGCCGGTCGTCCGCCTGCCGGGCAGGCAGGAAGGGCCGCTCCGTGTGGCCGATCTCGACATCCTGGCCGGCACATCTAAATGGGACGCATACTTTGCCCTACATAGCGGAAGATCATCATGAAGATCTGTATTCCGATTACCCAGGACCGCGGCCTCGAAAGTCCGGTCAGCGAGCACTTTGGCTTGGCGCCACTCCTGATGGTTGTGAACACTGATAGTGGAAACTGCCGGGTCGTTCTGAATTGCAATCACAATTATCTCCACTGGCGCTGCCGGCCGCTCCTGTCTCTCGGCGGGGAACACATAGATGGCATGATTGTAGGCGGTATCGGCATGGGCGCGCTGGAAAAAATTCAGGCGGAGCATGTCAATGTGTATCTGTCGGAGTTCGCAACTGTCCGGGCGGCTGTAGTGGCCCACCAAGCTGGCTTGCTTAGACTCGTGACTCCGCAGACGGCGTGCTGCCTGCATGGCGGCCACGGCAGCAACTCGCGTGGAGCCTGCCATGAACCTGGAGGCCCGCGATCTTGAAACCGGGTAGGGATAGTCATGGGTCCTACCCGATGTGATCGGAGTTTGCCCACAACCGACGATGCCAAAAAACAAAATGCAGTGATAGACTCGGCTCGGGTAATCACACGCAAGGAGTCTGCATATGGCAGGAGAAGAACTGTTGATGTGCTCGTTCTGTGGTGTGCGCGCCTGCGCCGCCGCTCCCGAAAGCAAAGCCAAACCGCCCTTTTGTCCAGCGCCGCGGGAGGAAGCCGAGTTGATGAATGCGGAGAAATGCTACTTCTCCGACGATCACATCCGCCGGATTGCGGTCGAGTCCGCGCGAACCGAGGCTGCAGGGTACTGCCGGCAGACCCGTGTCGAAGAAATCATGGAGTTCGCGCGGCGGATGGGCGCGCGCAAGATCGGGATCGCTCACTGCCTGGGGCTCATGAACGAGGCCCGGCTTGCGAGCGAGATCTTTTCCAGCCGCGGTTTCGAAGTGCACACAGTCTGTTGCAAGGTCGGGTCGATCGACAAGCAGAGCATCGGGCTGCAGGATGCTGAGAAAGTGAGGCCGGGCCAGTACGAGGCTTTGTGCAATCCGATCGGCCAGGCGGCGCTGCTGGCGCATGTGGGCACCGAACTGAACGTCGTGGTCGGCCTGTGCGTTGGGCACGACAGCCTGTTCTTTATGCATTCAAAGGCACCGGCTACGGTCCTGGTTGTGAAGGACAGAGTCCTGGGGCACAATCCGGTTGCGGCACTCTACACCAGCCACTCCTACTACAAAAAGCTTTGCGAACAAGAGGGAGGAAACAAAGATGCGACGGAATCCTAAGACTCTCATGGGCTTGATCCTGAGTTTGATTTTCGCGATGGAGATCATTGGAAACGGTGCGGGTCAGACTGGAAGCGGGAAGTTCTACATTGTGGGCATGGGCACCGCTGCGGATCTGATCACGATGCGGGGTGTCGAGGTTATTAAGAGCTCCAATATCGTCATGGTCGCAAGCGAGCAGGAGAGGGAAATATGGAAGGATCATGTCAAAGGCAAAGAAGTGTGGTATTGCCCCGACTCGCTGCGGATCATGTATGGTCGGGATCCACGCACAATTCAGGACCCGCAAATTCGCGCCGTCGCGGAGAATGCCGCAAAGACCCGCCGGGAACTTGCGGACAGAATCCGGGCGGCCGTCGACCAGGGCAAGGTAGTGGCGTTCCTGCAGGGTGGAGACCCGATGATGTTTGGACAGACTTTTCTTCTGGAATTGCTGCCGAAAGATCTACCCTCCGAGATCGTTCCGGGAATTGGGGCGCTGCAAGCCGCCAGTGCGGCCGTGAAAATGAGCCCGCCTTACGGGTACGACACGAGTGGTGTCATCCTCACCATGGCTGATTGGCCGGGGCGTGTGGACAACAACGAAAAACTCATGGCGAGCGGCAGTACCATGGTTTTCTACACCATGCTTTTTGACTATCCGCTGGTCTTTTCCCAGCTTCAGCGCCACTACCCGCCCGATACCCCGGTTGCCGTGGTAATTGACGCCGGCGATCGCGCAACCCAAAAGGTGGTACGAAGCACGGTGGGGAGGTTTCTTAAGGAAGTGGACTATAAAAACTTTCCTGCAGAGAGACATCTCCTGCTCGTCGGTAAATTCCTGAATGTGGGCCAGGCGCGCAAAAACGGCGTGTCAAAGATAGAAAAGCAGCACTCAAAATGACGGCCGCATTCAGAGAGCGTGTGCCCGGGGCGATGTTTTTGTGGCGCCCTCTTCGTGGCGCCGCCTCGCTAAGTTCGTCTTCATCCCAGGGCACATCCGCTCTTACTGTTGGAGCGGACACTAATCGTAGTTATTTCTTCTGGTCACCCTTCAAAATCTCGATCACCTCATAGGGTTTCCTGCCGCTTTGATTGGCGATGTCGCGCATCTTGTCGTCGGCCTTGGCTTGAATTCCTTTCGCATCCAGGCTCTGGATCGCGGCCTCGCTAGAAAGTCCATATTCCTTTGCGAGCTCAGCCAATGTCTTGAATCCCTGGCCGCCCCCTCCGCCACTCCCCCCGGTAGCAGGTTGGTGACTGACCGCGGACGCCGGAGTGTTGGTCTTCAGCGCCGTGTAGATTTGCACGGGTGACCGCTGGTAGCGCTTGGCGAGCTGTTGCAGCAGTTCATCCTGGCTGGCACCTGCATAGCCCAGAGTTTGCAGTAACTGCATGAGTTTATCGGGTTCCATCTGAATGTTCTTGGAGAACTCACGCAGCGTCATCTCCTCCATGTGGGGAATGGGCGGAACACTGGCCGGATCCTCCCATGACTGGCGCACCGAGTCGCCGGCCGCCATGATCGTCTGAAACGGCGGTTTCTGAGCAATCGTGCCTGTCAGGATCAGCAGAAAGAGAGCAAGAGATGCAATCATTTCATACCGAAGATGCTGGCCTGCATCGGCCTTCTTTCTCAAATAAGTCATGAATGACTTCCAATTGAACTTGAGCAGATGGAAAAATCCGCCCACCAGGAATACCACCGCGGTCAAGGTATGTACTGCCTGCCACTGTTCCTTTGTCAAGATAATGAGCTGCCACCGCGTCCAGTTGGCGATGCGGCCCGGCGGCGCGATATATAAGACGGCTCCCGAAACCACCAATGTGAGAAAAGTCCATGTAAGGATAAAGGAAGTAAACGACCTGAAATTGAATCCCCTGCGTGACATCGCGGTTGTTCTCCTTTCCAGTGATTTCACAGTCACGGCCAGTGAGATTGCAAATGCCGTTCCCAAGTGCCACTTCGGCTGCGTCTGAATCAGTTGTCGGGAAGAAATGATTGATGGAGCGCCAGTTGCCTCGATCCGGCGAAACAGCTCTGATCGAAGGTGCTCCTGACACCAAATTCCTCAAATGCAGGACTTGCACTTATGGGGATCGCGAAAATGTAAGAATTGCATGCGAAAGGAAAATCAGGATCGGGCCAACAATCCCCTATCGCGCCGCCCGCTCACCTGAATACGATCCCTGAGCATCAGCCGTTCGACTGAGCCGCGAACCACGAGCCGGGGAGGGCCAAGCTTATAAGGCGGCAACCGCGTCGTTTTCTGGAATCACATTTCAGCCGGTGGACATGGCAGGATTCGCCCATCCGCCATTTTGATCGAGTGTGTGCCATAGCGGATCAGCTGCGTCGAATGCGTCACCAGGACGATGGTGATCCCAGTGCTTGCGTGGAGTCGCTGGAACAGTTCCATGATCTCGGACTCCGTCTGCTCGTCGAGATCGCTGGTTGGTTCATCCGCCAGGAGAATTTCGGGTTCATTCAGCAGGGCGCGCGCTATTACCAGCCTTTGTTGCTGGCCGGCGGACAGCTGGCGCGGGTAGGCTCCAAGCTTATCCCCAAGAGCCAGGGACCGCAACAACCCCCGCGCGCGCTCATAGGCCCCTTGGCGGGCGCGGCCATGATCAAAAATCCTGGGCAACGCAACATTTTCCAAAGCCGTCAACGATGGCAGCAGGCTTGGAAACTGAAAAACAAATCCTATTTTGCGATTTCGGAGCAGCGACTGCCGGTGATCAGGCAGGCTTCCCCAATCCATATCCTCAAATAACACGCGGCCGGCTGTGGGGCGGGTAAGCCCGGCAGCCAGGTTCAGCAGCGTGGTCTTCCCCGAGCCAGAACGTCCGGTAATTACCAGGAACGCGCCACGCGGAATCTCCAGATTGACTTCCTGCAGAGCGACGACACGATTCTGCTTGTCCACCTGGTAGGCTTTGGTGACATTTTCCAGGACAATCATGGCCTTACTCCCGCATGGCGATGGAAGGATCTTCGTGGCTGGTGCGGTACGCAGGCAACATGGCTGCCAACATGACCGTCAGCAGCGAGCAGGCCAATCCACCCAGGATCAGGGCTGCCAACATCGGCAGTGCCGGAACCAGAAAGGGGATACCCAGGGAGGCAATGATCAGCTTGCGGAACAACATCACAGCCAAAATCGTCAGAGCGGTGCCAGCAACCCCACCATACAACGCCAACAGGCCAGCCTCGTAAAGCAGCACCCGGAAGACAAAGGAGCGTGTCGCACCCAATGCGCGCAGTACGCCGAGCTCCCGGCGGCGCTCGTTGGCTGCCATCGAAAATACCAGGCCGATCAGCAGAATCGAGAAAACCAGGGTTAGCATCAGGGCCATCACGACACCGTTCCGCAGCCCGGCCAGTTCCTTGCGCTGCGACTGGAACATATCAGGACTCAGGATGGGCGTCACGCCGCCGATGTGGACCGAAATATTGAGCGCCACAGCCCGAGGATTGCTACCCGGCCGCACTTTGACCATGACAGCCGAGACGCTGTTTTGCGGGATTGACAGCGGCTTTTCCGCCTTGGTTTTCGAAACGCGCGCCATCTCCTGAGCGGTATCGAGCGTGAGGAACAGGCTTCGGTCCAAGCCAGTGCCCGTCGGCTCCATCTTCGCCTTGAGCGCGACGGGGTAGCCGTAGAGCTTGATGGTTTCTTCACCCGCCGGAACGAAGACATCGGTCCCGCCGATCACCTCGCCTAGACGCAGTTCGCCTCCGATGGTCTTCTCCAGCCAGGGGGTCACAGCGAAATCGGTTCTGGGATCGAACACAATCAGAAACATGTCCGAAACCGTGCAGCATGATGCATTACTCAAAGTAGCCAAATAGATCTGAGGAGAGACGGCCTGGACGTCCAGCGCGGCAGCAACCCGGTCCACGACGGAGGCGGGCATCCAGGATTGGGTGGGGTGACCCAGAAGCAGGGCCGATTCAATTCTGTCCGCGGCACCTTCAGGAACGACGATAATATCTGCTCCCAGACGTTCCATTGCCAATCGCAGGCTGTTGTCGGCGCCAAACAGAATCATGCCGGTTGTCAGAGCCATGCTGGAGATCAGCAATGCGCACAGGAGCACCATAAAGCTGCGGAAAGAGCTTCCGGCGATGTTCCGAAGGGCCAGGCGAATCAGGTTCATCTCTTAGTCCGATCCCGCCGCTTCCGTGAAGCGCCTTGATCGGGTTTTGCCGATAAGCACAAGACCGACCAGGCCGGCTCCCAATGTCACAGCCCCGCCAAAGATCATCGTGGGCTTCATCTCGATGTTGCATAGCATCTCATCGCTGGCACAGACTCCGATCAAACAGGTGGGCAGCAGGATGGCAAAAACTCCCAAAACGGCGCCCAGCAGAGAGAGCGCCAGCAGAGTTTCCCGACGGCGGCTGAAGAACATCAGGCCGCCAACGATCAGCAGAGGTACCGCCACGGCCGGCGCGGCCATGGCAGTCCAGTGGCATTTCATTGGGATCGTCCTGCCGCCGGGGAGTTCGATCGCGCGACCCTGAGCGGAACAATTCGTAAACTGAGGTACCACACCGATGGCGAGTGCCATCAGCACGAAAATGATGCCGATTGCCTTCATTATGCCCCTCCTCAAAGCATACCGGATTTTCCGGACAGCCATGCTGGCATTGGTGTCTTGATGCCTTCATGCACCCCGGATCGGTTCGACGGTCCTCGCCACAGGCAAGATGAGGCAGAACAGGCCGCCGGCTCCTTTCCTGAACTCGGACAGGTTCAAGGCGTGCACACCGGCACTCGGGTCAGCCGGTCTCCTTCGTTGCTGAGCATGGGGCCTTTCCGGAGTCTGGCATCGACTCCCGAGTCTTTCCCAAGGCTTATCGCCGGGTCACCGCCTGGCTTGCTTGGCCAGGAATTTCTTCCCTCCGGGCCGGCATTGTTCGCAAAGGCCGAGGAATTCGATATTGTGTTGCCGATCATGAAGAAACGTATTTTTTTGGACTCGCGCCGGTCACAATCCGGATCAAAATCGCCTACCGGTATAATGAAATCGTTCAAAAGGATTGATCCAGTGGCTATGGAGGCCGCAAATTGTGCAACGAGGAGATCGGGTACGGTCTTCAAGGCGTCCCGCCAAACTGAAACGGGAACCATGATCCGTCACGCGTGCTGGCGAATGCCTATGGCGATATTCCCGTTGACGGCGGCGATGGGCTTGCC
>Ga0315277_10003171_pt1 | contig 22442 bp, 16 predicted proteins | sample YL17G05_15_MG_FD_203695 | JGI IMG/M metagenome (GOLD analysis project Ga0315277, IMG submission 203695) | Sediment microbial communities from Yellowstone Lake, YNP, Wyoming, USA - YL17G05_15 | ecosystem: Environmental > Aquatic > Freshwater > Lake > Sediment | place: USA: Wyoming | collected...
CCGAGCAGACCCGCCCGGGGCCGCCGGTGGCGGTCCCCGCCCCGCAAGGCGCAACGCTCAAGGGCGGCGCTCGCGTGACGGCCCAACTGGTCGACCCCGAGTTTCGTATCGGGTGCGCGCAGTCGTTCGGGTTCCTCACCGGGCGGACGTCGGCGGAGAGGATTGACGGCTACTACCGCGAGCTGCGCGACGCGGGATTCAACCACTACGTTCTGCCTCTCTTCTGGGACCGGATGGTCGACGATAAGGGCAGGTACTCAAGCACCCAATGGGATGAATGGCTCAGGCTGGCGACGCTGGCCAAGCTCGGCTTCACGCTCCAGGCGCACAGTATTATCCAGTACAGCCTTCCCGCCGGCGTGCGCGACCTCAAGGACGACGCCTTTGCACGTGCAGCCAGGGCGCACCTGGCCGAGGTGGCGGACGACTACAGCAAACACTTCGCCTCCTCTGTGGTGATATGGGAGGCCGTCAACGAGCCGTCGAGCAACGAATTCGGAGGCCTCAAGGCCGGAAAACGCGTTGACCTTGTCTCGCAACTCATCGGCCAGCTGCGCTCGAGCGTCCCCGGGGCCAAAGTCATGGTCAACGACTACGACTGGCAGCGCGGCCTCGAAACCGACAAGCCGTGGCCGTCGAGGACCATTGCGGGCACGCTCGAATTCTACAAGGCGCTTCTGAAAAAGGAGCACGCGCCGGACGTGCTGGGACTCGAATGGTATCCCGGCGTCCGAGTCGAAAGGCCGGAGTTCAAAATCGACATTGCGGAGCCGTGCCTCGACCTTCTGGATACGAGCCTCTACTGGGATCGGCTGATTTCGCTCGGGAAGCCGCTTCTCATCAGCGAATCCAACTACCCCGGCAGCATGACGGAGTCGGACAAGAACGGCTACGCATGGGGCCGGTGGAACGCCGACGCACAGGCGCTCGCGGCGGTTGACACTCTCGAGCTTGCGCTGAGCAAGCCCGACATGATCGGTTGGGTCTGGTGGAGCATCACGGACGGCGAGCCGTGGAACAGGGACGGCGGCCTGTACACCGACGCCGGCGCGCGAAAGCCCGTTCTACCGGCCCTCGAAGCGCTTATCGCCAGCCTGAAGAAGCCTGTCAGCCTGACCGTGGACCCCGAAGGGGCTCTCGCCATGCCCCGTCTCCCAGGGGTCTATCGTATCGCCGTCGAAGGCGGCCAGTCGTGGGAGGTCAAGCTGGACAGGAACGGACGTGCAACGCTGCGGTAGTCCGAAAAGGAAGGCCCGACGGCACGCCGTGAGAGGCGTCTTGGGCGCGCCTTGCGCTGCAAGATCAGCCTGTGTTGCCGCTGAAGAGAAGTCTGTCAGGGAGGTTCGAACGTGGCGCGGGGTACCAGGGACGTCGTAGGTGTGATACTTGCCGGCGGTCGCGGCACGCGGATGGCTCCTTTCAGCCTGCACTATCCGAAGCCCATGCTCCCGATCTGCAATAAGCCGCTGCTTGAGTACCACATCGACACCATGAGGGAGTCCGGCATAAAGGAGGTTTTTGTCGTGATCGGGCACCTCGGCTACGAGATAGCGCGCCAGCTTGGCTCGGGGGACCGGTTGGGGATGAATATAGAATACATTGAACAGACCGACGCGCTGGGCATCGCGCACGCACTTGGGCAACTGCAGCCTTACGTCAAGTCTCCCATCCTTCTCTTCCTGGGGGACATTTTCTTCAGAACCTCGGGAATGAAAGAGATGATAGCCACGTTCCGGTCAAGGGATTCGGGCAGTTTTCTTGTAGTAAAGGAGGACGTGCCCGAAGCCATCCAGCGCAATTTCGCGGTGATCCTCGACCCGGGGACGGGCCGGGTGCAGCGCGTCATCGAGAAGCCACGCTACATCCACAACAGCCTCAAGGGCTGCGGCTTGTATTTGTTTGACCTGCCCATATTCGATGCGATCCGGCGCACTCCGCGGACCGCGATGCGCGACGAATATGAGATTACCGACGCCATCCAGATACTGATAGACGACGGCGAGCCAGTCGAAATCGCGAAGGTAGTCGACGAGGACGTGAACCTCACGACGCCGTACGACCTCCTTGGCTGCAACATGTCGGAACTGGACAGGCGCGGCCTCGACAACCTGATAGACAAGACTGCCGAAGTATCGCCCTCCGCGACAATCAGGCACAGCATAATCGGCCCGGGCGCGCGGATCGAGGCTCCTGCCGTGCTTGAGGACTGCGTGGTATTCGCGGATACGGTAATCGACCGCGCCGAGGGCCGCGTGCACGGTTACATCGTCACGCCCGAGGCGGCGATAGAGTGCCGGCCTCCGATGCTCGCCTGACGGGCGCCGATGGAGATGCTGCGTTGAAGGTACTTGTAACCGGAGGAGCGGGATTCATCGGCCACCATGCAGTGCGGGCCCTTCAGGACTCCCTGCACCAGGTGCTTGTGGTCGACAATCTCTCCGCGGGGAGCCGGGAGAACCTTCCCGAAGGGACCCAACTGGCGGTCGTCGACATATTGGACGGCACGGCCGTTGCCGACGTTTTTGCCGGCTTCCATCCCGACGTGGTGCTTCACCTCGCGGCGAAAGTAAGTATCCGCGGATCCGTGGAGGACTTCGCCGAGGACGCGCGTCAGAACTTCCTCGGCACGGCCGTGGTTCTGGAAGCTGCAATCAAGGCCCGGACGCGCCGTTTCGTTTTCGCCAGCAGCATGGCCGTATACGACGATTCCCCGCGGCCGCAGCCGCTGGACGAAAGCTGGCCCACGAGGCCGCTGAGCCCCTATGGAATCAGCAAGCTCGCCGCGGAGCAGCTGGTGCAGCTGATGGGCCGGCGGGCGGGCGTGGAAACGCTCGTACTGCGGTTGTTCAACACGTTCGGCACCGGACAGACGCTTACTCCTTACGTCGGAGTGATCACGATATTCATCAACAGGATTCTCTCGGGCATGCCTCCGGTGATATTCGGCGACGGCAGCCAACGCCGCGATTTTGTCTACGTGGGAGACGTCGCGCGCGCCTGTGTCCTGGCCGTCGAGGGCCGCGCGTCGGGCGCGTCGGTCAATGTTGGAACGGGGACGGGCACGGCGGTAAGCGAGGTGGCGGCCCTGCTTCTCGAAAGGCTTGGCTCGCGCCTGGAGCCCGAGTACGTGCCCGCGCGCGCCGAAGAAAACAGGAACAGCATCGCTGACATAAGCCTGGCGCGATCTCTGCTCGGCTACGAACCGCAGGCATCGTTGAGCGGCAAAATCGACGAAGTCATCCAGGCCCAGTTGGGCGCGAAGTGGGCGCCCTCGTAAACGGTGACCCCGAGGCCGGAGAAAGAATATGTCGGTGAGAATGGCTTGTACGTGGATCATGGTTTCGTGCGTGGCGGCGAGCCTCGGATGCAAAACTGCGTCTCAGGACTCCGCCGCCGGACATCCTGAACAGAACGCCGCCGTCAAGCTCAGAACCGTCGAGAATCCGGCCTACGTAATCTCGGTCGGCGACGAGCTTGAGGTCAAGTTCCCCTACCACCCTGACTTCAACGAGAGAATGGATGTGAGGCCCGACGGAGCCGTGTCGCTTCCGCTGCTCCAGGATGTCAAGGCCGCCGGCAAGACTCCCGCGGCCCTCGCAGCCGAACTCAAAGGAGCTTACAGCGCTGAACTCAAAGAGCCCGAGATCACGGTGATCGTGCGCCGGTTCGCAAACCAGGTCGTATACGTCACCGGCGAGGTCAGGAACCCGCAATTAGTGACGCTAATCGGCCCGACGACGCTCCTCCAGGCCGTCATAAGAACCGGGGATGTCATCGGCACCGCCAAGGATTCCAATGTCCTCATAATCCGTGCCGTTCCCGGGCAATCGCCGACGGTCCTGGTCGCGGACCTGCGCCGGATCAGAAACGGCAGGGAAACCGACGTCATGCTGCAGCCATACGATGTAGTGTACGTTCCGAGGACCGCGATCGCAAACGCCGGCCAGTTTGTCGAGAACTACATCAACAGGATAATACCGAGAAGCCTGACGTTCCCGTTCACGTACGAAATTCACAGCGACGTGGATTTCCCGCGATAGATGCGCCGGGCCCAACGCGGGGCGCGCGGAGGACCAATCGCGCCTCGGTCACGTGCCTCAGTGCGCGCCGTTTTGATCGGCAAAGAGCGCTACCGCGGTCGCGTAAAGGATTTTCAGGTCCAGCAGGAGCGATCTGTTCCTGACGTACTGCAAGTCGTACGCAAGGGTCTGCTGAAAGGTCAGGTTCCCGCGTCCCATAATCTGCGCGAGGCCCGTGATTCCGGGCTTGACCCTTAGCTTGAGACGCTGTTCAGCGGTGTAATACTGCGTCATCTCCGGTATATCGGGCCTCGGGCCGACCAAGGTCATGTCTCCGCGCAGGACGTTCATGAAGTTGGGAAGCTCGTCGAGGCTGGTCTTCCTGAGCCACTGCGCCCATTCCGGTACGCGCGGGTCGTCGGGGACTTTGAACCGCAGCCTGTGAATCTCTTCCCTCGTGTAGCTGTATTCGTATAGCTTCGGAAAGCGCGCCCGAGCGTCCGGGTACATGGTGGCGAACTTGTAGAGAACGAACGGCTGGCCGCAGAGGTCGTGCCTGCGACGATCCGGCTCAAGTCCCCCCTCGCCGTTCGAGCGGTAGAACCGGATTGCCGTCGTCTTGCGGCAATCGCCGTTGTTGCGTTTGAACACGTCGTCTTGTTTCCTGCGTTCGGGCAGGATTCTGCCGGTCGCCGGATCGGCGTAGAAAAGCGGGGGCTGCTCGGCCCCGTTCCTGCGGTCCTGTCTGATCCTCGTTTGCCTGAACACCGAGGTGCCGGGCAAATGGCCCCTTACGTATATGCTGATGCAGAAAATGATGGGGACGGCGACGAAGAGCAGAAGCAGCGACACGACGACGTCAATTGCGCGCTTGGCGGCTAAGTAAACCGGCCCGGATGGGACATCGTTCTGAGGCTCCTGAGCGAAGTCCGGCGCGGCGGCATCGGGTTCGACCACCTCAACGTCGTTACTCAAAGCCGCACGGGTCATGTACGAATCCTTCGGGTTGAGATGCCCTGAGAGCTGTGCAACCCGCACTCATCGGCAATCGTGTTCACCAGGCAATCGTTCTCTGCAGACTGCCCGAGACGCTCCAGAGCACCGTTCGAACGGCTTCCCGAAATCATCGGACCTCGCAAAGCCAAGTCAACCAAAAAACGCTTCCTGCGCCGAAATGCACGACGGCAGCACGCCCCTCGCGTAAGACATTGGTCGTTCAGCGCGGCCTGTTCCACCGTCGCCAAAGCACAAGCTGAATTGGACGGTCGCATCGAGTCAGGCGTTTGTCCTTCTGCGCCCGTTGCATCCTTATACAATTCTCACGGCAGTTGGTTACACAGTGCGATACTGTAACTGCCGCAAGTGAATTGTTATTCCATTGGCCCATGACGATCGTCTGCACGCCTCAAATGCCCTCTGTCGGCTGCACAAATGAACGGCAGCGTTTTCTGAAATCATAGCCTCCTCAAGGAGTTCCGTTACGCCTGCCCATCTCGTTCGCGTGTGCCATGCCGGGGATTGGTGGTACTGCCGAAGGCACCATTTCCGGTGCCGGCACGGTGCGAATGGGTGTCTGCACTGTACGCGAACTTGGCGCCTGGAGTCGGAGGTAAGTGAAAACCGAGACGGGGAAGCCCCTGACCTTAACGGTCATGGGTGTCCCTGCTTTTGTGCTCCCATCCGTAGTTGCCTCCACGCGCGCTATATGCCGTTTTCGACAGAGCCAGATCAAGGCTCACCTGCCCTGTCCTCTACTTCCTCAGCAGATAGCCTCATTTGACTGAACTGCACGTTCGGTCGAACGCAGGCCGGAACGCGTTTCACTGTGAAAACTCTTCCTTTCATTCTGAAAGGCATGTTGGGTCCAATGTAGGCGTCTCCGTGCCCTACCGCATGACCCGGCATCAGGTAAAGCACGCCCAGCAGAAGAGATACGTGCAGACCACCAGTACGGAGCACACCATGAGGTTAGTGGCACGGCGTTTGCTACTGATTAAGGTTGAGGGAGGTTTTGTCTTCTGGTTCAGTGTCTTTGCTGAGTTGTGCCCGAAATCCGTCGGGCCGGTGGCACAGAGTCAGGCAGGCAAGCGTATTTGCGCCGCGTTGCCCTCGGGTTTGGGTGATGTGGCCTTGGCAGGCTTGGTGGGCGTCCACGTGGGACGCGCCTGCGTTAATGTCTGTGGGTGGATAGGTGCCGAAAGGAGGCAGGGGGGTATGCTATTGGCCAAACGGTTGGGGATGGGGACTTGTCGGGCCGTCGCTGGGGCAGTCATAATACTCGCCCTGTCATGCTCGGCATCGGCGAGCGTGATTTACGATTCCAACGGTTTCGAGTCTTTCAGCCTCGGTGCGCTTAACGGCCAATCTGGGTGGGTGGCAGCGGGCGTTCCCAGCTCATTCGAGCCGCTCGTAATCGAACCGAACCCGGGAAACAAGGCCGCGATTCTCTTCAGCAGCGACGCTTCGGCCACCGGAAGCAGTATGTTCCTTGGCTTCGGCCAGAACCTCGTGGCCGAGTACACCACCGTCACCGTGAGCTTCGACATCTTCCGGACGTCTGGAGGCTCTGTGCCGCCGCAGACCATGCTGTGGGTTTGGGCTGACGGAGGAGACCCTTCATTCGGCGCTCAGAGCGGGCCTCTATTGAGCAACTTCACATATCCTCTTGTCGGCTCGCTATCGTTCCTTCAAGCCTCAACCGTCTTCGACAGGTTCGCGACGCTGGAAGTTGAGTGGGACTTTGCAAGCGGCACGGCTTTTGGCCGGTATGACGGGAATCTGATCGGAAGTTTGCCCATTCTGTCAATGCCGTCGCAGACGGTCTTCGGCATGGGCCTGGCCAACATGAGCCAGGGGCAGGCCGAGGGCACCGGACTCGACTTCGCGCTCGTCGACAATTTCCGGGTCACTGGACACGCTGTCCCGGAACCGGCTTCACTGACACTTGTCGCCCTCGGCGCGTTATGCGGCCTGCTGTTCAAGCGTCGTGCGAGGCGGCAAGGTTAGCAGCGGGAGAGAAGTCGACCGCGTCTCCGGCGGAACTCCGGTACGCTTTTTAGTTCGCGGACTGCGGGGCGATCAAAGCGCGGAGGCTTAGGTCGCGCCTTCCTTGAAGTGTGTGAATCTCGCGTTCATGCGCATACTCGCGGCGTCCGTCCGCGAATTTTCCCGAGGGCTTATTCAGGCACGCATAACGCGGCATTTGCCCGGCCCAGAGAAAAACGGGGCGCGTCGTAACGTCGACCCGGGCCGTAAATCATACGGGTGTGCCCGGGGTGATTCGAACGGGCGACCATCGGATTAGAAAGCCCCCGTAGCGTCGCGCAAGCCCACGTCTTCATCGAACATTCCACGGCCATTTCCCCGGATTTCCACGGCATCGAGCGCCGTGGCGGCTTTGATAGCCCGCAGAGAAGTCGCAACAAGGGAAAGTCCCGCTTGAATGCTACTGCTTCACTTGCTCCAGGAAAAGAGACTCCAGAGCGCCAAATAATCTTGGGGAATGTCAGGCCTTGCCATACAACGGACCCCGATGGGGGCAAGCGCACGTGACCAAAGACGGCGAAGCCTATTGCGACGAACGCGAGAAGGAGACTAACGAGCACGTCGGCGAAGATGATGTAGCAGCAGTTTCGCGGGCGCTCGAGAAGCAGGTAAGAGGTCGCGCGTGAGTCGGGTCGTTCTGGCGGCTGTCGCGTTTCAGCTGCCTTCGACCTTGAGCGTAGATAAGAGGTCGCGTGTGAGTCGGGTCGTTCTGGCGGCCGTCGCGCTTCAGCTGCCTTCGACCTTGAGCCAGGCCCGCGCCTCGCCGATTTGCGCCCGGTCGAAATAGCGGACCTCGGCCGTCGTGAAGGGCCGGCAGAACGCGCTCATTCCCTTCTCCCAGCGTTTCTCGCCGACCATCGCCAGCCGTTCTATGTCGGCGAAGTGCTTCACGCCGACCTTCAGGTCCTCCCAGAGCGCGGCCGCCTTCCAGCCGTGGAAGTCGGCCATCTCGAAGAGGACGCCGATCTTGCCGTGCTCCTTGATGAGCCGCTCGAACTCGGGCACGAACCGGGCGTAGTCCTCGCGGGTGAGCTTGCCGCTGACTTGCACCTCAAGCACCTTTCCGCCGTTCTTCTCGCTGAGTTGCACGGCCATGCGAACCTCCTCCCAGTAGCCGTCACTGCCTGTACTGGCAAGAGACACTTCATGGCGCGCGAAGTTCCCGGCAAGGGCCGGCGCGCGAGCCGCGCTGCCCGGCAGTGGACCCTCTTGTCCATGGCGCTTCACTCCCGGCGGAAGAGCGCGGCAAGGCGACCCGCCATGCCCCCTCCCGCGCGGGGTGCTTGCTCCCGTGACAGCCGTCCGCCGGTCATCTTGTCGTAGAGGACGGCAATGTCGGTGGCGGTAAGCACGTCGACGATGCGCTTGGGGTCGGCATCATCGACAACGAGCACTTCGTTGCGGCCGTGGGTCGCCATCTCCACCGTGGCATCGTATACGCTTTCGCGCCGCGTCACGCTCACCGGAGGCGCGGCAAGGTCCATGGCTACGAGCGCCGGGGCAAGAGACGGTTGCCCAAGCGTGCGCTGCACGGCGTCAAGCGTAAGCACGCCTACAGCGTCTCCTTTGGCGTCAACTACCGGCAGGCAGGTGTGCCTGCTCGACGATAACCGCTCCAGGACCTCGGCGAGAGGGACGCCCTGGCCGACAGGCTCGGGCGGCACGGGGGGACGCAGGGAGAGCGCGTCCTCCACGCGCAGCCGCTGCAGGGCGTCGCGCATCATCTCGGATTGGTGGGCCGGCGAGTCGGCGCGGGTGGGCACCTGTTTCTCATACAGGCTCTGCCGCCGCATCATCAGGAAGCCGAGCATGCAGACGAGCATCGCCGGTACCAGAAGGTGATAGTTGCCCGTGAGCTCGCTTACCATGATCACGGTCGATATGGGAACATGCGCCGCTGCGGCGAAAAAGCCCGCCATGCCGACCATGGCGAACGCCCCCGGTTCCGCCACGAGCCCCGGGAACAGCTGATGGAAAACGAGGCCCACCCCTCCGCCGAGCGCGCCACCGATTACCACCGCCGGGCCGAACACTCCTCCGCTGCCGCCCGTTCCCACGGTAAACGCCGTCGTCAGTATCTTGGCCCCCGCGACGACAAAGAGAAACGTTGCCGCGGCTTTTCCGTCGAACGCGTCCTGCAGGACGCCGAACCCGGTTGACAGCGCCTGCGGGACGAGAAGCCCTACGGCCCCGACCACGAGTCCGCCGGCGGCGGGCCTGAGCCACCGGGGCATTTTCACTCTGCGCGAAAGGTCCCGCACGCCGTAGAACACCCACACGTACACTTCCGCGCCTATCGTCACCACCACGGCAAGCGCGGCGTAGAGCAGCAGTTGCAACAGATTGTCGAAGCGAAAGGCGGGCGTGCCGAAAAGCGGCTGCCAGCCGAAGATAAAGCCGAAGGTGCTCGTGGCCACGATGGAGGAGAGAATGGCAGGGGCAAGCGCCTCGTGCTCCAGGTCTATGTCGCGGTAAAGCACCTCGGCCGAGAAGAGTGCCCCTGCCAGGGGGGCGCGGAAGATCGCGCCAATTCCGGCCCCGACGCCTGCGATCATCAGAATGCGCCGCTGCCGGCTGGAGAGGCGTAACATGCCCGCCACAACCGACCCCAGTCCGCCTCCGATCTGCGCTATCGGGCCCTCGCGCCCGGCCGAGCCTCCCGTGCCCATGGTGATCGCCGACGCGATCGCCTTTACAAACGGAACGCGCGCCCGGACTACCCCGCCTTTGCGGTGGTAGGCTTCTATGGCCGCGTCGGTGCCGTGCCCCTCGGCTTCCGGCGCGAGGAGGTAGACGATGATGCCGCTGACGAGACCGCCGGCGGCCGGCAGCAGGAACAGAACCCATCGCGACAGAGGCCGGGCGGTCGGGGTGAAAAGTGACGGCTCACCAGCGGGTCCCGCCGCCCGTTAACCGGCCATCCCATCGAGGAATAAGTGCTTGGCGTCCTGGAGAATGTAGAAGAACCCCGCCGCCCCCAGGCCGGCGATCACGCCCACCAGCGCGCACAGGAGAAAAAGCGTGCCGACGTCAATTGCGCGCTTGCGCAAGTCCCCTTCGAGTTCGAGAGGCGCGCGAATTGCCTTCCAGTCCATCATCGTGCCTTCCCGAAAAGTCTCCGCCCGCCGCGCGGTTCTCCGCTACTCACGGCCACGCCCCCGCGGCTGCGGCCCGTTCATTGTACAAGACAGGTATCCAAGGTCCCCGCCGTCGGCGCTCTTTCGCGACGACAGCCTACCGCATCGCCCCTTTCACACGGAGGATCCTTGCGGCGGCCACCGCGGTGACCACCGCGACGGCGGAGGCCAGGGCGCCCATCTTCGACGCGTCCTGTATGTATCCGGGCGCGAACGCCACCGTCGCCACAAAGAGCGCCACGGTGAACCCGATCCCGGCCGCGCAGCCGATCACGAAGAGTTCGCGCCATCGGACCCCATGCGGCAGCTCGAACCCGAAGATGGCGACGGCGACGACGCCTGTCACGACGACGCCCACGGGCTTCCCAACCACAAGGCCAGCTGCAACAAGGTAACTCGCTGCGCCAAAGGCTGAAAACGCCACGCCGGCGTTGAGGAGGCCGAATAACCCGAGGATGATCTCGACGGGCCTTTTCCAGATCGCCTCCAACCGGGCGAGCGCGTTCGAGCTCTCGGAGGGCTCCCAGTTGACGGGTTCCGCGGTTCTTCCATGCGGCAATGTCGGTATCACAGGAAGAAGCCCCAACGCGGGATGCAACCCGGAGAGTGCGAGCCCCGCCCACGAGAGCGTGCCCGGAAAAACCAGATACCACCAGACGCTGCGCACCCGCAAGCCCCGCAATATCAGGGCGAGCATTACTGCGCCTGCAGTCATTACCAACCATGCCGGCTCCACCTGCTTCACGGGGTAAAAAAGAGCGAGGACAAGCAGCCCGAACGCGTCGTCCGCTATCGCCAGGAGCAGCAGAAACGCGGTTGCAGGATGATTACGGCCGAAGATGAACCGTGCGATCATGTAACTGAACGCAATGTCCGTGGCGCAGGGAATCGCCCAACCGCGGCCAAGGTCTTCAACTCGTCCGAGAGCCAGAGCGCCCAAAACATAGATTGCCGCCGGGCCGGCCATCCCTCCAACCGCACAGAGGATGGGCACTGCTGCGCGGCGGGCAACATGCAGAGGACCGCCGGGCAACATTGCTTCCCAAACCTCCTTGCCGGCCAATGCGAAAAAGAAGGCCATGAGAACGTCGTTCACGAGATATCGCAGGCCGAAAAACCGGGCGCCGTTCTCGCCTGTCAGCATAACATGCGAGTAAGGCAGGAGGTGGACGCCTACGAAGGCGTTGTAGCTATCGATGTCGGCATTGGCCCAGACAAGTCCGGCGAGGGTGCCCAACAGGAGAGGCAGGGAGTTGTCGAAAACCAATTGCACCACACGTCTGAGCATTCTGGTCTTGCCGCCTCATTCCTGCCCGCTGGCAATGCCATAGTATACATGACTCTCAATTGTGAGGTACTGTCCGCATCGTTGCCATATTGCGGCCGCAGGATGGCGGCTCAATGAGTCGCGCCCTGGTTAACGTGTACTCCGATGATCTCCAACATCGGGCCTGCGTCCATTTCGTCGGCGCCCATGAGCCGCACCAGACGCTCCACGCACTCGGCCATTCCCCTGCGCTCGTCAGCGGACAGCTGCGCCATCGCCTTGCCCAGAGAATACTGAAGAGGAAACGGCGTGCTGGCCACGAGCGTCTGTCCGGATTCGGTCAGAGTAATGCTTACCTGGCGACGGTCATCCGCGCTACGCTGCCGCAGAACCAGGCCCTTGGCTTCAAGCCGATCGAAGACCCCCACCAGCGTACTCGAGCTGAGATGTATTCTCCTGGCGATCTCGGCGGCGGTGCCGGGGCTGTTTTCGCCAAGAGCCATCAGACACATCAACTGCGGCCCTGTAACGTGGTGGGCCGAGGCGAGTCGCCGTGAATCGATATCGACCGCGCGGATGATGCGCCGTATCGAGTTCAGGATTCGGAGACTGTAGTCCTCGCTCTGAGTGACTGCAGGCTGCTTGCGTGAGACGTTGCGAACACTGCCGTCTGGCTCTGCATCCATGTGATAACTTCCTCCTAACAAGGTATTTGGACACCGTAATCCATTGACAACCCAGTAGTTAAGAAGCTCATGGCTCCGCAACGAGGAAGAAGATACTTGACTATCGGAACCGATATGATTATATTTAAACTAATTATAGATGCAATGATGTTTCTTGGAGGGCTATAGCACCTGCTCAACTCGTTTCAGCGTGTTTGAGCCATTGGTGCCCCTGCATAGTAGTTTCCAAAGGGTGTGACGGTACGTCGCCGTCACAGGCATCGTGGGTGGTCGGGCCGCCATCCGGTAGGTCGCATAGCGATCAGCCGGGAGGAAGCCGTGGCGGACACCCACAATCCAGACGACTTCCAGACAAAGCATTTGAGCGGATGCCTGGTACGGCTCTGCTGGATGTTCTTCGGCAACCTGGTTCTCCTCCTTATCGCGGTAGCCGTTTCCGCGCACCGCGATGATCTCTTCTCCATCGCGGACGCTGCGTTTTGGCTGGCTGTTCTGGGGCTCGCAGCGATCAGGTATCTGGATGTCACCAGGCTGAGAGGTTCTACGACCTCGGGCGAACCCGCGTCACTCGCGCACTGGCGGAGATACATAGTGCTCCTCGGTGCCTTCGCTCTATGCCTTTGGGGTGCCGCTCACGCTGTAGCTTTTTACCAATCGCGGCTTTGAAGGCGGCCAGTCAGGGCGCCCGATGGCCAACGAGGAGGGTCGTTTATGAGAATCTCAAGAATGCTTGTACCCGAAGCGGTAGTTGTGGGCATCTGCAGCACCGACAGGGAAAGGGCCGTCGAGCACCTCCTGTCTGCCCTTGCCAAGTCAAGAGACGTGGATGTGGAGACCGCTATCAAGGACATCGCGGCGAGGGAACGTAAGGGCTCCACCCTCATCGTACGCGGGGCCGCGTCCGTCGCGATACCACACGCCTCCACGAGCGCCTGCAAGCAGTTGGTCATGGCAGTCGGGATTTCAAGGGATGGAGTGCCGTGGAACTCGGCGGCGACCGCGCGCGCCAACGTCATCTTCGTCTTTTTGGCGCCGCCGCAGTCCCAGGCTCTCTATCTGCGCGCCCTGAGCCGGATAGCCAGGCTGTGCGAGACCGAGGGCCTTATGGACGCGATGCTCGCCGCCTCAAGTCCGCAGGAGATCGTCGACCTCGTCGCCAGGGCCGAGGAGGCCATGGAGGACATCGTGGCCGGCGAAGGGCTGCCTTCATTCTGCGTGCTCGGCGCCGGGCACGGCGGGCTTGCCATGGCGGCCCACCTGGCAATCACCGGCTGCAGGGTGAACCTCTTCAACAGGACTCCCGAGCACATCCAGCACATACAGGCGCGCGGCGGGGTCGAGGTCGACGGGACGGTGAAGGGGTTCGCGGCCCTGAACGTGATTACCTCGGACCCTGCGGAGGCCGTCGATAACGTCGACGTCCTGATGGTCGTCGTGCCGGCCACCGCTCACCGGGACATTGCCGAGATCATCGCGCCGCACGTCAAGGACGGCCAGATTCTCGTGCTGAATCCCGGCCGCACCGGCGGCGCGCTCGAGGTGGCGCAGATACTCCGTCACCTGAACCCCTCGGCAAGGCCGTACATCGCCGAGGCCCAGACGCTGCTGTATGCGTCCAGGACGACGAGCCCCGGCCAGGTGTACATCTTCGGGATCAAGAACTCCGTGCCGCTGGCCGCGCTGCCGGCCTACCAGATCGCGGATATTCTGCCGGTGATCCGCAAGGCGCTGCCGCAGTTTGTTCCCGGCGACAACGTGCTCAGGACGAGCCTGGAAAACATAGGGGCCGTCTTCCACCCCGCCATCACGCTGCTCAACGCCGGGCGGATAGAGGATACGCACGGCGACTTCAAGTACTACGTCGAAGGCGTCACGCCGGCCGTGGCGGCCATACTGGAGGCCATCGACCGCGAGCGCGTCGAGGTCGCCAGCGCCCTCGGCATCCGGGCCCATACCGCACGGGAATGGCTCTACCTGGCCTATGACGCCGCGGGCAGGACGCTGCTGGACGCCATGAGGGCCAACGCCGCCTATAGGGACATTCCGGCCCCCGGCACCGTTCACCATCGCTACATTTCGGAAGACGTGCCGGCAAGCCTTGTGCCCATCGCCTCGATCGGAGGTATGCTTGGCGTACCCACTCCCACCATCCGGGCGATCATCCAGCTCGCGTCCGCGATGGACGGCATTGACTACTGGAGGGAAGGCAGGACGGTCGGCCGTCTCGGGATCGAAGGCATGTCGGTGAAGGAGATCCGCTTCCTCGTCGTCGGCGCCGAGGCGCCCGAACGGCCCGCCGCGGAGGCGGCGGCGCCCGCATCAGCCCCTGAAACGCCCGGCGGAACCGGCAGTCTCGAGAGCGCGGCGACTTCAGCGCAGGGGATATAGTCATGTGCGGAATCGTCGGGATCGTAGACGGGAAGGCGGACGGGGCGTTGTCGCCGCTGCTTGACATTCTGGCTCACAGGGGGCCGGACGGCAGGGGCACGTGGGGCGATGCACGCCATGCGTTCGGCCATACGAGGCTCGCGATCATCGACCTCGCCGGCGGCGCGCAGCCGATGAGCGACGGGTCCGGCCGGAGACACATCGTGTTCAACGGCGAGATATACAACTACCGCCAGCTGCGGCGGGCCGCGGGCGAAAAGAGCTTCCACACCGAGAGCGACACCGAGGCAATCCTGAATCTGGCAGGCGGAGACGAGCCTCCCGAGACGTGGGTGCGCCGCCTCGACGGCATGTTCGCCTTCGCGCTCGCCGACGGCGACGACTGTCTGCTGGCCCGCGATCCGCTCGGAATCAAGCCGCTCTATATGGGCCAGCGCGATGCCGGCATGGCCTTCGCGTCGGAGATAAAGGCCCTTGCCGGCGTTTCTGAGAAAGTGACGGAATTCCCTCCCGGCCACGTGTACACGCGTAAGGGCGGCCTTAGAAAGTTCTACAGCATACATCGCGGCCCGGAGGATGTAACCGATCCCGAGCGCGCTCGCGTCGGCCTCTTGCAGCGTCTCGATGCCGCCGTGCGCAAGCGCCTCATCGCGGACGTGCCTGTCGGGGTTTTCCTGAGCGGCGGTCTCGACTCGAGCATCATCGCGGCCCTCGCCCGGCGGCACAAAAAGCCGCTTGACACGTTCTGCGTCGGCACGCGCGACAGCGAGGACCTGATGCGCGCCCGCGAGGCCGCCGAGTTCCTCGGAACGAACCACCACGAGCGCGTCTATACCATCGAGGAAGCCATAGCGGTCCTGCCGCAGGTCATCTACCACCTCGAGTCGTTCGACTGCGCCCTTGTGCGAAGCGCCGTTCCCAATTACTTCCTGGCGAAGCTGGCCGCGGAGCACGTGAAGGTGGCCTTGGCCGGCGAAGGCGCCGACGAGCTCTTTGCCGGGTATGAGTATCTGAAGTCCCTGAGTCCGAGTCTCCTGCGCCAGGAACTGCTGGACATTACCCAGTCGCTGCACAACACCAATCTCCAGCGCTGCGACAGGATGAGCATGGCGCACGGGCTGGAAGTGCGGGTGCCCTTCCTCGACGTGCGCCTGGTGAACTACGCCTTCCGGATGCCCATCGCCATCAAGCAGCACGGCAGCCGGCAGACGGAGAAATGGATATTGCGCAAGGCGGCCGAGGCGCTGCTGCCCCGTTCGATAGCATGGCGCAAGAAGCTGAAATTCGCCGCCGGGGCCGGCCTCGGCGACAGCCTTTCGGCCTTCGCAGGCGGCAAGATCACCGACCGCGAATTCGCCCTTGAGATGCAGCTGCCGGATGGAACACGCCTGCGCTCCAAGGAGGAACTCCTGTACTATCGCATCTTCCGAGGGATGTACCCGGGGGAAAGCCTTCTGCCGCTTGTGGGTCGAAGTCGCAGCGTGTGACGGTCCGCCTGACGCGACGGCAGGCTTGCGGAGGTATCGGTATGGAATTCAGGTTGATGCGGGATGATCGATTCGGGCTTGTGAAGCCGGCGGTAGACGCGCATTCGCTGGGGATGAGTTCTCTCCAACAGCTTCTGACTGACTGCGGCTATCGGTGTCTCATCGCGCCCGCCGATGCCTGCGACGCCGTCGGAATGACCGACGACGCCGAGGGCTTTCAGGTAATAGAGCGATGGCTCGCGGAAAACAGGATCACGGTCCTGGGCTTCAGCTACAGGCTGGACCCCGCCCATGGGGCGCAGCTTTTCTCGAGGCTCTTCAACGCCCTCAGGAACCGGAAGCTTCTCGCGGAACAGGGCGGCCCGCTGCGCGGAATCTTCTTCGCCGGCTTGCCGCAGGCGTGCGAACACGTGCGCCGGGTGAATCCGGGCGTCACAGGCGTATTCGCCGGCAGCGAAACGCCCGCCGAGACGCTCCGGATGCTCGGCGTCCCTCTCACCTCGCTGCCCAATGACCTCGCGGGGAGCCTGTCCTACGAAGAGGACCGACTCTCGTTCGGCAGAGAACTTGTTCGCAAGGGAAACTACCGCGCCGTGAAACCTTCGAACCCGCGCGACTACCCGGAATACGGCACCCGGGAGGATTCACTCGTGGCCCGCCTGGCCCAGGCCGAACGCAGACGACTTGGGCCCCTTATGCGGGCGCACGTCGGCCCTTATCTTCCGGACCGTCTCGACGCCGTCAGGCTTTTCATGGACTGGGCCCGGCAATTAGCGGCGACCGGATTTCTCGACGTGCTTTCCATCGGCACGTCGCAACTCACCCAGTCCGATTTCGGCGAGGACTGGGGCTCCATGCCCAACGGCGGCGGAGTGCCGCTCAATTCGAGGGGGGAGTTCGCTGATGTATGGCGGGCGTCGCGTCCGATGCTGGTACGCACCTATGCCGGAACCAAGAACATCGTATCCCTGGCCAGAATGTACGAGGAGACCATCAACATTGCATGGCATGCACTGTCGCTGTGGTGGTTCTGCAGGATCGACGGGCGCGGGCCCTACTCGGTCCGCGACAACCTCACGCGGCATGTCGCGGCCCTGAAATACATCGCCCGGACCGGCAAACCCTTCGAGGCCAACGTGCCCCACCATTTCGCGTTTCGCGGCGCGGATGACGTGACGTACGTGGTCTCCGCAGTGATCGCCGCGAAGCTGGCCAAGTCTCTCGGCATCAGACACTTCATCCTTCAGAACATGCTCAATACGCCGAGGCACACCTGGGGCATCCAGGACCTCGCCAAATCGCGCGCGATGCTGCAACTCGCACGCGAACTGCAGAGCGACAGGTTCCGGGTGATTCTGCAGCCGCGCGCGGGATTGGATTACTTCCATCGTGACGAGATGGAGGCCAGGGCCCAGCTCGCCGCGGTTTCCGCGCTTATGGATGACATCGAGCCCCGCGCTCCGGGCAGTCCGCCGGTAATCCACGTGGTCAGTTACACCGAAGCGTCGCGTCTGGCCGATCCGCCCGCGGTGGACGAAAGCATCCAGATCACGCGCCATGCCATCGATCAATACCGTATCCTGCGCAAACGCGGGCACGTCGATGACATGTCAGAAAGCAGGGAGGCGCGCGAGCGAACCGCGGAGCTGGTATCCGAGGCACGGACGGTCATCGCGGCAGTCGAGTCTTCCGTCCCCAACCCCTACTCGGCCGAAGGGCTTTACCAGGTCTTCGCACGGGGCTTCCTGCCCGTCCCCTACCTGTGGGAATGCCAGGAGGAGTTCCGCGCGGCGACGCAGTGGAAAACACGGCTGGTTGGCGGCTCGGTAAGGGTCGTGGACGAGAGCGGAACGCCGCTCAGGGCGGCCGAGCGGGTGATGCGCATCATCACGTCCCGATCGGCGCCCGACGCGCACGGCGGCCAGGGACTGGAACAGCCCGGGGCTGTCGTACAGCGCCCTGACGAGGCAAAGCCATGAGAAGTTGCCTGACAGCCCAGATATCCGCCTCGGCCCTGAAAGCCAACGTGGCGCTGCTCCGGAAGCTGCTCTTTCCGCCAACGAGGATCTGCGCGGCGGTAAAGGCCGATTGCTACGGACACGGCCAGGCACTCCTTGCCGGCACTCTCGCCGGGATGGTTGATTGCCTTGGAGTAGCCACACCGGAGGAGGCAATCGCCCTTCGTCAGACTGGTTACAAGGGTCCCATCTTGATGTTCTTCTCCCTTGGAGTCGTCGGACACGGCAAAGAGGGGAGGAATGCCCTGCGGGACCTCATAGCCGGCAGGATATCGCTGACCATTACCTCGCCCGACGAGGTCCCCATGATCGGGAAGGCAGCCGGCCGCTTGGGAATTCAGACGCCGGTACATGTGAAGGTGGACTCGGGCATGGGAAGGTCGGGCGTCCTGCCCGCGTACCTGCCGCCCGTGGTGGAACTGATCCGAAAGGAAAAGGCTGTCATCCTGGCCGGCATCTACACCCATTTCGCAGTTGCCGAGAGCGCGGAAAAGACGTACACCCTGTGGCAGCTGCGCCGATACCTTTCCGCCGTTGACGCCTCCGGCGGCCGCAAGGGCATCATGCTGCACGCCGCCAACTCGGCCGCCACGATCGATCTGCCGCAGACACACCTGGACATGGTGCGGCCCGGGATAGCAATCTACGGTTATCAGCCTTCGGACGAGATGCACACAAGGCTGTCGCTCAAGCCGGCGCTCCGGCTGGTGAGCCGGCTGATGCAGGTAAAGAACCTGCCCGAAGGCAGCCGCTGCGGCTACGGCCTGCGTTACACGTTCACCCGCGGCGGCCGGGTCGGCCTGGTTCCAATTGGATACGGCGACGGATACCTGCGCTCCCTGTCCGACAAGACCTCAGTGGGCGTGAGGGGGCGCATGGCCCCCGTGCGAGGCGCAGTCTCAATGGATCAAATCCTGGTTGACCTGACGGAGGTGCCCGACGCGTCGGTCGGCGATGAAGTGGAGATCATCTCTCCGCGCCCCGGCGCGCCGAACAGTCTGGAAAACCTCGCGCGGCTTGCCGGAACGATTCCATACGAAATCCTGTGCAGGCTCGGAAGCAGGATCCGCCGGGAACTCGTCGAGGCGTATCCAGGCGAGTCCGGGCATACGCCAACCAAGGCCGAGGGTGCGCCTATAGTCCGGAGCCCGTACTTGACCGGGCCGGACGGCGCACAATGGACGACACCCGCGTACTAGGCTCCCCCACTCCGCACGCTGCTCATCGTTGTCCGGTTGCCGACCGGCAAGAGGAGTGCACGTATCTCAGCAGGGGCCCTCCAGCAGGGTCGAGAATCCGATAGCCGATTAGTTTGACGCGGTCGTTGACCGGGAACCGCGCCCTCCAGGGTTCAGGCCTGTCAAGATAATGGACGCGGTCGCAGGCGATGGACAGTACGGCCCCGTCGTTCAGGAGAGCGAGCAGGACGATCATGACAGCCGTGACAGGGCAGAGATTGGAGACAAGAATGGAGAGGGTCATGAACAGAAGGACGCGAACCGTCTCGGCAACGCGGTAAGCAGCGCAGCTTGTCATTCGCCGGAAGATCTTGCGGCTCTGGTTGATCGCGTCGATGGTCGCGGAAAGACCGGCGGTCAGCAGCACGATGGCCGCCGCCGCGATGGCTCGCGAGCGTCACTCGACAACGACATACAGTACCACGGCGCATAATGGAGCCTTTGCGTAACTGTATGGCAGCACTCCGTACAACAACGGGTGATTGAAGCAGGAGTAGAAGTCTGCCTGCTCGCCCTGGCGATTATGCATGGTCCTCAGCGGCAATAGCGGCGTGAAAGCTCGCCTGCCGACGACTTTGAGCCTGGACATGAGAGCTTCGGGAACGCTTTGCGGCCAGGCCAGCGACACAACGGCGAGATAGTCTCCCTTCTTAAGGTCAATCGAGCCCTCCTCGTACGGTTTGAAGCCCTCCCTTTCCAGGTAGAACTGGAAGCCCCAATGCCCGCAAAAGTAACGGCCCGCAGCCTGATCGTTCGCGGATGCCCGGCAATAATAGGCGGCTTCACGCAATGCGCCCGCCGACTCGTAGTCGACAAGAGAAACCAACAAGCCTGCCGCCGCAGTAGAGGTGACGAGGAGTGCGATGGCCGCGCGTCTCAGGTTCTCGGGCCAGGAGAGCACGCTCATCGAGCGAAACAGCACGAAGGCCACTGGAACCGCGGCGGGCAGCATGTACTTTGCCGCGGCGTGCACCCCCGAGTTCTGCATCACGATTATGCCGAGAGCCCACAGAAGAAGGAAAACGTCGTCTCTGGGCGGGGCTTTCGCTCGCATTTTACCAAGGACCGGTACAAGGGCCGCAGCGAAGAAAAAGACTGCGGCCCAGAGGAAGAGGCCCCCGAGCGCGGCGTTGACCGCCGTGTACTTTGCCTTCGGCTGGACGAAAACAAGCCAAAGCACTGCCGACAGCAGCGCGGTGAGCGGGAGGACAAACCTTGCTGTAAACTTGTCCCGAAACGACGGCAGGAAAAAGAAGACGGGGAATACCGTCGCGCCGCCAATGTAGCACAGGTGCGCCGACAGGCGTCCGACGCCCTGGTGAAGGTCAGGAATGCCAAGGTATTCCTGGAACCCAAGCTGGGCGATGAAGTGTGATTCTCCGTACCGCCCCGACGTCCATACACACCACCAGGTGAACACGGCTGCGGGAATAAGGAGCGGCAAGAAGTAAAGCGCTTTGCCTTTGCGCCAATAGATGCAGTAGTAAAGGGCCATGACCGCCGGAACAGCAAGCCCGCTGTAGCGCAACATCAGCGCGCACGACGCGGCAATCCCCGAAAGAATGAGAAGGGGCCACGAAGAGCGGTCGAATCCATGTACATAGAGCGCCAGCGATCCGGTAAAAAAGGCCAGCAGGGCCACATCAGGCATAACCGTAGTAGCCATGACCCAGTAAAGAGGGCAGAGCAAAAGCGACAGGCTGACGGCCAAGGGGTTTTGCGTAAAGCGCGCGGCAAGCCAGTAAATGGAGAACGCCGCTATCACGCTGAAAGGCAAGCAGCCGACATGCACGGCGGCCTCGCTTGCGCCCAGGAGTTTCAACACAAGGGCCAGATAGTAGCACATTCCGGGCGGGTTGGAGAAAAAGTCGAACAGCCTCTGGGTGCGGCCCGACCAGTTCACTTCGGCTGAGAGCGGGTCGCCGGGAGCGTCCCTTATGTGCTCGGCGCAAGAGAGGAAAAGGGGATCGTCAATGTTGAAGGGCTTGCCGAGAAAAGGGACGCTAATCGACAGGGCCACCAGAAGCAGAGCAGCCCAGCCGATAATTCGCCGCACCCTTGCTGGATCCACGGCGCCTCCAGACCGCCATTCGCCCCCGGCCAAGTGCCTGTCTGCGACGGCATTGACAGTATAACTTCGGAGAACGTCGCCGGTCAATAGGATCGCGACGCTTGACCGCCGCCGTAATCGTCGGATGCTGCGTTCATCCAAGTCCGCCGGACTGACGCCGCGCCAGCTTTGAACGCGCCAGGCACGAGTGCTCGCAACGACGCGTCTTGAATGCGGCCCTCTGCGCCGGTTTCATCGGGACAAGCCGCCGGGGCGGCGCGCCGGGGGCCGGAAAGTCGGCGGCGCGGGGCCTCCGGAGCGTCGCCCGGGCGGAGACTGCGCGCGGCGTTGACGGCAGGAAAAAGGCGCCGGTCGCTCAGCCCGTCTCCACCTCCACGAAGTGTTCCTTGCGGTCGTCCACGAGATGAACGACGTTGTCGGGCTGTTCGGCCCCGTCGGCGACGATGCGCTTCACGGCGGGGCCGCCGTTGGTGAAGGTCACGTGGTACTGCGTCTCCAAGTACCTGTAGTGCACCTTGAAGGACTTCCAGTCGCCCGGCAGGCACGGCGCGAAGGTGAGGTTATCCACTTCCCGCACGAAGCCGAGGAGGCGCTCCACGATCAGCCGGTACATCCAGCCCGCCGACCCCGTGTACCAGGTCCATCCGCCGCGGCCCGTGTGCGGCGGCGCGCCGTAGACGTCCGCGGCGACAACGTACGGCTCAACCCTGTAAGTCGCAATGGCACCGGGCGCGGCCCCGTGGTTGACGGGGCTGATCATGGAAAGGAGTTCCCACGCCCGCCGGCTGTCTTTCAGCGCCGCGAACGCCATCACCGTCCATATGGCGGCGTGCGTGTATTGCCCGCCGTTTTCGCGCACGCCGGGTGCGTATCCTTTTACATAGCCCGGGTCGAGGTCCGATTTGTCAAACGGCGGGTCGAAAAGCCGGATAAGGCAATCCTCAGCGCGGACAAGGCGTGAGTAAACAGCGTCCATTGCCGTCTTGCATCGCTTGCCATCGGCTGCGCCCGAGAGCACGGCCCAGCTTTGCGCTATTGAATCGATCTGGCATTCGGGACTCCGGGACGATCCGAGGGGCTCGCCGC
>Ga0315277_10003172_pt1 | contig 22437 bp, 21 predicted proteins | sample YL17G05_15_MG_FD_203695 | JGI IMG/M metagenome (GOLD analysis project Ga0315277, IMG submission 203695) | Sediment microbial communities from Yellowstone Lake, YNP, Wyoming, USA - YL17G05_15 | ecosystem: Environmental > Aquatic > Freshwater > Lake > Sediment | place: USA: Wyoming | collected...
TCTTCATCATGTCCTTCCTCCGGAACGGCTGCACGATGATGGGCTGGCCCAACTACATCCAGGAGATCATCATCGGCATCATCATCATCGTGGCGGTGAGCCTCGACCAGGTCCGGCACCGCAGGGCGGCCTGATGAACAGGACCGTTCACGCCCGGGCGCCCCTGCGTATCAATGATATCGGCGGCTGGACCGACACCTGGTTCGCAAAGCAGGGGAACGTCCTCAATCTGGCCGTGTCCCCTCCCGTCGAGGTCCAGATCAGGGTCCGGGAGAACGAGGAGGGGATGGAAGGGAGGGTCCTGGTCCATGCCGAGAACTACGGTGAGACGTTCGCCGTCATCCCGGAAAAGCCGGCTTCCCGGCCCCACGCGTTCCTCCAGCACACGATCGCGATGGTCGGAATCCCCCGGGAGTGGAGGCTCGAGATCGACATCTTCTCGCCGGTCCCGGCCGGCATCTCCACGGGGACATCGGCTTCCGTCTGCGTGGCCCTGCTCGGGGCCTTGAACTTCCTTGCGGGCCCGCGGGCCACCCCGGACGAGATCGCGGCGCTCGCCCACCGGGTCGAGACAGAGAAGCTCGGGCAACAGAGCGGCATCCAGGACCAGATCTGCGCCGCCCGGGGCGGGGTAACCTACATCCGGATGTTCGATTATCCGAAGGCCGAGATCACGGGACTCGAACTGGCGCCGTCGATCTGGGAGGAACTTGATCGGAGGACTTGCCTGGTCTTCTTGGGAAAGCCCCACAGCTCGTCGGTGATCCACGACGAGGTCATCGCCAGGCTCGAAAACGGAGGTCCCCTCTTCGGCCGGCTCGAGACGATGAAAAGGCTGGCCGAAGAAGCTCGCGACCATCTGCTGCGGGGTGACCTGGAATCCTACGGCCGGGCCATGACGGAGAACAACGAATGCCAGCGTGGGCTCTACGCGGGCCTTATCTCTCCGGAGGCCGACCTTGTCATCGAGACCGCGCGCCGACACGGGGCGTCCGGCTGGAAGGTGAACGGCGCGGGCGGTCCGGGCGGCTCGCTCGCGGTCCTGGCCGGCCCGGACGACCGCCTCAGGCGCCGGATGGTCGAGGCGATCGACTCCCTCGGCGGCGGCATCAGAGTCCTGCCGGTTTCGCTCTCCGCCTCCGGCCTCCAGGTCTGGGAAGCAAGTGGGAAGTAAGGGTCAAACCTACAATCTTAACATTCCGTTGTTAAGATTGTAGGTTTGACCCCTACTTCAAACATCTGTCCGGAAATCAGGACAGCCCGGTGCGCCGGAGGCATAATATCAAGGGAGCGCGGAATGGCATGGTTCTTGCTCTTTTTATGGGCGTGAGGAGAAAAAAGATGTTAAGAAATCGTTCGATCGGGGTCCTTCTCGGGGCTTTTCTCGTTCTGGCCCCTCTTTTCGCGGCGGCGGAAACGGACGACTATTCTGATTACAGTTTTGCGCGCCTGAACTATATCAGGGGCGAGGTTTCTGTCCAGAGGGCTTCCGACCTTGGGACAGAAAAGGCCGAGGTTAATTTGCCCCTGGTCGTCGGCGACAAGCTCTTGACCATGGACGGGCAGGCCGAGGTCCAGTTCGGCCGGCGGAACTACCTCAGGATCGACTCCTTCGCTCGGGTGGAATTCGCCGTCCTTCCAAGTGAAGGCAAGAGCGGGATCAAAGTCCATCTCCTGGAAGGACGCGCCTATCTGCGCGTCAGTTCCCTCGAAGAAGAGAAGAGCGTCGAAGTCCACTCTCCGGACGCCTCCTTCTACATCCTCGAAGAAGGCCTTTACCGTTTCGAGGTTGACGCCGGCAACGAGACCAAGATCTTCGTCCACCAAGGGTCCGCCGAAGCGGCCGGCGAAAGGGGTTCCGTCCTGGTCAGGGCCATGGAAAAGCTCGCTGCCGCACGCGGAGAGCTCCTCTCCGGCCCGGAAAGCTTCTACGCCCGGTCCGACGGCTTCGACCAATGGAACGAATCCAGGGACGCCCTCCTCGCCCGGAGGAGCGCCTCCGCTTACCTGCCTTCCGACATCTCCGAATACGAGGAAGAACTGGGCGATAATGGCCGCTGGGTCTATGAACAGCCCTACGGGAATGTCTGGGTCCCTTATGTCAGTCAGGTCGATTGGAGGCCCTACTATTTCGGCCGATGGTCCTGGTATCCCATCATCGGCTGGACCTGGATCTCCTCGGAACCCTGGGGCTGGTGCACGTCCCATTACGGCAGGTGGCACTGGAGGATCAACTTGGGCTGGTATTGGATCCCGAGGACCCACTGGGGCCCGGCCTGGGTCTATTGGTATTCGGACAATGATTACGTGGGGTGGTGCCCCCTCAGCTACTATAACCGCCCTGTCGTCATCGTTGATAACCATTTCTACGACAGCTACCGCGACCCTTATTATCCGATCAACTCCCGTGCCCTGACCATGGTCCGCAGGGACCAGCTCCAATCGCCCGCGATCTCCCGGCACGCCCTTGCCGCCTCCCAGTTCAGCGCGCTCGGAAGGATCAACCTGCGGGCCGAACAGCCCGCCGTCAGGCCCGTCATCGCCGGCTCCGCCCTCCGATCTCCCGGCTCGGGACAGGTCCCGGACGGCTCCGGCTCCCGCGTCATCCGGAGCTACGGGAGCAATTCTTCGCTGGCGAATAGGGGGGCCCTATCCGGCCAGTCCCTCCGGAGCCCATCCTCCGGACGTTCGTCCGGCGTGTCTTCAGGCTCCTCCATGGGGTCCGTCCGGAGCCCCCTGTCCGGATCGACCCTGAGGACCTATCCAAGCTCTTCCTCATACGACCGTATCCGCACCACACCAAGCTCATCCCCGCGATCGACCTACGGAACCGGCACTTCCATTCGCAGCGGTGAAACCTCAGGCTCGGGAAATGGATACCCTTCACGGATCCGTAATGATGAGACTCGGCAAAGCACGGTCAAGGAATATTCTTCCTCCCGGTCCTATTCGTCGCCCAGGATCTCCGGGCCCTCCTCCTCCAGGGATTCCAGCCCGAGCTATTCCCCGTCTTACGGACGCTCTTATTCCGCGCCCTCCCGGTCCAATTCCTACAGCGGCTCCCTTTCCAGCCCGCCCCGTTCTTCTTCCTATAGCAGCACGTATTCGGCTCCGTCCCGGTCCTATTCGTCGCCCAGGATCTCCGGGCCCTCCTCCTCCAGGGATTCCAGCCCGAGCTATTCCCCGTCTTACGGACGTTCTTATTCCGCGCCCTCCCGGTCTTATTCCTATGGAGGCTCCTATTCCAGCCCTTACCGCTCTTCCTCCTATGGCAGCACGTATTCGGCTCCGTCCGGGTCCTATTCCGCCCCTTCCCACAGCTCCAGCTCCTCCCGGATCTCGAGTTCATCCAGCAAGTCGAGCTCTTCCCACAGCTCCAGCTCCCGTTCTTCCTCCTCTTCGTCGTCCTCCAGATCGGGAAGCATCAGGAAAAAGTAGGCCGGGTCCATTCCTTTATCTCCCAGTTCTCTTGCGCTTTGAGCGGGCCGTTGCAATTCAAAGACGGGGGCAGAGCGACACGAGATGGCCGTGAAGGGAGGGTATGGGGGAGGGCTGCAGCGACCATGCGGAGATCAGCCTGAGACGAGCGTCCGACGAGGGAAGCCGCAGGCCTCCGATGGCGGAGACACGTCCAAGACTTTGTTTGAATTCCATTAATCCCCCCAACCCCCCTTGGTCAATCAAGGGGGCTGAGAGGTCCGTGTCTCCGGCAGAGGTCGGAGGATGGGTTTCCGGGAGCTCATTAGATTAGCCTGGAGTCTTGGGCCTGAGGAGCCGAGAAGGGCGCGAGTATCAGGCGATTCTTGATCGGAGCTGGGAGCAAAGCCCTCCCCCATGCCCTCCTCTTGACATCACGACAATCGAGGGCCATTCCGTCCAAGCTATTAACCCAGCCCACATAAAATATGGAAGAGAACTTTTTTTCTTTACTTTTTCCGGCGCTGGTGGTATAAAGACAGGCTAAAGACCATATGGAGGTTAGAGCTATGGATTCGAAGAAAAAGATCATAGGAATCTTCAGTTTGATCCTGAGCGTCGTCTTCCTGATGGCCGGCGGGATGTTCGGCCAGGAGAAGATCGAGGCCGCCAAAGCCGGCGAAGAGCAGGCCGCCCCGGCGAAAGCCGCCACCGAATTCGAGGGGACCGTCAAGATCGGCCTCGGCAAGTATTTCTATCTTCCGAGCGCCCAGGGCTTCGACATCGCCGTCCAGGGACAGATCGAGTCCGGCGACGCGTCCAAGCTCATGGGCAAGGACATCAAGTTGAAGGGCGAGCTGCTTGCCGACAAGCCCTCGATCTTCCGCGCCGACAGCATCGAGATGAAGGACGCTTCCGGTTCGTACAGGAACGTCTTCACCCGGACCCAGGACCTGGTCCTGGACGACTACGTGGACCCCGCGGCCAGGGAGGCCTTCCAGGAGCTGAAGATCTCGAGCGCCCTCAAGAACGAGGAATGGGAAGGCAAGGGCAAGGTCAGGGTTTACGGAAGGATCCAGAAAGACACCACCCCCGCGACCATCCTCCTGACCGATGAAAAGAACAAGGAAGTCGGGAAGATCATCATCGACAAGTTCACGGACTACGCCAATTACTACCTGAACAAGCTGAGGCTCTTCGACAAGTTCTGGTTCTATCTCGACATCAAGGACACCGTGGACAAGAAGGTCCGAACCAAGAGCCGGGAACTCTTCCACGCCGATATCGTTTTCTGCGGATTGTACTAAGTTCCAGGGTCCCTGGCTGTCCGGGGATTTAAGTTCGGTATTCCGGGGAGTGAAAGCGGTTTCACTCCCCCTTTTTTGTGCCCCCAAACTCTAATCGCGAAGGAGCCGGCTCAGGCCGGTCCGCAAGTCTTCTCCCAGATCGATGCGGATGACCCGGCGGCCTCTTTCCCTGAGGGCCATCCGGTCCCCTCGGGCCTGGGCTGAAAAGAGCGCGCCGAAGGAGCTCGCCGGACGGACCCCGTCAACCTCCGGGATGGGGACGTCGATTCTCGCCTCCGAGGTCAGCTGGATGAAGAGCCCCCGGCCCGCGTCGCCTTTATGGAGTTGTCCCGTGGAATGGAGGTACCTCGGCCCGAAGCCGAGGGTCACGGGAAGCCCGGTCCTTTCCCGGATCCTGTCTTTGAGTCTGTCGAGGGCGCGCCCGGTCGCGGGAGCGGGATCGAGGAAGGCTTGGATGGCGATGTAGTTCCCCTCGCGGGCCCCGGTCAGGAAGTCCCCCAGGTTTTTTCCCGGATCGTCCCTCCCGATCCCCACGCCATGTTCTTCCGCGCCCAGGACCTCTTTCGTCTTCTTCTTGGCCGATTCGACATCGGGCTGGTCGAAAGGGTTGATGCCGAGGACATGTCCCGCCACGGCCGTTGCCATCTCCCAAAGATAGAAATAGCCCGGCAGGGAAGCGGCGTCCGGCATGGCCGGAATCAGGATCGGGAACCCGGCCTTCCGGAGCTTCCTGACGCCCGCGTCCAGGCTCCCGTCCTCTCCGCACCGGATGTGAATGAAAAGACGGTCCCGGTCGTAGGATCGCGGCTCCGCGGGGGATCTCTCGGGGACGGGGAGGATCCCCCGGCCTTCCTTCCCCGTGCTCTCGGCGATCAACTGTTCAAGCCAGGCGGAGAGGCTCCGGACTCTCGGGGACACGAGAAAGGTCGCCTTATCGACGCCGTGGCCGGCCAGGACCCCCAGGACGGTCCCAAGGAAAGCCGCCGGATTCGCTTCCGGGTCTCCTGACCGACATGCCCGGATGGTCCCTTCGCTTCCGGCCAGGACCTTGCCGACGTCAACCCCTTTGAGGGCGGCCGGGACGAGGCCGAAAACGGTCAGGGCGGAGAACCGCCCGCCGACGGTCGGGTCGCCGGAGAACACGCGCCGGAAGCCGAGACGCCGGGCGAGCGCTTCAAGGGGGGTTCCAGGGTCGGTGATCGCGGAAAAACGCGACCCCGCCCGGACGGCCCCCAGCCGGTCGCACGTCAGGGCATAAAAATAATTGAACAGGGACGTCGTTTCGGCCGTGGCCCCGGATTTCGAGGAGACCAGGAACAGGGTTTTCGCCGGATCGAGAGTTCGGCCCACGCGCGCCACGGCGTCCGGGGAGGTTGTGTCCAGGATGCCGAGCGCCGGGAACTCCTTCCGGGTCCGAAATACGCGGTTGAAGACCCCCGGGGCGAGGCTCGAGCCCCCCATTCCCAGGAGGAGGATGCGCGTGAGCCCACCCCTCCTGACGTCTCTGACGAACTCATTGATGGCCGGGAGCGCCTCGAAGGCCCGGGGCAGGGGATCGAGCCAGCCAAGCCGGTTGGAGATCCCGAGGTCCTCTTCTTTCCAGACCGTCCAATCCCCGGCAACGATGCGTTCCAGGACCCTTCGTTTTTTAATGCCGTAGAGCGCTTTTTGGATCGGACTCTCCCAGCGTTCCAGATTGACCATGCCCAGGAACGGGTTCTCTTTCATGATTCTGCCGCCTTGGCCCCTATTAAACCAAAACCTGACGGAATAAAGCAAGAGCGCCCCGGACATCCTCATTTGCCGAAGAAATTCCGGGCCGCGATCCGAACCGGGAAATTCGGGTTGACACTCCGGCGACGGCTGTTATATTTTCCCCTTGACGTTCCGTCTGAAAGGAAGCGTGACCGAATGACCGAGATCCTTGACCAGGCCGCGGGCTTTTTCCATCCCTCGAGGCGGTTCTACCGTTTCCTGAACCTGTTCTTCATCGCCACCCTCTCCTTCGGCTCCTATTTCGCCTACGACATCGTGGGCGCCATAGCTCCGACGCTCGTCCAGGAACTCAAAATTTCCAGGGGCACGGTCGGGACGTTCTTCACGATGTACAGCGTCGCCGCGGTCCTGGCCGTCCTCCTCGGCGGCATGCTCATCGACAAGCTCGGGACGCGCAAGGCGAGCTTCCTCTTCTCCATCCTCGTCTTCGCGGGCGCGGCCGTCGTCTGGCAGGCGAAGAGCATCCCCGTCTTCTTCCTCGGCCGGTTCATCTTCGGGGCCGGGTCCGAGCCGCTCGTCGTCGCCCAGAGCTCCATGCTGGCCCGCTGGTTCCGGAACAAGGAGCTGGCGTTCTCCTTCGGCGCAACCCTGACCGTGAGCCGGGTCGGCTCGCTCTTCGCCTTCAACACAGGCGAGCTGATCACCAAGTATTTCGGGAGCCACCGCTACGCCCTGCTCGCGGCCGTCGGGGCCTGCGCGATCTCGCTCCTCGGGAACGTCTTCTACATCATCATGGACCGCAAAGGGGAGAAGGTCCTCGACCTCAAGAACGAGAGCGCCGGCGACAAGATCAACTTCAAGGACATCAAGGAGTTCAAGCCGACGTTCTGGTACGTGACCTTCCTCTGCTTCACCTTCTACGCGGCCATCTTCCCGTTCACGACCCTGTCCACCGACTTCTTCGTCGACAAGTGGGGGATCGCCCGGACGGCTGTGACCGGAGGATCGTTCCTCCACCAGGTCTTCAATAACCTCTTCCACATGTTCACGACCGCGGGCGGCATCTCTTCGATCATCGTCTTCGCCTCCATGATCCTCGCCCCGTTCGCCGGGAGCCTCGTGGACAAAATCGGCAAGCGGACGACGCTCATGATCTGGGGTTCGCTCATCCTCATCCCGTGCCACCTGATCATGGGCCTGACCCGGCTCTATCCGGCCTGGCCGATGATCCTCCTCGGGGCCGCCTTCGTCCTCGTCCCGGCCGCCATGTGGCCTTCCATTCCGCTCATCGTCCGCAAGGACAGGACGGGCACGGCCTTCGGCCTGATGACCGCCATCCAGAATATCGGCCTGGGGCTCTTCCCGCTCTTGAACGGCCTGCTGCGCGACGCGACCAAGAGCTACACGGCATCGTCCCTCATGTTCGCCAGCCTCGGGTTCCTGGGGCTGCTCTTTGCGGTGCTCCTCAAGCGGGCAGACGCGAAGGAGGGCGGCGGGCTGGAGAGCGCGAAGGCATGATCCGCGCCGTCATCTCCGACCTGGGAAAGGTCCTCCTGTGGTTCGACAACGACATCTTCATCCGCAGGCTCGCCGCGCACTGCGACCTTTCCGTGGAGAAGATCAAGGAGGCCGCTCACTCGAACATGGAACTCATCACGGCCTTCGACAAGGGCGGGATTTCCCCGCGTGAGTTCTATGAACGGATCGTCAAGGCCGTCGGCGCCCGGATCTCCCGTGAAAAGTTCTTCGCGATCTATAACGACATCTTTTGGCTTAACGCACGGGCCGTGGAGGTCCTGAAGCGGGTGAAACCGACCTATTCGAAGCTCCTCCTCCTTTCGAATACCGACCCGGAACGGTTCGGGTTCGTCAGAAAGAGATTCTCCCAGATCCTGATCTTCGACGACTATGTTCTTTCTTATGAGCTCGGCCTGGTCAAGCCCGAGCCCGGGATTTACCGGGAGGCTGCGAGGCGGGCCGGCTGCGCGGCGGACGAGTGCGTCTTCATCGACGACCTTCCGGAGAACGTGGAGGCCGCGGTGTCGCTCGGCGCGAAGGGCGTCGTTTACGCGCCCACGACCGACCTGGCCGCCGCGCTCGGGGAGCTCGGATTGAGATTTTAGGCGGGATAATTCCCGCGGTGTGCTCCCATGGACCCTGGGAATGATGCGATGGCCTATGCGCGGAGACGAGGCCGCCCGCAAGCCCCCAACCCACACCAAACGTAAGAGAACCACAAAAGAGATTAGCGCTGATTCACAGGACTTGGACGTATAGCTTGCGCGAGCGCGGGCCATCGAACTCGCAGAACTGAATCCCCTGCCACGTTCCGAGGAGGAGCTTGCCGTCCTCGACGATGACCGTCACGGACGAGCCGATGAGGGAGGCTTTGATATGGGCGGGGGAGTTGCCCTCGGAGTGGGCGAAGGGGATGTTGTCCGGGACGGCGCGCCGCAGGGCCGTCAGGATGTCGGCCCGGACATCGGGGTCGGCGTTTTCGTTGATGGTAACGCCGGCCGTCGTGTGGGGGACGAAGACGACGCAAAGGCCGTCCTTGGCCCCGGAGGATGCGACGACCCCCTGGACCTCGGAGGTCAGGTCAACGATCTCTTCCCCGGCCCTGGTGCGGATCTCGAGCGTTTTCATGAGGACCTCGAAAAATCTTTAAAAAACGTTTCCGGGGGGCTTGACAAGCCCCTGGATCGGGTGTAAATTCTGAGTCGCTAATACAAGATTTTGTGTTAGCTGCCTGCGGGACATACAAAATATGGGAGGTTTGCCGAAGGTCACTTGTTTTTCCATAGACAAAAGCGCAACCGATTTTAACATTTTCCATGAAGCATGAATAGACTGAATTTGCAGACGCACGAACCCGAGAAAGGAGACCTTGGATGATGATGGTCAAAGGGATTTCCCGCATCAAGAAGAGGGACGGCACGGTCGTCGATTTCAACCAGGACAAGATCACGAAAGCCATTGCCAAGGCCATGGAGTCGCAGGGGATCGTGGACCCGTCGTCCGCCAAAACGACGTCCGACATCGCCGCGTTCATGATCGAGGAGAAGTTCGGCGGCTACACCGTCCCTTCCGTCGAGCAGATCCAGGACATCGTCGAAATGGTCCTAATGAAACAGGGGTACCTCGAGGTCGCCAAGAACTACATCCTCTACCGTGAGAAGCACAAGGGCATCCGCGAGGCCAGGAAGACCGGGCTCAACCTCGAGCGGCTCATCAGGGACTATATCAACGACGCCGACTGGAAGATCCGCGAGAACAGCAACGAGGGCGTGACGAGCTTCTCGGGCCTGAACGCCAGGGTTTCCGGCGAGGTCCTTTCCAACTTCGCCCTCAACCAGATCTACACCGAGCCCATCAAGAAGGCCCACCAGGAGGGCGATTTCCACATCCATGACCTCTCTTATCCCATCGTCGGCTACTGCGCCGGCTGGTCCCTGGAGAACCTCCTGCGTCGGGGCTTCGGTCACGTCCCGAACCAGGTCCACTCCAGCCCGGCCAAGCACCTGGAAACGGCGACGCTCCACATGGTCAACTACATCGGGACCATGCAGGGCGAATTCGCCGGCGCCCAAGCCTTCTCGTCCGTGGACACCCTGCTCGCGCCCTTCATCCGCCATGGCCGCCTGAGCTTCGACCAGGTCAAGCAGGACATCCAGAAGCTCGTCTTCGGGCTCAACGTCCCGTCGCGGTGGGGCTGGCAGACGCCGTTCTCCAACCTGACCTTCGACTGGACCGTTCCCGCCGACATGAAGGACAAGAAGGTCGTTGTGGGCGGAGAGGAGCTGGAGGCTACCTACGGCCAGCACCAGGCCGAAATGGACATGATCAACAAGGCCTTCCTGGAGATCATGATCGAAGGCGACCAGAAGGGACGCGTTTTTACGTTCCCCATCCCGACCTACAACCTGACCGGGGACTTCGACTGGGATTCCTCCAACGCAGACCTCCTCTTTGAGGCGACGGCCAAATACGGCATCCCGTATTTTCAGAACTACATCGGAACGAACATGAGCCCGGGCGACATCCGGGCCATGTGCTGCCGCCTCAACCTCGACCAGCGGGAGCTGATGCGCCGGCCGGGGAGCATCTGGGGTCCCGGCGATTCCACGGGCTCGATCGGGGTCGTCACCATCAACCTGAACCGCATCGGCTATGAGGCGACGAACAGGGCCGAGTTCTTCGGGAAGCTCAGGGACCTCATGGTCCTGGCCAAGGAGTCCCTCGAAACGAAGCGCGAGATCGTCAACAACATGCTGGCCCGGGGGATCATGCCCTACACCAAGGTCTACCTCGGCCACTTCGACAACCACTTCTCGACGATCGGCATCTGCGGCATGCACGAAGCCTGCCTGAACTTTCTCAAGAAGGGGATCGGGACGCCGGAGGGCAAGGAGTTCGTCATCGAGACGCTGCAGTTCATGAGGAGCGTCCTCAAGGAGTTCCAGGACGAGACAGGGAACCTCTACAACCTCGAGGCGACCCCGGCTGAATCGACGTCCTATCGCCTGGCCAGGCTCGACAGGCAGAAGTATCCCCGGATCGTCACCTCGGGCACGGAAAAATACCCGTTCCTGACCAACTCCACCCAGCTCAACGTGGACGCGACGAGGGACGTCTTCGAGGCGCTCCAGCACCAGGCCGACATCCAGCCCCTGTATACGGGCGGGACGATCTTCCACACCTTCCTGCCCGAGGCCATCGACGCCGGGACGTGCAAGAAGCTCGTCCGGAGGATCGCCGAGACCGACCTGCCGTATTTTTCGATAACGCCGACCTTCAGCGTCTGTCTCAGCCACGGCTACCTCAAGGGCGAGCACCACACCTGCCCGGACTGCGGGGCCCAGACCGAGGTTTATTCGAGGATCGTGGGCTACCTACGGCCCATCCGGACCTGGAACGACGGCAAGCAGCAGGAGTTCAAGGAGAGGACCCCGTACACCAAACTGGCCTAGAGATGGACTATCTGCTATTCACCTACCCGAACTGTGCGAAATGCGAAAAGCTCAAGAAGCTCCTCGGCGAAAAAGAGGCCTATTACCAGGAATACAACCTCGTCGAGTCCCAGGGCAAGACCCGGATCAGGGACTTCGTCAAGATGCTGAAGCGCGATGACAAGGGCGGGATCATCCTGCCGACACTCATCCTCAACGACCAAGGGATCGTCCGGGCCGTCCTGAACAGCGCCGAGGAGTTCGAGGCATGGTCGAGATCAAAGGCCTAGAGAAGTTCTCGAGCAAGGACTTTCCGGGCCACATCTCGTCGACCGTTTTTTTGGGCGGTTGCACATTCCGCTGCCCCTTCTGCCATAACGCGGAACTCGTGCTGAGGCCGGAATCTTTTCCGACGATGCCGATGGACCTTTTTTTAGGGTATCTGGACGGGCGGAAGGGCTGGCTCGAAGGCGTGTGCGTTACGGGGGGAGAGCCGTTGCTCAGCGAGGACGTCGAGGACCTGATGAGGGTCATCAAGGAGCGGGGGCTTCTGGTCAAGCTGGACACGAACGGGTCGCTTCCTGGGAGGCTCGAGAAGCTCGTCGGGGACGGTGTCGTCGACTGGATCGCCATGGACGTCAAGGCGCCGCTCGAACGCTACAGCGAAGTGACGGGGACGGCGGTCAGAGAAGGGGACATCCGGCGGAGTGTCGAGATCGTGAAGGGGTCGGGGCTGAAGTACATGTTCCGGACGACCGTGGTGCCGGGACTGCTGGGACGCGAGGACATCCGGAAAATAGGCGAATGGCTGGAGGGGGCGGACCTCTACCAGCTCCAGCAGTTCGTCGCCCACGACACGATCGACCCGGCGTTCCTCGCGGTCAAGCCGTACCCTCCGGCGGAGTTCGTCATGCTGGAGGAGATCGCCAGGCCCTATTTCAAGGAAGTGCGGGTCGAAGGGGTGGGTTAAATCGGGGACACAATACCAATTTCCGAATTTATCATTTTTCCCCTGGAAATTTCGTCGTTTCATGGAATTCGGAAACAGGTATGGTGTCCCCGAATTATATCAGAAGCGTACCGTATAAAATTTTAAGGATCGTGGAAGGAGCGTAAGCATGGACATCAGGATAAAGAAGATAAACCAGGACGCGAAGATCCCAGTTTACGCGCATGCGGGCGACGCGGGCATGGACCTGTTTTCGTGCGTCGATATGGTCATCGGGCCGGGCGAGACGATGCCCGTGCCGACCGGCATCCGGATGGCCATCCCGGCGGGATATGTCGGCCTGGTGTGGGACAAGAGCGGCATATCGCTCAAGGGCGTACACCGGCTTGCGGGCGTCGTGGACGCGGGTTACCGGGGGGAGGTCCGGGTCGTCATGGCCAACCTGGGTCGAGAGCCGTTCGTTGTCAATCCCGGCATGAAGATTGCCCAGATGCTCATCCAGCCCGTCGAGGCGCCGACGATCATCGAGGCCGATGAACTCGACGGCACCTCCCGCGGGGACGGCGGCTTCGGCTCCACCGGGCTGTTTTAAAATTGGGGACACAATACCAATTTCCGAATTTATCATTTTTCTCCTGGAAATTTCGTCGTTTCATGGAATTCGGAAACTGATATCGTGTCCCCCTTTGAAATGCGAATGATCATAAGCGCGAGCCGAAGGACGGATATTCCGGCGTTCTATGCCGAATGGTTTATAAACAGGATACGCGCAGGTTATTGCACTGTACCAAATCCAGCTAATCCTAAGATGATATCCTACGTCTCTTTAAATCCGGATGATGTTGATGTCATCGTTTTTTGGACAAGAAACCCGAAGCCTCTCATCAAGCGGCTTGCTGAACTTGACATGAGGGGATTTCGCTATTATTTTCAATATACAATTCTGGCCAATCCGAGGATCATCGATCCTAAGAGTCCGGGAACCAAGCCGTCCATCGAGACATTTAGGTCCTTGGCCGATCATATAGGCCCCGACAAGGTCATTTGGCGATACGACCCGATAGTCATTACGAATCAGTGCCCGAGTCATCACCATCTCGAGAAAATCTCATATATCGCATCCTTGCTGAGAGGTTATACGAAGCGCTTAATTATCAGCATGTTAGATACATATAAGCATACTGAAAGGCGAATGCGCAGTTTAGAAGCGAAAGGGTTGCGCGTTTCGCTTCTAGATGGAGAGCGGTTTCACTGTTTTATTAAATCCATCGTTGAAATAGCGAAAGCTAATGGGATGGAGATATTTAGCTGTGCCGAAGAAAACGGTCTGGACAGGTTGGGCGTTTCATCCGGGAAATGCATCGATGATCGGCTCATAGAAAAAGTCTTTAAGATCATGGTCACTCACAAGAAAGATCCTCATCAGAGACCGGCTTGCGGATGTGTTATGAGTAAAGATATAGGTGTCTACGATACATGTCCATTTAATTGTGTTTATTGTTATGCGACAAGGAACATCGCATCTGTTGAGCGCAATCTCCTAAAGCATGACCCAAAATCACCGTCATTGAAATAGAAATAGGGGGACACAATACCCATTTCCGAATTTGTCATTTCCCCCCTGGAAATTTCGTCGTTTTAGGAAATTCGGAAATTGATATCGTGTCCCCCTTTCCTTTTCGACCCCGCTTTCGCGGGGCCAAAATCCTTCCAGTCAGCTCTTCGAGCTTCATGATAAACGCTTTGTCGCCCAGAGGCCGGCCGGTGTGCTCATGTTCGACGAATTTCCGGACCTCCGAATCATCATCCTTCCGGCTCAGGTAAGACGCCCAATCCTTGATATCCGCTGTCAACGGACATGCCGAAAGTATATCGTCTTTCACGTTAAAGACGTGGGCTGGCGCGCTCGACCACCTGTATTGCTCTGCCTGGGAAACGATTCGAGCCCTGACGGGATTCCGCTCGATATACCTGACGGCAGCAAAAAGATGACCCCCGTCCATGGGATACGATATGAACCGCCCCTGCCATAAATAGCCATTCCAATTCTCCCGGATGTTGATGAGGTTCGTAAACTTCCGGTGTGCTTCACCGATCCCGCGGGCCAGGCTATCCCGCGCCCTGGGGACTGCGACAATATGGACATGATTATCCATCAGGCAGTACGCCCAAATTAATATGCCGTGTTTCTCGGCGTGTCGCCGAAGCAGGCCCAGGTACAGATCCTTGTCCTCGTCTGAAAAGAACACTTTAAGACGCCTGTTGCCCCTCTGGATGACATGATGGGGGCATCCTGGGATGACGATGCGCGCGATTCTCGGCATTAGATAGAACAAACGTACGGTCGGCTGGAAAAATCTCACTAAATTGGGGACACGATATCAAGTTCCGAATTATTTTTTTGATGAAAAATCCAGGGGGGATTTTAAAAATTCGGAAATTGGTATTGTGTCCCCATTTAGGGGGCCGACGGCTTTGCCGGAGACGGCGCCGCCGAAGAATTCCGAACCGCGCGGCAGGTAGAATAGGAAGACCGCCAAAGTCAGCACCCCCGTCAGGATGAACGGGAACTGGATGCCGATCGCGTCCGATAAAAAGCCCGCCGCCAGCGACACGAACGCCCCTGAGATCAGCTGGATGTTCGAGACCCAGCTGAACGCCTGCGTCTGTCCTTCGGCCGGAACCGTCGATCCGACGAACGTGTGCAGGGACGGGTAAGACATCAGCAGGAACCCGCCGAACGCGATCAGCCCGGCCACGGCCAGCGCCTGGTGCGGCGCGAACCCGATCACGAAGAGGCTCACCATCGCCCCCCCCAGGCTCAGCAGGAACACCTTCTTCCTTCCGAAGCGCCGGCTCCAAACCCCATAGCCGTAGCCCGTGATCGTGCCCATGCCCATCCACAGCGCCAGGAATAGCCCCGTCCGCCCCATCGGGATATTGAACCTGTTATGGAGCAGGGCCGGCGCGTAATACACCGTGACCGACCAGCCCATCCCCCCGAAGAAGAAGCCCGGGATGTATCTCTTGATCCCCTTGAGGGACCTGGCCCACGACGACGCGGACAGCGACATTTTTTCATCGCTCCTCGACGACACCCCCTTCAGCACGAGGATCCCGATCGCGCCGATCACCAGCCCGATTAAGCTCCAGGCGAAAAGCGGCGTCTTCCAGGTCCATCTCTGGGCCATGAACCCGACCGTCAAGTACGCCAGGATGACGCCCACGTTCCCCGAGCCGCTCTGGATGCCCATTGCGTCGTCCAGCTCCTGCCCCGACCCCGACTGAGACTTCGACACCCAGGCGATGATGATGGGGTGGTAGAAGCTCGAGAAGACCCGGATCAGCAGGAACGCCATCAACAGGGCGCCGAACGTCCGGACGAACGGCACGAGGGCCATGGAAGCGCAAATCCCCAGCCCGCTGAAAAGCAGCAAGGACCGGTACTCGTGCTTAACCGACAGCTTCACGACCAAGAATTGCATCAGGAGCGTCGTGAGGAGCCCCAGGTTCGAAAGCAGGCCGATCTGCGAATAGCTGCTGATGAGGAACCCCTGGCTATAGAGGATGGGGAAGACGGTCGGCGTGATGACCGCCACCGCGTCGTTTATCGCGTGAAAGAGCGAGGAGGAGATCAGGATCTTTTTTTTCATGGTTTGAAGCGCTTAATTTAGCACAAGCCGGGGGCCAAGTAAACGCGCGTCTCCTCCCGCTCTGGAACTCTGCCCGGCGTTCTGCTATATTCCCATTCCGATGGACAGCAAGCGTACCGGCTCGATCCCGGGCCCCATTTACCCTGCCCGCGCGCCTTCTCCTGCGTCTCAGTTCCTCGATCCCAACCCCCAATTCTCAGGCATCGCGCCGGACGATCCCGCCGCCCCCTACGACGTCGCGGTCATCGGCGGGGGAGTCGTGGGCTGCGCCGTCCTCCGCGAGCTCTCCCGCTACGGCCTCCGGCTCCTCCTCCTCGAGCGCGAGTCCGACCTGGCCGAGGGCGCGACCAAGGGGAACAGCGGGGTCATCCACGCGGGGTTCAATGTCCCCCCCGGCACCCTCAAGGCGCGGACGAACGCCGCCGGCCTCTCCCTCATCTACCCCCTTGTCCGCGACCTGGGCGTCCCGCACCGGAAGACCGGCAAGCTCGTCGTCGCCTTCGAGGACGGGGAGCGGAAGCGTCTCGAGGAGCTCATGGCCCAGGGTGTTCGTAACGGCACCCCCGACCTGGTCATCATCGACGAGGCCGAGATCCGCCGCCTCGAGCCCGAGGCCCGGGGACGCTGGGCGCTTTACTCGCCCCACACAGGGATCATCTCGCCCTACGAGCTTACCATCGCCCTGGCCGAGTGCGCCCATCAGAACGGCGCCCGCGTCGTCCTCGAGGCCGGCGTCATGGCGGTCGATGTCCTCCCCTCCGGCGGCTTCCGCCTCCTCACTCCTCGCGGCGCCTTTCTCTCCCGCTGGGTCATAAACAGCGCCGGCCTCTTCTCCGACGAGGTCGCCTCCCTTGCCGGCATCGACTCATATCGCGTCCATCCCTGGCGCGGCGAATACCTCGTCACGGACAAGGAAGCCGCCTCCGCCCTCCGCACCCCCGTCTATCCGGTCCCGCCGCGCGACGATTCTTTCCTCGGCGTCCACATCACCCCGACCCTGGAAGGCAATATCCTCCTCGGCCCGAGCTCGGAATACGTCCCCGACAAGCGCGATGCGGCCTCCACCCGCCCCGTCATGGACCGCCTCAAGACAGAAGCGTTCGGGCTCGTCCCGGCGCTCCGGCGCTTTCCCTTCATTCACGCCTACTCCGGCCTCCGTCCCAAGCTCACCGGCCCGAACGGCGGCCCGAAGCTCGAGGACTTTGTCATCGAAGAAAGCCCGCTCCGTCCCCGTTGGATAAGCCTCCTCGGCATCGAATCGCCCGGCCTTACGGCGGCCCCCGCCATCGCCCGGATGGTCGCCGACATGATCGGGGCCAAAGAGGACCTTATCGTGCGCCCCGACTTCAACCCCGAACGACCGCCCGTCCCTCATTTCGCTCATCTTCCCGACGCCGAGCGCGCCCGCCTCGCCGCCTCCGACCCCGACTGGGGCGAGATGATCTGCCGCTGCGAGCACGTGACTCGGGCTGAGGTCGTCTCCGCCCTCCGCAATCCTTTCGGAGCTCGAAGCCTAGACGCGATCAAGCGCCGCACCCGCTGCGGCATGGGCCGATGCCAGGGCGGCTTCTGCACTCCGCGCCTCGTTGCTCTCCTCGAGGACGAGGGCGTCCCCGTCGACCGGATCACGAAGAGGGGCGGCGCGTCCGCCCTCTTCCAGGGGAGGATCAAGCCTTGAGCGCGAGACGATCCCTGAACCCGGATGCGCGCGTCCCCTTGTCCGCCAGTGCCCATCTCGATTCACTTCTTTGCAGGCACTTTGCCGCGCCCCACGCTCCCATTGCCTCCGCATCAGGTCCCGTGCCACTCTCGGCCGGCGACATGGCCTCTCCGTCCTCAGTTTCCCCGCCTCCCCCCGACGCATATGACCTTGTTCCCGAGCGCCACGACGTCGTCGTCATCGGCGGCGGCCCGGCCGGCCTGGCGGCCGCGATCGGCGCCCGGCGCGCCGGCGCTTCCCGTGTCCTCGTCCTCGAGCGTGACCCACGCCCCGGCGGCATCCTCAACCAGTGCGTCCATGACGGCTTCGGCCTCTTCCTCTACAAGGAGACGATATCCGGGCCGGAATACGCAGAGCGTCTCTCCGAGGACGCCGACCGCGCCGGCGTCCGGTTCCGGACCGAAGCCATGGTCCTCGATCTCGCCCCCGACCGGACCCTCCGCGTCAATTCGCGCTCCGGCTACTCTCTCCTCCAGGCCGACGCCGTCATCCTGGCCATGGGCTGCCGGGAACGGACGCGCGAAATGATCGGGATTCCCGGCACGCGTCCCGCCGGCGTCTTCACGGCCGGGAGCGCCCAGAACCTGGTCAACCTCCAAAACCTCCAGATCGGTGCTTCCGCCGTCATCCTCGGCTCGGGCGACATAGGCCTCATCATGGCCAGGCGCCTGACGTTCGAGGGGACGCGCGTCCGCGGCGTCTTTGAGGTCCTTCCCTGGCCGAGCGGCCTCGAGCGGAACGTCCGCCAATGTCTCCTCGATTTCGGGATCCCGCTCGAGCTTTCGAGCACGGTCATCGAGGTCCGGGGACGCGACCGCGTTTCCTCGGTGGTCGTCGCGAACGTGGACGCCTCGCTCCGACCCATCCCCGGCACCGAACGCGAGGTCGCCTGCGATACCCTGCTCCTCTCGGTCGGCCTCATCCCGGAGAACGAACTTTCCAAGCGGGCCGGGGTCGAGCTGTCGCCGCTCACGGGCGGCGCCCTCGTCGACGAGACCTTGATGACGTCCGTCCCGGGCATCTTCTCCTGCGGCAACGTCCTCCACATCCACGACGTCGCCGATTGGGCGTCCTTCGAGGGGCTCGCCGCGGGAAAGGCCGCTGCAGAGTTCGCCGCCGGCCGCGCCCCGTCCGCGTCCTCCGAAAAGGTCCGCCTCACTCCCGGCTCAAACATCCGTTACTGTCTGCCTCAGTCCCTCCGCCTCGGGACCTCAGGCTTCGAGCTGAGCTTCCGGGTGACCGCTCCCGTCCGTGACGTCTGGGTCGAGGTCCGGGGCCGCGCCTCAGGAAAATCGCACCTCCGGGAGAAATTTCCGCGCCTCGTTCCCTCCGAGCTTCAAAAGGTCACGGTCTCGCCCCCGGCTGCCGAGGACATGGAGGTCTCCTGCCATGACTGACCGGCTGACCTGCATCCTCTGTCCGTTGGGCTGCGAACTCGAGGCCGAACGTTCCGGCGAAGGTCTCGAAATCCGAGGAAACCAGTGCGAAAAGGGCATAGGTTTCGCCGAAGAGGAGATCCTCCATCCGATGCGCAACCTGGCGACCTCGGTCCCCCTCCGGGGGACGGCGTCCCAAATGGTCTCGGTGCGCCTCAGCGGTCCCGTCCCGCGCGACATGATCTTTCCCATCCTGGCCGAGATCGCCAAACTTCGCCCGGAGCCTCCGATCCGCCGCGGCCGGGTCCTCATCCCGAACGTCCTTGGCACGGGCGCCGACGTCATCGCCACGCGTACGGTGAAAGGAAACGCCCCATGAGCCGTTTTGCCATCGGGATCGACCTCGGCGGCACCAAGGTCGAAGCCTGTCTCATCGACGAAACGAGGGTTCTTCTCGCCCGCAAGCGCGTCCCATCCGAACCGCGCCTGGGCAAAGATCGCGTCATCTCGAACATCCTGAAGCTTATCGCCGATACCGCCGGAAGCCGCGTCTATGAGGCCGTGGGCATGGGGACTCCGGGAACCTACCATCCGGGGAACGACATCATGTACGGGGCGCCGCATACCCCTCTTTACGAGAAGCCCGGACTGGTCAGCTCGCTCCGGGCGAAGCTTCCCGTCCCCTTGATCGTCGAGAACGACGCCAATTGCCTGGCTCTGGCCGAGTTCTTCGAACAATGCCACGGCCGTTATCATTCGGTCATGGCCGTCATCCTCGGCACGGGCATGGGATCGGGGCTCATCCTGGATGACCGGCTCTATCGCGGCCCTCGCGGCAACGCCGGCGAGATCGGGCACGCCTCGATCGACCTCCACGGCCGGCTGTGCGAATGCGGCCGGACCGGCTGCGCCGAGGCCTATCTCTCGGGCCCGAGCCTCAGCCGGCGCTACAAGGATCGGACGGGGGAGTCCCTAACCCCCCGGGACATCCACCTCAAGTTCGAGCATGGGGACGCCGACGCCCGCGCTCTCTTCGAGGAGAGTTTCCGGATCATGGGCGAGGTCTTCGCCAACGCCGTCAACATGCTCGATCTCGATGCGATCATCCTCGGCGGCGGCGTGTCCAACATCCCCCTCTGGTACGACCACGTTCCACCCTACCTCCACAAATGCCTTTTCGGCGTCCCGGACCGCCATATCCCCATCCTCAAGGCGAAACTGGGCGACTCCGCCGGCGTCCTCGGGGCGGCCTTCCTGGCCCTTCGCGAAATGGGGCTCATGGAATTCTAACGAATTTGAAATCCCCGGCTGTTCCGGGTACAATGCCCTTAAAATCCTGAATCAAGGGAGAGCGGAAAATGGCAAAAAAGAATCTGGCGATAGGTTGTCTGGTCGTCCTGGTGTTGGCCGCGGTCCTCATCTTCTCGGCCGGGACCGGGACGTACAATATCCTGGTCAAGCTCGATCAGGGCGTGAGGGCGCAATGGGCCCAGGTCGAGAACGTCTACCAGCGGCGGGCGGACCTCGTCCCGAACCTGGTCGAGACGGTCAAGGGCGCGGCCAACTTCGAAAAATCGACCTACACGGCCGTGACCGAGGCCCGGGCCAAGGTCGGCCAGATGAAGATCGACGAGAGTGTTGTGAGCAACCCCGAGGCCCTGGCCAAGTTCCAGCAGGCCCAGGACGAGCTGGGGGGCGCTATCGCGCGGCTCCTGGTGGCCGTCGAAGCCTATCCCGACCTCAAGGCGACCCAGAACTTCCGCGACCTCCAGACCCAGATCGAGGGGACGGAGAACCGGATCACCGTGGAGCGCCAGCGGTTTAACGAAGCCTCTCAGACCTTCAACACTAAGCGCCAGAGCTTCCCGACCGTCCTCATCGCCGGCATCTTCGGCTCGCGGTTCGCCGAAAAGGCTTACTTCAAGGCCCTGGCCGGGGCCGAGACGGCTCCGAAGGTCCAGTTCTAAGCTTTGTCCAAGAATCGTTCGGTCCCCGTGTTCCTGGGGTCCGCCCTGCTTATCGGCTTGGCGGGGATGGCCCCCGCCCAAAGCGCGGACATCCCGAGGTCGCCCGACCGCTGGGTCACGGACAAGGCCGGGTTCCTGTCCGCTGCGACGGTCGATGAGCTCGATTCCCGGCTCGAAACCTTCGAACGGACGACGGGACGCCAGATCATCGTCTACATCGACAAGACGACGGGAGGGACCCCGCTCGAGGATTGGGCATCGAAGGCGTTCCAAGCCTGGAAGGTCGGCCGAAAAGGCCTGGATGACGGCCTGGCCGTCTTCATCATGGCCGAGGACAGGAAGGTGCGCGTCGAGGTCGGCTACGGACTTGAAGAACTCGTCCCCGACATCACCGCCGGCCGCATCATCAACGACATCATGGTCCCGGCCATCCGGAACGGGGAGAACGACGCGGCGGTCTCCGGGGCCGTCAACGTGTTCCTGCGGGCGATCGCGGGGGAAGGCGAAGCGGGCGCCGGGCGGGGACCGGGGGAGGCGCAGTCCCCCTCCCGGGCGAAGAGCGGGTATTCGAAAGGACAAAAGGTCCTGTCCGTCATCGCGGTCGTCTTCTTCCTGATCCTGTTCATCACCAACCCGCGCCTGGCCTTGTGGCTCCTCTTCAGCCTTCTCTCCGGGGGAGGCGGCGGCCGGGGCGGACGGGGGGGCGGTTCTTTCAGCGGGGGCGGCGGCCGGTCCGGAGGAGGGGGAGCCTCGGGCTCCTGGTGAAGAGAGGGAGGATATGATGCTGGGTGCGGGACGCCGGAAACTGCTGAAGACGATCGATCAGGAGCGTGTCGTCGCCGCCATTCGGGAGGCCGAGCGACGGACGTCCGGAGAGGTCCGGGTGTCGGTCTCGCCGTTCTTCTGGGGGAGCGTCCGGCGCGTGGCCGAGCGCGCCTTCGACCGCATGGGGATGACGGCGACGAAGGACCGGAACGGCATCCTCTTCTTCATCGTTCCGGCCAGGCGCCGGTTCACGGTCTTAGGCGACGGGGGGATCCATGCCCGGGTGGGGCAGGATTTCTGGGACGCCCTGGCGGCGGTGCTATCGGAGCATTTTAGGAAGGGCGAATTCACGGAGGGGCTCGTCCGGGCCATCAGAGCCGTCGGCGAAAAGCTCGCCGAGCATTTCCCTTATGACGCCGCCACCGACGTCAACGAACTTCCGGACGAGGTCGATTTTTCGCGTTCTATAAAAAAATAGCTCGTGTCGTTCTTAATTAACTCGCCGGGCGGCCCTCCAATGATGTCCGGAGTTTTCCGGACGGTTCTGTTGTCCGCGCATTCAATTTATAGAAACTACCGGACATCTTCAAATGCCCGACGCGCAGCCAAAATTGCCGA
>Ga0315277_10003173_pt1 | contig 22434 bp, 15 predicted proteins | sample YL17G05_15_MG_FD_203695 | JGI IMG/M metagenome (GOLD analysis project Ga0315277, IMG submission 203695) | Sediment microbial communities from Yellowstone Lake, YNP, Wyoming, USA - YL17G05_15 | ecosystem: Environmental > Aquatic > Freshwater > Lake > Sediment | place: USA: Wyoming | collected...
CACACGGCACCCCTGGTTGTGGGACAGCTTGCGCGCTCAGCTCTTCGAGGCGGATGGCCGGGATAGTGCCGTCACCGCTGTGGATCTCATTGTGATGCGGGTATGGCGGAAACCAAGAGGAAAGCGTGGACGCGGCTCAGTGCTCGGGGCGCTTGGTGCGATCCGGGATGAGGACGCCGTCGCCCAGGGCGGAGCGCCCGACGAGGTCCGGGGACTCCGTCGGGTCGTCGATCATGTCGTAGAGCTTCGGAGCTTCGCGCCCGGCCATTGACTGCCCGGGGTCGCATGTCACAATGATAGAGGAAGCGCGTTTGGGCGGAAGCCCGGTTGGCCGACGGAGGCCAGGAACCTGAAACGAATCGGAAGGGACTCGAGATGAGGAACGCGAGATCGCCCATTCTGCGGGCGGCGCTGGCATCGTGTGTCTGCCTCGCTTTGGGGTCGCGATGTGTCGAGGGGCAAGAGGCGGCCCCGCCCGCTGGGGCGACCAAACCGGCCAAGGGCGCCGGACCGTCCAAGGGCCCGGCGCTGACCCCTACGGACCAGGTGACGGTTGAGAAGATCAGGGCCGCCGACCCGCAGGCCAACCCCAAGAAGGCCAACAACAGGTTCTGCCCCGTCACAGGCAAGCTGGTGGACCCCGGCATCCCGCCGGTGGCCTGCCCGCAGCGGTTCCAGCACATCTACATCCTCGTCGGCGTCGCCGACAAAGAGGCGGCCGAGCGCGCGGAGAAAGGCAACGAGAACCAGGTCCGGGCCTTCAAGGACGCCATGGCCGGGGCCGCGGGGAGCAACATGATGGTGGACGATTCGGACCCGAGGCACATTACCCTTAAGGCGATCGAACTGCCCCCCGGCCAGAGGGTCCCCATGCCGCAGCCTAAGGACGTGTCTGTCGAGCTCCAGGTCGATTCGGCCCGGAAGTTCCAGACGATCGACGGCTTCGGCACGGCCACCTACTGCTATAACAAGACGGACCACGAGGTTTACGCCAAACCGGAGTTCCAGAAGCTCATCGCCGAGGACCTGGGAATGAGCATGGTCCGCTTCGAGATCGTTCCGGCCCATTTCAAACCCGTCGAGAAGCCTGAGCAGGTCAGCCGAAAGGACTTCATCTTCGAGGGCAGCCCCGAGGGCATCCCCATCAACGAGAAGACGGGCAAGCCCGCCTTCGGGCCAACCAAGGGCGTGATCCCCTGCCTGGAGTTCATCGCCGCGATCAAGAAGCTCAACCCCGAGATCAAGGTGACCCCCTCCGTCTGGTCACCCCCCGCGTGGATGAAGACCACCGGCAAGCCCGCGGGCGGCGGGTCGCTCAAGCCCGAGTATTACGCGCACTATGCCAAGTACCTCGCCGAATGGGTCCTGCTGGTCAAGGAGAAGTACGGCTGCGACATCTACGCCCTCGGCCCCCAGAACGAGCTGGAGTTCTCCGAGCCGTACAACTCCTGCATCTACAAACCCGAGGAGTTTGCCGCCGTCGTGAAGGTCATCGGCCAGACGTTCAGGAAGGAGGGCCTGAACGTCAAGCTGTTCGGCCCCGAGGACATGACTCATTACGGCCCGCGGACGGTCCGGTTCATCAAGGCGGTCGAAGACGACCCCGCCGTCAAGCCGTTCCTGAACATCCATGCCACGCACGGCTATTCCGACGGCATCCAGAGCACCGGATCGGTCCAGGAGAACGCGGACTTCTGGGGACTCATCAAGGACTACGGCAAGCCCTACTGGCAGACGGAAACGGGAGTCGGCGCAGCCGACGACCGCTGGACCGACGGGGGCCCGGACGGGCAGGTCGTCGACGCCAAGTCCGGCAAGCTCGTCAGCGGGGCTCTCAGCAGCGTCGGCGGGCGGCTGCACTACGCGCTGGCGTATGGCAACGCCTCCGCCTGGCTGTTCTGGCAGATCACGGAGCCCAAGCCCAGCATCCACGGCCTGATGGTCCTGGACAAGCCCGGCAAGCGGTACTACGTCGCCAAGCACTTCTATCGCTGGATTCGGCCGGGCGCTGTCCGCATCGCCGCCGGGCCGGACGGAGGGGACAAAGGCGTCTGCGTGACGGCCTACCAGCACGAGAAGGACAAGACCGTGACCGTTGTCCTGATCAACCGCTCCGACGACAACGCCAAGGTCGCCGTCGGCGTAAGAGCGGATGTCCCCGTTGGCTCGTTCGAGACGTATCGAACCAGCGAGAAGGAGGACTGCGTCACGCTGGACAAGACACCCGTAACCGGCGGCAAGGCCGGCCTGACGCTGCCGCCGCGCTGTGTCGTGACGCTGTACGGCAAGGGGGGGTAGAGCGGGAGGAGCGGTGGGATGAACCGGCGCAGATTCCTGAAGGCTTCTTTGGCGGCCGCGGGAGCTGCTGCGGGCATGGCGGCTACCGTGACGGCTGCGGCTGAGGAACCTGTGGAGAGAACGGTGCCACAGAAGGATCCCATCATGCCAGCCCCGAATTCCGCGACGCGGGCCGCGGTGGTCGCGGGCGAACGTTACTTGGGGAAAGCCCGGGTAAAATGATCCCCCGCTTCCGGTCGGCAGCTCGCCTGCAGCCTGAACAAGGAGAGGCCCTTTGCGCAACGCGACGGTCGCCCTTGCCCTGCTTGCCTGCGCGGTCTTTCTCGGCTCCGCCCGGCCGGCGGGGGCGGAAGCCGTAACCTGGCAGCCCCTTTACGAGCCCGGCAGCGGCGGGTGGATTACGTCCTTCTCCGTCAGCCCGCACGAGCCCCGTCGCTGCGTGATCGGCGGGGACATGCTCGGCATCGCTTGGAGCGACTACCGCGGCGAGCTGTGGCATCCCTCCTTCGGCCTGGCGACGTGGGAAGTCTGCGACTTCACCTGGCACCCAACCGACCCGTGCACTGTCTGGGCAGGCACGTTCTGCGGACCCGCCCTCAGCACCGACCGCGGGAAAACCTGGACGATCCGCCGCAAGGGCTTCCCCGAGATCTCCGGCGGCCGTTACAGAGAGGTCATCGAGAAGGTCCTGTTCGACCCGGGAAACACCCATCGGCTCATCGCCATCGGCGGCAACAGCAGTGAGTGGCGTAACAACGGCGCCGAGACCGGCCTGGGGGCGATCTACGAAAGCCTCGATGACGGGCAGTCCTGGACGCTGCTGATGCGGATCGGGCCGGACGGCGCGGCGGCGGAGAAGGGCAAGGGCGGGGGGAACATCCTGTCTGCCGCCTTCGCGGCGGGGTCCTCCATCACGCTCTACACTGACGGCAACTGGCAGCGCCTGCTGGACGAACACTACACGCACGACGACGCCGCCGACCCCAACCGGCTGGCCCTGATCACGAGCGACGACCCGTACCACGACGTGTGCTCGGCCAGCGGGGTGTGGGTCAGCGCCGACGACGGGCGGAACTGGTCGCAGGCGAACGACGGGCTGGCGATGACCCGCGGCAACTGCATCACCTTTAGCCCGCACGACGGTGAGCAGCTCGTCTGTGGCACGTGGGGCAGCGGGTACTACCTGGGACGCTGGCCGCGGACCTGCCGCCCGGCCGGTACGCGCAGCTACACCATGACGGACAAGGACAAGAAGCTGGCGGAATCGCCGACCGACGCGGCCGCCGGCGACAAGGAGACGACGATGAAGGCTTCAACCATGGCGGCGGCAGTTTTCGTTGTCGCAGTGACCGCGGGTGTCTCCGGAAATGTGCCGGCGGCGGATACGACGCCGTCCATTACCGGGCAGGATAAACAGGAAAAAGAAGACCAGCAGAAAGGAGAAGAACCGAAAGACGCGCGGGTCCAGGATACGCTCAAGGAAATATTCGCGGCCGCCGCAACATCATGGTCTGCGAAAAACTTCGCTGCGGTTCGCGCCCAATGCGGCAAGGCGCTGGCCATGTCCAATGCGCCCTCGCACTACCGGAGCTACGCCCATCTGCGCATCGCGCAGAGCTACATGGCGGAAAAGGATACCGCCGCCGCGAAGGCGGAGTACGAGAAGATCAAAGCGAACACGGCCTATCCGGAAGTGCACCGGTATGAGGCGGGAGAATGCATCAGAGAGATCGAGCGCACGGCCAAAGGACTTCCCGGGCGGGATGTGACGGCCTCCAGAACGAAGATACCACCGATCACCAAGTTCACTGTTGAATACTTTGTCGCGCCTGATGGCAATGATGCGAATCCCGGTACAAAGGAAAAGCCCTTTGCATCTTTGGAGGCGGCCCGTGATGCGATACGTGCCCTCAAGGCCAAAGGGGAACTGCCCGGTCCGGTTTGCGTGCGCCTGATGCCGGGCGAGTATCAACTAAAAGGAACGTTCGAACTTACCGCCGCCGATTCCGGCACAACAAACGCCCCCATCATCTATCGGGCGGACAAGAAAGGCGCCGCTGTGCTTTACGGCGGCACACGGCTGAGCGGATTTACCCCGGTCACTGACCCAGCGGTTATCAAACGCCTCCCCGATGAAGCGAAGGGCAAGGTTTTCCAGTGCGACCTCAAAGAACTCGGCATCAAGGACTATAGCGCGCTCACGGAACGCGGGTATGGCGTCAAGCCGCCACCATCCACCTTGGAACTGTTCTTCAACGGCAAGCCGTTGACTCTCGCCCGCTGGCCTAATAGTGGATTTGTGAATGGGGGCAACGTCATTGAGCCCGGATCGAAGCAGGCGGGCAAGCCATCCGTGTTCGAGTATCTTGACGACCGCCATTCACGCTGGACGACCGCCGGGGATGGCTGGCTGTTCGGCTATTTTCGACATGGCTGGGCTGATCGCGCCCTGAAGATCAAGAGCATTGATACAGCGTCGAAGCGCGTCACTTGCGGCCCCTACGAGTTGCTCGGAGAGAACATGGAGCCCGTCAAGTGGTTCAACAAAGGCAAGATCAGGTATTTCGCGTTCAATCTGCTCGAAGAGCTGGATATGCCGGGCGAGTGGTATCTCGACCGTGAGACTGGCATCCTGTATTTCTATCCGCCATCCGATCCCGCCAAGGCAACCGTGGAGACCGGCATGCTCACGGTGCCGATGGTTTCGATGGCGAATGTCTCGAACGTGCGCATCGAAGGTCTTGTCTTCGACCTTTCCCGCGCGAACGGCCTGCTCATCAAGAACAGTGAGCACTGCCTGATTGCCGGATGCACCGTAAAACGTTTCGCCGGCAACGGCATAACCATTACCGGCGGGAGGGAGAACGGCATCCTCGGCTGCGACCTCTACTCCCTCGGGCGGCGCGCCACCGAGGTCATCGGCGGCGACCGGAAAACGCTCACGCCCGCGGCACACTTCGTGGAAAACTGCTGGATGCATTCGTTCGGTCGTCTCGATCACACCTACGTGCCGGCTGTGCAGCTCGAGGGCTGCGGCAATCGCGTGGCGCACAACCTTTTCGGGGACTGCCCCTCCAGCGTGGTCCGCATCGAGGGCAACGACCACTTCCTCGAATACAATCGGGTTTACCGCGCGCTGCTCGAGACCGAGGACCAGGGCGCGATGGAGTTGTTCGGAAATCCGACCTACCGCGGTGTTGTGTTTCGATACAACCAGTTCTCAGACATCGGCTTTGGGTTCGAGGGTGGACCTGCCGGGCGCGCCGGCATCCGTCTCGACGACGCGATCAGCGGCATGGTGATCTACGGCAACATCTTCTACCGTGCGGCGCAGGGATTCGGCGGCATCAACATCAACGGCGGCCGGGACAACATCATTGACAACAACATATTCGCCGAGTGCGAAAAGGGGATCACCGGCGGCTACAACGCAAAGAACAAGGTATGGGGGCGCATGGCGGCGGGAGAGAACCCGAATGCCTTCATCAGGTCTGAGCTCTATCTCTCCCGCTACCCGGTGTTGCGGCACGTTCTGGAGCAGCCCGGCTTGAGCAGCGCCTGGCGGAACGTCTTCTGGAAATGCGGTCCGCTGTTCAGCACCTACGGGAAGCCTTCGATCGACAAGTTCGATGTCATGGCGAACGCCGAGCACGCGACCGACGATCCGGGCTTCGTTGACGCGGCAAGAGGCGACTTCCGGTTGCGGCCGGATGCGCCGCTTTTCGCCCGCACTGGCTTTCGCCCGATTCCTGTGGAGGAGATTGGGCTCTATAACGATGAGTATCGCGCCACCTGGCCGGTGGGCACAACGCCGATGGCGGCGCCCGGTGGCGAAAGCGGTAGCGCAGACGCCCGTGATGGCCAGTCGGTGGCCCTGCAATCGGAGCCGGCGGATACGAAAGGCAGGGCCTTCACACTCGCGGAGCGCAACGGACGCGTGTGCCTGCTGAGGCCGGAGGGCAAGCCGTTCATGATGCTTGGCATCTCGCATGTCGGTGGGGCGTTCAAAGGTGCTGAACTCCGAGAACTCTCGAGTTCAGAACGCAATGCGCGGTTGACGCAGATCGAGAAGGAGTTGCGCGGTTGGCACCTCAACACAGTGCCGCAACCGGAGTTTTGGGACCGGTTCCCCTTTATCGTGCCGAGTGATCGCATGGTGGGAGAAGCTTGGCTGCCTGAAAACGATCCGGGTTCGCGTTTCGAGGATGTGTTTGATCCGGCCTTCAGAGCACGTCTGCGCAAGCAGGTGGCCGCGCTGTGCGCGAAGACCCGCGACAATCCCAACTGCATCGGCTACTGGTGGTCGGACATCCCGCCGTGGAATTTGGCTTATGCGAAGTCCAAGTATGGCAAGCACTGGGTGGATTTCATCCGAGACCTGCCCGACACCGCACCGGGAAAGAAACGCTATGCGGAGTTCTTGAAGGCCCCGGGACCGCACGAAGACCGCGCCTTCCTGCGTCTCATCGCACGCGAGCTGTATGCCGAGTCCGCCGCTGCCTACAAGGAGCACGATCCGAAGCGCCTGATCTTTGGCGAGCGCTACAACGGCTTCGGCACGCCGACCGAGGTGCTGGAGGAAGCCGCCAAGGTTGTGGATGTGATTTCCGTGCAGCCCTACGAAGGCACCTTTGGCGCGGAGAAGTTCGAAGCCCTGCATAGGCTCACGAAAAAGCCGATCCTCATCAGCGATTGGAATCTGAGCTTCAAGACCGAAGCCCATGCCGTAACCATGTGGCCGCAGTTCCCCACGCAGGCGGCAGCGGCGGCGGCGTATGAGAAGTATCTGCGCGACGCCTTCGCGAAGCCCTACATCCTCGGCTACTTCAAATGCCAGTATGTGGACCAGGTGCTGCCGACCGGCATGTTGAAGCAGGGACTCCTGCAGACCGACGGCAAGCCCTGTGAAGAGTTCGCCGGGCTGCTGAAGGTGATCCACGAGCGGCTCATCGAACAGTTTGTGAATGAGGGGCGCATGGCACGATAGGCCAAGGCAGAATTGGGCAGCCCTGAAGAAAGAATCCAAAGAATAGCAACACCCAGTTTGCGAGGAAGGATGGAAGATCATGAACACACGCAGAACGTTCCTGAGGACGGCGACCGCGGCAGCGGCAGGCGGCATGATGGGCTGGGGAGCAATCACCAGGGCATTGGAAGCGAAGCCGCTCATCGTGCGCGACGCGAAGATCATCCGCGTGCGCGACCGCAAGGGCGGGGCGACCGATTCGTACCTCGAGATCGCCAGCGAATCCGGACTGAAAGGCTATGCCGGGCCGCTGCTCAAGGAGCAGGTCGCGGCGTTCCCTGCGAACCTGCGCGAGCTCTTGGCCGGGCGCGACGCTGCGGATCCCGGGAAACTCAGCTTCGCCACGCTGTGGGCCGCGTGCCACTCGGGCAAAGCCCTCGAGAGCTACGCCGAGGGGAAAGACCCGCTGACCGGCACGAAGCTGTGGGGCATCAAGCGCACGACACGCCAGACCGAGACCGGCTGGGTGATCACAGCCCTTAGCGCTATCGACCTGGCGCTATGGGACTTGCGGGGCAAGGCGGCGGGACGGCCCATCTGGCGCCTGCTCGGAGCAAAGCGAGATCGCCTCAATGCCTACGCCAGCATGCTGGGTCATTCGGTCAAGCCGGCCGAGGCGCGCAAGGTGGCCCGCGAGTTCTTCGACAAGGGGTTCAAGCGACAGAAATGGTTTTTCATGAGCGGCCCATTTGACGGAGCTGAGGGCCTGCGGCAGAACATTGAGTTGGTGCGCGCGGTGCGCGAGGAGCTAGGGACGGATGCGATGCTGATGGTCGACGGCATCCAATTTGTGTGGAAGTCGGCCGATGTCGATTATGCGATCGCGCTGGCCAAGGGGATCCTGCCCTACAAGCCGCACTGGCTGGAGGAGCCGCTACGGCCCGACGATCTCGAGGGCTACAAGCGTCTGAAGGGCGAGACGGGGATCGCGCTGGCCGCGGGCGAGCACTGGTACACGCGATGGAACGTCAAGCCGTTCTTGGATCGCGGGATCGTCAGCTTCGTGCAGTCGGACCCGGAGTGGTGCGGCGGGATCGGCGAGTGGCTGAAAATCAGCGAGTTGGTCAAGGCGTATCCGGGCGCGCAGGTGATCCCGCACGGGCATCACGTCCTGGCCGCTTCGAACTGCGTGGCGTCGCAGAGCGAGGCGCTCTGTCCGATGCTGGAGTACCTGATCAAATCGCGAATCAAGTTTCAGCATTGCCAGACTCGGCCGCTGGTGGCCGAAGCGGGGACGTTCGCGATGGCGGAGGAGCCGGGGCTGGGACCGTCGCTGGACGAGGCGAGGATGGAAAGAGTGTAGAGTTAGCGAAAAGGCAATTGCCTGTGACGCTGACCACATTCGAGTGGAAGCTTTACCTCGACCACGCGGACAGCGATTGCCGCTTCGAGGAGTTCGGCCTGGGTGCCAAGTTCGGCGGCGCGATCCGCATGAACTGGGGCTGTGTACGCAAGCTCATGGAGCGAAACGTCGTCTCTGGCACCTGTCTCTCCCGAGTACCTCGTCCTCATTGATTCCAAAGCACTTACGATCATTGTCAGAGACACGTTTCCGACGTAGGATTCCGGCCTTGCGACCAAGGACGGAGGCGCGGGATGGGCATTGTGCGACTGATTCTGCCGTTCCTGAGAGTGCTCTTCGCCAGCCGGACTGCGTTGGCGGCCGAGAACATGGCGTTGCGCCGGCAACTGATCGCTCTCCAGCGCTCCATCAAGCGACCCAAGCTGCGCAAGTCCGATCGGATCTTCTGGTCCTGGCTATCATGACTATGGTCGGGCTGGCGATCGGCCCTGCTTATCGTGCAACCAGAGACCGTGGTCCGCTGGCATCGCCAGGACTTCCGGTTGTACTGGCGATGGAAGTCCCGGAAGAAGCAGGGGAGGCCCCTGGTGGACCGGGAGATTCGAGAGCTAATCCTCCGCACGTGCCGGTGGAACCCCACCTGGGGCGCTTCGCGAATTCAATCCGAGCTGCTCTTGTTGGGCTATGAGGTGGCTGAATTCACGGTGGCCAAGTACATGATCCGCCAGCCCGAGCCGTTCTCGCAGAACTTGCGGACTTTCCTGGAGAACCAGCGGGTAGCATCACTGCCGTACGCGAGCCGCCTGACGAAGTCGCTTCGACCTCGTTTCAGCCTGATGCCAGAAGCACTTTGCGCCGAAGCCAGGGCTCTGCCCACTTCCGGCCGTTCCTGAGGGTACGTGCTGACTCGGATCAGCCCCGGAAGTCACCGCACTGCATTGGCAGAGCCAGGAACTCGCCGCTCAAGCTGCCGGATGCGATTCCCGGGATGGACACGGCGATGGGCGTTCCAAGAATTCTTTGCCCGATACCCGGAAAGGTCAATATGGTTATAGTGATACGGTCGTATCCAAGACAGCTAAAGGACTAGCCGCCCGAGGAAAGGCCCGACGACATGGCAAGTGTAGCGGACCGCAGCCAACACGAGGCCCCCGCCTATGTGCGAATCGTGCGGGACATGATGTCCCGGATCAGCCAGGGCCGCTGGCCAGTCGGGACGATGCTGCCCGCCCGACAGGCCTTGGCACGGGAGTATGGCGTGGCCTTGGCGACCGTCCAGCGGGCCATCGGGCAGTTAATGGACAACGGGACCCTCATGGCCCATCCCGGACGCGGCACGTTCGTGGCGTTGGCGCCGGGGAACGCGGGGGCCGCGAGCGTGGCCGCTGGCGGCGAGCGGCAAGCGCCGGCCAGTCCCGCCATGGCGCGACGCGCGGCCGAGACGGCCCAGCCGCAGTCGCTGTCCAACGCCACCGTGGCGATTATCGCCCCTGTCAGCCTGGACCAGATGCCCGCGGCGGCCGGCAGCGAGGCGTGGGAGCCGCTGGTCGTCCGGGCGCTGGAGCGGGTGGTTGCCGGCCTCGGTGGGCGGACGGGCTTCGTCAGCCTTGCCCAGTCGCGGCAGGGCCGACGGTCGTCCTGGGGCCAGGCCATCCGGGATGCAGCCGCCGAGGGGGCCAGCGCGACCGCCGTCATCGAGGTCTACGACTACCGCGACGCCCAGTCTCAGATCATCTCGGCGGCTGCCGGGCTGCCTTGTCCGTTGGTCTATGTCACGTGGCGACCCGTCCCATACTTCGTCCCCCACGTGTACTACGACGCGCGGCAGGCGGGATATCAGGCGGCCGAACACCTGGTACGCGTCGGCTATCGGCGGCTGGTTTTCCTTCAGCCGTTCACGGCCGAGTGGGTCGCCAACCGCCTGGCCGGCGCGCGAGACGCGGTGCGGCGGCTGGGCCTGCCGGAGGACTCATTGACGGTGTGGCCGCGAGCGCCCGGCGGGCATCCGCCCCAGACGGACTGGGTGGAGGCGGGCTACCGGGTCGGCCGACAGGCGGCGGCTGACAGGGTTCTGTTCCAACCCGCCCGGCGCGGCCGGGAGCGGACAGGCATCATCGCCGTGAACGATCACACGGCCTACGGTCTGCTGCGCGCGGCCGGCGAGTCGGGCCGGGCGGCCGGTCGGGACTTCGGGATCATCGGCTTTGACGATGCTCCCCAGTCACGGCTGGTGGGCCTGACGAGCGTTCGGCCGCCGCTGGAGGCTCTAGGCGAAGAGGCCGGCCACCTGCTGGCCCGCGCGCTGCTGGGCGACGCCTCCGCCATGCAGGTGAGTCTGCGATCTCTCCTCGTGCCACGTGCCTCGACGTGTCCAACTGCGACTGGTTCGACTTCCGGCATCCAGTCCGAGACGTGAAGAGGCCGGAGCGATGGGAATGCATCGAATGGGACGAAATGGCGGGCTGCGCCATGGCAGCAAGGCGGTGGCCGACAGCCATCGATGGGCGCAGGCCAGGTTCCTGGCCTGGATTGTCGGCCCCGTGGCGACCACAATCGCGTCCGTCGGCGCGCTGACTGGCTGTGGTCCGGGCGCCGCTCGTGACAAGGGGAACGAACCCATGCGGGAGGCAGTATATACGATTGTCCGCCCGCCGATGGGCCAGGCCGAACGGCGGCGCCTTCAGATCGAGGCCGAGATCCAGCGCGTGCCAGCGGCCAAGTTGATGGATGCGAAGGTCCACCGCAGCGCCGACGGCATGACCATGGCCGAAGGTGACGGCGTCCATATCGACCGTATCGACTTCCACCCGTCCGGCAAGCCATGGCGGTACTTCCATGTGCCGAACCCCGTCCCGGGCTTGTTCGAGGCCGAGTACTTCGACCGGGGGGGCGTGGGCGTGGGTTCCCTGCGGCAGACGCCGGCACCGGGCGGACGCGAGAAGGGCTTTGTCACTGTCATCAAGCCGGTATTCCGCTATCCCATCAAGATCGACACGGACTGGTTCCTGAACAGCGTGGCCACGATGGTCTTCCGTCCACTGGAGCGGACTATGCCCATCGGGATGGTAGAGCGGGACGAAACCGGCGCACGGGAACCGGGATGGGGAGGCAACTTCCATCTCAACTGGGGCGGCAGCGAGTTCGTCTCGTGGACGGCCTACACGGTGGACGTCAACGACCCAAAGGCGAAGACCGAGCTCACCTGGCCCAAGGGCGTGAGGCGGTTCTCCTACTGGACGCAGATGATGGAACTGCCCTCGGGCAGTTGGCCCAAGCACGACAACGCGCAGATCGCTTTCCAGGTCTTCCCACGCGGCCATGAGAAGAAGGACGACCGCCTCTGCCCGCCGGGCACGATGCCGGGCTACATCGGCTACCACGACAGCGACTACATCTTCGCCCTGGACCCCGTGGCCGAGAAGTACGGCGGCGGCACGGAAATCCGGCGACTGAAGGTTCCGGGAATGCCCCGCAAACACTTCTTCCCGCGCCAGCCGGCCTCGCCCCTCGATGGGGCGGTCAGGGGAGGCAAGCTGGTCATCCGGCGGGACGGCAACACCCGGATCATGGAGTGCGCGATCCCCTGGACGGACATCCCGGAGGTCAAGCGGAAGCGCGACGCAGGCGAGACGATCAAGTTCACCTTCCACATCAACGACGACGCCGGCACGGTCTGCATGGAACTGGCTCGAGACCGAAGTGTCTCGAAACGGAACAGTGCCACCTTCCGAAACGACTGGGAGGCGCACTGGGCCAACGAGCTGGAATTCGGATGGCAGCGCCGACCCTGGGACAGGAATGGCTGAACGAAGAGGACCACGGCTATGAAATCCACCCGCATGTGTTTGCTGACAGACCTCCGATGCCTCCTGAAGTCCCGGCCGGTGACTCCCGCAAGGAGGTTGCCCACGAGTGGACGGCCCAAGTGTCCGGCCGGGTTGATGCTGATATTGGCGGCGTGTGCCGCCGCGAGCGCCGCGGACCCCCGCATCGGCTGGCGCGGGGACGGGACGGGCAATTTCCCCGACGCCAATCCCCCCGTGAAGTGGTCGGCGACCGAAAACGTCCTCTGGAAGACACCCATGCCGGGCAGATCGAATTCGGCGCCCATCGTAGTCGCCGACCGCGTCTTCACGTGCAGCGAGCCGTCGACGCTCCTGTGCGTCTCGGCCGGCGATGGGAAGGTCCTGTGGTCGGACACCGTCACCTATTTCGACTACGTGCCGGAAGATGATCCCGAAGCGGCCGAGATCATGGCGAAATGGAAGCTCGCCAAGACCGAGGACGAACGAAAGGCCCTCAAGAAGGACATCCTGAGGTGCGACTACTTCGAGATGCCATCCGTGATGGGTGAGCACTTCGGCTTCATCCTGGAGTACACGCTCCCGACACCAACCAGCGACGGCAAGCACGTTTATGTGGTGTACGGGACAGGCATGTGCGCCGCGTATGACCTGGATGGTAACCGGAAGTGGGTGCGAGCGCTCGACAAGCCCAGGAGCGCTACCGGTTACGCCGCAAGCCCTCTGCTCGCTGGTGGCCAACTCCTGGTCAACATTGGGGGCTTCCTGCACGGCCTGGATCCCGCCAACGGGAGGATCGTCTGGCGGACCGCACATAAGGAGTGCTATGGCTCCCCAGTGCGCGCTCGGGTTGGTGACACTGAGGCGGCGGTGATGCCCAAGGGGGATATCTTCCGCGCCAGCGACGGAAAGAAGCTGGCCTCCCGGGCGAGCACGAATTACTACCAGTCGGCTCTCGTCCACGGCGACGTAGTGTATTCCATGCGGAGCGATAGTTTCTCTGACGAGGATGGCAGTCCAAGGATGATGGCGGTCCGGCTCAAACCGGCGCCGGATGGGAGGATCACAACGGAGAAGCTCTGGGAGACGAAGGAGCCCAGCGGTTTCTCCTCTCCCGTCTGCGCCGACGGGTTGCTCTACAACAGCGTGAACAAGGTCGGCCTGTCCGTCTTCGAGGCCGCCACCGGACAAGTGGTCTACAGCAGGAAGCTGAGTTTTGGGAACGTCGAGAACTTCTGCTCCATCACGCGGGCTGGGCCCTACCTCTATATCCCCGATCAGAGCGGGAGGACTTGGGTGGTCCAGCTTGGGCGTGAGTACAAAGAGGTGGGGCTCAACCAGCTATGCGACAAGGGCGACCAGATGATCGGCGCCCCGCTCTTCGTAGGCAACCGCCTTTACATCCGGACACACAGGTTCCTGTTCTGCATAGGCAACAAGTAGCACTTGTCGCGCCCGCGGATCGGTACCGGCCAAGAGGAGACCAAAACATGCGGACTGCTAGGACATTGGCGGTGATTCTTGCTCTGTGCAGCCTCCCGACGTTGGCGGACGAGTCGGGGCATATCGACCACGAACATGCTCTGGTGAAGCAGGGCGTTCTCGGCACCGCGAACGTGCTGCGGGAGCTTGACCTCCGCGCCTTCAGCAATCTGGTGACCGTCACGAGCAATGTGGACGGCATCGATTCGACGAAGCCGGAATATACGATCGACGGGGGCGGGTTGCATTTCCGCCCCAAAGCCGGCCCTTCGACGCCGGTGATCCTTACCTACACGCTGCCGGGCCTGAGGACAGTGTCGTCGCTGGTGGTCGCCTATGAGTATCCTCCCAACGACGTGCCTGAGATGGTCAGGCTGGAAGGGTCGTCCGACGGCGGGAAGACGTGGTCCGAGCTGTGCAAAGTCCGGCCAAGAGCGATAGATGTCCTGAAGTGCTTCCGGCCCGCGAAGGTTAACGCGCTGCGACTGATCCAGGAGGGCGGCAAGGGGAGCCGCAGGACCAAGGAAGTCTTCCTGTACGCCGATCCCGATGTTCCGTTGCCGCTGTTTGGCGGCAAAGACATCGGGTGCTTCAGTTTCCTGCGCGATCTCTGGCATGCCGACAAGATCAAGGTGATCCGAAGCCCGCGCACCGATGTCTGGACCAGCCCCACAACTGGCCTGCCAAAGGTCCTATTCGAATCGACCATCGCAACTGCACACGATGGTGCATGGGGGGACGCCTCCGAGAAGGGCAAGCGGCTCTACCTGCGCTGGGACCTCGACAAAGCCTATCCGATGGACTACGGCGTAGTGGGCATCGCTCTAACTGAGCCGGCGACGCGGTGCATACTTGGGCTCCACCCGGCGGAGTTCTACACCGCCAACGGCAACCTGGATCCGAGCGGGCTCAAGGGCAGCAGCATCAAGAACCTCACCGGCCAGGGGTGGATCCTCCAGAAGGCATGGGATAAGGACCCGAGCTTCAGCAAGGGCTTCCCATTGGAGCGCCCCGGCACGTACAACCAGATGCTCCTGGTATGGGACAGCTACGCCGCCTACGAAAATGACAGGTGGAGCCACCTGGAGATGTTCGGGGTCAAGGCCCGCGACGCGGGCGGCGCGGCCAAGGACCCTCAGAAGTAGGGAGACACCATGCGCACACTCAGCGTGATGCTGGTCGTGTTGACCACAGTCGGGTGCGCCGGTCTTGCCGCAGAGCCGACGGCCGTGGGCTGGCGAGGCGACGGCCTGGGGGTCTACCCGGACGCACGGCCGCCGGTAAAATGGTCGGCGACCGAGAACGTCCTCTGGAAGACGCCGCTGCCGGGCAAGTCAAATGCCTCGCCGATCCTGGTGGGAGACCGAATCCTCATCTGCGCCGAGCCGTCCACGCTGCTGTGCGTGTCGGCGAAGGACGGGCAGGTCCTGTGGTCGAGCAGCACGACTTACGCCGACGCGGTTCCGGAGAACGAACGTCAGAAGGCCATGGCGGATCAGGCCAAGGCCGAAGAGGTTTGCCGCAAGCTCAAGGAACTGGAGGCGGCCCAAGCGGAGGCCACCGAGGCCCTCGGCAAGACGCCGGAGGACGCCGCCCTGAAGGCGAAGCTGGCCAAACTGGAGGGTGAAAACAAGGTCGCCGCTGAGGCCCTCAAGGCGCTGGCGTTCTACGTCCTGCCGAAGACCTCCGATGACACCGGATACTCCACACCGACCCCGACTAGCGACGGCAAGCGGGTGTACATTGCGTTCGGAACCGGCGTGGTAACCTGTTACGACCTGGAGGGCCGGCGGCAGTGGGCTCGGAGGCTCCAGACGCAGCCGACCCAGTACTCGGAGCCTCGCCTCTACGGCGTCCCGGAATCGCCCCTGTTGGCCGGAAACCTGCTCCTGGTTCATTTCCTGAAACTGACCGCCGTGGCCCCCACCACCGGCAAGACCGTATGGGAAGCGGACGCCGACGTCCACTTCGCCTCCCCCGTGCGCGTGCGCGTCGGCACGATCGACGCGGTCCTGACCGCGTGCGGGGACATCTTGCGGATCAGCGACGGGAAGGATCTGGCCCGGAAGATCTGGCCGTCCGAGGGGCTGCCGCTGGAGACCTGCTGCTCGCCCATCGTGCCGGGTGACACGGCATATCTCCTCGGCAAAGGCGGCGGCGCCGTTCGGCTGAGGCCATCGAGCGACGGCCGGATCGCAGCCGAGAAGCTCTGGGAGGCCAAGGCGGTCAGAGGCTGGTGCATCGGCTCGCCGGTCTACGCCGACGGACTGCTCTATGCCTTGGTCGATGGGCGGTTCACGGTCCTCGATGCCGCGGATGGCAAACCGGTCTACAAGCAGGCCCTGTTCAAGGGCAAGTGCTACCCCAGCGTGGCCCTGGCCGGTCCCTATCTCTATGCCAGCAACAATGAGGGGGAGACGGTGGTGATCAGGCCCGGTCGTGAGTACCAGGAGATGGCGCGCAACACGCTGGAGCCGTTTGCGTCGTGCCTGGTCTTCTCGGGTACACGAATGTACGTCCGGGGCCAGCGCCATCTGTACTGCGTCGGCAGCGACAGGTGAAGGAGTTGGTGCATTGCGTTGTTGCCCGCGGACAAGGGCAGCCGCCGGGCGTTGTCGGTAGAAACACCATCCGATCAAGGAGATTACGGTGAGCGAGAGAGGATACCAGGTTGGCGGAATCCCGATCCGGCGCTTTGCGGGGCCGGCGACCGCGTGGGCCAGGATGCTCGTTGTGCTGGCCGCCATCAGCCCCTGCCATGGGGCAGTGGGGAGCTATGACGGTGGCATCGTCATTAAGAACGGCGATGCCGAGTATTCGGAGGGCGGCGCCTGGCAAGACGGCAAGAATGTCGGGGACTACTACCGTTACGGTTGCGATGCCCACGAGTCGCGCAAGACGACCTCGTCGGGCGCCTGGGCGAAGTGGACGCCTGACCTGAAGGCCGGAACTTACCGCGTCTACCTGTGGCACATCGTCTGGGGCGCTCGCGGCAATCTAACCATCGAGATCAGACACAACGGCAAGACCGATACACTGAAGAGGGATACGGGCGACGGGCACTCCGGCTGGAACAACCTTGGGGACTTTGATTTCGCCGCGGGAACCGACGGTTACGTGAAGATCACGCTGAACGAGAAAGGTACGCTCTATGCCGACGCGGTGAAGTTCCTCCCGGCCGACAAGGTGGACAGGACGGCCTTCCCTCCGTACCCCAAACCCGACGGCTCGACGCCGCGGGTCGACAGGGGGAACATCGTGGTTTGCGGCCAGCCGCGTCTCATTCTGTACGGCGAGACCTTGGAGGAGACCATGGCCCAGCCGGCCGACGTGCCGTACTACGGAGACCTATTCGACAAGTGGCGGCGGCAGGGGCTGAACACCGTTGGAGCCATCCTACAGTGGAACTCCTTTGAACCCCGCAAGGACCAGTACGAGTACGCGATGATCGATGGGCTGATCGAGGCGGCCAAGGCCCGCAACATGCACCTGATCATCGTCTGGTTCGGCACGTGGAGGAACCTCCAGAGCAACTACGTGCCGAGATATATCTGGGATGAGAAGATCGCCTTCCCGGCGCTCAAGGAGAATGGGAAGCCCGAGAATGGGGGCGTTTCGCCCTTCGCGACGAAATGTGCGGAGCGCGACGGGCTGGCGCTGAACAGGCTGCTGGCGCGGGCGGCTCAGAAGGACCCCGGTCACCAGGTGTTGATCGCCGTCCAGGTCGAGAACGAGATGCCCTGCTACATCGACTTCTGTCCTGCGGCCAACGAGCACATCGGCGAGCAGGTGCCGAAGGAGCTGCTGGAGTACCTGAAGTCCATCGACACGCCAAAGCACGACCCGACGAAGCTGGGCTGGTTCACGTGGAGCCGATACCACGGAAACGGCAGCAAGACGTCGGGCACGTGGGAGGAGGTGTTTGGCCGGCAGCCCTGGCCCAACGACGCGCGGAAGGCCATGGGCGCCTACTACACCGGCCGCTACATTGAGATCGTGGTCAGGAAGGCGAAGGAGGCGCTCGACATCCCCATGTACGCCAACGCCTGGTGCGGCGAATCCCCCTGCGATTGGGAGTACATGGACATCTTCCACGTGGGATGCCCAAGCCTGGATGGCATGGGACCGGACAACTATGGTGAAGTGCTTCACAAGTACATAAGGCCCTGGAACGTCCTCGTGCAGCCCGAGTTTTCACCGGCGGAGCACTATTTCAGGGCCCTCTCCATGGGCGCGCTGCTGGTCGGGCAGTACTGGCAAGCGGAAGTGGAATTGATGCGGACCAAAGCGACTTTTGACTTGGTGCGGACGATGGAGCCGCTGCTGGTTCAGAAGCGCAATCCCGGTGACCTGCTTGGCTTTACTTCGGTTCTTGACAAGCGACTGCACAAGGCCGGTTCCACATGGGAGCAAGACTATCAGGACCTGAAGGTCAAGTTCACGGCCACGGTGGATCATCTGGTTGGCGAGACGGAATGGCGTGATTCCCGACTACACACAGCCGGCCCCTTGTTGAACGGCAACGGCCTCATCATCAGAACGGGGCCGGACGAGTACGTGATCACCTCCACGAAAGTTGACGTGGAACTCCGCCGTGCCGACGGGGGCGATATCGCCGCGGTTTGGGCGGAACAAGGGCACTTCGAGAGCGGCAAGTGGGTCAAGGAGAAAGACACCCCGGTCGAAACCGCCGGTAAGTCCCTGAAGTTCAAGTTCCCGACGGCCAACGGCCGGTACGTCCAGATCCGGCTGAGGATTGCTGCCTCGGCGGAGAAGGAGAGGCAATAGAGCAGATGGCTAGGCCAGCCACAGCCCAGTGCTTCAGCCCGACGGACGGGCGCTACACGGTCTCCTCGGTAACCTCGTCCGCAATGCCGGCCGGCGCGTGTCGGGGACGCCGAGCAACAGCGGCTCTGGCGCCAACGACTGGTTGTTGGTTCGTGAAGCGACCGATCGACCGGAACAACCTTGATTCTCCGAAAGGGATTACCGTGAGGAGAGTTGATTCTTCCGCCAGCGCGCTGCCCGGCATGTTGATCCTTCTGTCGCTTGTCTTGTGGGCGGACGTAGCGAAAGCTGGTGCGTCCGCCGCCGGTCCCGCAGCGCCCAACACGAGGACGGGCTGGTTTGGCAACACCTTCAAGGGAGGCGACCGCAACAAGGGCCGGTGGGTCCAGCTCGACATGGACGACATCTTCGTCTCTCCTGACGGACGAGCGGTGGCCAATTGCGGCTGGGACGAGGCCGGGCGGGCGATCGGGTTCTACAAGGACGGGCAGGTCATTGGCAAGGTGGACGACTACACCGCGCTGACCGGCGGGATGGCCGTAACGGCCGACGAGCGATTCATCTTCGCCCTGCGTACCGAACGCAAGTTGGGCGAGAGCGATCCCATGTGGCACGGCGTGGCGCGGTACACGCTGGACGGCAAGGCGGCGAAGTGGCCGACGGCCGAGGGCCGGGTGCGGAACGTCCTGTTCCTCCACCCGCCGTCGAAGCAGGGCGGCCGCCCGCTTACCGGCGTCGCGGCGGCCGGCGGGGAGCTGTTCCTGGCCGACCCCAACAGCCGGGCCGTGTTGGTCTACGACGCGGCGAGCATGGCCGCGAAGCGCCAGTTCAAGCTCGTCCCCGAGACGGACACGCCGTACAAGATGGTCTTCGACAAGGCGGGGCGTGTGTGGATCTGCCAGCGGGGCGGCGAGGCCCAGTGGCGTCTGCGGGCCTACGACGTCAAGGCCGGCACGTACTCGAACGTGGAGATCACGGGCGTGGGCGAGCCGGCGGGCCTGGCTGTTGCCGCGGACGGCCGGCTCGTCGTGGCGGACAACGGCCCGCGGCAGCAGGTTCTGTTCTACGACGTGAGCGGCATCCCCGCTCTGAAGGGCACGCTCGGCGTGGAGGGCGGGGTCTATGCCGCCCCGGCCCCAGGCAGCGTCGCGGACGAACGTTTCTGCGGCCTGACCGGCGTGGGCGTCGACCGACGGGGCAATGTCTACGTCAGCACCAACGGCTGCGGGCCCTACGGCGAGAACAACGGCTTCGGCGCCAAGCTCCAGGGCTTCGACCCGGCCGGCAAGTGCCTCTGGACGCTGGAGGGCCTGGAGTTCCTGGACTCGGCCGACGTCGATCCCACCGAGCCGACCAGCGTCTTCACCAAGGACTCACGGTACGAAGTGGACTGGTCGCAGCCGACGGCTGAGGGCTGGCCGCATGTGGGCTGGCAACACAAGGCGTGGACCATCCACCGCTTCAAGTATCCCAACGACCCAAGGCTGCACATCCGCCAGGAAGGCGCGCGGATTGTGCGAACTCCCGACGGCCGAAAGCTCCTGAGCTGCCAGTGGGACGGCCACCTGTGCGTGTATCGCTTCGAGGGCGAGATCGCGGTCCCGGCGGCCGTGTTCGCGCGGCACGGCTCCAAGCCGCCGCAGTGGCCGCCGAACAATCCGTGCGGCGACAAGGCGTGGATGTGGGCCGACCGCAACGGCGACGGCGAGTTCCAGGCCGGGGAGTTCGAGGCGATCGCCCGCGGCAACATCGACGTGATGCGGGCGTTCTTCCTCGATGACGCCGGGGCGGTCTGGATCGGGGAGCAGGGCGGCGCGCTGCATCGTTTCCCGCTCCAGCGCACCGACGGCAAGGCCGGGCCGCTCTACACGCTTGCGTCGCGGACCACGACCCAGGCTCCCGCCGACATCACCCACCTGCGCTTCGCCCGCTACGTCGCCGCGTCGGACACGATGTACCTGGCGACCTACTCCCAGGCCAACCCGATGCAGACGTGGTACCCGATGGCCCGCGAGGTCCGGCGGTACGACAAGTGGTGGACGGACCGCACGCACGCATGGACGACGGCGATCCCGTACCGGTATACGGACCGTCGCGGGCGAGACATCCAGCCGATCGCCATGGACGTAGCGGGCGACTATGTGTTCGTCGCCTACGACCTTGGGGCGGGCGACGAGCACCGGTTTGGCGAGGTCGCCATCTTCCGTGCCTCCGACGGCAGCCGGGCCGGAAGCGTCTGGGCGGGGCCGGAAGTCGGCGGCCGCATCGGCGCCATCGACTTCGGCAGCGCGGTCCACGCCCATCTCCGATCGGATGGCACGTACCTGATCCTTGTCGAGGACGACGAGTTCGCGAGGATCGTCTTCTACGTCTGGAAACCCAAGGTCTCCGCCGAACCGAATCGGTGAGAGGCCCTGCAAGAAGAGAGTCATGGACTTCATGAAGTTGGCTGTGGCAGTCACCATGGGTGTGGTCTTCGTGGCGGGCCCCGTATTAGCGGCCGACAGCAAGTCGCCCGAGGCGGCGGTCGTGAATGTCGAGCTGCCGGACAACCGGCACGGGCTGTTCGGCGTGACGGTGGTGCTGGAGCAAGGCGAGGAGCTTCTGGCGCAGTACGTGGGCGGCGCGGCCGTCGTGCCCGCCCGCGACGAAGGCCGATTCAACGAGGCCGGGAAGTTCATGGCCTCGCTCAGCCACACCTTGGGCAACCTCAGTCAGTTCCACCCTCGAGCGTTCAAGCGGATGGGCTTCGACTGGCTGCGCACCGAGATCGGCTGGGGCGGCAGCGGCTTCGAGGGCAAGAAGGGCGAGTTCGACTGGCGCCACATCGACGCATTCCACGACCGGGTCCGGCAGGCGACGTACGAGACACCCCAGTGCCGCAACGTGGCCATCGGCCATGCGCTGGATGCGTTGCGCCGGCTCTGGGCGCAGGTTCGCGCCCGGCCGGACGTGGCGGCCTTTGTCCGCGATCAGGTCTCCAACACGCGCCCAGCCGTCGCGCGCAGAGCGCGTGAGTTGACTGCCGACCTCCCCTGATCGCCCGGGAAACCAGCCGGCAGGTCGGGCATACCTGGGCGACAACCCGCTGGTTCGCGCAACGACGTAGGGCGTGCTCACCAGCACGCGGAATCCCCGAGATCCCTCGTGCAAGTATGCACGACCTACCGGCTGATTTACAGACCGGGTTCGATGAGGTTACGCGGGCAACCCCTCATCGTTGCTTACTCGTTCATCAAACTCACCGAACAGGCTGTACAACTTGCGCCCCCGATTCATCCTGCCCAGTTGCGTGTTGTCAATCCGCTGTTGCAGGTACCGCGCACCGGCCTCGAAGTGAGCCTTGGGCGTGTGGATGAGTTCGTATTTCAGCTCGTCCTTGTAGGCGTGGCGGATGACGCCGTAGCCCATCCGCTTTCCTATACGGTCGCATTCCCACTTCTTGAACTTCTCATAGCGCCGGACGAGGTAGCTCAGATATCCGACCATCCGTGGGTCTTCCGAGACCGTTCCAGGAATTATCGGTGGCCGAGTTGCTGAACGCCCTTTGCCTCTCTTGGGCCGGGGCATGTTGACCGTGTAATTCACGTCGCCGCCAGCCACGACGTTGTTGTCGCCGCTGATGCTCACTGCCCCACCTTGCTGGGTGGGAAACTTGAGCACGGGTGGCTCCTGACCGGATGGCACCTCTCCTCGTTCCACGGCCTGATGAAGCTTCTCGCGGTATCGGTGGA
>Ga0315277_10003174_pt1 | contig 22424 bp, 19 predicted proteins | sample YL17G05_15_MG_FD_203695 | JGI IMG/M metagenome (GOLD analysis project Ga0315277, IMG submission 203695) | Sediment microbial communities from Yellowstone Lake, YNP, Wyoming, USA - YL17G05_15 | ecosystem: Environmental > Aquatic > Freshwater > Lake > Sediment | place: USA: Wyoming | collected...
GAATGGGCCGCAACGTAGCCTCCTAGGCGGAGTTCTGCAAAATGGAAATTGATAAGCCCAACTTCCATTCTGCAAAACTCCACCTGCTAACGGAGATTGTGGAGGGGGCAAACAAACTGTAGAGGACGTATGGTATGCCGAGAGAAATGTTGATCAATGTGGCGGAGAAAGAGGAATGCCGCGTGGCCGTCGTGGAGGGCAGCACCCTGGAGGAGCTGTATGTCGAGCGGGCCAGCGTCGGCACCCATGTGGGGAACATTTACAAGGGGAAAGTCGTAAACATCGAGTCCGGGATTCAGGCCGCCTTCATCGACGTCGGGATCGAGAAGAACGGTTTTCTGCACATCAGCGACCTGCATCCGCGCTACTTCCCGGGCAACAAAGGTCAAAATCCGAACCAGATTGTCGAGAATATCGGCCGGCGGCAGGCGCTGAAGGACCGCCCGCCCATGCAGAACTGTCTGCGCAGGGGCCAGGAGATCGTGGTCCAGGTGACGAAGGAGGGGGTGAAAACCAAGGGCCCGACGCTCAGCACGTACCTGGCCCTGGCCGGCAAGCACCTGGTCATGATGCCGTGGATGCGGGGCTACGGAATCTCGCACAAGATCGAGGATGAGGAGGAGCGCAAGCGGCTGGCCCAGGTCTTCGACGAGAACAAGCCGCCGAAGGGCCACGGGTTCATCATCCGCACGGCCGGCGAGGGCGCCTCGAAACGCGATATCCAGAATGACCTGCGATACCTCAACCGGCTCTGGGGGGCCATCGAAAAGAGGATGGAGACCGAGAAGGCGCCGGGGGACATCTACCAGGAATCGGACCTGGTCATTCGCGCCCTGCGGGACACATTCGGCAGCGAGATCGTCAAGATCATCTGCGACTCAGACCTCACGGTCCGCAAGATCAAGGACTTCCTGTCGATCACCGCGCCGCGGCTCAAGCCGAAAGTCGTGTACTACGACGGCAAGATTCCGCTGTTCCACAAGTACCAGATCGAGGACGAGATCGCCAAGGTCCAGTCCCGCACCGTGGAGCTCAAGAGCGGCGGCTCAATCGTCATCGAGCAGACCGAGGCCATGGTCTCCATCGACGTCAACAGCGGGCGCTACCACAAGCAGAAGAACGCCGAACAGACGGCCTACGAAAGCAACATGGAGGCGGCCGCTGAGATCGCCCGGCAACTGAGGCTGCGCGACCTGGGCGGGCTGATCGTCTGTGACTTCATCGACATGCGAAGCCAGAAGCATCGCAAGGAGGTGGAGCAGGGGTTCCGGGACGCCGTCAAGGGCGACCGTGCCCGCACCAAGATCCTGCGGATCAGCCGGTTCGGCGTGGTCGAGATGACGCGGCAGCGCATGCGGCCGTCGCTGCAACTGAGCACGTACCTGGCCTGTCCCCAGTGCGCGGGCACGGGATTCATCAAGAGCCACGAGTCGCTCGCCCTGGAGATCATCCGCCTGCTGAACCTGGCCGTATCCAGGGACCATATCCGCCGCATTGAGCTGGCCGTCTCGCCCGAGGTGGCCGACTATCTCCAGAATGAGAAGAGAGCCTCGCTGGCGCTGATCGAGCAGACGGCGGAAAAGCGGGTGATCATCCACGCCTCCACGGAATACGCCGGCGAGGAACGCCAGCTCATCTGCTACAACGACCGCGGCGGTGAAGTGAAGCTGTGATCCGTCCCGAGATTGTCATTCGAAGCGCCGCGAAGGATCTACGTGCGAACGGGCATCTCTAGAATTTGCCGCCCGGACTCAGCGCCATGGGCGCCATGTCCACGCTTGCGTGGACATGCTCTACCCACAGACAACGCATGCTTGCGCGAGCGTAAGCATGGCACCCAAGTCTCTCTGTCTCTCCCGGAACATGGTCTTCGCTGTCATCGCGATGGCAGATTCCACGTGAGGACAATCCTGATGGATCGAACTTGGCGGCGGGGCGTGTTTCAGCTTGACCGGTCGTCTGTCATGGCGTAGAAATGATGATGGATCATCGTTTCGTGTTTAAGGATGACAGACTGTGCACGTGGAAGGATCAGAACCCGCCGGGGGATCGACGAGCAGTGGGGATGGTCGTGCTCGCGATCGGAGGGCCGGCAACTCGGGGGCTGTCGAGTTTGACCTCGACTATGCCCGCAGTGTGATTCGCGAGGAGGCGAGCGCCATCGCCTCGATGACGCCGATCATCGACGGCGCCTTCGTGGAGGCGGCGCAGATGCTCTATGACTGCACGGGCTCGTGCATCGTCAGCGGCATCGGCAAAGCAGGCATCATCGGCCGCAAAATCAGCGCGACCCTGGCCTCCACCGGCACGCCCAGTCATTTCCTGCACCCCGCTGAAGCCGTGCATGGCGATCTCGGCCGCCTGCGCAAGGAGGACATTGTCATGGTCCTCAGCTACGGCGGCGAGACGGACGAGATCATCCGGCTCATCAACCTCGTCAAGCAGCTTCAAATTCGCCTGATCTCGATCACCAGCGATACGGATTCGACGTTGAGCCGCTACAGCGATGTGGTGCTGTGCATGGGCAAGGTCAACGAGGCCTGCCCGCTCGGCGTGGCGCCGAGCGTCTCGACGGCCTGCATGCTCTCCATCGGCGACGCGCTGGCGTTCACCGTGATGAAGGCCCGCCAGTTCAGCGTGGAGGACTACGTCCGGTTCCATCCGGGCGGCTCGCTGGGGGCCAAGCTGATGACGGTGGAGCAGTCGATGATGTTCCGGCCGGGCGAGAAGCTGCCCGTGGTCCATGCCGCCGACACCGTCCGCCATATGCTCGACGAGACGAGCGACGTGAAACGCCACGGCGCGGTCATGGTGGTCGATGAGCAGGGCAGGTTGTCCGGCATTCTTACCGACGCCGACCTGAGAAGATTGCTGACCCGGCAGGGGCCGGCCGTGCTCGACCTCAAGGTCGGCGATGTCATGACCGCCAACTGCAAGAGGATTCGTGCCGACGCGCTTGCCTCCGAGGCCACCGCCATCTTCCACAAGTACCGCATCGACGAGCTGCCCGTGGTCGATGCGCAGGACCGGCCCGTCGGACTGATCGACGTGCAGGATATCGTGATGATCAAGGTCGTGGGATGAGACAGCAGCCCATAGATCTCAAGGCGATTGAGCTGCTCGTGCTGGACGTCGATGGCGTTCTGACCGACGGTGGGCTGATCGTCCACAGCGACGGCAGCGAAAGCAAGCGGTTCCACACGCTCGACGGGCACGGCATCCGCCTGTGGCAGCGGGCGGGCGGCAGGGTGGCGTTGATCAGCGGGCGGACGTCGGAGCCGGTGAATCGCCGGGCAAAGGAATTGGAGATCGCGTACGTGCTTCAGGATTGTCACTTCAAGCTGCCTGCCCTGGAGGGGCTTCTGCAGGATACGGGGCTGAAGGCGGAGAAAGTCGCGTACGTCGGCGACGACCTGATGGACCTGCCGCCGATGCGGCGTGCCGGCTTCGCGGCGGCCGTGGCCAACGCCGTCGAGGAGGTCAAAGTTCACGCCGATTACGTGACGACGCGAACCGGCGGGCAGGGAGCGGTGCGCGAGGTGATCGAATACATCCTGAAGAATTCCGGCCGGTGGGACGGCCTTGTGGGCCGCTACCTGGATTGACCGCGATGGTTCTGCATTGTGCAGAAGTTCAGTTATGAGATCGAGCTTGCGCAAGTTCGTTATCGGGAGTGTCGCGCTGGCGGCGCTGCTGGCCGCCTATGCACTCTACTCGCGGCTCGGCGGCACGGGGCCGGTCAGCGTCGTCGCACCCGAGCTGCTCCCGCCGATTGCGGAGGCCGGCGCCCGGGAACCGAACCGCGCAAGCGGCAAGCTCGGCGAGACGGAAATCGGTCCTGTCGAGAAGACGTGGTTCTTCCACCGTAACCAGAACCGCCGCGTCGATCGTGTCTTGGGCTTCGAGGAGCTGGTGCCGAAAGAGGGCGAGTTCGTCTTCGTCCGTCCGTTCATGAAACTGTTCCTGCCGAAATTCCAGTGCCACGTCGTCGCCGATACCGCCCAGGTCCAACTGGAGACGGCGCTGGGCCAGGTCATCCCCAACGATGCGATGTTCCACGGAAACGTCGTGATCCACATCGTGCCCCAGGAGCCGAACGATCCGAGGGAATGTTTCATCTACCTCGACGATGTGGCGTTCGTCGCGGACAAGTCGCTGTTCTCCAGCTCGGGCCCTGTCCGGTTCGTCTCTCGCCTCGCCTTGGTGGAGGGCACCGGGATGCAACTGATCTACGACGGCGTCCTCGGCCGGCTCGAGCTGTTCCGCATCATGCGTCTGGGCAGCGCGCGTACCCGAAGCGCCGACGTGGCGTCGTTCACCCGCGGCGGCAAGAAGGCGAAGTCCGGCGAGCAGGCGGTCGTCCCATCCGGGCCGGACTCGCGCGGGCCCGCCGGCAGGGCCGACCCCAACCGCGCGCCGGGCGACTATTACGAATGCGTCCTTCGCCGGAACGTGACGGTCGATTCGCCGCAGGGTGTCGTAACCGCCGAGGAGCTGTTCAGGATCGATGATATCTTCTGGCCACGGTCCGCGGAGAGCAAGCCCGCAGCCGATCGCGCGGCAGGAGCGTCTTCCGAGCCGAACGAGCCCGAGACGGACCTGGCCCCCGACATCCTGGACTCGCCCGCGTCACGACGCCTGGCGTTCGACGCCATGCCGATGGAATCGTTCGACATCGTTGTCACCTGTGACGGCGGGCTTGTCATTACGCCTGAAGGGGCTTCGGCCCGATTTGCCGATCCGAACACGACTGCTCCATCGGATGTCTCCGCCGGCCGAGCGACTCATGCCGATACTGCCTCGCCCGACCGCCTGCGTGCCGTCGCACGCCAGATCGCGTACAACGCGATCACGGGCGATGGCGTGTCTACAGGTCCCCTGCGGATGACGCTGTCTCTCGATCCGAATAACCTGTTCCCGAGCACGCCCGCCGAAAGCCTCTCTTCGAGCCCGAGCGCCGGCTCAACCGATACTGCTGTCGCCGGCGCCGAAAGCCGGGTCGAGCGACGGACTCCGCCGGGCCGCAGCCGGGCGCAGGCCCCGCTCATGCCGATGACGGTTTCCGCCCGCGACACGGTCCGGTTCCTGTCGGCGTCGCAGCAGGTGATGCTCGAAGGTGATTGCACGGTCTCTGTAGAGAAGACCGACCCGAACGTCAGGTACTTGTTGACGATGGCCGCCCCGACGATGACTCTCGATCTCGCGAGGGACCCGAACATACAGCCCGTAGAGAAGGCAGTCGCATTGAAGCGATTCGCGACCGGCGGGGGACTTGCCGAAGTCACCATCCGCCGGTGGGTGGGCGGGCAGCCGAGAGGCTGGGTGCGATTGCCGGCTTCCCGACTGGATTACGACGCGGACGCGAAGCTGTTTACGGCCCACGGCCCGGGCCAGTTGCATATTCACAACGACCAGGTTCCCGCCCGCACCGATGTTCCGGCGATGGCGGGAGCCGACTTGGCCGAGGCGAAATCTTCCGACCAGGGAGTGACCGGCACGGCCAAAACCGATCTGGGCTTATTCGACCTCAATAGGCCGAGCTACGCTTTCCTGAGGGATTTTGACCTGCTGACGTTTGCGCCCGACACCCGCCGGATCGTGGTCACTGCGGATCAGCGGCCCATTCTGCTCGACTACTTTCCTCTGATCGGCGGCAAGTACGACCAGCCCGTCCGGGCCGACGCCGGCCACCTCGAAATGACCCTGGAGCAGACCCCCGACAATCAAACGGAGATCGCGTCCCTCATCGCCTCGCAGGGGATCACCTACGAAGACAAGACCCGCAAATTCGCTGGCAACATTCTCACCTACGACCGCGGGCAATCGCTCGTCAAAATCACCGGCGACCGGAGCCACCCATGCTACTTCAACGGCGCCCTGGTCAGCCGGATCGAGATGAACGTCAAGACCGGCGCCGCCAAAACGACGCCGCAAGCCCCTATCATCATCCAGGGCCAACGCTGATCCGCAGCGGCAAATTCTGCGGTCGCCCGCCCGTGCCTGGAGAACAGGTGGTTACTTGGTCGGTGACTGGGGGGCGGCGGGGGCGGCCGATTCTGCTTCGGGGAGGACTACCAAGGCTCCCATTTTCCGCATGCCGTACGCCTGGCGGTTGTAGCCGATGATGATGGGCTTGCCAATCTTGCCTTGCACGGAGTTGGACAGAATCGCCGTCGACGGGATGAAGGGGACCGGGGCGTCCTGATTCAGCCTGATCTCAAGAGAAAGATCGGCCTTTTGAGCCGGCTCGGCCTTCAGCTCCAGCGTCCAGAGGCCGATGGGGGCCTTGATGTCGCCGGGCACCGACAGGCCGCCGAACCAGTAGCCGACGGTCTGCACCTCGTCGCCCAGGAACTTGCGGACGTACTCCTGCAGGGGCGCGGGCATCCGTGAGACCTGTGCCGCGGTAATTCCGCCCGCGAATGTCTCATCGTCCCACTTGAGCTCCTTGACTTGCGAATCGGGGATTTTGGCGATCAGTTGCTTGAGGGCGTCGTTCGATGCGGCCCGGCCCTGGATCACAACCTGCCACTTGTCGTTCTGGGACCACTCGTTGCTCTGAACGAAGGTGCCGATCTGGAGGTCTGCTCCCTTGAAGCTGTCCAGCAAGTCCGTCGAAAGCACCTGGGACGGCCGCTCCAGGATGAGGGAGAAGGCCTTGAGGTTCTGGTCCTTCGATGGGACTTCGAGCATGTAGACGCGGTACATCAGATTCTCGGCCTGCGCCGCACGAACGTCCGTGATATCCAACGCCGCGATCAATCGCGAGAGCTCCTCCATGCGTGCCTGCGGCGCCCGCACCACGAGCGAGTTGGTAGACTCGGCGGCCGTAACCGTGACTTCCTCCCCCCTGGTAACATCCTCGATGATGTCTGCCAGCTCGTGAACGGGATGATATTGAAGCCGGAAAATCTTCACCTCCATTTCGGACTGCGAGGAAGCCGGCTGGCTGACACTTGGCGCCGGCGACTGCTCCATGGACAGCGAGACGCACGGAATCGACAGAATTGCCAGGCTCACGACAAACAAAGTGCACGTTCTCATCGTCTGTTCTCCTTCTTCACAAGTTCCACACGACGTAGATGTCGCCATTATTGATGGTCCCATAGAGCACCCGCTTTGGGGCGGACCGGTCCATCCTTTCGAGCACGATCTTGGGATTCTCGATTTGCGGGTACAGGTCATCGATGACTTTGCCCGTGTAGGTTTGCGTGTGGCCCGCATGTTCGATAGTCAACGGCTGGTCCGCGGCGACCGGCTGAACAAGCTCGATTCGATGGCCCAGGGCGGCGGCCATCAGCACACATCCGAGCACGAGGCCCAGCGCGAATGCCACCGCCGGCCGCCGGATGAATGCCAGCCACGCCCACAGCCGGGACCATTCGTACGACTGCTGCCGCCAGGACCCGCGGAAGATCTCCGCCTTCTCCCGGGCCGACAAGTCAGGCACCGGCGTCTCCTCCAGTTGGTCGAGCACCGACAGGAACGAGACATATTCCCTCAGCATCTCCTCCCGGGACTCGAACCGGTCCGGAAAGAGGGCTTTGAACTCCTCCAGCGAGAAATATCGATTCGTCATACAGCGTCACACTTTCATTCTGCAAAAGTCCGGTCACTGATTCAATTTCACGGCCAGTTTGGCCCGCAGGGAGAGCAGGCATCGGCGGATGTGGGTACGAACTGTGCCTTCGCGGCACCCGAGGATGCGGGCGATCTCCGGCAGTGTCATGCCCTCAAAGTACCGCAGCACGAACGCCGTTCGCTGGCTCACGGTGATCTCCTCCAAAGCATCCTGAATCCGCCGGCGGATGGTCGTATCATCGACCTGCCGCTCGTCCGCTTGTTGCTCGGTTTCCAGCGATTCCACCTGAGAGTCGTCGAGATCGATACGGCTGGGCCGCCTTCTCGACCTGCGGTAGTAGTCGATGGCGGTGTTCGCCGTGACGGAATTCAGCCACGCCGCAAACGACCTCTGGCAGCGAAACCGGCCGAGATTTCGGTATACCTTCAGCCAGACTTCCTGCACGCAATCCTGTACCTGCGAGCGGTCCAGCACGATTCGATAGCAGATGCGATGGACCCGGTCGATGTGGCGATGGTACAGGTGCGCTGCGGCGTCGCCATCGCCCCGCTGAACCGCCTCGATCAAGGCCTCATCGGATATCAGGTCGTACTGGCTCATCGTTCATATACTATCTACGAGTGTGCGATAGCGATTGTATACACACAAATGCCGCCGGCCAGATGAATTTCCTACCGGGCGCGCCGATGATTCTCTCTGTCCGGGGAATAATGGGCGGCAAATGAGGTTGGCGTGTCCCGGGTCTGGCGGTTATGATCTGCCGGGGCGCGAATCGCCGGCGTCGGCGTCGCGTGCTGTGCCGGAACAGTATATCGATAATTGGGTGGCTGGAGATCGGATTGTGAAGCGCATTTTGCCTGTGCTCGTGGTCTTCGTCGTCGCGTCATGCAACTCATCGCAGAACGGTTCTGCCCGGAAGGGCGAGTCTGCCCCGCAGGAGGAGAAGTACAATCAGGCCTTGGAATACTACGCATTGACGCGCAAGCTGGGGACCGACCCAAACAAGCCAATAGACGGCCTGCATACCCGGTCTGCCTCGGGTCTGGACAAGCAGACGGCCAGACGGATGGTGAGCCTGCTGGAGAGTCTGCGAGCCTGGGGAATGGAGACGCCGGACGCCCGCGTCCCCCGCAAGGATCAGCAGGAAATGGAGCGGCTCGTCGAGCTCGTCTTTCAGGATCCCATGTCGCGCGGGCAGATGGTCATCAAGACTTACGACCTGAAGATGTGCGAGCGGGTGGTCTACCGGTTCTACAACGAGAACCGATGCCTCGTGAGCGTCATGTTCTACAACCGCGGTCCCATGATCCAGGCCGGCCTGGACCTCTACGCCTTCAAGTACCAGGACCGGTGGGAACTCATCCACCGCGCGGACTGGATCAGGTGAGACAGAGCTGCGTCAGGTCCTGCATGGTCAGGTCGCTCAGGCGGGCGACGACTTTGTCGGCCTGCTTGAGCTGGTCGGCCTCATAGGTGTTCGTCACGGCGATGGTGCGCATGTTCGCGGCTTTGGCGGCCTGGAGGCCCCAGTGCGAGTCCTCGATCACCACGCAGTGCCCGGGGGGGATCGGCGTAACTCGCGGCTGGTTGAGCTTCTTGAGGGCCAGCACGAAGCCCTGCGGGTCGGGCTTGCCCCGTTTGACCTCCTCGGCCGAGACGACCACGTCGAAATAGCTCCGCAGCTTCGCTCCCTCCAGAATCAGCTCGATCTCTGCCCGCAGCGCGCCGGAGCAGATCGCCGTCGGGACGCGGTTCTGCGAAAGCATCTGGAGGAATTCGCGCACGCCCTCGATGATCCTGCCCTCCGTACGGGCGAGCCGCTCGAAGACTTTCGTTTTCTGCTGGACGAGCTCCGGGACTTGCGATTCCTTGACGTGCAGGCGGCCCTCGCCGATCAGGGCTTTGAAACAGTCCATGTCGGTCATGCCGAGGTAGTCGCGATAGTACTCCTGCTTGGTGATCTCGAACCCGTGCTTGCCCAGCACGGCGTTGAAGGCCCGGAAATGGAGAATTTCCGAGTCGGTAATGACCCCATCGAAATCGAAGATCACCGCTTGCACCATTGCATCTCGATTGATTATGGATGATTGATTATTGATGATTAACAGAGGAGTCCGCACCTTCCTTCTCAATCATCCATCATCAATCATCAATTATCTATCATTGGTCCTATGTTTCCGGCACCGGCCCGACCAGGGCCTCGTACTCGCTGAAGGTCGATTTGTCGCCCCGGCGGACGAGGTCGGTCAATGCCTTGATTTTCGGTGCATTCTTCTCGATGTACCGCCTTGCGAGCGTGGCCTTTCGCTGCTTCATGGGGATCTTTTGCCCGTTTTTCGCGTCGGCGCCGGCGACCGCGACGCTCATGTCCACGCCGGTGCTGGCTTGGCCGCAGAGCAGGTAGCCGTTGATCAGATCGATGGCGACATCGACCAGCGCCCGGCCGTACAGGTCCATGTACTCGTTGCCCTGCTCCTTCGTGAACTCAACGGCCGCCATCAACTGCTGCATCCCCTCGGCGAGCTTTTGCAGAAGGTCCGCCGCCTCCGGGGCATATGTCCGGCCCGCGAGCTCGGCGAGGTACTTCTCCGCCGTGCCGCTGCACACGCCGCGAACCGCCGCCACAATCTGCAATTGGCTCGTGCCCTCGTAGATCGTCGTGATCCGCGCATCGCGCACGTGCCGCTCGATGGCGTAGTCCCGCATGTACCCGCTGCCGCCGAGGACCTGCATCGAGTTGTACGTCACGCGGTTGCACATCTCCGAGCAGTAGTATTTGCTCATCGGCGTCAGCATTCCGGCGTATCGCTTGTATGAGCGGGCGTTGTCCTTGAGCTGTTTCAACTTGTCCTTGTCTTCCGGCGGGCGGTTGTCGAGCCGATTGTTGTAGCCGATGGCCAGGTCCACGACGCGGGAGGCGTCGTAGAGCAGGGCGCGTCCGGCCTCAATGTCGATCTTCATATCGATCAGCATGTCGCGCACGGCCGGCAATCGCTCAATGGCCACGGAGAACTGCTTTCGGCTGGCCGCATAATCGCGCGCGACCCGGTACGCCGCCTCCGCGATTCCCATCGATTGTGCCGCGATACCGATCCTTGCCCCGTTCATCAATGTCGCGACATAGGGGACGAGGCCGCGCTGCCGCTCGCCGATCAGCTCGCAGGGCGTATTGTCGAAGAAGATTTCGCACGTGGGCGAGCCGTGGATGCCGAGCTTGTCTTCGAGCCGGCGGATGTGGACGGTCGGCCCGGGCCCGCAGATGAGCAGGCTCAGACCCAGTCCGCCGCTGCGTTCCGGCTCGCTCCGCGCCAGCACGAGCAGGACGTCGCCGCAGCCGTTCGTGATGAACCGCTTGACGCCGTGCAGAAACCAGTTGCCGTTGCCATCCTGGAACGCCCGCACCTTGACGGCCTGCAGGTCCGAGCCGGCGTCCGGCTCCGTCAAAACCATCGCGCCCGTGACCTTGCCGCCGGCGAACGCGGGCAGGTATTTCTGCTTGATCTCCTCGGAGGCGAATGCGTTGATCGTGTCGGCGATGCCCTGCAGGCCGAAGATGTTCATCAGCGATGCGTCGGCCCGCGACAGGATCTCGACCGCCATCGAGTACACGAGGTTCGGGAAGTTCAGGCCGCCGAAGCGGTGGGGCAGGGTAAAGCCCATCACTTCCGCCTGGCCGAGCTTCTCGATCGCCTCCTGGATGCCTTTCGGCCGGGTGACCGAGCCGTCCGGGTTCAGCGTGTTGCCCCCGCGGTCCACCTCTTCCGCCCGCGGCGCGATGAAGTCCGCGCACAACTCGCCGATGGTCTCCAGCACCATCTCGTAGTTGCGGACCGCCTCCCGCTCATCGGCCGGAGCGTAATCGAACTGGCCCGCGAATCGGAAGTCCTCCTCGAACGCCCGCGCCAATTGCCCCAGGTCGATGTGCCGGAACAGGAACCGAATATCGTCATTGTCCTTGTAGAAATTCCCCATATCACACCTTGTTATTGATGATTTACGATTTTCGATCTACGATTGCTGGCGAGTCGATCGCAAATCCAAATCTCAGATTTCAAATCTCGAATCTCAAATCGTAAATCATAAATCGTAAATTACTCTACGCCTTTCTCCTTGATGGCCTTGATCATTCTCGGCACGACCTCGTTGAGGTCGCCGAGGATTTTGTAGTGCGCGATGCTGAAGATCGGGGCCTCGGGATCGTTGTTAATGGCGACGATCTTCTGGCTCTGGGCCATGCCCGCCTGGTGCTGGATGGCGCCGCTGATTCCGACAGCGATATAGAGGCTCGGGCGGACCGTGGTGCCGGTCTGGCCGACCTGGTGGTCGTGGTCGATGAAGCCCAGATCGACCGCCGCACGTGTCGCTGCGGGAGCTGCGCCGAGGCAATTGGCCAAATCCCAGACCAGCCGGAAATTCTCCTTGCTGCCGACGCCGGCGCCGCCTGCGACGATGATCCGAGCCGCCTTGAGATCGACCTTCTTCGGCCGCTTATGCTCCTGCAAAATCTCCAGCGGCAGGTCGTCGTGACTGATCTTCACGCTTTCGGCGACGATCTCGCCGCGGCGTTTCACGTTCGGCTGCGGCATGGGCATCACGCCCTCGCGGACCGTCGCCATCTGCGGCCAGCGGTCGTAATTGATGATCGTCGCGATGATGTTGCCGCCGAACGCCGGCCGAATCTGGAACAGCAGGTTCTTGTGGACCTCGCCCTCTTTGGCGGTCGTGTGATCGCCGATCTGCAGGTCGGTGCAGTCGGCGGTGAGTCCCGCCTTAGCGGCGCTGGCGATTCGCGGGGCCAGGTCCCGGCCCGCCACCGTCGCGCCGTAGAGCACGACCTGCGGCTTATGCTTGTGGATCAGGTCGAGGATGACCTTCGCATAGCTGTTCGCCTGATACGCTCCGAGGAACGGGTCCTCGACCAGGTACACCTTGTCGGCCCCGTACCGCGTCAACTTCGTGCCGAGCTTCTTGACGCCGTCGCCCAGCAGCACCGCCGCCAGTTTCACCTTCAGTGTATCCGCCAGGTGCCGCGCCTTGCTCATCAGCTCCAGCGGCGTCTCCTCCAGCCGCCCGCCGTGCTGCTCCGCAAACACCCACACTTCCCCTTGTCTATTCACGTCGATCATGTCTCGTTTCTCGTCGTCCTTATCTTGTCAAATCGATATTTCTGCTCCGTGAGCACCTTGGGGGCTCTGCCCCCAAGCCCCCGGCATTTGTCGCTTTGGGCCAATAGCATGGTAGAGGCGTTCGGCCTGCGACTTGCTGACGGCAAGCGTTGCCGGTAGTCTGAAGTTGCTGCTGTGGAGGATAGGGCTCTGCTGGCAAGCACCCCGAGCGCCGCAGCAGTCCAGTGGCATGGGCGATGCCGTCCTTGTGACGCCGTCGCCTTGCTCTTGGACCATGCTGCTGGCGAAAAGCGCCAAATGCCAGGGGTCCGGGGACAGCGTCCCCGGCCGTTGGGCACTGCTCCATCCGAAAGCACGCAAAACCCGGATGAGCCTTATATCAGAGGCTTCGTGAACGTCAGTCATCTGTCAACTTTGCCTCCGCCGGCAATGTAGCTCGAATCGTGGCCTTCAGCTCTTCTGTAATTCCTGTTGATACATCCGAATCCCACTGAAGTGTCAAATGATGGTTCGTGTCGAAGTGCGTCTTGCAGGTCTCAAATTTGCTCTTCTCACAGGTGTAAATGACCGGCTTCCCTAATCCTTCGGCATAACCGGCTTCCCAATATGCCCCCGCGTTTTCGTGAGTCAGGTCAGCAATGAGGAACCGTGACGTTTGTATCTCCACTCTGAGTCTATTATCTATCAATCCAGCTTTGGGTCTTTCAGGAAGTATGAACAAATCGAACCCAGTCTGTTTGACCGCAGGCTTCAGCACATCCTTGAAAAGACTGTCCAGGTCCGGATGGCCGTACTCTATTGCCATGAATGCCTTGCGGCTGTCGGAGGTTGCGCGTTTGAGCTCGCGGTAGCGCTCCCAACCAGCGAACGACAGAGTCACGTTCCTCCAAGCGCCAGCTCCTGACCCGTGGTTGATGAGTTTTGCATCCATCAGATGGCTGGAAACAAGCTCAAATTCCTCTATAGTCGCCGACCCAATGATTGCCTGAACAGCCAATGGGTGGACGCCAATGTATTGACCACCCACCTTCACATTGTCGCCTATCCAGCGAACATAGTAGTCCGCCTGCTCCGGAAGGGATGGACGGGGACTCTTGATGATGTCATCCACCAGTTTCTCGGTCAGGACTATGGGTTCCTTTCTGCTCCGCCTTTTTATTGACTCATGTTCTGTCCGAATCCAGTGGCTCAGGACCGCAGCGATTTGAAGGTCGAACCGCTGATCCCTAACTTGGCTATCCGTGAAGCTGTCAATCTGGTAGTCGCCACACCTCGGGCATGAGAAGTAATGACCATGATCTCCACTGACGCCAATAGAGACTCCCTTCGAGTCTGATACGTTTGAACTACATACGGGACATGTTTCACTCATGCTTTCACACTCTCCCTTACGTTTCACGCGATGATTTTGTCCTGGATGAGTTCGTGGATCATGGCGGCTACGCCTTCGTCGGTGGAGGGGATATCCTTGCTCTCTTTGGCGGCCAGGACGACGCTCTGGATTCGGTGGACCTTGGTGGGCGAGCCGCTCCGGCCGCACCAGGTCAGGTCCGCGCCGACGGTCTCCAGGTCCCACTGCTTGATGAGCAATCCCTTCTGCTCCAGGGCGTCCGCCCGGTCCTTGGCGAGCTCCTTGATCTCTGCCTCAGTGGCGCCAGGGTTCTCGGCCTTGAGTCGCTGCTCGATCTCGGCCCGTGCCAGGGCGTTCTTGTGCTTCATCAATTTCCTGGCGGCCGCGACTCGGGGCGCGTTCGCCTCACCAGTGACGGTCAGCAGGACGGGCAATTTGGCTCGGACCAGTTGCCAGCCGTTGCCGATGTTGCGTCGGGCCGTGATCGTATCGCCGTCGAGACCTTCCAGTGCCTCCACGTACGTGATCTGTGTAACGCCGAGCTTCTCGGCCAGTTGCGGGCCCACCTGGGCGGTATCGCCGTCGATGGCTTGCCGGCCGCACAGGACGATATCATAGTCCAGTTTCTTGACCGCGCAGCTCAGGATGTAGCTGGTTGCCAGAGTGTCGCTGGCGGCGGCACGCGAATCGGTGACCAAGACGCCATCGTCGGCGCCCCGGTACAGGGCATCCCGCAGAATTCTCGCCGCGGCGGGAAGGCCCATCGTAATCACCGTCACGCGGCCGCCGAAGCGGTCCTTGATCTGCAACGCCATTTCCAGCGCGTTCAGGTCCTCCGGATTGAAAATGGCCGGCAGGGCCGCACGGTTCACCGTCCCGTCATCGTTCATGACCTGTCCGGTGATCCGATGCGTGTCCGGCACCTGCTTCGCCAGCACAACACAATTGTAAGGCACTTCTGGTCTCCTACTTGTAGAGACGCAAGATTTTGCGTCTGTACCTGATTCCATGCTGATCCTCAGGAAGGCCATAGTTTACCCGCCCCCGCTCGCCGGTCAACCCCCAACTGGCCTATTCGGCGAAGGGCACGAGCAACTCGGCGTTGGCAATCCAGAGGGCGAGGTAGGGATTTCGGGCCTGGGTCTTTCGGAGCATGATGAGGAATGGCTTGTCGAGGATCAGGTGCTGGTGGCCGTTGCGGACCGTGCTTGCCTCCGACTGGACGACCACACCGGTTTCGTTGAGCTTGAAGGCGATCTGTTGCACCGCGATCCCCGCTTGTTCCAGCTCGATGTAGCGGCGGCACACGTCGAAGTCCACTACGGGGATGAACAGGTTGCTCGACGCTCGCATGCCTGTGGGCTGGCTTCGCGTCATCCGCTGCTGCATGGCCTGTATCGTTTCCGCCAGCGTCGGCTCCGGCTCGACTTTGGCGAGGATCACACGGTCGGAGGGCGAGCGAGTCTTCAGTTCGATGATGAAATCGTCCTCGCCGCGGTAGTCGTACACGGACACTTGGGCCGCCGCCTTGACTTGGTCCGGCTGGCTCGGGGAGAGCTGCTTGATGCCGAAGTGCTGCACCTGCCGGCCTGCGAATGTCAGACCGGAGGGCATCCGCTGAAACGGCGATTGAAACGATAGCTCCTTGAACAAGTAGGCATAGGCGACCCAGTCTTCCGGCTCCAGCGAACTCCGCTCGGGCAAGTAGTGCGGCCGGGCCGTCCCCGCAAACGTGCGGTCCATCGCGTCAGCGATCTTATTCAATATGTCGTCCGGGCCTCCCGTCGGATACCCGGCCAGCGCCACGCAATGCGCCTCATCGACGTCCGCCCGCGTCACAGTCCTCTCATTGAGAATCGCGACCGCCTCCGGCGCTCCCCGGAGTTGGACGGGCCCGCCGAGCAGGTCGCATAGCTCGTTCCAGGCGAGCTGGAACGTGGCGCACCACAGGACGTTCGAGCTCTCGTCGATGTTGCATTGCAGGTGAGGCGTGATGGTTGTGGCTTCAATCTTCTTCTCACCCACGGCGAACACGGCAGGCTGGCCGTACTGCATGCGCAGCCAGCGCACCAGGCGCGTGCCCCACACGACCGATGCAGCCAATAGCAGAACTACGGCTAAGGCAATCTTGACTCGGGCCGACACAACCATCGCTGCTCCAACGTCATCCAATCCAACCTCCTCCGCCCCAAACACCGTACCCGGCAATTCCCTTGCAGGTCAAGTGCATTGTCCGCAGGGCCTGTCAGAGATTTTCGACGCCGATTCGAGCACTGCCCCTACGCCGTACTCCAAACCGCCGCCGCCGCTCGCCTCTACTCTGTATGGCAGATTCGGATTGCCGGAAGATCCATGCCTGACGAGAGAATACGATCTCAGGTCGCCGCCCAACGCAACGAAAGCCGGGAGCGAAGTTGAATCATGAAGAAGACGATGAATAGGAGACACGTGTTCGCCGGAGTCTTGCTGCCGGGTTTTATGATGGCGGTGCTCGCGGGGGCCGGGTGCCAGGCCATTCCCGATGACGGACTCTCCGGGCGGGCCAGCGATGTGGTTGCCGCCGGGTTCAACTTCCCCCCGAAGCTCCGGGGCGGCGTTACGGCCTGTGCGCTGCTCGGCGCGCCGTTTCTCGGCGAGGACCTCGGCACGCACGGGTACTATCTTCGCCTGTCGGAGAAGAACGGCATCGCCTACACCTGCCGTGGCGGGCACATCGACACGACGCACCTGCGGATCGCCGCGGACTGGACGGCATATCTCGCCGCCAAGAGCTACCGGCGCCTCATGCGCGGCGACACCAGCTTCTCCTACAAGCTGCTGGCGGACCGGTCCAGCCACCGGGTGCACATCACGTACCCCGCCAACTGGCGGACCCTGCCGCAGGAGCAGCGTCAGCGAATCGCCCGCGAAGCGGCCTTGATCATGGGCCCGTACATGGCCTACGTCATGGTCACGTGGCACGAGATGCTCACGTGGTACGGCTACAGATCTGTCGGCATCATCGGTGAGTCGCATTCCGCGTTCTCCTGGGAGGACGGCTACTCGAACCTGCTCGGGACCATCATCGCCGCGCGGGCCCTGCGGGACACGCAGCACTCCTACAACGAGGCCGTGAAGATCGCCCTGGATGAGGAGATGCGCCGGCTCGGCGTGCAGCCGGCCGACGTGGCGAAGCACGCCAGCGAGTCCGTCCGCGGCTCGTGGTACACCGGCTATGTCGGCTTCTTCGTGGAAATGCGGATGCACAATTTCGACATTGGGGTCGATGACGGCCTCGTCGGCCCGAGCCTGGTGCCGAACGTGCGGGTCTGCCCCGGCGCGCAGCCGGCGTTTTATCCCGTCCCCTCGCTCGAAGGCCTCGCGAGATATGGCCTGTCCGCCTCCGTCGAGATCGAGCCGCACGAGTGGGAAAAGGGCAAGCTCCTCCGCATCGCCTATCCAAACGGCGGTGGCAGGCAAATCGATCCCGCCGTCCACTTCGCCCCCATCATGGCCCACATCTGCCGGGAAGCCGCCGAAAGGTACGGCCCCGACATGCTCGGCCCCACTCGCATCCTCACCGCACAAAACCGCCCCGCGCCATCGCAGCCCGTCCTCGCCAAAACCCCGAAGCCGTAGTACTCCGGCCATCCTGAAACTGTGGGTAAATGTGCGCCTGGGTGCCATGCTTACGCTCGCGTAAGCATGTCCTTGGCAACGACGTTCCGCATGGCTACGCGAGCGTAGCCATGGCACCCGCCCACCAGATTAGGATGGTCGGAGTAGTAGGGTGTGCCGTGCACGCCTTCTTCAATGGCGACGAAGGCTCACCCTCTGGGACGATGCGCTGCCCGGCTCAATGTGGCGCCGTGGACTCGATTTGTTGGATCTTCGGCTTGAGTGTTTTGTCGGCGTAGGCGAAGGACCGGTGCAGCATGACGAAGAAGAGCACGATCCAGCAGGCCAGGAGGATGCCGGAGGCCCAGTGACGAGGGCGGAACCGGCGGATCGACGGCGCGAAGGCGATCAGGACCAGGACGCCGGCCACGACAGTGACGGCGTCCCAACTGGCCCGCTGCCAGTAACTGCCGCCGAGATGCACCCACATGCCGAACTCGTCGAACGTCAGGCCCATGCCGATCCCGTAGAGCATCGCGACAATCTCCCGCCTTCGTCCGGCCGGGGCGCCGAACAGCAGCAAGCCGCCGACCGCCGCGAGCAGGAAGATCCCGTAGTTCAGATGGTGGATGTGGGTGCCTTTGACGTGCATATACAGGTCGGGCACCGAGCGCGACATGATGAGAAAGACGAGGATTCTCGCACAGATGAACGTCAACAGGAACGCGACAAGAACGAATCGGGCCACATGATAGTACGGCGCCGGGGCCTCCATCTCGCGATCTGTCCGGTCCCTTCTCATCTGCGTCCTTCCCTGGCTCACATAAGAACAAGTCCGTCGTTACCGCCAGCATACCCCGCCGCCCCCACCCACGCAACCCCCACACAACCAACAACAGAGACGATCCGCCGCATACCGCCTTCTCTTGCCTGCCTCGCATTCCGGTTAGATGATGCACCTTAGAGGGACGCCCCTGAAAAAGAGAAACGGCAGGCTACGGTCTCCCAATCGCAGATTCACATTTGTCAACCGCGAGTCCTTCCACTATATTGGTGGAATGGGCCGTTGTGCCAGCCGGTCGCGGCTTGGCAGCATAGAATACGGACATTGAGAAGGGGGAACTATGAGCGGACGGAGGATCTTGGCGATAGCGTTGGTGGCCGTGGGACTGTGCCGGGCGGGTTATGCGCAGAAGATCGAGTTCACGCCTTTCTACGGCTACAGTTTCAGCGGGCAACTGAAGGACGCCGACACCGGCGAAGAGTTCGAGATCGGCGACTCCGACAGCTACGGCGGGATGCTCGACATCCGCCTGAGCGAGATGACGCAACTGGAGTTCTTCTTCAGCCGGCAGGAAACCGAGCTCGAATCCGACGAGGGCCTCTTCGCCGGCCGGAGGATCTTCGATCTCGACGTGGACTACTACCACGTCGGCGGCACCTACATCTTCCTGCAAGGTCCCTGGCAGCCGTTCGTCGTCGGCACGCTCGGCGCCACGGTTCTCGATCCCGACGCCTCGGGCATGGACTCGGTCACGCGGTTCTCGATGGGCCTCGGCGGCGGCGTGCGATACTTCCCCACCAGACATCTGGGCCTGTACCTGGGCGCCCGGGGCTTCCTGACGTTCATCGGGGGCGACGCGCTCTTTCGCAGCGAGTCCGGGGCCGCGACCATCGAGGTCGATGCCGACGGCCTCTGGCAAGTCCAGCTCCAGGCCGGCCTGATCTTCGCGTTCTGACGACCGGCGGCAAAGGATTGAAGTTGGATGCAGTACCCGGGTACCATGGTACTCGTATCGTGCGGGAGCACGGCCTGTGAGGTCACATGTGGAATCCCGTGTTGATGGTATTGCGTGGAGAATGCACAAATGAAATCTCTCGCCGTTCGGTTGTCCGTGCCGGTATTGGCCCTGACCCTGCTTCTTGCCGTGCCGGCTCGGACACAGGAAGAACAGGACTCCCCTAAGCGCATTGCCATTCGTGCCGGCCGCCTGATCGACGGCAAGGGCAAAGACCCGATCGTAAACGCAGTCATCCTGGTCGAGAAGGACCGAATCACCGGCGTCGGCTCCGACGTGGCCATCCCACCGGGCACGGAGGTGATCGACCTCGGTGCCGCAACGGTCCTGCCGGGGTTGATCGACTGCCACACCCACATCACGGGCCAGCCCGAGGACTACTACGCCGACCTGTTCCGCCGCAGCCCGATCGACCAGGCGGTTGTCGCCCACCTTTACGCCCGGCGGACGCTCGAAGCCGGGTTCACCACCGTGCGGGACATGGGGGCCGGTGAGTTCATCGATGTCGCGCTGCGCAAGGCCATCAATAGCGGAAAAGTGATCGGCCCCCGAATGCAGGTGGCGACCCTCTGCGTCGGCTCGACGGGGGGGCACAACGATCTGGTGGGATTCTCGCCCTATCTCAAGTTCAGTCAATTCGACGGCATCGCCGACGGAACGGACGAGATTCGCAAGCTGATCCGTCGCGAGGTCAAGAACGGGGCGGACGTGATCAAGCTGATCGCCACGGCGGGCGTGCTCAGCGAGGAGCAATCCGCCGGAGCCCCGCAGTACTCGCAGGAGGAGATGAACGTGGTCGTCGAAGAGGCCGCAATGTGGGGCTTGAAAGTGGCCGCCCACGCCCACGGCGCCGAGGGCATCAAACGCGCGATCCGCGCCGGCGTGGCCTCCATCGAGCACGGCAGCCTCCTGGACGACGAGGGCATCCGGCTCATGAAAGAGCACGGCGCCTATCTGGTGGCGGACATCTACAACGACGACTACATCGTATCGGAGTACAAGCGCATGGGTTATCCCGAGCAATTGCTCGAGAAGGAACGGCAGATCGCGCAGACACAGCGGGAGAACTTTCAGCGTGCCGTTAAGGCGGGCGTGAAGGTCGCGTATGGAACGGACGCCGGCGTCTACCCCCACGGCTGGAACGCCAGGCAATTCGCTCACATGGTGCGATGGGGACTCACACCCTTGCAGGCCATCCAGTCTGCCACGATCCACGCCGCGGACTTGCTGGGGTGGTCCGACCGCGTGGGGGCCGTGGCGCCCGGACTCTACGCGGACCTGATCGCCGTCGAAGGCAACCCGCTCGAAGACATCACCGAGCTGGAGCGCGTGAAGTTCGTGATGAAAGGAGGCGTCGTCTACAAATCCCCTCCGCCCAAGCCCGCCCCCAGCCCCGATTCGCCGCACTAGTCGGCGCACTGCGGTCGCACCCGCACGTTTCGCTCTGCGACAGGTTGCCTGCGTCACAGGCCTATAGCCAACGGCGATGGCGGAGAATGGCCGGCGGACTGCCGATGTCCACTTGCAGTCCGTGAGAATCGGCGATAGTCTGCCCCTGTGAATCAGGGGGCATGATGCCCAATCAAGCAGGTTCCGAAGTGCCGGGCTGTGAAATGTGCAGGTGCGATATCCCCCTGGCTTGAAGGAGCAACGAATGAACGTGGTCATGATCATTCCAACGGGGATCGGATGCGCGATCGGCGGGCATTGTGGCGACGCGAATGCGGCGGCCGGGCTGCTGGCCCGCTGCTGCGATACTCTGATCCTGCATCCCAATGTGGTGAACGCCTCGGACATCAACGAGATGCCGGCCAACTGCCTGTACGTCGAGGGGAGCATATTGGACAGGTTCCTCAAAGGGGAGCTGTTCCTGAGGAGAGTCCTTTCGAACAAGGTGCTGGTCGCGGTGAACAAGGCGGATTATCAATCCATCAACGCCGTGTCCGCCGCCAGGGCGACCATAGGACTGGATGCCGAAATCGTGGAGCTCAGAGTTCCCCTAGTGCTGATCGCCCAGATGAAAGATGGAATAGCGACCGGAGAGGTGAAGGGCTGGAAGGAACTGGTGGAGCAGGTGCGGGAGCATGAATTTGATGCGCTGGGTCTGGCCACTCCCATCACCATAGACGCAAAGACCCTCACGGACTATTTTCTGCACGGCGGCGTCAATCCGGTCGGCGGAGTGGAGGCGGTAGCGTCACGGCTGATCGCCAATGCCCTGGATAAACCGGTGGCCCACGGCCCGGTGGATTACGCGCTCAAGGGTTTCACGGAAGTCGTGGACCCGAGAATGGCGGTCGAGACAATCACGGAGAATTTCATTCACTGCCTGCTCAAAGGCCTGCACAAAGCTCCTCGCATCAGCCATGAGAGGGGGATCAGTGTGACAGACGTAGACTGCATGGTGTCCCCATACGGCTGTTTTGGGGTTCCTCATCAGGCTTGTCTGGATGCCCATGTCCCGGTGATCGTAGTCAGGGAGAACAAGAGCTGCCTGAACCATCCTGAGCACCGAGAGTTCATCTATGTAGACAACTATCTGGAGGCAGCCGGCACGTTAATGGCGATGCAGGCAGGAGTCCATCCGTCCTCCGTCCGAAGGCCGTTGAAGCCTACCCTGGTAAAATGAGCGATCGTGTGACCCTGCGTCCGTCAATTGTTGATTCAGATTCCGCTGAAGAACGCCCGAAGACCCGTGAGGCACCTTCATTCTGGAGGCCGAAAACGGAGTGTAAACAGATCTACAATGGTACTTGTTCAGCGGAATCAATTATCAACTATTCGTTGCATCCCAATGGTAGGCGCGACAGGCATTGGCGTCTGATGAAGCGATAGTATCTATTTGTACTGTCTAACATTCTTCAACGGATTTAACTCGTTTGTCCGATGACCTTTCCAGAGGAATGATCTCTTTGGAAAGGACGAACGATGGAGCGACGATTTGAGGTACGCAAACGCGAAATGCTGCA